>Ga0335072_10017323_pt1 | contig 10196 bp, 6 predicted proteins | sample Lox_Sample_21_FD_206725 | JGI IMG/M metagenome (GOLD analysis project Ga0335072, IMG submission 206725) | Soil microbial communities from Loxahatchee National Wildlife Refuge, Florida, United States - Lox_Sample_2.1 | ecosystem: Environmental > Terrestrial > Soil > Wetlands | place: USA: Florida...
CGTGGCTAACTTTCGCTCCAGGTTCGCGCCAGCCCGGCCGCAGACAGCGCGCGTCACTCCTCGAAGCGGCCGCCCAGGTACTTGGCCAGGAAGCGCTCGGCCGCGGCGTAGAACTTGATCCGGTTCTCCGGCTTGGCGAAGCCGTGGCCCTCGTCGGGGAACAGCATGTACTCGTAGTCGATCCCGGCGTCGGCCAGCGCGGCGACGATCTGCTCTGACTCGGCCTGCTTGACCCGCGGGTCGTTGGCGCCCTGGGCGATCAGCAGCGGGATGCGGATGTCGCGGGCCCGGGACAGCGGCGAGCGCGACCACAGGAACTCCTGGTCGGTCTCCGGGTTGCCGACCCGCTTGTACAGCTGCGCCTTCATCGGCGCCCAGTACGGCGGGATCGTCTCCAGCAGTGTCTGCAGGTTCGACGGGCCGACGATGTCCACCGCGCAGCGGAACACATCCGGGGTGAACGCCGCGCCCACCAGCGCCGCGTAGCCGCCGTAGGAACCGCCGTAGATCGCGACCCGGTCCCGGTCGGCCCAGCCCTGCTCCACCACGTAGCCGACCGCGTCGATCAGGTCGTCGTGCATCTTGGCGCCCCACTCGCGGTCCCCGGCGTTGACGAACGCCTTGCCGTAGCCGGTCGAGCCGCGGTAGTTGACCTGGATGCACATGTAGCCCCGGTTCGCGAACCACTGGGCCTCGGGGTTCCAGCCCCACACGTCCCGGACCTGGGGCCCGCCGTGCACGTCGAGCACGGCCGGCAGCCCGGACCGATCGGCGCCCGGCGGGAACGTGACGTAGCCGTGCACAGTCAGCCCGTCCCGCGAGGTGAACGCGAACGGCTCCATCCGGGCCAGCTCGTAACGCGACAGCTCGGGGCGGCTCTCGAACAGGAAGCTGCCGGTATGGCTGGCCCGGTCGTAGGCGTAGTACCGCACCGGGCCCGCGTCCTGGTTGAAGGCGACCAACCAGGTGGCGTCGGACTCATCCCGCCCGATCAGGGCCGGGTCACCGGGGTTCAGGGCCCGGATGGCCTCGTAGTCGGCTGCCACCGCCGGGTCCAGCACGTGATACTCGGCGCGGTCCTTGGTCACCTCGACGATCTGCGGCTCCCGGGTGTCCGGGTGCAGGATCGCGCCGTCCACGTCAACCTCGGGGTCCTCGAACAGCACCCGCGTGTCGCCCGACGCCAGGTCAAGCTTGACGAGCCGGCCCGTGTTCACCCCCACCGAGCTGATCAGCAGCAGCGACTTGCCGTCGCCGGTGAACGACAGCACGTCGCTGGCCGGGGCGTCGTCGCCGGAGATGGTCAGCACCGTCCGCCAGTCAGCCTCGGCGTCGTCGCGGACCAGCACGTCGTAGCCGCCCGTGGGCAGCGGGGAAAGGGCACCGCGGACCACCATGTCCTCGTCGGCCAGCCAGTCGGCGAACCCGGGGTTCTCGATCAGCTTGACCAGTTCCCCGGTCCCCAGGTCCAGCCGGTAGACGTCGTGCAGCTGGGGGTTGTCCCGGTTCATCCCGACCAGGATCTCGTCGCGGTGGCTCTTGCGGGTGGCGATGATCCGGGCCTGGATGCCGTCGAACGGCGTCAGGTCGCGGCGCGCGAAGCTGGCCTGGCCGTCGGCGGCGGCAGGGGTCTGCATGTCGACGTCGTACAGCCGCCAGTTCTCGTCGCCGCCGGTGTCCTGCACGTACAGCAGGTGCCGGTTGTCGCGGGCCCAGGCGAAGGCCCTGATGCCGCGGTCAGTGTCATCGGTCACCACTGCGGCGGCGTCCCAGTTGACGCCGTCGGTCCCGATCGGCGCGACCCAGACGTTGAGAACCCCGTCACGCGGCGCGATCCAGGCCAGCCGGGTGCCGTCGGGGGAGATGTGCGGGCTGATGCGCTCCGGGTTGCCGAACAGCACCTTGCGCGGGATGAGATCGACCATGCCCAATGCCTACCACACCCGCCGATGTGCGCTATCCCGGGTCAGGCGACGGTCACGGTCATATTCGGGTCACACGACAGGGCCCCGCGACGTAGGGTCAGCCGGTACGGGCCGCTTGTCACGCCGGCCGGCACAGCGAGCTTCAGCTGGGTGTCCGACTGGACGGCTCCGTCGTCGGCCGGAATGCACTCGAAGGTCTGCGGTGCCTGACCCTGCGGCGGGTTCACCGGGGTGAGCAGCCCCTGGGTCGCTGGCGCGTGACCGGGCAGCGCGCTGCCCTGCCAGTCCACGTCCACCGCGTTGAAGAAACCGCTGCCGAACAGGGTCAGGGTGCCGGGTGCCGTAGCCGACAGGCTGTCGATGCGGGTGACGTGGATGCTGTCCGGGATGACGGTCAGCGTCGGGCTGCCGCTTCCCGCGCCCGACGTGGTGGTGGCCGTGCTGAGCCCGCTGGGTGTCAGCAGGGCCACGGTGCCGGTCATGGCGTCCGGGGGCAGGCGGAACGTCACCTGGGTCGCGGTCGGGTCGTTGCCGCCGCCGTCGAGTTGGGTCACGACGTTGCCGACCTTCACGCTGACGCCCGTGGGCTGATCGCCCTGGGCCATGAAGTTCTGGCCGTACAGGACGGCTTGCCCCTCGGGGCGCACCTGGCTCGGGTTCACCTGGGAAATCGACGGGGGATTTCCGACCGTGACCGCCTTGTTCGCGACATAGGTGGCGGCCGACGTGCCGGTGAGCGCGGCGAGGAAGCCCGGTATGGCCGGAGCTCCGAAGCCCGGATGACTAGCGAACTGAATGATGACGATAACCGCGACGAGCAGATTGAACGCGATGTACTGCGTGTCGACGAGGTCGGTATTCCCGCCGTCGTCGCTGAATACCTGGGCCACATTGGGCGTCCCCTGCCCTTTCTGGGTCTGCCCGGCGGCCGCCGATCCCGACACGATCGACTTGGCCAGCACGGCGGCCGCGAAGGGCCCGCCCAGCAGGACCAGGTATAGCGGGCTGATCGACTGGATCAGCGACTGGTACTTGGCCGGCTGACTCCCGAAGATCAGCGCCATGGATGCGATGAAGTAGATCAGGATAACGGTCCACAGGGCCGCGGCCGTCTTCGACGTGCTGACCCGGTTGTCGGTCCCCACCAGGAGCCCGCGCGGGACCGTCACGCCTGGTGGTGACTCCCTCGACCAGACCCGGATGGCGAAGCCGATGCTTCGCCCGATATTCAGGTTCCCCTCTCTCGCGGCAAGGTATCGGCGCCCGAGCACGATGAGGATGATGATCCCGACGGCGATGACGGCGCCCAGCACCTGGAGGCCGGTGTACGTGTCGTTCTTCGTGCCGATGAGCGGCGTGGGCGCGGACGTGGAACTGACCGCCTGCGCTGCCGTGATAAGGACACTGCTCATCTCCGGGCTCCCTCCGGAAACGGCGGTCCGGGGGCGCGTCGCTTATCCCGTACCGGAACACAGGAAACTGCCTGACCGGCCGGATCATTGCACCGGGTAGCGACTCTTATTACTCCTCGGCCGCAACGAGTGTCAAATGGGCGTCTTCGGGTCGGCGCGGGCCACGGGAGAACATGGGGGAGAATGACCGGCTTTATCCCCGGACGGCGAATTCCGGCAATTCAGCCTTACCCGGAGAACCAGCGCGCGGGCGCCGGGCTCGTGTTGTGGTAGATGTGCTTCTTCTCGGTGTATTCCGCCAGGCCCGAGGGACCGAGCTCGCGGCCGATGCCGGATTTTCCGAAGCCGCCCCACTCCGCCTGCGGCAGGTAGGGGTGATAGTCGTTGATCCACACCGTGCCGTGGCGCAGCGCGCCCGCGACCCGTTCGGCTCGGCCCGCGTCCGAAGTCCAGACCGCTCCGGCCAGGCCGTACGCGGTGTCGTTCCCCAGCGCGATCGCCTCGTCCTCGGTGCTGAACCGCTCCACGGTCACGACCGGCCCGAACACCTCGTCCTGCACCACCGTCATGTCCCGCCGGCACTCGGCGAACACCGTCGGGCGCAGGAAGAAACCCTGGGCCAGCGCGGGTGAGGCGGGCCGCTGCCCCCCGGCCCGCAGCGAAGCGCCCTCGGCCAGCCCGAGCGCGATGTACCGCTCCACCTTGGCCCGGTGCGCCTCGGAGATCAGCGGGCCGCACTCGGTATCCGGGTCCAGGCCGCTGCCCAGCCGGATCCGGTCGGCCCGGGCGGCCAGTTCGGCGACAAAGCTGTCGTGCAGGCTGTCCTGCACGATCAGCCGGGCACCGGCCGAGCACACCTGCCCGGAATGCAGGAACGCCGCGGTCAGCGCGTTGTCGACCACGGTGTCGAAGTCGGTGTCGTCGAAGACGATGTTGGGGTTCTTGCCGCCGAGCTCGAGCGCGACCCGCCGCACCCCGTGCGCCGCGGCGGCCATGATCCTCTCGCCGGTGGCCAGCCCGCCGGTGAACGAGATCAGATCCACTCCCGGGTGCGCGACCAGCGCCTGGCCCGCCGTCCCGCCCTGGCCGAGCAGCAGGTTCAGCACGCCCGGCGGGATCCCGGCCTCCTCGAACAGCCCGACCAGCGCCACCGTGGACAGCGGGGTCAGCTCGCTGGGCTTGGCCACCGCCGTGTTGCCCGCCGCCAGCGCCGGCGCGAGCTTCCAGGAGATCTGCAGCAGCGGGTAGTTCCACGGCGCGATCAGCGCGCACACGCCGACCGGCTCATGGGTGATCCGGCTGACCACCCCCGGCCGCCCCGGGTCGACCACGCGCCCGGCGTGCGAGCCCGCCGTTCCGGCGTAGTACCGGAACACCGCCGTCGTGTCGTCCACGTCGGCCCGCGCCTCGTTCAGCGTCTTGCCCGTATCCAGGCTCTCGGTGTGCGCCAGCTGCTCACGATCCCGCTGCAGCAGGTCGGCGATCTTGCCGAGCAGCGCGGCGCGTTCGGTGATCGTCGACCGCCGCCACGGGCCGTCGTCGAACGCCTCCCGGGCGGCCGTGACGGCCGCGTCGACGTCCGCCTGCGACGCCTCGGCCAGGGTCTCCAGCGGGGTCGCGTCGAACGGGTTGATGGTCTGTGACGTGCCCTCATCCGCGGCCGGCGTCCACTTGCCCGCGATGTACAGATACTTCACGCTTGCTCCCAAGACGGTGCCGATCGTCTTCACTGTAGACGCGTCCCGGGCGGCCATGACGGCCCGGCGGCGATCAGTTAGTTTGCTGGGGTGAGCGGTTCGCGGACGACGCTGGCCGGGCGGCTGGCCCGGCTGGGCTTCGCGGACGCCGCGCGGGCCGAACGGCTGCTGCTCACCGACCTCGGCGGTATCGGACCGGACGGCGCGGAGACCGATCCCGGTACCGACCCGCTACTGGCCGCGCTGGCCGCCGCGGCCGACCCTGACCTGGCCCTGACCGGGCTGGCCCGGGTGTTCGGCGCCGCGGACGACGCGCCCGCCCTGCGCCAGGCGCTGCGCGACGAGCCGGAGTTCCGCGACCGGCTGACCGCCGTCCTCGGCGTCAGCGCCGGCCTGGCCGACCACCTGACCCGCCACCCCGGCGACTGCGAGCTGCTGCGCGGGACCGTGCACCGGCCCGAACCGGCCGAGCTGCGCGAGGAGATGCTGCGCGCGGTCGGCGCGAACCCCCGCCTGGCCGAGCCGGTGGCCAGCCAGGAACCCAAGGAGCCGGTGGCCGCCCTGGCGGCGGCCTACCGGCGCCGGCTGCTGCACCTGGCGGCGCGCGATATGACCGCGGTCGCCAGCGTGGAGGAGGTGGTCGAGGAACTTGCCGACATCGCCGCCGCGGTCCTCGAGGGGGCGCTCGCCGTGGCCCGGTCCGAGCTGGCCCCGGGGTCCGTGCCCTGCCGGCTCGCGGTGGTGGCCATGGGCAAGTGCGGTGCCCGCGAGCTGAACTACGCCAGCGACGTCGACGTGATCTTCGTCGCCGAGCCGGTCACCGGCGCAGTCAGCAACGGAGCCGGAAATGGGCCCGGGAATAGACAGGGCAACGGGGACGAGACCGCGGCGCTGGCCACCGCCAGCCGCCTGGCCGCGGGCCTGATCGGCGTCTGCGCCCGGTCCACCCCGGAGGGCAGCATCTTCCCCGTCGACCCGAACCTCCGCCCCGAAGGCCGCCAGGGCCCGCTGGTCCGCACCCTGGCCAGTCACCGGGCCTACTACGAGCGCTGGGCCAAGACCTGGGAGTTCCAGGCGCTGCTCAAGGCCCGGCCGGTGGCGGGCGACATGGCCCTCGGCCAGGCCTACGCGGACACGTTCGCCCCGCTGGTCTGGCAGGCGGCCCGCCGCGAGCACTTCGTGGAGGACACCCAGGCCATGCGCCGCCGGGTGGAGCGGTCGCTGTCCGCCCGCCAGGCCGGACGCGAGCTGAAGCTCGGGCCCGGCGGGCTGCGGGACATCGAGTTCGCCGTCCAGCTCCTGCAACTGGTGCACGGCCGTACCGACGAGACGCTTCGCGTGCCCGCCACGCTGCCCGCGCTGGCGGCGCTGGCCGCGGGGGGGTACGTCGGCCGCGCGGACGCCGAGGAACTGGCCGCCGCCTACCGGTTCCTGCGCCGTACCGAGCACCTGCTGCAGCTGTACCGGCTGAGCCGCACCCACACCCTGCCCGAGGATCCCGCCGTACTTCGCAGGCTCGGCCGGGCGATGAGATCTTTTGATCTGCCAAACGGGCCGTGGTACCAGCTCCCGGCCACCATGAACCGCGCCGACCCGGCGGTGGAGTTCGACGCCATGTGGCGCCTGCACGCCCGGCAGGTCCGGCGGCTGCACGAGAAACTGTTCTACCGGCCGCTGCTGGACGCGGTGGCCCGGCTCCCCTCGGATGCCGCCCGGCTGACCCCGGCCGAGGCCCGGGCCCGGCTCGAGGCTCTGGGTTACGTCGACCCGGCGGGCGCCCTGCGCCACATCGACGCGCTGACCACGGGCGTCTCCCGGCGGGCGTCGATCCAGCGCACGCTGCTGCCGGTCCTGCTGGGCTGGTTCGCCGACGCCGCCGAGCCCGACGCGGGCCTGCTGGCCTTCCGCCAGGTCTCCGAGGCGCTGGGGGAGAGCCCGTGGTACCTGCGGCTGCTGCGGGACGAGACCAAGGCAGCCGAGCGGATGGCGCACGTGCTGGCGTCCAGCCGCTACGCCACGGGCCTGCTGCTGCGCGCGCCCGACGCGGTGGCGATGTTCGGCGACGACACCGAGCTCGCGCCGCGCAGCCTGGCCGCCCTGGCTTCGGAGATGAGGGCGGCGGCCCAGCGCTATGACGACGACGCCGAGGCGGCGGTGTCGGCGATCCGGTCGGTGCGCCGCCGCGAGCTGCTCCGCATCTCGGCCGCGGATGTCCTGGGGGTCACCGAGGGTCTGGATGCCACCGGGGAGGCGCTGACCAGCGTCACCCGGGCCACGGTGCAGACCGCGCTGGCCGTGGCCATGCGGAAGGTGTCCGACGAGCTGCGGCGCCCGCTGCCGACCCGGTTCGCGGTGATCGCCATGGGCCGGTTCGGTGGTCACGAGTGCGGTTACGGCAGCGACGCGGATGTGCTGTTCGTGCACGACCCCATCCCGGGACGGCCGGACCAGGAGGCCTCGGACGCCGCTCGCTCGGTGGCCGCCGAGCTGCGGCGGCTGCTCGCCCTCCCGGTGCCCGACCCGGCCCTGGTCGTGGACGCGGACCTGCGGCCGGACGGCCGCCAGGGCCCGCTGGTGCGCACGCTGGCCGCCTACCGGGCCTACTACCGGGGCCGGTCCGCGCCGTGGGAAGCGCAGGCCCTGCTGCGCGCCGAGGCGGCCGCGGGCGACGAGGAGCTCGGGTCCAGCTTCACCCGGATGATCGCCGAGTTCCGCTATCCCGTGGACGGGATCGACCTGGCCGCCGTCCGCGAGATCCGCCGGGTCAAGGCCCGGGTCGAAGCCGAGCGGATACCGCGCGGCGCGGACCGGGCCCTGCACGTCAAGCTGGGCCCCGGCGGCCTGTCCGACGTGGAGTGGACGATCCAGCTGCTCCAGCTGCAGCACGCCCACGCGGTACCCGCGCTGCGCACCACCCGGACCGGCGAGGCGATGGCGGCGGCGGTCCAGGACGGCCTGCTGCCCGCCGACGACGCGGTCGCGCTCATGACCGCCTGGCAGCTAGCCGCGCGGATCAGGAACGCGGTCGTGCTGGTCCGCGGCCGGCCGAGCGATACGCTGCCGACCCGGCACGGCGAGCTGACCGCGGTGGCCCGGCTGCTGGGTTACCCGCCCGGTGACGCCGCGCAGGCGCTCGAGCAGGACTACCGCCGCGCCGCCCGCCGGGCCCGCACGGTCATGGAGCCCCTGTTCTACGGGTGACCCGCGCCGGGATGGCCTCGCCCCAGCCGCCGTCGGTGGCCAGGATGGCGGTGTCGCCGGGCTGGACGTCGCGGGGCGGGGTAAGGGGGTGGGTGGTTTCGGTCCTCCGGATGAGCAGGTCGCCGACCTTGAGTTCCTGGCGCCAGATCGTGGTATCCAGCCGCCCGGGTGCGGTGACCGTGAGGGCGAGGGATGGGGGATAGGCCGCTGCGGTCGCCGGTTCGGCGTAGCTGATCTCGGCGAACAGCTCGCGGCCGGTGAGCAGCGTCATGTCGGGCCCGGCCAGCGCCCGGCGGGCCCGGGCGGCCCGTTGGCCGAGCGGCTGCAGCAGCCGCTCCATGACGGTGGCGTAGTCGGGGTCGGGGAACTCGCGGATGGCCGCCATCGTGATCCCGGTGTGCGCCTCGGCCTGGCCGACGGCGCTGGCCCAGCGGTCTTGCCTGGTGTTCCCGGTCCGGTCGGGGCCTGCCGAGTCGTAGCCCGCGACGGTGTAACGCACGGTGGCGGGGATGAACGCGGTGCCGGGCTGGGCGAAACGGGTGGCGATCCCGGCCATCAGCTGCTGCTGGGCCAGGTCGCGGCGGGGCTCGTTGTGATAGATCATCCCGAGGATGACGTCGAAGCTCTCGGTGCCGGGCAGATCGGCCAGGTCGCACTGGCGGAACTCGATCCGGCCGGCCACGCCGTTTTCCTCCGCCAGCGCCCTCGCGACGTCAAGCTGGCCGGTGTCGACGGCGACGACCCGGCGGGCGCCGAGCCGCACCGCCATGATGGCCAGCACTCCCAGTGATCCGCATCCGGCGTCCAGCACGACCGACGACGGCCCGATCACCGCCGACATGGCCAGCCGCAGGGCCAGGACGCGTTCGGGCGCGCCGGCCAGCAGCATCATGTGGGCCAGCGGTGAACTGCCCATGCTGGGCCGGGCGGGATGGGTCATGTCGGCTCCCTCACGGATCTCGGTCCTGGTCCGGTCCTCGCGGTGACCATGAAGTTGCGGAGGGGGACGGATCGAGTTCGGCGGCGAGTTCCTCCGGGGTCGGCTCACGGCCCAGATCCTGGAGCATCAGGCGCTCGGTCAGGGCGAGCTGGTCGGTGACCGCGGTCCCGGGTTCCGGGATTGGGGTAGCGCGGGACCCGCCGGGCAGGGCCCGGGTCATCGCCCGGCGGATCCACCAGGTCGCGAACGTGGCGAACCGGTAGCCCTTGGCGTGGTCGTATCTCTGCACGGCGCGGACGAGGCCGAGGTTGCCCTCCCGGACCAGGTCCGGGAGCGGCACACCGCGGTCGGCGAACCGTTCGGCGATCGAGACGACCAGCCAGAGGTGGGCCTCGAGCAAGTGGTCGCCGGCCCGGGTACCGTCCTGCGCGACCTGTTCCAGCTCGGCCCGGGCCTGGCCGGTCAGCGCGTCGCCGCCGTCAGTCAGCTGCTCCTCGGCGCGGCGCCCGGCTTGGATCAGGGTCGCGAGCTCGGCCTCCTCGTCAGCGGTGAGCCGCGGGATCCGGCCGGCCTCCGCCAGGTAGCCTGCCAGCGCGTCGCCGGCGTCTGTGTGCGTAGCGAGCCAGATCAGGAACCGGGCGCGGGCAGCCACCGCGTCGTAACCGCTCTCGTGCTGCCGCGCTAGATAGGCACCGAACCTGGGGTGGAAGTCCGCGACGAACCAGGCCTCGCGCCGGTCGTCCGGCGGTGTCGCCGACGTCATGACGCGGCCCCCTCTCCGGATGGGTAGTACGGTTCCAGGCCCGCGGCCAGCTTGCGTCGCGCCAGGTGCAGCGCGGCGTGCACGGTGCCCTCCGCCACGCCGAGCCGCGCGGCGATCTCGGCGATCGGCAGGTGATCCTGCCATCGCAGCACCGCGATCTCCCGCTGCCGCGGCGGCATGTCCTCGATGATCTCGCGCGCCCGGGCCAGCGCGATGGCGTTCAGCGCCTCGGCCGCGGTATCGGCCGCGGCGGGCTGG
>Ga0335072_10017325_pt1 | contig 10194 bp, 12 predicted proteins | sample Lox_Sample_21_FD_206725 | JGI IMG/M metagenome (GOLD analysis project Ga0335072, IMG submission 206725) | Soil microbial communities from Loxahatchee National Wildlife Refuge, Florida, United States - Lox_Sample_2.1 | ecosystem: Environmental > Terrestrial > Soil > Wetlands | place: USA...
ACTCGAGGTTGATGGGTTGTCTCCAGAGCCAGTATTGCTGGTAAAATCCGCGGCCCATATAGGATTGAAAGCTGGTAATGCGGACATTACTTGATCCACCAAGGCCTGCCTCACGATGGACATAGCACGAGCTTCCATAGTTGGCATCTCCAAGGCACTGCCGTTCAGCCATTACTCCTGAAGAAAGTCTGGTATGTAACGGCCAGTCAACCATCCTCCTTCACTGTCAGATTCTGTATCTGACATGAGACTATCTTGAGGGCTTTCGATATCGGTAGTAGAATTTGGTTCGCTTGATTCAGGCTGTGGAAATAGCTGGAGCTATGTTTCGAAGAATAAGTCTTAGCCCATGGCTAAATTGCATCAAGTACGAATAAATTATTATGCAGAAACGACATACCTCAGAGCATGTTTGATTATGTTTTCTTTCTTTACCCTTTTCTTCAGCTTCCTTCGCATTCAGCTTTTTAAACCCGGTTGCCATTCGTGCAACTGATTCAACACTATGGCTCTTCATAGCTTCCCTGGAAAGATTTCCCGTAGCATTGTGAGGCGTCTCATTTCCATATGCTGATCTGCGGCTTTCGGGGGGAGTGGGAGGTGAGACTAAGTGCATGTCACTGGCAGTATGCAGTGGTGTGATTCTGACTTCAGAGGCTATGGGAGCCTCAGAGCTCTGTTCTGCACCTGGCCAACATTTTCCTGGGGATAGCATTCCTGGAGATGGCGGCAGCGGCGAGTATTGAGCACTTCTATATGAATCAGATGAAGTAAAAGCATAATTGGGCTCAGTTAGGGAAGAATCTTCTTCTTGGAATAAAATGTGGCCTTCAAGATGGTCCCCTAGTGGCATATATCGGGGAAGATGTTCCTCGCCTGAACGATGGTATGCATACTCCTGGGGTTCTCCTGTGCAGACAATTAGCTTAAATACCATTGCCCATCCTAGTTGGCTGTACTAGAACAAATACCATCAGTTTTCATAAAACACCGTAGCTCAACCTTCCATTGCTCTTCTTTCACTGTTTCCCCACGTTCTAAGATCTTGTCTCGCTGGGGTTTTTGGAAACCGACATCGCTGGAATTGTGGAGCAAAGGATTGCTCTTGTTAGTTTCGGATGGAAGAGATGGCTCGGCCGGCCAGCCACTTCGTGGTACAAACATCGTTTGCCAGGTATCAGGTTCTTGCTCTCCCATTAGATGAAGATTCCTCTGAGTGGGGGCGGTTTAGTAAAAGTGTCGAGATCCAGTTCACTTACAACGGATGACCAAAGTTGGATTACTTTTGAACGGTCCAATTTGTCAAAAGCACGTAAAATTCTTTGACCTAGCTTCTTTCACCTGCCCAACAAAGACATTTGTATGTTGTTTTTACATCGAAAAGCAAATTCTATGAGAGATCAAAGTTAGAAATAGACACAGCAAGTCAATACACGGTTGCCTTTGAAATGTGATGCACTTTTGTGCGTTACAGCCTTCTCAATAGGTTCAGCTGCATAAGCTGGGTATTTAACAGCCGGTTCAAAGTCGTCATTGGCCGAACTCTAATGTTGCTGCCCAACTGCTAGGCACCGGCTCAATTAATGGCGAGCCATACGAAGCGAACTTGTCCACACTGAAACGAGAATCGTACACGCGCTTGCGGCGTTAGATCGTATCCCCACCCAAAAATAAACCATGGCTTTTAAATTATTTAAATAGATCTTCTGGTATAGAAGACCCAGATAAGATAAAGGCTTGCACTGGCAATGAGCGATGTCAGGAGCGGAGCTTAGAAAATGTATAAGGCACTGCTCGCAAGGCGAAATGAGCCGAGTACCTTTAAATTTCCGATGGGCCAAAGAAACTTTACCAAGTATTACGGAGATATTTCAGAACATATATTAAGCGATGATGAAAATGATGGCCACACATCAACGCCAAAATTGGAGAAATTCCCTCATTTGTGATTAGACATCAGATGCAAATTGACGGGACTTAAGGGTTCCTTGCCCTTGAGAACTGCGTCAATGTTTTCCATGGATATCCTCTCAAAACCATAATGTGTCTCCAACGTGCCGCCCGCATTATGGCATGTCAACACAACCCCTCTCATACTCGCCAGCTTCTCATTAACCTTCGGTTCGTGCTCGTGGACGTCCAGCATCGCTCCCACAATTCTGCCGCTCTCCAGCGCCTCAACCAAAGCATCTTCGTCGACGAGACTGCCGCGTGCAATATTGACGAACCGGGAGCCTTTCTTAAATTGGGAAAGAGTCGAACGGCAGATCAATTTCGAGCCTGTCGGTGAGGCAGGAGTGGCCAAGACTATGCAATCCGAGAGACCGAGCATAGTTGCCAGGTCCGAGTAGAATGTAGCCTCTATTTCAGCTTCGGTTTCTTCAGACTTTCGTATTACGTCGTAGTATATAATCTTCATGCTAAATGCCAAGTACGCCTTTTTCGCAATGAGATAGCCTATTTTGCCAAGCCCAATAACGCCTAATGTATGTCCCCGTGGGTTGTGAGATGTGGCTGTCGCATTATTATGACAATGTATAAATTGTTCGGTGGAGCATGATCGTGCGGCTTCGGTGACCCATGTAAGCTCTCGGAAGGTAGACAGGATGCCGAAGAGGGCAAAATCAGCGACAGATTCGGTAGAGGCAGAAGCACTGTTGCAGTATATAATACCTGTAAGGGGAGTTAATCAGTAATTGTTCTATGCTATATTTGCTGTGGTTCACCAGTAGATATGACTTCGGTTGTTGCAAGCCACAAATGAAAGACTGACCATGATCTGCAAGAACGTCAACGTCTGCCCAATCAAAACCCGCACCAGCGCTGGCAAAGACCTTCACGGACTTTGGCAGTAGAGGTATGAGCTCCTTATCCCATCGTCCCATCTCTCCGCCTGAGCCCCAGAATGGTCTAAAAATTGCGGAGAAGTCCCCCCACCGCTTCTCCTTCAAAGCTTTCATAAATTCATCGCGTTGCCGTTCTTCCAGAGAGGGTCGTATTACGGTGAAGTCTGTTGAAAAGCGCTTGTATAGATCTAGATTGTATTTGACGGGGTCGCCAATGTGGAGGACGATGGGCTTGTTGCTGCTGCTAGTACCGTCGGGAGCCATTGTGCGGGCTCCCGGATACTATGACACGCAGCAATTAGCTATGAAAAATTGAGTACAGATAGCAAAACGAGAGAGCTTGTTGTGATGTGGTCAGCATTGCGACGATATGTGGTTCCTAGGACATGTGCTCGTGTTCAAAGTTGGAGTTGGTGAAAGACCGTCGTGGAACGAAGAGCTAAGCGGTCAAGTGCATGCCAAAGATTGGTGCGGCTTGACGGGTCGTTTCAGGCCGTCCAGTTCGCGTGTGAAGTCAGCCCCCCAGATTGATCAACAATCATGCACCGGTCCTTTTGAAGCTGCAAGATGCTGACTATTCTGGGAAAATCCATCATCATGATGACTTGAGCCGATAATGCATGCCGAGAATCGCGGCAGCAGGTCTTACCCAGTTCTAGTGAGTCGGCAACTTCTCAGCAGAATTGAGTCGAGGACTGTGAGTAGAATCCTCTTCTCTAAGTTGATTATCAAGGAGGAGCCGAGTCCCGTGCCTAGCGCACGAATTGTGTAGCAAGGTATCCGTGGTGATGTTACACTTGTTACACCTATCTGGAGTACTAGTACTACCACGTTCCTAGGAAATAAGGAAGCTCCATATAAACCTGTCGAGCTATCTAGCCAAGCCCTGCTGCTGTGGTATATCAGCTTCGTACACTGGGTTGCGCCGGAACAGATTTCATCTTCACCAGGTCTCTATGGTGAAACCCCGGCTAAAGCATATACCGAGCCTTTTTCCTTAGGCTATCAGGCCTGAAACAGCTCTATCAAAGTCTTCACTTCTTGTTCATGCTGTTTCTCAATAACACTCAGAAAGTTAAAGGTTTTCATTTTGTGTATTCAATATTCTAATACTATTTGTCTTAAATGATCTCTTCAGCAGAGCGGATGAAGCGTGTGAGGAGAGACTTCAGCGTTGTGAAGCGACTTACAGTCGCAAAGAGAATGAAAGCAGGAAGGTAAGATTTGGTTGCATCTTCAAAATTCACCCTTCAGCACCATAATGCAATCTCTACATCACATATTTAGAAGCCATGTCGTCTCTCCAAACGAGACGGGCCTATTGCGGAAGCGAAGGGAGAGAAGAGAAGAGAACAGAAGAAGGCAAAGCGATTAGACATGACGAGCTTTGATAGATGGGAGATTTTGTACTTATATAGATATTTACACGACTACGCCCTGCACATGAATACGACAGTCCATACAAGACGCGATATGAATATATTTCATTTCGAAATTAGGGCAATATATGTCAAGCTTAATAGCAATCCTTCATAAATTTGGATAAATGGAAGAACAGCTACAGTTACAAATACCCAGTATCTCGTTTTATTTATGCCATCAATCATCCCGCTGTAGCACATCAAACTCGAATGTTCTCATGATCCTCACAACTTCGAAGCAGGCCCATCCCACTGGATCTTCATCGTCGTCGGAATGGGATAGAATCCGCTCCAATCAGGCAACATATAGATAGTATATCCATACGGGGCTGGGATCTTTTTAACCTCCCCCTGCAGGCCCGGGGCCCTCCTCAACCCATCCAATTTCATGACCGCTTTGAACATCGTGCTTAGCGCAATCTGACTGGCGTCTAAACCAGCACATTGATGAGGGCCCCAGCCGTAATGGATGTAGGATTTGATGTCGCGATCAAGCTTGACTTCTGTGGGGTTAGGGAAGACGGTTGGGTCCATTGATGCGGCAACCATGTTGACGAGGAGACGGTGACCTTTGGGGATCTTGACGGTTTTGGGGCCGTCTTGGACTTCGGCGTCAACGGCGGCGTCGCGGAATAGGCCAGCGGTGGCGCGCATCCTACCGCCTTCGAGGAAGCTGTATCTCATTAGCTTGAAGCTTGATAAAGTGTTTGGACACGACTTACTATCTTAAGATTAATTCATCTGCTTCAGGGGTATTCAGCTTGGATAGCCTATTGAGTTCTTTCAAGTACTTCGATCCATCACCCAAGTAGTAGTCTAGAGCCTGAGCGAACAACTGGGCTTGATTCGCGACCATCGACGATGCAGTGGGGACCATTTGAGTCCAGACGACATCCTTGATGCTTTGGCCACTCTCGAGAAATCTCTGAATCATATGGACTCCATATTCACTCAACTCGGTCTTGGTATGCAGCTTGGCTATGAAGTCTGCAATGACACCTGTTTTACTAATGGCTTCCACATTGAACTGAACCAGATCACCGAGCTGTTGAGTGAGCATCTTGGCAGCATTTCGTAGTAAGAATGACTTTGATAGGTCAATGTCGTAAAATATGGCCATGAAAAGGATGGAGAGTACTTGGTAGAGCTCCTGTTCGGTGTAAATACCGTGGGGATTCTCATCGGTCTTAAGCGGAAGGCTGAACAAGCTCGCGGAGAAGTGGGTGTTGGCAAGGGCTGCAACATCTCGTACGATGTCAACTTGATTGGCATTGCCCATTTTGTAAGAGTATTGCTTAATAAGCTTTGCTGTAATATCCTCGTAGAATTTCTTGACTTCTGCATGCCAGTTTTTCGGGTATAATCCTTTCATCACCAGCTTGCGTGACTCGGCATTTTTTGGGCCGTCACCAGCAAGACAATAGTCGACTCCATAGTTCGCCTTCGGGTGCTGTACCATGTAGGCAATTGCTTCGCCCCAGGTGACTTTGAAAGTTTGCTTATCGTCTAGAACCCTTACGGCTGCCTTGTATGTGTTCAGAACTATAACTTCTGGTACACGCTTCGGCTTACTCCAGTCGTACTTATCATCTGTGCCTAGCCTTTGCAAGATAGCCTTGTTTTCAGAAGGAATGACAAAAGGGAAGTGTGCATAAACAGAATTGCCTTTGAAGCTAAACCCAATCCTCGTCAGCTGAAGCGCGCATATAATTTCATGCAAGGATGCTTACTGGTTCGGGAAAGCGTTGAAAAAGAGCTTGTAGATGACTGCTCCCTGATCGACAGTCAAATCGTAGTCGACTTCACTAAATCCCCAGTTCGTCAAGTTCTTCGGTGTGTAATCAACCGTGTAAAAGCGATCACCCCTTACGAGGCCTACGGCATCCGATAGAATGGCCCTGCTTGTAGTGTAGTTCACACAAAGCCCCGATCCAGGGGTCCTTGGAGGCTTAGCCTTCTCAGCGACCAATCCGGGGTACAGCTCGACGCAGTCTGGTGCGTCGTATAGATTCTTCAGCTTCTGCGCCACCACGGGATCAGGGTTAATGTCCTCGAATGTCTTGTGCCTTGTCAAGCCAAAGAATTCGCGGAACTCGTTCAAACTGGCCAAATTCCATGATCTGGCCTGTACGATACCAAGAATTTCGATAGAACGAAGGATATCTGGGACACGGTTGGCACCAAATGAGCCCGCAACGTCTTCGATAGAGCCTGAAGAGTAATCAGCATCTAAATTTATCCGATTTTAGAGAAGTTTTTTTTACTTGTAAGGATCTCCACAAGATCATCATCATTGAAAGTCCCGTCAGATTGACGTTTGAGATTCGCGAAATTCCTTTTTGGGGGATCTTGATCAAGAGAGCTCTCCCACTTGCTTAGAGTCTGAATTAACTCTTGTAAGGAGATGTCCTTGGGGTTCTTTCCAGGGAAAAGCCGCTGATATTCAGCCTGGGTCCATTTATCATCTTTCTCGGATATCGCAGAGTGCCACCGGTAAATCAGATTGAACTCAGCAGAGACCTGATTGCCAACCCTTTGATTCGGTGTTAGTGGAATCAAATATTAGCATAAAAAATGCAACTTACCCTTCTCGAGCAGGAGTGTTGAATATAGTCCGAGTCTCAACTGCACGCGGGTCTAGATCCCAAGTCGAGCCGCTTCGATTAAGACTCAAAATGGTCCTGACATAGTCTTTTAGGATAACATTAACATACAAACCGCAGTTAATGAGACGAGCGGTCTGGAAGAGGTCGTTATCGTATTTGGACCACGCCTTCTCTGCTTGTTCTTCCGGTAATCCATCCTTGGGCTTGTTGAACCGGCCGTTCTCGTTAATTCTGGATTTATTAGTGCAAGTTGAGGGAGACATCTTCAGAAAATTTTGATACACGTGAGAGATATAGACGAGACAAGAGAGGGAGTGATATATGTGAGATAAACGTACACGGCCAAATTTCCCACAATGTAATTATGATACCTGTTGAACATGATCAACAGAACGCCAACCCCTGGAGGGAAACCCAGAAGCCGTTTCTCCGAGAAACAATCAGGCTTGATTTTTCCATCTTTAAACGTTCGCATAGCTTTTTGTTCTTCCCAGTTGCTGCCGTAGAGAGGCGCCAGGTCGAGATATGACGAAGTCATTGAGTTATTAAAGTCGGTGTGATCCTTTTTAAGACGTCAATATACGCACATGCTAAAGCTTCTCATAACAAGACTCACAGTTCTAAAGAGGTCGTGAATAATGATTGACGCCAGATAGAAGAGCATACTTGAGATCTTGTTTGGATGTGGTTCGAATTTATTCCCACGGGCCATGAGACTATCAAAGATCTCTCCCGGATCAGGCAGAGCGATGTTCTGTATGATTTGGGGTCTAGCAGATCTAGCGTAGGGCGTGTTGGCTCTCCCAAGATCAGGGTTGCTGATGCTATTATTGCCTCCATCAGCGTCACGATACTTATATTTTGTGCCCAACGAGGTAACTGGAGGATGTGGTAGTGCACTCCACAACTCGTTGATGAAACCATCCGTCAGAGACTTCCCCTCTTTCGAGTCAGCAGGCAAACTTGACAAAACCTTGACCAAGCGTTCGAGGAGAAGCGTGTTATCATTTTCTACTCCCTTTGTCTGGTCATAGAATGACTGAAGAAGCGTCTCTACATCCTCGAAACCCAGAGACTTAATATCGGCAAGGAGATCTCCCTTGGGTGCAGGAGGGTCGTTACTGGGTAGATATGGATACTTGGCATGAACAGGCCCCATGGAGGCCTTGATGAGAGAGCTAACTTGGGAGAAAGCACTGTCAATTTCTGCTCGGAAAGTTGTATGATGAGCATCTTTGCCCGCGTTACCAGATGAAGAGGACATTGTAACTCTGTTGAGATTGTAACACTGGGGAACGCTAAGTTTGCGAGGGGTGGTACTGGAATTGAGTACCGAGCACTCAGATCAGCGAGATACGAGTAGTGGAGCTGCGATTGCCTGCAATTGACCGCGAGCGGGATGGTGAGGCTGAAGCTAGGCAGCTAGAAAAGTTCACGATGGCACCTTGACCGACTCTGATAACAAGATTTACGAGGAGAAAAAGGTGAAAGATTCCACGATCAATGATCGTAAAGGACAGATAAGAGAAATTCTGTATACTGCGGGGTTGCTGCAACTATATACGGCTAACTGATGGTGGGGGGGGTGTTGCACACGAGAAACGTTGGTCAGGGGTGGAGCTGAAATGGATTGCGAGAGCTTGGCAGATAGCTATGGAGCCTGATTAAGGCAGAATTGCGACAAAGTGGCCTACTAGTGCACGGCGGATTATGAGTCACATGCTTAAGCGCCATTATAAGATTGTGTTGCTCATCGGCCAGTCCGTTCATGCGCGCAACTGTGGGACAATGGCGCCCTTCTACTGGGAGCAGCAGCGCTTTGTGTGGAGAGCTGAAAAATCGAGCTGGACGCGGGCGGCTGATTTTCCATGCTACGGCTGGGGCATTCCTACCTCCTGATTAGCGGAACCAAAGACGCTAATGCACACGTGCGAGGGGCAGCTTCAGAGCTGTCAGGGCCACGGATGGGGGTGGAGGAGTTATGATTGTCTGATTGTTCGTTTTGCTGTCTCTGCCTTGCTGACCTTGCTTAGTAGGTAGCATTTTTGCTCTGTTTGCTGACCGACGGTGTGCATTTCGATCTTCTGCGGGTTGTGGGTTATTGGTAAGACTACGGCGCAAGGCTGGCGAGCTTGTCAGGCCGTACCAACGCGTGTGGGCAGAGTCCGCGACAGCTCTATCATCCATCCTGTCGTTCCCAAATGCACATAGGGTATGTCATTCTCTTGAATGAGTATATCTCTGTCTTTGCATCAGCATATTGTTCCTGTTGATGAGGATACCGCTCTCGTATTTTACCCGTATCATTTTAAGCCTGAGGCACAAATGGCATTTTGATGGCACTTGGTACTACGAAGGCCCTTGTCCTTCTCTTCATCCTCATTCCGTTCTTCACAAGCGTAACCATCGTCCTGCTTGTCACGTCAACGACTGTTGCTGAGTGCAAGACGAGGGAGGAAAAATAGGATAGGCAATGGAAGGAACGCTTGTATTTCTGATTCTGAGGCAGCAGATGCAGCATATTGGTAATGTAAAGCAAGACAAAATTCGGCATAGCGAGAGCTCTATATGCCTAACTTCCGGAGGTGGTCTAATATATATATATATTTCTATGGATGTCTCCATAATAAGCTATACGAGTTGTGTCTAGCGATTGGCCTGCTAGCTCCATCAAAGCTACAGGCGGTAGATGCGGTGCCAGCCACGGCAAGCAACTTTGGAGTGAAAAGGGCTTTCTAAAAACGTAAGCACTAATATTCCGCATAAGGTGATATATGATTGACAGCGGTGAATTTGAAACCTCCCCACATGCATAGGATGCCAAAACAAAACGGCGCCTGAGTGGCTCTGAAAATAGCTATATCTTTCTTTAAGACGGCGTCCTAGCATAATTCTGGACTCGGGCCGCACTATCAGTATGATGGGAGTCTATCCATAGGGTTCAACTGGTCCTTAATAGCATTAGACGCTTAAACCCGTATTGGCGATTACTTGTAGTACGAGCGCCCGTTGTGTAGCTGGATCGGGACTTAGAATACAACTGAAGAAGCAATGGCATTAGCTTTGAAGCAGGTCAGATAAGGATAAAATGTGGGCGTAATAGAGAATATAACATAATGCTCGCAAAAAGGTAGACTGTGAAGGAACCCTAATACAGGGAACGGACGCTGCCTTCTTCCCTAAATCCTTTTTCACAGTCCTTTGAGGATATATTTGCGGCCGTTTCCCGCTCCTGGTCTCAAGCTGCTGCACGTTGAAGCTCATTTATCATCCTGAATAGCCTTGCCATGCCCGTCCCATAACTGCCACGGAAGAGGCTGG
>Ga0335072_10017326_pt1 | contig 10193 bp, 9 predicted proteins | sample Lox_Sample_21_FD_206725 | JGI IMG/M metagenome (GOLD analysis project Ga0335072, IMG submission 206725) | Soil microbial communities from Loxahatchee National Wildlife Refuge, Florida, United States - Lox_Sample_2.1 | ecosystem: Environmental > Terrestrial > Soil > Wetlands | place: USA: Florida...
CGTCCGCCACCGTCAGAGGCAAGCGGCAATCGCTGCCGCTTACGCCACGCAGGCCCGCCGCCTGGAGTGAACAGGTCACGGCGCCGCGGCCAAGGGGAAATCTGACTATGTAGAACTAAGCCTTTGATTTGATCGGCAGCTTTGTCGGCGTGCTGACGCACTTATTTGCCGCCGCTGCCTTACGTCACTCCCCGGCCGTCTGTGGCATCGGCGGCAGCAGCGCCGCCGCATACGCAGCGGGGTTCTCGATCAGCGCCCGGGCGGTGGTCAGGTCCTCGTCGCGGCCCTCGGCCGCGGGGCAGGCGTCGCGAATCGCCAGCATCCGGGCCGGTGTCAGCGGCGCGCGGGCGTCGCGCTCGGCGTCGATTGCGTGCTGCATCGCTTGCTGCCCCTGTGCGAGCGCGGTGAGCTGCCGCCGCAACGCGGCGTCGCCCAGGCTGGTGCAGACCTGCGGCAGTACGCCAAGGCCCTGGATCGGCCAGCCACGCGGCGCCAGCACGCGGCTCCAGGTCACGAACAACTCGCCCCCGTCCGGCAGCGGCGCAATCGTCTGCACCAGGCCCTTGCCCAGCGTGGTGCTGCCGACCGCCACGGCGCGGCCTCGATCGGTCAGTGCGGCGGCAAGGATTTCGGCAGCGCTGGCGGTGCGCCCGTCCAGCGCGAGGACCACCGGCTCGTTGCGTGCCAGCTCGCCCGGTGTGGAGCGCCAGATGTGGTCGGCGTCCCGGTCGCGTCCCGCGGTATAGGCAACCACGCCCGCCGGGAGCAATTCGTTCGCGGCCTCCACCGCCTCGCGCAGCAGCCCGCCGCGATTGCCGCGCAGATCGATGATGATGCCGGCGGGAGGATCCGCCACCGCCATGCCCGCCCGCAATGCTTTCGCGAGGTGCGCCGCGGTACTGCGGTCGAAGCCGGTGATCCGCACCAGCAGCACGTCACCGACCCGCTGCGGAAACACCGTCTCGGGCGGCACCATGACGCGTTCCAGTTCGGCCGAACGGAGCCTGCCCTCGCTGCGCCACGACATCTGCAGGGTCGTACCCTGTGGCCCGGCGAGCAAGGCGTCGACGGACGCGGCGGCCTGCCCGTGCACCGGCGCGCCATCCACCGTCACGATCATGTCGCCTGGTCGCATGCCGGCCATTGCCGCGGGACCGTCGGCGATGGCGGACCGTACCAGCACGAACGGGCCGCGCTGGGTCAGGGTGATGCCGACGCCCGCGGTGCCGTTGCGCCCGGCGCGATCGGCTGCCGCCTCGCGTGGCGGCACGTAGCGCGAGTAGGGGTCCAGATGGTTGAACAATTCGTCGAAGAAGCTCTGGATGATGCCCTGCGTGCCGGCCTTGCGCACGGCGTACGACGCGGCCGCCGCCGCTTCCGAAAGCCGCACCGCCGCCGCTGCCCACGCCGCGGGTGCGGTGCCGGCAGGTGCCAATTGCTCGGCCACCACGCGCTGTCCCGCCATCAGCACCAGCTTGTTGCCGCTCTGTGTCGCCAGCAGGTTTGGATCCAGTGCCGTCAGCCCGCGCAGCCCCCATACGGTGAGCAACGGAACCGCAACCGGTTCGAGGATGCGCGGCTCCATGAAAGCGAGTGCCACGGAATACACATCGGTGACCAGCACGGGATCGAATCCAGGTGAGGCAAGAGGCTGCGCGTGCACCGGCACGATCAGCAGCAGAAGTAACAGGACGGCGCGGCGGGTCACCTGGGGCGCGACCGTTTCCTTGGCTGTTGCGTCTCCGGGACTATGTGGAAGACCAGACCTCCGGTGACAGGGCTGGCCTCCGCCAGGCGCACTTCCACCTCTTGCGCCAGGCGATACACCATACGGGTGCGGCGGCCAGTCAACGTCTGCTCCCGGGCGTCATGCTGCCAATAGTCATCCGGCAAGGTGGCGATCGGCACAATGCCGCTTGCACCACTGTCCGCGACTGTGACGAACAAGGCGAATCGCGTCACGCCCGAAATTCGCCCTGCGAAATGCGCTCCGGTTTTATCTGCCATGTATGCAGCGAGGTAACGGTCGAGCGCATCGCGCTCGGCAAGCTGGGCACGGCGCTCGGTCGCGGTGATATGGTCCGCGGTTGGTTCGAACCCGGCTGGGTCGGCTGGTTCCAGCCCGCCGCTGCCCAGAAGCAGGCCGTGGATCAGCGCGCGATGCACCAGCAGGTCGGCATAGCGGCGGATCGGGCTGGTGAAATGCGCGTAGCGCGGCAGCGCCAGGCCGAAATGCCCGATATTGTCGGGGCTGTACGCGGCCTGGGATTGCGAGCGCAACATCACCTCGTTCACCAGCCGCTCCTCCGGCGTGCCGGCAACGCGGCGCAGCACGCGATCCAGGTCGCGCGGGTGCAGCGCATTGCCCGGCGGCAGGGTGATCCCGAGCGTGTGCAGAAAGTCGCGCAGCGCTTGCAGCTTCTCATCGGACGGCGGCGCGTGCACACGATACATGCAGGGCTGCCGCAGCTTCTCCAGTTCCTCGGCCGCGGCGACATTGGCGAGGATCATGTACTCTTCAATCAGCCGGTGACTGTCGAGCCTGGGCCGCGGCGCGACGCTGACGACCTTGCCATGCGCGTCAAGCACGACCTTCCGCTCCGGCAGGTCCAGGTCGAGCGTGCCGCGCGCAGTGCGCGCTTCGAGCAACGCGTGGTAGGCGGCGTAGAGCGAGCGGAGAGGGATGGCGCCGGCAGCATGGCGGCTCGCTTCCGCTTCATTGCGGGCTGGCGGGGCGGGTGGATGCGCGAGATCCGCATTGCGGTTTTTGTCCCGCCCCCGCCCCGCCTCCGCAAGGGGCGAGGCGGTGTTCGAGCCTGATCCGCCGCCCGCATCGTGCGCGGCCTGCACTTGCTCGTACGTCAGCCGTGCCGCGCTTCGCATCAGGCCGCGCCCGAAACGATGCGCCAGTTTGCGGCCGCCGGCGTCGATGCGCAGTTCGCAGAACAGGCAGCCGCGGTCCTCGCCGGGGCGCAGGCTGCACCAGCCGTTGGACAGGGCCTCAGGCAGCATCGGCACCACCCGGTCGGGGAAATACACGCTGTTGCCGCGTTGCCGCGCCGCACGTTCCAGCGCCGAGCCGGGCAGCACGTAGTGCGCCACGTCGGCAATCGCAACGATCAGGCGAAAGCCGCCAGGAGAGAGCGAATCGTCCGGTTCGGCGAACACGGCATCGTCGAAATCGCGCGCGTCCTCGCCGTCGATCGTTATTAACGGAACGCCGCGCAGATCGGTGCGCCGGCTCAGCGGCGTGGCACGCGCACGGTCCGCCTCGGCCACGGCGTCATCGGGGAATGTCACCGGGATATCGTGCGTATGGATGACGATCAGGCTGACCGAGCGTGCATCGCCCATCGTGCCCAGCCGCTCGATGACGCGGGCAGGCTTGAGGCCAAGCCGGTGATGATGGGGCAATGGCTCGGCCAGCACGATCTCGCCAGTCCCGGCGCCGGCATCTTCCCCGGATGGGATGATCCATTCCGCCTTGGCGCGACGGTCGGTGGGGATCAGGCGGTTCTCGGCATGGCCACGGCGGAAGACGCCCAGGATGCGGGCGGGCGCATCCTCCAGGCGGCGCACGGTGCGGCCCTCGTAGCGGCCGCCACCCAGCGGCTTCAGCCGTGCGAGCACGCGTTCGGCGGGCGCCAGTGCCGGGCGGCCGGCAGGCTCAGGATGCATGAAAATGGCTGGCGGCGGGCCGTTTTCCGGGTCCCAGCCTACCGGGCGCGCAATGGCGTCGCCGTCCGGATCGGTGCCGGTGACCTGGACCACCATCATTTCGGGCAGGCGTTCGCGGCTGACCGCAGAAGCGGCGCGGCGCGGCTTGCGCCGAGGCGCATCGCCATGAAGCGATCTGCCGCGCGCGTGGACCCGCTTCATCGGTGGGCGCCGACCTTGGTCATCGGGCAGGAAATTGGCGCCGCATCGTTGCCATCACAAGCGGACGCCAGGCAGCGGGCGCGGTCGCGCTGGCGGCCTGGCCAGGCGGCCGGACGCCTGGCAGCCTCTGCCAGACCCCGGCTATCGACTGCTCAGGGGAAAATTGCCGGTTGATCGGCGGTTTCCAGGGCGCGCCGGTGGTCGCCGCAACCCTGCGACGCCGCGAAGCCCGAAGCTCATTCAGGCAGTGGCGTGTGTCAGCCCCGGCGGGTGCTCGACCCCTAGACTATAGGCTTTGAGCAACGCCTGCGACGGAATCGAAAAGGACACGTTGCTCGCGGGGTCGTGATACTGGACAACCACAACCCCGAGCGCGGGGTCGAGCGAAATGCTCGGATTGGTCAGCGGCGCGGACGCGTCCGCCGCGGGCGCGGCGGCGGGGGGCGCGCCCTTGGCGGGAGCCGACGACAGTCCCACGCCTTGGCTTCCCTGGGCATAGACGTCTGGCTGAATGGCATTGACGTTCGGCATTCGCGAACAGCCCGATACGACGAGGGCCGTTCTGGCGCCGGGAACATCGCTATCGAGCAAAGCTTACACCGGAGAAACTTTCGACCTGGTTACACTCCCTGGCGCGCCGCCGCAGGCCGTACACCTCGCCCGCGAAGCGGGAGAGGTCGAGACGCCGGAGGCGTCAAGGGTGAGGGCGATCGGGCCGGTAGGTTGTCGTTCGAACGCAGTGTGCGGACCCGATCACCCTCACCGTCAGCGCTCGCGCGCCCTGGCCGCTCCCGTTTCACGGAAGCGGTATGCCGTGGCGCGTCAGCTTGCGAATGCGGTGGTTCTCGCTGTCGCCGATATAGAGCGCGCCATCCGGCCCCACCGCCACACCATGCGGCCGTGCCAGGCCCGCCGCGGTTGCCGGTCCGCCATCGCCGCCAGGCCCCGCGGTGCCGCTGCCGGCAATGGTGGTGACGATCCAGCTTCGCGCATCGATGTGGCGGATCGCGTGGTTCTCGGTATCGACGATGAACACGCTGCCGTCGGCATCCACCGCCATTTCCTTCGGTGCATCGAACACCGCGTCGCGGGCGTCGCCGCCATCACCGGCATAGCCGCGCGCGCCGGTGCCGGCTGCGGTGTGGATGATGCCCTCGCGCACGCGGCGCAGGCTGCTGCCGCCGCGTTCCAGGATGTACATCGCGCCATCCGGCGCCAGCGCCACGGCGCGCGCACCGAACACGCCGGCCCGTGTCGCCGGGCCGCCGTCGCCATCATGCCGCGCCTCGCCGGTGCCGGCGAAGGTGGAGATAATGCCGCTCGCCAGCTCCACCACGCGCACCCGATGATCGGCAACATCGGCAATGAACAATTTTTCGCCGGCCGCATCGAATGCCAGGCCGTTCGGTTCGGCCAGGCCGGCGGACTCGGCCGGGCCGCCGTCGCCGCTGAATTTGCCCGACCCGTCGCCGGCCAGCGTGCTGATGATGCCCGGCGGTTCGATGCGGCGCACGCGCTTGTTCAAACGATCGGCGAAATAGATAACGCCACCCTGGTCCACCACCACGCCGTAGGGCTGATTGAGCAAGGCCAGCGTTGCCTCGCCGCCGTCGCCCGCGAAGCCCGCTTCGCCGGTGCCGGCAATCGTGGCGATGATGCCGGTGCGCGCATCGACGCGGCGGATGCAATGATTATAGGTGTCGGCGAAGATCAGATTGCCGTCGGTATCGAAACAAAGATCGAATGGATTGTTGAGCGATGCCGCGCGTGCCGGACCGCCGTCGCCGGCATAGCCTTGCTCGCCTGTCCCCACCGCTGTCGAGATGATCCACACATCTGCTGCCATGGCGCCGGCCTCCCTCGCCGCCACCATGGTTGTCGCCCGCGTCCTGTCAAGCGTAGGATCGCACCAACACGCACGAAGCCGGAGGGACGATAATGGATATGCAGGTTTCGACCGAAACGGACCGGGCCGAGGCTGGCAGCCTCTACGCCAGGCTGGAAGAGCGCATCATCATGCGCGACCAGGTGGGTGCCAGCGAGGTGTATTACGACCTGGTCCGTGCCGGCCGGCCGCTGCACGAGATCATCGCCGAGGGCGTCCGCATCCATGCGCCGTACACGCATGTGCCATACCATGAGCGCATTGATGACGGCTATCCGAATTTCGTGAACAACGACCACTGCCTGCTCAGCGCACGCGCCACCATCAACCTGTCGAAGATGCTGCCGGCGCATCTGTCGATGCTGCCGATGGCGCAGACGATTTGGTACATCCCGAGCGGGCTCGATATCTGGAACCAGAAGATCAACAAGGCGCCTGGCCATTACACGCGCATGCGCGGCATTATCGGCAAGCAGGAAGCGCCGCCCGCGCCGGTGATGTACTGGGCGGACCAGGAGCCGCTGCGGGAAAATGCGCCGCTGCGCGAGCGGCTGAACAACTGGATGACGCTGGTGCATCGCGGCAACGTGCTGGACGCGTACCGCGTGTTCCTCGGGCTGATGGAGCAGGCGGCGGACCGCAAGGAAGTACTGGCCGAGATGTGCTTCGCCGGGCTGATGGACGTGCAGGACCGCATATTGCACAACCGTTCCTACACCACCGGCCACAAGGCGTATCGCGCACGGTCGACGGTGGAGATCGGCAACGCGATCGGCTGGGACAATGCGCATCACGTGATCTATGCCGGCGCGCTGGATATCGCGGTGGGGCCGCGCTGGTATTCGACCTATGAACTCGCCTGCAACCTGGTGAAGATGAATTTCGAAGGCGAGGCGTTGCACGCGGTGCCCTATGGCGGCGTCAGCGAGGCGGAACTCACGCTGCTGCGCAACAGCGGTGAGGTTACGGCAGAAGAATCCGCCGAACTGATCCGTGCCACGATCCGCGACGACGAAATGGTGGCGTTGGAACTGCTGACGCGGCTGATCAAGGCCGGCAAGAATCCGCGGCGGCTGCTGGACGTGCTGCAGATCGGCTGCGCCCAGGTGGTGCTGGAAACGCGGGCCGGCGACTATTTCAACATGCCGCACCATTGCTACGAGTATCTCAACACGCTGGGCTGGTTCTGGGACAATTTCGATCATCCGCGGCGGCTGCGGCTGCTGTATGTCGCGACGTCGTTCCTGAACCGCACCGCTTATTGCCAGCGTGGCCTGGGCGAGGCGCATAGCTTCTCGGCCAAGGCACCGGCCGGCGCGGAACGCATGAGCGCGGCGCAGTTGCTGCAACGGGTCGATGCCGCGGTGTGTTCGCTGAACGGCCAGGAGAGCGTCGACTGGACGCAGGCCTATCTCGACAACGTGGCCGACCGCGCGCCGCTGGTGCAGTGCATCGCGCTGACCGCGACCAAGCTGGGCAACGATCCGCACAATCAGGAAATCGCCCAGTGCATGCTGATGGATTACGGCGTGAACCAGCATGCGGCGCGCGACCGGCTGCTGCTGTCGGCGGCGTATCACACCGCGATGCACCGCAAGTATGGCGACCCGCTGGAACCGGCCCGCCGTTTCGGCCAGGCAATGGGCGTTGCCGAGCTGCAATAATCGGGGGCCGAACCATGACGCTGTCGATCAAACCGATCGATCCGGTATCCCGCCCATTCTTCGCGGGCGAGGTTTCCGGCATCGACATCACCCGCCCTCTGTCGCGCGAGGAAGCCGCGGCGATCGCCGCCGGCATGGATGAATTCGGCGTGCTGGTGTTCCACGGCCAGCATTTCACCGACGAAACCCAGCTTGCGTTCAGCCGCAATTTCGGTGCGCTGGAACTCGCCACCGGCGATCTCACCTTCAACCGCGAGGGCCGCCGGCTGGGACCGGAGGTGAACGACATCTCCAACCTCGATGACGCCAACCGCTTGCTCGCGCGCGACGACCGCAAGCGATTGTTCGGTCTGGGCAACCGGTTGTGGCATTCGGATTCGTCGTTCAAGGCGGTGCCGGCGAAATATTCGCTGCTGTCGGCGCGGGTGATCCCCGCCGCGGGCGGCAATACCGAATTCGCCGACATGCGCGCCGCCTATGATGCGCTGGACGACGATACCAAGGCGGAATGCGAAAACCTGGTGTGCGAGCACAGCCAGATCTATTCGCGCAGCATCCTGGGCTTTACCGATTTCACCGACGATGAGCGCCGCCGCTTCGCTCCGGTCCGCCAGCGCCTGGTGCGGCGGCATCCCGCCACCGGCCGCAAGTCGCTGTTCCTGGCCTCGCATGCCGGCACGATCGTCGGCTGGCCGATGCCGGAGGCGCGCATGTTCCTGCGCGACCTGACCGAGCATGCGACGCAACGGAAGTTCGTCTACGCGCACGAATGGCGGCAGTGGGACCTGGTGATGTGGGACAACCAGGCGACGATGCACCGTGCGCGGCCGTTCGACGCCAGCGAAGTGCGTGATATGCACCGCACCACGGTGGCGTGCGAGCAATCGACGATGGCTGAGGCGGCGTAAGCCTGGATGCGTGTTGCCGTTGCGGCGGCAATCGCAGTCGGCGCGTGGTTTGCAATTCTACCGGTGCGCGCCGGCACGGTGCCGCGGGCCGACGAACTTGTCGTCGTCGCGGCGAAGGCGGTGGATAGCAGGCAGCCATTGCTCGGCTACCTGGCGCGGCCCGATCTGCCCGGGCGATTGCCCGCCGTGGTGGTACTGCATGGCTGCGACGGCTATCACCCCGGCATGCCGCTATGGGCGGCACGGCTGCGTTCATGGGGCTATGTCGGGCTCGCCATCAACAGCCTGACGCCGCGGCATATCCGTAACGGCTGCGCAGAGCATGCCGGCGGCATCGAGGAGCCAACGGATGGGCTGGAAGCGCTGCGCTATCTCTCCACGCAGCGCTTCATCGATCCGGCGTGCGTGGCGGTGCCGGGGTTTTCCCGCGGCGGTGGCGCCGCCTTGAGCGACGTCGAAACCATTGGCCGGGCGCAATTCTTCCCGCTGCGTTTCGAAGCCGCCATCGCCTATTATCCCGATTGCACGGGCCGCTCGGACGGGTTCAAGGCCCCGGTCCTGATCCTGGCCGGCGAGAAGGATGACTGGCTGCCATTGCAGGCCTGCCGCGACATGGTGCAACAGATCGCCGGCCAGGGCGCACCGGTTTTGCTGGTGGTCTATCCCGGCGCCACCCATGCCTTCAATCTGAACGCACCGCCACGCGACTATCTCGGCCATGCACTGCGCTACGATCCGCAGGCGACGCAGGACGCGGACCGGCGGGTGCGTGCCTTCCTGGATGAGAAACTGGCTGGGTCGAACGCGGCGATGGATCGTGCCAAGGGCCTCAACGCCATTGTTCCAGATCGTTGACCCGGGGCGAGCCATCGCGTTCTGTCATCCCTGCCCCGCCGGTGATGCTGCATCCGAACAAGCGACAAGCGGAAGCTGATAACGCGCGACATTGCGGTCGTCGGAAATGAATGTGGCATTTTCAGCAACGGCCTGCGCGATGAGCAGGTGATCGAACGGATCGCGATGATGCATTGGCAGTCCGGCCAAGACGCGCAGGTGTCCCGTATCAATGCTTAGCAGTTCGAAACCCTCGTGCGGAAGAATGCCCGCGATCTCTTCAATGTTCCCAGTCAACTTTCCGATCCGGGTCTTTACGACGATTTCCCACAATGAAACGATGCTGACCAGCACGTCATTGGCAGGATCGCCGATCAATTGCCTCGCTCGCGTTCCCAGACGGATGTCGTCCCCGAGCCACCAAAGCAGCGTATGGGTATCCAGAAGCAGCTTCACACCTCATTGCTTTCCATGGCGGCCTGCAGATCCGGCGGCAGCACGTCGAAATCATCCGCCATTTTGATTTTGCCGCGCAGCGCTCCAGGCCGCCGACAGAACGGTTCGGCGTGGGGCGGCGGCCTGAGTTCGGCCACGACCGTGTCGTGCGACATGACCAGAAACGAACGGCCTTGCCGAACCTGGCGGAGGAATTGCGTCAGGTTGCTCCGCAACTCTCGTACGCCCACGCGTTCCGGGACAGAGGCGGGCTCGTGTTGGTGAGAAGAGGCCATGCACCCGCACCTTGCGTACACATAACGCGTACACAATTCAGCCGCCCATGTCAAATTAACCAGGACAGTCCCGCGAAAGGCAGCAGCGACGGCGTGGAGCTTCCGGGTCGATACGGAATTGTAGTAAGGGCTTATTCGAAAACAATCGAATCGGTTGTACGGTCGTGGCCGACAATGCCTTCGTGCGGATCGACGACTGGGTGCGCGCCCAGGAACTGGCCGACCGCTTCGCGCCGGAGGCACTGCACCGCGCCCTGGACCGCTACGCCACGCTCTGCTGTCCGGTCGCCGA
>Ga0335072_10017327_pt1 | contig 10193 bp, 11 predicted proteins | sample Lox_Sample_21_FD_206725 | JGI IMG/M metagenome (GOLD analysis project Ga0335072, IMG submission 206725) | Soil microbial communities from Loxahatchee National Wildlife Refuge, Florida, United States - Lox_Sample_2.1 | ecosystem: Environmental > Terrestrial > Soil > Wetlands | place: USA...
TTCATCACGTCGGTCACCCTGCAGCTCGCGCCGTCGCAGAACCTGCAGTGCCAGAGCTGGGTGGACATCTCAGCCGCCGACCTCTTCGCCCCGCCGGCCAGCGCCGGATCCAGTTCGCTCGCGCGCCACGCGGAGGGAGCCGGCCGGGTCGAGGCGATCTGGTTCCCGTTCACCGACACCCCGTGGCTGAAGGTGTGGTCGATCGCGCCAAGCCAGCCGCTGCTGTCGGCGAAGGTGACCAGCCCGTACAACTACTCGTTCACGAACGACGTGACGTCCTCGGAGAACACCTTCTTCGACGAGGTCGCGGACGGCGACGTCTCCGGCACGCCCGCCTTCGAGGCGGCCGCGATCGCGCTGGTGGACACCGGCCTGGTGTTCACGGGCACCTGGGACCTCTGGGGTCAGTGGCAGAATGTGCTGCTCTACGTGGAGCCGAGCACGGTGCGGATCGTGGAGGCCGGCTTCGCGATCATCACCTCGCGCTCCAGCATCCAGCAGGTGGTCAGCGACTTCTATACGCGCTGCAGCAGCCTGCTGTCCAGCTACGCGGCACAGGGCCTGTACCCGATGAACGGCCCCGTCGAGATCCGGATCACCGGCCTGGACAAACCCTCGGACGCCCTCGTCAGCGGCGCGCAGTCACCGATCCTGTCCTCGCTGCGGCCCCGCCCCGACCAGCCCGGCTGGGACACCGCGGTCTGGCTGGACATGGGCACGCTGCCGGTCACCGCGGGATTCTCCGCGTTCTACGCGGAAATGGAAGCCTGGATCTGGAGCCACTACACCGGCAGCTACGCGTGCGTCCGGCCGGAATGGTCCAAGGCCTGGGGATGCACCTCGACCGCGCCGTGGACCAGCACGACGATCCTTGGCGGCACGATCCCCGCCGCGGTCAGCGCGGGCCAGGCCAGCGACGACGGCTGGAGCACGGCCGTGTCGATCCTGTCCTCTTGCGATCCCAACTCGGTGTTCAGCAGCCCGTTCCTGGACACCTTGTTCGGCTGAGGCTGCTGCGGAGCAGGGCCGGGCCTTACCGTGTCCTGATGGCGCAGAAGCTGGCGGTCGTGGTCCGGACGGACCTCGGCATGGGACGCGGGAAGATCGCCGCCCAGGTCGCCCACGCGGCAGTGGCCGCCGTGCTGGCCGGCCTGGGCGGCGGCGACCTTGCGGCGTGGCTGCAGGAAGGACAGCCCAAGGTCGTGCTCAAGGTGGCGGACGGTGCGCAGCTGCAGGAGGTGGTGCGTCAGGCGCGCGCCGGCGGGCTGCCGGTCGAGCTCATCTGCGACGCCGGGCGCACCCAGGTGAGCGCGGGCACGCAGACGTGCTGCGCGCTGGGGCCCGCCGACAGCGAGCGCATCGACGCGGTGACCGGCGGCCTGTCCCTGCTCTGAGGCACCATGAGGCTGTGACCAGACCCGAGGAGCCCAGCGTCATCTACCACATCGCCACGGCATCCGACTGGGAGCAGGCGCAGGCTTCCGGCGAGTACACGACGTCAACGCGCGGCAGGACGCTGGCCGAGGAGGGATTCATCCACTGCTCGGCCGCTGACCAGGTAGCGGGGGTGGCGAACATCGTCTACCAGGGGCTGCCGGACCTGCTGGTGCTCGTGATCGACCCGGGCCGCGTCCGGCCAGAGATCCGGCTCGACCAGGTGCCGGGCTCGGACAAGCCCTTTCCGCACATCTACGGGCCGCTCAATACTGACGCGGTGACGGAAACCCGGCGGTTCGAGCCGGGCCCCGACGGCCGGTTCCACTTCCCCGCAGCGGAGCAGCGAGCCGCTCAGCCGGATTAGCCGCTGCCGGGCTCTAGCTGGAAGTGCCAGAAGATCAGGATCGGGTCGCCGTTCCTCGCGGCCTGGGCGGCGACCGGGCACCAGTCCTGGAGCGTCCAGATGTCCGACGGGTGCCCGGGCAGAATCCGGACCGGTGGTGGCGCCTCGTTCGGATCGCTCCACTCGGCCCGCAGTTCCTCGCAGTGGCGGACCTGGAAGCCCAGCGGCAGCGCCGCTGCCAGGTACTCGCTGGTGAACCGGTTGTAGTGCGGCAGGTATCCGTAGCCGCCGCCGGGCAGCGCCTGGACGAGGCGGTACTTCATGCGCGAGTCGGAGATCACCAGCTGCCCGCCCGGGCGCAGCACGCGGGCGAACTCGGCGAGCACCGGGCCGAGGTCTGGCACGTGCGTGAGCGCCAGGGCGCACACGACCAGATCGACGCTCTGGTCGGCCACCGGGAGCTGGTGCAGCTCGCCCTCGCGGAAATCCGCGCCACCGACCCTCGCCCGCGCCACGTCCAGCATCTGCGGGCAGACATCGACGCCGACGACGGCATGGCCGAGTGAGCTGAGATACGCCGCGTGACGCCCGGTGCCACAGGCCGCGTCCAGTGCGGTACCGGCTGGCAGCGCGTCCAGGATCCGCCGCATCACCGGCTGCTCGGAGTCGATCAGATCGTTGGGCTCGTCGTAGGCCCTGGACCACGCGGCATAGCCCTCCGCTATCGTGACGGGCCGGGTCTCGACGCCTTCGCCAAACTGGCCCGCATCGTCCAGCAGCGTCCTGATCTCCGCGATGCGGGCGCGCGTGAATTCCTCGTCGTATTGCCCGTTGAACGCGCGCATCAGGGCGATTCCCTCGAGGCCGAGCAGGAACGCCAGCGGATGCTGATAGATCACCGCCCGATGCTAGAAGCGCCCAGACGGCGCGCGCCAGCGAATATCCGGGCATTGCCCTTGCGGCCCGAGACCGTGTTCAGCAAGGCCCCGCCGCGAACGAGCGGCCGGCACCCGCCCGCCACCGTGACGCCGGCATTGCGCCGGCGCCCGCCGGCGAGCGGACCGCCGCGTAGTGGGGGCGCCCAGCTAGGCATCCCCGGACGGGCTGCTGCTATTCGCCTTCGGCGTCTGGGACGTCCGCGCCCTCGGCGTGGTGTTCGGGAGCTCCCTTGTAGGCGACGGCCTTGTCGCCGTGCAGAGCCTCCTTGTAGAGCTCGGCGACCGACTTACGGATCTCGTCGCTGAGAGCCACCTCGTTCGGGCACAGGTTCTCGATGTTCCGCTGGTAGAGGATGAACCGGGTGCCGTAGGCGACCTGCGAGCGCGTCTGCACGGCGAATTCCCCGCCCAGCGGCGAAAAGGGATTGGCGGACACGGGGCCCTGGCTGTTGTCCACCTCCCACCGGATGTCGGGGTCCTTGCCGTCCGCCACGGACTCGGCCGGCAGCAGCTCTATGCCGACATCGGGGTCGCCGGATGAATGACCCATTTCAGCGTCGAATCGCGCAATCTCCGCATCGACCGCCGCCCGGAAAGGGCCACGGCCCAGCCGGAACGGCACGACCCAGGTACCGGGCTCCAGCGCCGCGGCGGCCTCGAAGTCGGCCCGCCCTGCGTCGGCGTTCTTCGGTGCCAGCCATACCTTGGCCTGGCCCCGCAGTGCCCACCCGGGCGCAAACCGGCTGGCCGACTGAAGAAGGATGCCGAGGTGCCGGGCCACCTCTCCGAACTTGCCAAGCCGGTACAGCGCGACAGCAAGCCGCCACCGTGCCTGGTCGGACTCTGGATCGGCGTCCACGGCCGTCCGCGCCGCAATCTCGGCATCCTGGAAATGCCCGAGCCACCAGAGCGCCTCGGAGGCGAGGACGAGCGCTGCAATCCGGACCGGCGGCGACGGGTCCGGCAGGTGGCGATGGGCCACCCAGAGGGCCCGGAGGGGATGCTCACGGCAACCGTGCAGGTGCTCTTCAAGCGCCTGCACGGCGCTCTGCTGCGATTTCGCGGAGTCACGCCGGTGTTCGGACGGGACGAAGTTGAGCCACCGTGCGGCGGCATCCTTCAGCTGGCCGTCCAGTTCGACGTCCGAGGCTCTTGGGTTGGCCACATAGCCGGGTCCCGAGTGATGGGACGGCGCTGAGGCCGGGCCCGCGGCCGAGGTCACATGATCGCTGCACATGGAGATTCCCGCTTCTGCGCGTCAGGCAGCATTCGCTACCAGAGCGATCGCCATTATGCCCGACGCAGGTCAGAGGTACGGGCCGAGCAGCGTCACATCCGCACGTGACAGCCGGTCGCTGGCGGTGCGCGCCTGGTGCCAGTAGGGGTAGATCAGCGGCGGCGCGCTGATCTTGTCCAGCTGCGGTTGATGCGGGCCGTCAGAATGAGATCTTGGTCAAAAAAGGCTGCCCGAGCAGCCGAAAATGACCAAGATCTCGCCAAGCCGGCTCGCCCGGGCGAGCGGACAGGGGGTTTGCGTGCTGTTCGCGGCGAATTTGTCGATGCTGTGGGCGGAGCTGCCGCTCGCCGAGCGCTTTGAACGGGCCGCCGGGGCCGGGTTCGGCGCGGTCGAGCTGTGGTGGCCGGGTGACGCGGCGGCCCGGACGCTGCCGGAGCTGACCGCGCGCTGGAACCTGCGGCTGGTGCTGCTGAACTTCGACGGGGGTGACATGGCCGCTGGCGACCGCGGGCTCGCCGGCGACCCCGGCCGCAGCGAGTACCTGCGTGCCCACATGCCGAACGCCCTGGCGATCGCGGCGGCGTGCGGCTGCCCGCGGCTCAACCTGCTCGTCGGGCTGCGGCAGGACCGGTACTCCGAGGCCGAGCAGCTTGCCTGCGCGCGGGACAACGTGGCCTGGGCCGCTGACCGGGCCGCCGCGGCGGGCCGCGAGGTGACGATCGAGGCCCTCAACCCGATGGACAACGGCCCCTGCCTGCTGACCACGACCAGGGCCGCCGCGGCTTTCGTCGCGGCCGTCGGCCGGCCGAACGTCCGGCTGCAGTATGACGCGTACCACATGCAGCGGACCGAGGGCGATCTCACCGCGACCCTGGACGCCTACTGGGAGCTCATCGGGCACATCCAGATCGCCGACGTGCCCGGCCGCCACGAGCCGGGCACGGGTGAGATCAACTACCCGTTCCTGCTCGGCCACATCGCGGCCAAGGGCTACCAGGGCGCGATCGGCGCCGAGTACCACCCGTCCACCGCGCGGACCGAGGACTCCCTCGGCTGGCTGGACGTGTACCGCTAACGCGGCGCGTCGCCCAGGCGGTACTCGCTGGTGACCTCGTCGAGCCGGCTCTTGAGTCCGGGGTCGATCTGGTACTCGGCCGCGGCCAGGCTGGCGCCGAGCTGCTCGGGGCTGCTCGCCCCGATGATCGGCGCGGTGACCGCGGGATTCGCCGCCACCCACGCGACCGCCAGCGTGACCAGGCTCACCCCGGCCTCATCGGCCAGCTTGCGCAGCTCCTCTACCGTGGCGAACTCCTGGTCGTGCCAGTACCGCTCCTGGTACATCCGGCCCGCCGTGCCGAGGGTGAAGCGGCCGTCCGGCGGCGGAGCGGCCTCGGTGTGCTTGCCGGACAGCAGCCCGCCGGCGATCGGGTTGTACGGGATCACGCCGACGCCCTCCTCGGCGCAGAACGGCAGCATCTCCCGCTCGATCTGGCGGAACAGCAGGTTGTAGCGGGGCTGCACGCAGTCCACGCGCGCCAGCCCCAGCGTCTCGGTCCGGCCAACGGCCCGCACCAGCTGGTAGGTGAGGAAGTTCGAGACGCCGATGTAGCGCACCTTGCCCTGGTGCACGAGGTCGTCGAGCGCGCCGAGCGTCTCGTCGATCGGCGTCGCCGGGTCGTATCCGTGCAGCTGGTACACGTCGACGTAGTCGGTCTGCAGCCGGCGCAGCGACGCGTCGATCGCGGACATGATGTGCTTGCGCGAGTTGCCGCCGTCGAACGGCGCCGGCCCGGTCGGCAGGAAGCATTTGGTCGCGACGATGAAGCGGTCCCGCTGGCCGTTCAGCCAGCGCCCCAGGATCTCCTCGGTCCGCCCGCGGGTCGGAAGCTCGCCGCCCAGCGGATACGAGTCGGAGCTGTCGATGAAGTCGACGCCACCCTCGGCGGCGCGGTCCAGGATCGCCCGCGACGTGGCCTCGTCGCACTGCAGTCCGAAGGTCATCGTGCCCAGGCACAGCCGGGACACCTGGAGGCCGGTCCGGCCGAGTCGGGTGTGTTCCACACCGGTCACGCTACAGGCCAGCCTCGCTGGACAATGTGCAGGTGTCTGGTAGTGAGAAGAGGAACCCCTACGAGACCTCAGGTGGCCGGGATGCTACGCATGACCGGATCGAGCTGCTGGACGCGGATCGGCCGAACCCGTCCGATCCTGCAATACGGGCAACCGAGGCGGCCTTGTCCAGAGCCTCGACCGTTTCCTGGTAAGAACCCGGGTTAATGGCCAGCAGGATCCGCGTCACACGCGCCCTTGACAGCCTCCTGAACTCGTCTGTGGACAGAACCCGCCCGTATCCAACGGCCACTGTGATGTCCAGTTCGACGCCGGGATCGCGCGCGGCGCCTAGCTTGCGCAGCTGATCGATCCCAGCCAGCAGCGGATCAACGTCGCCGTCCAGCGCAGGAATCCAGCCATCGGCCCAGCGCAGGATGCGCTGGAAGCTTGCTGGCGAGCCGCCGACGAGCACGGGCACGTGTCGGTTCTCGTACGGCTTCGGCCAGGACCAGATCCGGTCGAAATCTGTGAACTGGCCATGGTACGTCGCAATGTCTTCGGTCCAGATGGTTCGCATGGCCCGCACGTGATCTTCGACGTGCCCCCACCGGTGGCGCGGGTCGACGCCGTGGTTCTTCATTTCCTCGACGTTCCAGCCCGCACCGACGCCCAGAACGAACCGGCCCTCGCACAGGTGATCGAGCGTGGCGATCGTCTTGGCGAGGAGAATCGGGTCACGCTGGGCCACCAGGCTGATTCCGGTACCGAAGGTGAGACGGCTGGTGACGCCCGAGATAGCGGCGAAGGCCATGAAGGGGTCGAGGTTGCGCTTGTAGATCTCCGGCAGCGGAATGGGAATGGGGAATTCGACCGTCCGCTCGACCGGCATATGCAGGTGCTCGGGGAAGAACAGGGCTTCGAAACCGCGGTCTTCCACGGCCCGTCCGAGGTCCACCGGACGGATGCAGCCGTCTCCGGGAAAGACCTGGATACCTACGGCGGGAATGGACATGGCCTTCCTCGGGCGGCTCGTTGATGCTTAGGTTCGGCTCGGCCATCCGGTGTAGCCCTCGGCGAGATAGGCGGATCCGGCGGCGGATGTGACCACGGATTGCAGTTCCCCGATCTGGCGCCTGATGTCGAACGGCGTGGCGTTCGGCAGCCGGTGCAGCATCGTCGTCATCCAGTAGGAGAAATGCTGTGCCTTCCAGACCCGCGCGAGAGCACGCGGACCGTACTCGTCGAGGAGGTCCGGGTCGGAGTTGCGGACGGCCCGCTCGAGGACCTCGGCAAGGACGCTGGCGTCGGCGAGGGCGAGATTGAGGCCTTTGGCTCCGGTGGGCGGCACCGTGTGCGCGGCATCTCCGACCAGGAACAGGTTGCCGTATCTCATGGGCTCGCCCACGAAACTGCGGAACGGCAGCACGGCCTTGTCAATGATCGGCCCTTCTTTGAGGGCGAAGCCGTCCTCGCCGGCCACCCGGGCCTGGAACTCGGCCCAGATGCGGTCCTCGGACCAGGCGCCGGCGTCTTCGGCGGGGTCGCACTGGAAGTACAGCCGCTGCAGCACCGGCGTGCGCTGGCTGATCAGCGCGAACCCCTTCTCGGAGTGGGTGTAGACGAGTTCCGGGGCGCTCGGAGGCGCCTCGGCCAGGACACCGAACCAGGCGAACGGGTACTCGCGGAAATAGTGACGCCGCCCGGCCTCGGGCACCTGCATCCGGCAGATGCTGCGAGATCCGTCCGCGCCCACCAGGAAGCTGCACCGGATCTCATGCCGGACGCCGTTGCCGTCGGTGACGAAGATGGCGGGCCGCCCGGTGGCGATGTCGGCGACCACGGTGTCGCGGATGTCGAAGCGGATGTCGCCGCCGTCGCGCTCACGCGTGTCGGCCAGGTCCCTGAACACGTCGTTCTGCGGGTAGAGCCACACCGACTGACCTACGAGCCCGCGAAAGTCGATGCGATGGCTGGCGCCGGCGAAGCGAAGGTCGATGCCGGCGTGCTCATGCCCCTCGGTCAGCACCCGGCCGGACGCTCCCGACTCCACCAGGATCTGGACGCTGCCCCGCTCGAGGATGCCGGCCCGCACAGTTTCTTCTATGTCGCGTCGGGATCGGTTGTCGACGACCACGGAGTCGATCCCGCACAGCGACAGCAGGTGCGAGAGCAGCAGGCCGGCCGGGCCAGCGCCGACGATGCCCACCGTGGTCTGGGTCAGGTGCCGCCGGCTCATCGCTCGTCCCATGCGTAGCGTTGCCAGGGCGGGTCGAAAAAGCGCTGGCGGGCCGAGCCGAGGGCGTCGATGCGCGCCACGTCGTCGGCGTCGAGCTCGATGCCCGCGACATCCAGGTTCGCTGCCAGCCTGTCGGGCCGTGACGTCTTGGGGATGACAACGGTCCGCGGCCGGCGGAGCAGCCAGCGCAGCGTCACCTGACCCGCGCTCGCGCCGTGCTTGGCGCCAATCGCCGTCAGCACCGGGTCAGCGAAAACCCTGCCCTCGGCAAAGGGAGCGTACGCGGTCAGTGTCATGCCCTCCGCCAGCACGAGCTCGTGCAGCCTGTCCTGAGGCAGGTACGGGTGGTGCTCCACCTGGACCGTGGCCAGCCGGGCGACGGTCAGCGCGCGTCGGACCAGTGCGGCCGGTGCGTTGCTCAGCCCGACGGCCCGGACGGCGCCATCGGCAACGAGCGGCGCCAAGGCCTCGAACGTCTCCTCGACCGGCACGTCTGCGTTTGGCCAGTGCATCAGCAGCAGGTCAACGTAGTCCAGGCCAAGATCCCGGATGGACGCCCGTGCGGCTTCCACGACGTCACCCGCGGCGGCCAGGGTGTGCGGGAACTTCGTGGTCACGAAGATCTCGCTGCGCGGCACCGAGCTGTCCCGGACGCCCTGCCCGACGCCCGGCTCATTGTCGTACCGCATGGCGGTGTCGATGTGCCGGTACCCCGCCTCCAGCGCGCAGCGGACGATCACGCGCGCCTCATCGGGCGTGGTCCTGAACGTGCCGAGCCCGATCCGGGGCATCCGGACCCCTGCGGTTTCCAGCGGAGCCAGCGCGGTCACTCGAATCCCCCGCTCACGTCGAGGAAGATGCCGGTTACCCCGACGGCATCGTCGCTTGCGAGGTAGCTGACCGCCGCGGCCACCTCGCCGGGCTCGATGAAGCGCTTGAGCCGGGTCCGCGACATGATCCGGTCCAGAGCCTCCTGCTCGGTGATGCCCTCATGCTCGGCGTGCAGCGCGATGCTCCCCTCGAATCGCCTCCCGGCCACCATGCCGGGAAGCACGGCGAGCACGTCGACCGGCCCGGCGCTCTCTACCACCCGGCGCATGTCCGCCTCGCTGGTCACATCGCCGGGAACGAACTCGACCTGCAGCTCATCGCCGACTCGCGCGCCTGCTTCGCCGTCGATGTCGGTGATGACGACCCGGAAGCCGTCGGCCTTGAGCCGCCGCGCGATCTCGCAGCCGATGCCCCCGGCGCCGCCCGTAATGATCGCGCCGCCCTTTGAGGCCGACGTCATTGCGGCGCCTCGTACTCGTCGATGATCGCTACCTTGGCCGCGGAGTTCGACCGCTGGTCGAACTCATGATTGAGCCACTCCTGGGTGAGCTTTTCCGCGAGCTCGCCGCCGATCACCCTGGCGCCGAAGCAGAGCACCTGTGCGTTGTTGGACAGCACGCTGCGCTCAACCGAGTAGGAGTCGTGCGCGACCGTGGCCCGGACCCCCTGCACCTTGTTGGCGCTGATGGCCACGCCGATCCCGGTGCCGCAGCAGAGCAGGGCCCGGTCGGCCTGGCCCCCGCGGACGATCTCCGCGGCCTTGATCCCAATGTGCGGGTAGGGGAGGTCATCGGCGGCCGAGTCGACTCCCAGGTCGATGACCTCGGCGACGCGCGCATTGGCCAGCAGGACCTGCTTGAGCCGTTCCTTCAGCGGGTATCCGGCATTGTCCGCGCCGACGACGATCGTCAGTGATTTGCGGGTCATGGGACGAACCCCTCCTGCCTGCCGGCCACCGGTGATCAGAACGGATACGGCGCGATGTCCGGCCGGACGGTGAGCCACTGGGTCTCGGTGAAGGCGTCGATGTTTGCCTGTGCCCCGCCGAAGCGTGACCCGTTGCCCGAGGCGCCAACGCCACCGAAGGGCACGTTGGCCTCGTCGCTGACCGTCTGCTCG
>Ga0335072_10017328_pt1 | contig 10193 bp, 5 predicted proteins | sample Lox_Sample_21_FD_206725 | JGI IMG/M metagenome (GOLD analysis project Ga0335072, IMG submission 206725) | Soil microbial communities from Loxahatchee National Wildlife Refuge, Florida, United States - Lox_Sample_2.1 | ecosystem: Environmental > Terrestrial > Soil > Wetlands | place: USA: Florida...
TTGTACCCGGACCGGCTGGCAGAGGACTACCTCGCGCTCATGAGTCCCGCCGCCCAAGGGGATGGCGGCCAAGCCGGCGACCTCGCCGATCCCTGGGCCGCCGACATGCCGGCGGATCTCCTCGCCCCGGCGTCCATGCGGGCCGCCGTCCCGACGTGGGCGGGGACGGGCATGACCGTGCTCATCCAGGCCGCCGTCCGCTGGCTCCACGTGCGCACGGGGTACCTCTACCCGCTGCTGCGCGAGCATCCCGTGCTCGCCACCGTGGCCAGCGGCGCGACGCTCGCCACCCTGCTGGAGTTCGACGACCTTGCCCCCCAGGTCATCGACGCGATCGAGTCGCTGCTGCCCGAGGGCCGCGACTTCCACCTCGACCTGGTGATGGCCGCCCTCACCCGGCGGGTGGCAGAGCGCCGCCTCGCCGCCGCTACCGGCCCGGCCGAGGAGGCGAGCCTCCGCGTCCGGTTCGGGAACCGCTACTCCTTCGCCGGGTTGCATGAGCTGGCCCTAGCGGAGTACCAGCGGGCGGCCGACGCTTACCGCGCCCTCGCCGACGGCGACCCCGAGGAGCACCGGGCCAGCCTCGCCGACGCGCTGAACAGGCTCGCCAGGGAGCATGCCTTCCTGGAGCATCCCCTGAAGCTGGCGCTCGCCCTGACGGAGGAGGCTGCGGGGCTGCTGCGGCTGGCTGACCCGGACGCCGAGTGGTACCTGAAGCGGCTGATCCCGGTCTTGCTCTCCCTCGGCGACCGGCTATCCCCCGTGCCGCTTGGACGGCAGGAGGATGCGCTCGCGATCCGGGAGGAGGCCGTTGCCCTTGCCCGGCAGTACGCCGCCCGCACGGGCGCCGCCAGGGGGATCGCCGCCGGCCCGGACGGTGCCTGCACCACCGGAGCTGGCGAGCCCGCCAGATCCGGGGACCAGGAGGACTCGCTGTGGAGCCTCGCGACGGCCCTATCCGGCCTGAGCGTCTCGCTGCGCGTTGCCGAGCGCACGGCGGACGCGGCACACGCGGCACGGGAGGGCGTCGCGGTGGGGAGGCGCCTCGTCGAGGCAGACCGCAACCGGTACCTGGCGCTGCTGGCCTGGACGCTCAGGACCCTGGCGCAGGCCTTGCTGGCGGACGGGCAAGCTCCAGCCTCCCTGACGGCGGCCGGGGAGTCGCTGGACCTGTACCGGCTGCTAGTCAGGGCCAACCCGAACGCATACCTGGAGGCCCTCGCGCAGACACTGGCCGACTATGGCTCCGCCCTGCGCGGGAACGGCCAGCCCGCCCAGGCGCTTGACGCGGCGACGGAATCCCTCGCGATCCGGCGCGATCTTGCCAGGGCCGACCCCGCTCTGCACGGCATCGTGTACGCCGCCGCGCTGTGCGACTACTCCGGCTCACTCGCGAGCGCCGGGCGGGGCGAGGAGGCCACTGCCGCCGCGCGGGAAGCCCTGGCCCTGGTGAAATCCCTCCCCGGCGTGGAGCCTCTTCACATCGCGATGGCGACCGGAACGCTCGCCGAACGGCTCACCAGCAGGGACACTGCCGCAGAGGGCCGGACGCTGAGCAAGACCGCAATCACGCTGTACCGCGAGCTCGGCGCTGAGAGCGAGACCGCACTGCTCGCCGGGTTGCTCGGCGAACTGGCGCTCCAGGAGCTCGCCCTCGGCAACGTCGCCGAGGCCAGGGCCGCGGCTGAGGAGGCCGTCTCTCTGATGCGACCGCTGGCCGCCGGAGGGCGGGACCGGGATGGCCGCACGCTGGCCTGGGCGCTGCACCGATACGCGACCATCCTGGACGGCAGCCCGGAGACCAAGGACGCTGCCGTCCTCACGATGCGCGAGGCGGTGGATGCCCATCGCGCGGTGCTGTCGCCGGAGGATCCCCTGGACCTGACCAGGCTCGCCTACCGGCAGCAGCAACTGGTCGGCATGCTGACCCTCGCGGGACGGGACGCCGAGGCGCTGCCGCTGACGGGGGAGGTGGTCGAGGGCGCTTACGCCGGCGTTGCGGCTGAACCTGGCCAGAGGCACCTGCACCTCCTGTGCTGGGCGCTGCATGACTTCGCCTGGACTCGCTGGACGACCAGGCAGGAACTTCCTGAGGCGGCCGAGGGCGCCGGCAAGCTAGCGCTCCTGCTCCGCCACGCGCCGGATGACGGCTCGCTCGTGTTCCCGGATCTCCCCACCACGTTGCGCGTGCGGGCCATGATCCTGACTGAACTGGGGCAGCAGGAAGAGGCGCGGTCCCTGCATCTGGCCGCGCGGGATGCAGAGGCCGCCGAGCAGCACAGCAAGGACCTTGCCCCCGGACGTCCAGCACTGCGCCGCATCTACACGATGAGCGACCTTGCTGATCCTTCTGTCCCGCACGGGGCCGAGGCTCTTGCGGTCGCGGCCGTCACCGCCGACCCAGGTACCTGGGAACGCAACGGCGCCCGCAGCATGCTGAGACGCCGACGATGGCTTGAAAGGCATCCGCGCATCGCCCGGCTGCTGTTCTGGGAGCCTGCCGAGAACGGCGGGCCGGACGCGGCCTCCCTGCTGGCAGACGTCCTCGCGTTCGATGCCAACGACCGCAGGGAGAGCAAGCGGACGCGACTGGACAGCGCCAGGAAGCTAGCCAGGCTCGGCGATCCGCGCGGCGTGCAGTACCTGATCGCGCAGGCCGGGGACCGCGACTTTCCCCGTCGCCGCCGCGAGGAGGCGGCCCAGGCGGTGGCCAAGGCGAACGACCCGAGGGGCCAGGTCCTGCTCGCCGACATCCAGGCTGAGACTGCCGGCGCTCCCGATGCCGGCGAGCACGGATGGTCGCTCGCGGTGACGACGGAGACGGTACCGACGCTGCGCGGCGCGAGTCCGGCCGCCCTTCGCGACCTCCGCCAACGGCAGCCGTCCCCCGGTGCCCCGGCGTCCGCGGCTGAGGGAGCAGAGGCAGCGGCACGGGGGTTCACCGGTCCCGGAGCGCTCACCCGCTGGGCCGCCGTGCTCGGGCTCCTCGTTCCCGCTGGCCTGTCGGTATTCCTCGGCGACGCAATCGCCCAGGCGCCGGGCACCCATCCGGGCCTGGGCAACTGGGTGGCCCTGGGCATCACTGGATGCCTCGTTCTGTGGTTCGTGCTGGTGGAACTTATCAGCCACGCGTTCAAGTACGCCGCGCGCGCGTTCAGGCTGAACCCGGACGCACGGAACACCTCGGGCGGCTGCTATGTCTTCCTCATGCCGCTGCTGATCGCGGCTGGCTACCTGCTGGCCGGCACCCCGGCGCTGGAATTCCTCCGGCCGGCCGGCGCGTTCGTCTGGCATATCCTGATCTGGCGGTAGCGGAGGCGGTCATGGTGCTGTCCAGGAGCATGCAATGAGCGCAGGCAGGAAGCGCGCGATCGCGGGGGCAGGCACCGTCGTCGTTGCCGCTGCCACCAACATCGCGACTGGCGTCGTCACCGAACACTGGGCGCTAGCCTGGTGGATCACGACCGGCGTGCTCGTCGTCCTCGGCGGGGGGCTGCAGGCATGGCTATCCGTCGGCGATGGCCCGTCCAGTCGGCAGACCGTCAAGGGCACCAAGGTCAGCGGGTCAATACGCCAGGTCATGCCAGGACAGGGCGAGCAGTCGGTGACCGACTCGGAAGCAGGCGGCGACCTGACGCAGCAGCAGGGGTGATCACTGGTTGAGGTGCTCGGCGAATTTGAGTCCGGGCTGCCCGTCGGCAAGTGCTTACGTTTGAGCTGCGTCGCCCGCCGCGGTCATGCCCGCCTCGTCGAGGAACTCGGCGGTAACGAGAACCGCAGCGCCGGCCCGGACTGCAAAAGCGAGCGAATCACCCGCCTTTGCCTTTACCCAGGCACCGCCGGAGAGGCCAAGATGGCAAGAGTGGGCCTGATCTCCCGATTTGGCAATACTCACCGTCAAGAGCTGAACATGTACTGCCTTGAGCACATCGCAGAATAGGTCATGCGTAAATGGCGGCCCTGGGGTGGCATGCTCCATCGAAGATGCGATCGCCGCCGCCTCGGACGCCGAGACCCGGATCGGCAGGTACCTGTCGCCCTGCTTCTCCTTCAGCAAGGCGACAGGCTTATTCGTCTGCGTCTCTACGCGGACTCCCTCGATCACCACCTGCCTCATAGCGGACAGCGGAGGGGGTGGCAGGCCCAATTGCCCGGAAGCCGGGGCTGCGGGCTTCACCTGCTCATGTGAGTCGGCGGCGTTATCCGGCGCCGCATTGCGGTGTTCGTTCGGAATGTGCACGCCAGCCCGGTCGAGGACCTTAGCGCTCACAAGAAATGGGGCGCCCGCTCGGAGTGAGAGCGAGACCGAGTCCGATGGGCTTGCGCTTACCGTCTGGCCATTCGAGAGAGTAAGCTCGGCAAGGAAGATCCCGTTCTTCAACCCGGTAATGCCCGCGCTGATGAGCTGGATACCGACTTCCCTGAGCGTATCGCACACCAGGGAATGCGGCAGCATGTAATTCGGGTCGTCCGTCTTCTCGTAATTCGGCGCGACGCCATTCTGTGAGTAGATTAGCGAAACCGCCTCCGCCGCGCTAACCTTTATCGAGAGGCCCCTGTCGTTGTCTTTCTCCCTCAGCAGGAGGACAGGCTCGCCATGCTCGATCCGAATACCCACAACATCCGCCTGCCTGGAGCGCGATCGAGCGGTCATAGCGCGAAACACCCCATCAGGCGCGACCCCGCCGGCCCGCGCGATCGCTTTCCGCAACGCGCCCCGTGGTGCCGGATCCTGATTTGCTTGCCACGGCTGCTCCCCTCCCGGCGCATAAAGCCGCGTTACTCCATACTAACCTCGATTTTTCGCGTCGCTGGTGTGCTGGCCTGAGGTGTCGGCTGGCGGGTGATTTTGGGTGCCGCTACAGAGGCTGAAAGGCCAGGGTCGCGGGGCCAGGGTTGATGTCGGTGCTACCGCGGTCACGCGGGAAAGACGGCGGCGAGGCGCAGGGCCAACCCGCCGGTTCATGGGCGAATGCTAGCGGTCCTGCGCGCCGGACCGTAGCCAGGCCGACATCAGGCCTTGGCCTTTCAACCTCTGTAAGTCACGATCTGCCGCAGGAGTTACTAGTCAACTGTGGTTACGGCCTACTTACGCAACTGCCCGGGATCTGTCCGGGGAAGGGACGGGCGTTGTTAGCTGGAGGAGGTAGTTGTCCGGTCATGCGTGAGGATTGTGGTCCGCGATCCAGTGCATGGCCATGGCGGGCTGGCGGTGGTGGCGGAAGTGGTCTGGCGCACCTCAGGGGATCCGTTGATCTACGACCAGATCGCTTACCCGGGTCCCGTGCCGGACCCGGTCCCGGGCCAGTACCTGGCCCGGGACGACGACACGGTTCCCGACCTGCCCTTGTACCAGGATCCCGGCGAGGAGCCGCTCGACCATTACGCGGGCTACGACGTCTTCCGGGCTGGGCCGGCCTGGCAGCCCGAGGCCGCCTGGCCGGAGCGGCCGGTTTCGGACGAGTCCTGGCCGCCCTGGTCCTCCCGTGGTCCCGTCCGCCGCATCATCACGGGTGGGCGGCCAGCGCGCAGCGTCGTCGGCCTCCTAGCGGTGGCAGCCGCCGCGCTTGGCTTCGCGGTCGTGATCGCCACGGGCCGGATGACCCATTCGCTGCCTTCCTCGACCCTGCCCGGTAGCACTGTCACGCCTGGCGCGGCCACGCCGGGCATGGCCGCGCCCACCGCCTCCGGGGGGACTGATGCCCGGCCGCCGGCCACGCGGCCGCCGGTGACTCAGGCGCAGGCTCAGCAGGTCCTCGCCACGTACACCTCGACGAACAACATCGCGAACGCGCAGGCCAGCCAGGCCCGGCTGGCCACCGTGGAGACCGGCAGCAGCCTGGCGATCGACGCCGGCATCGATCAGGCGAACAGGGCGAGCGGATCCGCGCCGTATCCCGCCTACGGGCCGGCGCACGCGACCTATTACATCCCGTTGGAGTCCCCCGGCTACCCGCGCTGGTTCGCCGTCCAGGTCCAGAACGCGCTCGCCAGCGCCCCGGGACAGGTCATCAACAGTGAGTACCTCGTCTTCACTCAAGGCACGCCCGGTGCCCCGTGGAAGGACGCGATCGAGCCCTTCATCCTTCCCGGCGCCACGCCGCCGCGGGTCGCCATCGACGCCAGCGGCTACGCGACCGCCGTCACCGCAACCGCCGCCAGCCTGACGCTGTCCCCCGCAACCGCCGGCGAGGCGACTGCCACCGCGCTGGACAACGGGGCCGGCGAGCCGGCCAGTCCCGGGAACCTGGCCGACCAGCAGGCACTTGCAGCCCTGGGCCGGGAATTTCCCGGCACATCATCCGAAACGGACCGTCACTCCGCCACCGCTGAGCCCGTCTTCGGCCTGCGCACGATCAACGGGGGCGCGCTGCTGTTCTATGACGTGGCAGCGCAGGTCACGGTGACCGCGCAGGCCGGGAGCGCGCTGCCGCTGAATGTCCCCGGCTTCCTGTCGCCAGGTAACCCGGCCGCCCGGGCGACCCTGGATTACCTGGAACAGTTCGCGGGCTACGATCCTCCCGCGCCCGGTGCCGGGCAGGGCGCTCAGGAACCGGCACCGTCGATCGTCGCCGAGTACTCGGGCATCACCGGCGCTGCCCGGTAGAGCCGCGGGCGGTCGCGGCGCTGGCGCGGATCACCAGGCGCGTTCCAGCGGGCCATGGGGATGGCCATGGCCGTAGCGCTGGGCCCCGGCGAGCGCTTAGACGGGCTTGTGCCCGGAGTGGGGAGTGAGTCCCTTTCGCATAGCTCCTGGATGACCCGTTCTGCCTAACAGAATTTTTCAGTTCTCAGAGGGGGCAGGCATCACGCTGTTCTTCATGACACGCTCCTCAGCTGACGCCATCTCGCCGCTCCGCGCCCTGCTGTCCCGCCCCGGTTGGGCAAGCGAGGCCGCGGCGGCCTCAGCCGCCAGCGGGCCGAACCGATGAGTCGGAGATGAGCAGTGACCACATCAAGGCCTGATACAGGCCACCAGCCCGACGTGATCATCGTGGGGGGCGGTATCGGCGGGTTGTCCGCCGCCTTCGCCCTCGGCCGTCAGGGCCTGAGCGTGCGTGTTCTCGAACGAGCCGGCAAGTTCGGGGAGGTTGGGGCCGGAATCCAGATAGCGCCCAACTGCAGCCGCATCCTGCACGAGTACGGGATGCTCGACGAGGCCAAGATGACGGGCGTGCTTCCCCGGAGCATGATCATGCGGGATGCGCTTGACGGGACTGAGCTGACCCGGCTGGACCTCCGCGACCTGGAGCGCCGGTACGACTTCCCGTACATGGTCATCCACCGCAGCGACCTTCACGACATCTTCCTGCGCGGTTGCCAGCGCATGGGCGTAGAGCTGGTCACCAACCAGCTGGTCACCAGCTACGAAAACACCAGCACGGGGGCGCGGGTCCGGCTCGCCGACGGCCGGGTCGATCAGGCGTCCCTGGTCATCGCAGCCGACGGGCTTCACTCAGTCGCGCGGCAGCAGCTGATCGGCGACGCGACGGTCTGCTCCGCCTATGTCGCCTACCGTGCTGCCTTGCCGATCAGCGCCGTCCGCGACAGCGGGGTTGCCCTGGACAGCGTCGTGGTCTACATCGGGCCGCGATGCCACTTCGTGCAGTACCCGCTGCGCGGCGGCGAGATGTTTAACCAGGTAGCCGTCTTCGAGTCATCCAGGGCCCGCGCAGGCGAAGAGGACTGGGGCATGCCGGACGAGCTGGATGCTGCTTTCGACGCGACATGTGAGGACGTACGCAAAGGGATCCCGCTGATGTGGCGCGACCGGCGGTGGCGCATGTTCGACCGCGACCCGATCACGAACTGGGTGCACGGCCGCATCGCGCTGCTCGGTGACGCCGCCCATCCTCCTCTGCAATACATGGCCCAGGGCGCAATCATGGCCATCGAGGACGGATGGGTCCTCGCCCAGCACGCTTCCCGTCTCAAGGCCCCGGCAACGGGCGCCCTTCCCGCCGCCTGGGATGGCGCCCTGGCCGCCTACGAGGCGGTTCGCGCCGAGCACTGCCGGAAGGTCGTGCTTACCGCGCGCAAATGGGGCGAGCTGTGGCACCTGGACGGGACCCGGCGGCTGCAGCGCAACACGATCCTGCGGGCGCGCTCCACCGGCGATTACAGCTTCACCGACTGGATCTACGGGCCGACGGCGCTGACTCCGGCGCAGGAGCCTCCCGCGTACCGGCCGATCCCGCTTGACTCCGTCCAGCCAGCTTAATAACCATCCGGCCGGGGATGAGCGCGCCGTTCCCTTCCGTGGAGCCGGAGCTCCTTGTGTGCCACGAGAGCCCTCGGAGCCTGGCCGCTACCTGGAGATGACGGCTTCCGCGGTGGCGACCGTGGCCCGCAACTCGCGGAGAAAGAGGCGGGAGCGGTCTGGGGTGTAGCGGACCGAGGGCGCGGAGACGGACAGCGCGGCGACCGGGTCGCCCGCCTTGCCCCGCAGGCACAAGCCGATCGCGCAGACGCCCGACTCGGACTCCTCGAGGTTCTCCGCGAAGCCCTGGTCGCGGATGAGGCGCAACTCGATGACCAGGGCACGGCGCCTGGCAGCGGTCATGCCCTCCGGCGGGCGGCCGTTCGCGCCCCGCAGCAGTTCGGTGAGCTGGGCGTCCGGCAGCTCGGCAAGCAGCGCCTTGCCGCCCGACGTCTGCCACGCGGGCAACACCGTGCCCTGGCGGTCCCCCACCCGCAGCACCTGCGCCGACTCCACGGTGTGCAGGAACCGCGTCTGGGCACCCAGCCGCACCACCAGGTTGACCGTCTCCCCCACCTGGTCGCGCAGTGCCTCCATGTGCGGGCGCATCAGCTGACGCAACCGCTGCGCCGGCTCGCCCCGCAACGGCCCGGCCGACAGCGCCGGTCCCGGACGGTAGGACCGGTCATCCGCCTGGACGGCGAAGTCCCGGTAGACCAGCATGGCGAGCAGCCGGTGCACCGTCGAGCGGGCGATGCCGAGTTCCGCAGCCACCTCCGAGACGCGAACCTGGCCGGAGTCGCGCAGCGCCTGCAGGATACGCAGTGCGTTGTCCACGGACTCGATCGCGTACGGCGGCCTGTTCTTCACAGCAGAATCTTAGGCAGCCATGTCGAGGATTTCTTGCTGTTATCAGGCATCCGGACCGGCGCGAGTCGCGCGGCCCTGGGCGGAAGGGCCTGCAGTGCGGTCCGCTCATCGCGCGATCTCGCCCTCCACGCCGGCGTACCGGTTGAGCTTGAGCGCCTCGAAGACCGGGGAGTCGCTGAACCTGAACAGGTCGAGCGCGCCGGAGCCCGAGTCGGCGGGCCCGGCCTCGGAACGCGCGGAGAACAGCTGCCAGGACGGGACGACGAACAGGTCGCCGCGGCTCACCGACCACGACTTGTCCCCGACGGTGACGGCGCCTGAGCCGTCGAACACCGCGTACACACTCGACCCGGTTTCCCGCACCGGAGCGGTCTGCGCGCCGCGGGCCACCCGGTGGAACTCGACGCGGATCGTCGGCAGCACGTCCTGCCCGGTCGCCGGGTCGGTGTAGCGGACGGCGGCATGGCCGGGCTCGACGGTGCCGCCGTAGCCCTCCTGCTCCAGCGCCAGCTGGTCGGTGAGCGCGCGATCGGTCTGCTCCCAGCGGTAGGCGAGCAGCGGGCTTCCTGGGGTGGCCGGCGTGGCGGACGTGGCGAGGGGCCGCAGGCCCGGATACCCCCACAGCCGCTCGGACCGCGACCGCTCGGGGGAGATCCGCTCCGCATCGCTGACCTCGTCCCGGCCGGGCTCGAAGAACTGCGCCTCGGTGACGTACTGCAGCGGGATGTCCAGGCCGTCGATCCAGGCCATCGGCGCCGTGCTGACGTTGTGGTGCGCGTGCCAGTTCCAGCCCGCCTGCGGCAGGAAGTCGCCCCGGCGCATCGCCACCGGGTCACCGCCCACCACCGTCCACACGCCCTCGCCCTCGAGGACGAAACGGAACGCGTGCTGGGTGTGCCGGTGCTCGGGCGCGTTCTCCCCCGGCATCAGGTACTGGATCGCCGCCCACAGCGTCGGCGTGGCGAACGGCCGCCCGTTCAGGCCCGGGTTGGCGAGCGCAATCGCGCGGCGCTCACCGCCGCGGCCCACCGGGACGAGCTCGCCCGCCCGTGCGGCCAGGGCGCGCAGGCTGTCCCAGCGCCAGAGGTGCGGCACCGCCTTCGACCGCGGGTGAAGCGGCATC
>Ga0335072_10017329_pt1 | contig 10192 bp, 5 predicted proteins | sample Lox_Sample_21_FD_206725 | JGI IMG/M metagenome (GOLD analysis project Ga0335072, IMG submission 206725) | Soil microbial communities from Loxahatchee National Wildlife Refuge, Florida, United States - Lox_Sample_2.1 | ecosystem: Environmental > Terrestrial > Soil > Wetlands | place: USA: Florida...
GCGCGCGAGCAGCTCGTAGGTGCTGAACGGCTTGGTGAGATAGTCATCGGCGCCCATCTCGAGCCCGAGCACCCGCTCGACCTCGCTCCCGCGCGCGGTCAGCATGATGATCGGCAGATGGCTCGTCGAGCGCACGCGCCGGCAGAGCGACAGCCCATCCTCCTTCGGCAGCATGATGTCGAGGATCAGCAGATCGATGCGGCTTGCGCCCAAGACCCGGTCCATCTCCCGGCCCTCGCGCGCAACGCTCACTCGAAAGCCGTTCGCATTGAGGAAATCCGCGACCAGGGTGCGGATCTCCGCATCGTCCTCGACGAATAAGATATGAGGTGTCTGCTCCATACTCGACCGCTCGCGAGTGATTGCTGGGTGCACCGTCGTGCCCGGTGTGGACATTTCCATCGGCTCGCTCTCCCCGTTCAGTTGCGGCTCGCTCCCAGCGCTTGTGCGGACGGCGGCGCCAGCGCCTCCGGTACGGGCTGGGCGGACTCGGCGCTGCGATCGGCGCCGGCCAGCGCCTCCGCGGCCGCCCCTGAGCGCTTCTCACCCTCTACCTGCACCAGATCGCCCGCGGCGAGCGAGTCGGACGGGCTTGCGATCACGCGATCCGAAGCCGTGAGACCGTCGAGCACCTCGACCTCGGTGCCGAGATTACGCCCGAGCGTCACATCGCGCAGCTCGACGCGATCACCGGGAGCGAGCACCGCGACCTGCATTCCCTGCGCGCGGAAGATGAGCGCACTCGTTGGAATGCGCAGCACGCTCGGATTGCCCGGCAGCTCGAAGTGGACTTCGGCGAACGTGCCGGGCTGCAGGAGCCCATCGGGATTGGGCGCATGCAGCTCGACGAGGAGCGTGCGGGCATCGAGGTTGATCGCTTCGGCGGTGGTCGCCACCGTCGCCTTGAACACTTTCTGCGGGTACTGCGGCAGATCGAGCTGCGCCACGAGGCCCGGCCGCACCCCGGCCGACATGCGCTGGGGCACCTGGACGAAGACCCGCATCTCGTGCACGTCGGCGACGCGGAACAGCTCGGGCGCGCTGCCGCCGCCGGCGCCGCTGCCCGCGTTGATCAGATCACCGATATCGGTGTTGCGCACGGTCACGATGCCGTCGAAGGGGGCGACGACGCGCTTGAACTGCTCGAAGGCCTCGAGCCGGTTGACGAGACCTTGATCGGCGTTGACCGTGGCCTTGGCCGCCTCGTAGCGCGCGAGTCCACTGTTGTAGTCGGCCTTCTTCGATTCGCGCTCCTGGTCCGAGACGACCCCTTTGGGCGAATCGCGCCAGCGCTCATAGGTGGTCTTCGCAAACTCCATCTCCGCCGCACGCACGTTCACCTGCGCATCAGCGGCCTTCAGGTTGGCCTCGGCGGCGGCGAGATCCGCATCGAGGTCCGGTGCCTCGATCTCGGCGAGCAGCTGCCCTTTCTTCACGTGCGCGCCGTAGTCGAAGTACCACATCTTGAGATAGCCGCTCACGCGGGCATAGACGGGTGCCTCGTACCACGCCTTGATGGTGCCCGGGAGGATCGTCTCCTGCCCGGTGACGCCGCGCTCGGGCGCGATCACCGAGACGGTGGGCGTCGCTTGCGCATCGGTCCACGCGGCGACCTGTCGCTCGTGGATGATGCGCGTTGCGATGCCGAGCGCGGCCACGAGGAGTGCCGCGGCGAGCGCGACGAAGCCCGCCCTGCGGAGCGTGCGCGAAGGGACCGGTGTGGCTGCCGGCCCAGCGCCGCTCGCGCTCCCGACCGGCTGTTCGCCCTCACGTGTATCGACCAAGTTTCTCTACTCCGGAGTTATGCGCTCGGCCCGCTCGCCAACGCATCCGACGGGGCCGCAACGGGGGCAGCGCTCCTGCCGTGCAGGACGCTGAAGACGGTCGGCACGAAGAACAGCGTCGCGACGGTCGCGACGGTGAGTCCGCCGACCACCGCCCGTCCGAGCGGCGCATTCTGCTCGCCACCCTCCCCAAGCGCGAGCGCCATCGGCACCATGCCGATGATCATCGCGAGTGCCGTCATGAGCACGGGACGGAAGCGCGTGAAGCCGGCCTCGAGCGCCGCGGTCGCCGCATCCTGGCCCATGGCCATCCCTTCGCGCGCGAAGCTCACGAGGAGAATGCTGTTCGCCGTGGCGATGCCCATGCACATGATCGCTCCGGTGAGCGCCGGCACCGAGAGCGTGGTACCGGTCATGAAGAGCATCCACACGATGCCGGCGAGCGCCGCGGGGAGCGCGGTGATGATGATGAAGGGATCGGTCCAGGACTGGAAGTTGACGACGATCACGAGATAGATGAGCACGATCGCGAAGGCGAGCCCGAGGTAGAGCTGACTGTAAGCGCTCTGCATCGTCTGCACCTGGCCACGCAGCGCCGTGAACGAGCCGCGCGGCAGCTCGCCCTTGGTCCTGCTCAGGATGTGCTCGATGTCGCTCGCCACGGCACCGAGATCGCGCCCCTGGGTGGCTGCGTAAATATCGACGACCGGCTGGACGTTGTAGTGCGAGACCACCCCGGGGCTCGGACCCGGCGTGATGCGCGCCAGGCCGCCGAGGTACTGCGGGCTCTTGGTGAGGGTCGAGGTGACCGGCACGTCCGCCAGATCCGAGATGGTGTCGATGCGGTACTGCGGCATCTGCGCCACGATCGGGTAGGACACGCCATTCTCGGTGTTGAGCCAGAAGTTCGGCTTCACCTGACCGCTTCCCGAGAGCGTGACGAGGAGGCTGTCGGCCACGTCGCGCTGCGTGAGCCCCACCTCGCCCGCGAGCGTGCGGTCGACGTTGACGTTGAGCTGCGGGTAATCGAACACCTGCTGAATGCGCGCATCGGCGACGCCGGGGACCCGGCGGATGCGCTTGAGCAGAGCGCTCGCGTAGGCGTAGTTGGCCGCTTGCTGGTTGCCGATCACCTGCAGATCGATCGGGGCAGGGAGGCCGAAGTTGAGGATCTGCGAGACGATGTCGGCCGGCAGGAACGAGAACGTCGCTCCGGGGAAGCGCCGCGGCAGGATCGTGCGCAGATCCTTCACGTAGACGGCCGTCGGGCCGTGATTCTCATTGAGGGAGATCAGCATGTCCCCGTCCTCCGGGCCGATCGTCCCGGTGTTCTGGTAGGCCATGTTGATCCCGCTGAAGGGCAGCCCGATATTGTCGGTGATGTTGTTGAGCTCGCGCGGCGGGATCACGCGGCGGATATCGTGCTCGACCAGATCGAAGAGCCGTGCCGTCTCCTCGATGCGCGTGCCGGGCTGGGCGCGCACGTGCAAGAGGATCTCTCCGGAATCGACGGTCGGAAAGAAGTTCTTGCCAAGCAGCGGCATGAGGAGGAAGGAGACCAGCACGCAGCCCATGAAGCCGCCGAGGAACGGCTTCGGATGCGCGAGGGCGAGCGTGAGGAGTGCTCGATAGCCGTCGCGGATGCGCGCGAAGCGCCCCTCGAAGCCGAGCTGGAAGCGCTTGAGCGGATTGCGCGAGGCGGGCGGGGCCTCACCGTGTGCGCCGTGTGCGTGGGAGGCGGTATGGCCCCGCAGGAGGTAGTTCGCCATGGTCGGAACGAGCGTCCTCGAGAGCGTGAAGGAGCCCACCAGGGCAAACACGACCGCCTCGGCCATGGGACGGAAGAGATATCCGGCAACCCCGCCGAGCTGGAACATCGGCACGAACACGATCGAGAGGCACAGGAGCGTCACGAACGCCGGGATCACGATCTGCTGCGCGCCGTCGAGGATCGCGGGCTCGATCGGCTTGCCGAGCTCGAGGTGGTAGTTGATGTTCTCGATCGTCACGGTGCCGTCGTCGACCAGGATGCCGACGGCAAGCGCGAGGCCTCCGAGTGTCATCACGTTGATCGACTCGCCGAGCCAGGAGAGCGCCGTGAGGGAGAACAGGATCGCGAGCGGAATCTCGATCAGGATGATGACCGTCGAGCGCCAGTTGCCGAGGAAGAGGAGGATCATGAGCCCGACGAGCACCGCGGCGATCACCGCCTCGCGAATGACGCCGTAGATGTTGGCCTTCACGAAGATCGACTGATCGTCGACGGCATTGAGGTGCAGGCTCGAGGGCAGACTCGCCTCCACCCGCGGCAGGAGCGCCTTGATCCCGGAAATGATGTCGAGGGTCGAGGCGGAGCCGCCCTTGAAGATCGACATGAGCACCGCGTGTGCGCCGTTGACCCGTACCAGGTTGATCTGCGGCGGCGCACCGTCGTGCACGTAGGCCACATCGTGCACGTAGATGACGGTGCCGTTCACCTTCTTGACCGGCAGATCATTGATGCGATTGAGAAGGATCGGACTCGCATTGAGCTCGACGTTCCAGTCGAACTTACCGATCTTCTCGTCACCGGCCGGCAGGATGAGATTCTGTGCGCTGATGGCGTCGAGCACGTCGTTCGCCGAGACCTGGTGCGCCTGCATGGCCTGCTGATCGAGATCCACCTGCACGTCGCGCACCCGGCCGCCGTAGGGTGAGGGGATCGCCGCGCCGGCGACCGTCGCAAGCTGCGGCCGGATGAAGTTCTGTCCCTCATCGAACAGCTCCTTCTGCGGCAGCTGGGTGCTGGAGAGGGCGAGTTGCAGGATCGCGACGCTCGAGGCGTTGTAGCTGAGGACATACGGCGGAGTGATGCCTGCGGGCAGGTACTTGAGCACCGTCTGGGAGGCCGCGGTGACTTGCGCAATGGCCGCGCTGATGTTGACGCCCTTCTGGAAGAAGACCTTGACGACGCCGTACCCGGAGAGGGACTGAGATTCGAGGTGCTCGATGTCCGAGACCTGCGAGGTGAGCGTGCGCTCGTAGAAGTAGATGATGCGCCCGGACATGTCGCTCGGCAGGAGCCCGTTGTACGTCCACACGACGCTCACCACGGGAATGTTGATGTTCGGGAAGATGTCGGTTCGCGTCGTCAGAGCCGCGCGCACGCCGAACAGTGCGATCAGCAGCGCCAGCACGACGAAGGTGTAGGGCCTTCTCAGCGCAACCTGCACGATCCACATTCAGGTTCTCTCCGCGTCAGCGTCGCCGTTGGGCACCGCAAGCCACGCACTCGTGGATGCGCGTCGGCGCGCGCCCGGGCGCATTTCGCCCCGGACGCTCGCACACAGGAGGCGCTGTTCCGGGTTCGAATTCCGGCTTTCCGCCGCGCCGGAGGAAATCCTCGTCGCCGGTTTGAGAGTGTGCTCTCCGGCGCGCGCTTGCCCGCCCTTCGACAGCGCGCCGCGGTGGGACCGCGAAGATTCTCTGGACATCACGTCGCGGCAGGATTCTGCGATGCGATCGTTGCCAATTCAACCACTCATCTCTCAGATTGAATTCAGCGCGTTTCGCCGTGTATCGGTGCGGCAAGTCTCGGGTGCGGCCCGTCTTTGTAACGTTGCGCAACAGGCTACCTGTTTGAAATCGTCGGAAATGGAGCGCCGACCGATGCGGCCCTAACTGCGCAGGGCACTGGTCATCCGGTCTGTCGTATGACCGGCGCTGAGTGAGCGTGTTCCGCACGCGCTGCTGCGATCGGCGTCGACAAGCTCAACCGGCGCGATCTGTGTCCGATGAGGCCGTGGGGGTTGCCGCGTGCGCGGACGCCACTAATGCGTCGCAGCATCCAGCAATGCGATTCGCTCTCGCGCCGCGAACCTCGACCGAGTCGCCCCGCCTCTACTCGGGCAGGCGCCCGCCCGCTTTGGCCGCAGCGACGGACCGCCGCTCGGCCCACCTACATGACAGTTTTATGAGCGCCGCGGCGTGCCCGCTGCGCGACCGGTTCGCAGCGGAGTTCACCCAGTCGGCCAAGCCCCCACGCCGGCCTGAGAATGGTTTTCCGCCGCAACAAAACTGTCATCCTCATGACCTCTGGCTGTCATACAACTGCATCACAGTGGCGCGGCCTGGGGATCGGCAAGGGAGACCGATTCCGTGTGCCCGCAAGCGCTCACTGATAGCGCTGGTCGGCCGGCCGCTCCGGGCTCCCTCAGCCAAGAACAGGAAGCCTGACGATGACACAGACTCGTTGCGACTCGAATGCACCGCGGATCACCGGTTCTCACCCGGCACGGGGGAGCGTTGCGCGCGCCGTGGCAGCGGTGTTGGCGATCGGTGTGATTGGCATGCCGGCTGCCATGGCGCAATCCTCCGGCTCGCAAGACCAGCAGACCGCGCCGGGTGGTCAGGGTCAGGCCGGGGCCACCAGCCCCGCCATTCAGGCGGGGCCCGTCACGCTCGACTTCGGCGGCTTTACGGAACTCGCGACCATCTGGCGCAATCGCACGGAATTCGCGGATGTGGGGTCGGTGTCCTATGGGTCGTTGCCTTTTCCGACGGCCTCGAACTACTACGTCTCGGAGTTTCGCGAGAGCGCGCGCCAGAGCCGCTTCTCGTTGCTCGCGAAGGGTGAGCACTTCCTCGGCCTGACGCCCGAGGCGTACTTCGAGATGGACTTCCTCGGCGCCGCCCCGACCGCCAACTCGCGCGAGAGCAACAGCTACAACCCGCGCATGCGCGTGTTCTACGCCGACTTCCTCACCGACGGCGGGCTTTACTTCCTCGCCGGCCAGAGCTGGTCGCTCGCCACGCTGTACAAGCAGGGTCTGCAGGCGCGCAACGAGGACGTTCCGCTCACGATCGATGCACAGTACGTATCGGGCTTCAATTGGACGCGCAATCCCCAGGTGCGCATCGTGCAGGAGTTCAGCAAAACCTTCTCGCTCGGGCTTTCCCTCGAGAGCCCGCAGACGGTGGTCAACGCAAGCAACACCGTGCCCTCGGCGCTGGCCTCGAGTGCCTATCCGGCGGGGCTGCTCTACTCCACCACCCCCTCCAGTGCGGGCGGCCTACTCGACAACGCCACGAGCTATACCTATGACATCGCCCCGGACGTCGTGCTCAAAGCAGCGCTCGACCCGGGCTGGGGCCACTACGAGCTCTATGGCCTGGGACGCTGGTTCCGCACCGCCATCCCCGGAGCGAGCGCCAGCGAGAACACCGTGACCGGCGGAGGGATCGGCGGCGGCGCCATTCTGCCCCTCATCCCTCATGTGCTGTCGGTCCAGGTGAGCGGGCTCTACGGCAAGGGCATTGGCCGCTACAGCTCCTCGCAGCTCGCCGACGTGACGCTCCAGCCGAATGGGGACTTCTCGCCGATCAAAGAGTACGACGTGCTGCTCGGCCTGATGTACAACCCGGTCCCGCAACTGCAGATCTACGGGTACTTCGGCCGCGACAAGGCGAGCGCGGACTATTTCGATGCGACCATCACCGCGGCTGGGGTCGTCGACGGGCCCTACGCCTATGGTTACGGCAACCCGCTCTACAACAACTCCGGCTGCTACACGCTAGGCGGCAAGTGCCAGGGCAACGTCGCGCAGTCCGACGAGGTGAGCGCCGGCGTTTGGTGGAAGTACTACGAGGGTCGGCTCGGCAACCTGCAGCTCGGACTGCAGCTCGCCTATAACCAGGACGACTTGTTCAACGGGGTGGGGGGCTCCCCGCGCACGGGCGTATCCGAGGGTATGGTCTCCTTCCGCTACTACCCCTACCAGCACTGAGCGGGCGCCGGCCGCGCGGGACCCTCTCTCCCCCCCTCCGAGGGTCCCGCCGGCCGGCGGTAGCGGCCGATCAACCGGCGGGGTCGGGGCTCGCCGAGGCGGGCGGGTTGGCCGGAGCGGGCGGCGCGGCGGGCGCGCGCACGGCCTCGGGGTCGTCCGCATCCGCGGTGATCGTCTGCACCTGGCGGGCGACATTGCGCGCGTGGTCGCCGATCCGCTCCAGGGACTTCAGGGCAAACGCCGCCTCGATCGCGACCTCGAGAGCGCGCGGGTCCTCCATCGCACGGCTGATGAGCCGGCGCAATCCGGCCGCGTATTCGGCATCGAGCTCCGCATCGCGGGCGATCACCGCGAGCGCGCTTTCTCGATCGAGCCGGTCGAGCGCCTCGAGCGCGGAGCGCAACAGGTTCGCTGCGAGCTGACCGAGGTGACGGACGTCGGCAGAGGTCGTCCGCGTCGGCCGCCCGCCCTGCTGCAGCACCGTGCGCGCGATCTTGTGCGCCTCGGCGCCGGCGCGCTCGAGTTCGGCGACCGACCGCGCCAATGCAAAGATCGCCTTCAGGTCGCGCGAGACCGGCTGGCGGCGCGCGACGAGCGCGAGCTCATCGCGGCGGCTCCCCTCCTCGTATTGAGAGACCGCCGCCGCGCGTTCGAGCACGCGCTCGGCTGCATGCCCATCCCAGTCGGTATATGCGCGCGTCGCCTCCCGGACCTGATCGAGCACGAGCCCGCCCATCTCGAGCGCGCGCAGATGCAGCGCCGCCAGGTCGCCGTCGAACGCCTTGCTGATGTGCCCTTCGAGCATGAGTCCATACGACCGAGCGATGCGTGCACGCGAAGCCGCTACGCGGCAGTCCGCCTCAGCCGAATCGCCCCGTGATGTAATCCTCGGTGAGCCGGTGACGGGGATTGGTGAAGATGCGATCGGTGTCGCCGACCTCGATCAGCGAGCCCATGTGGAAGTACGCGGTGCGCTGCGAGACGCGCGCGGCCTGCTGCATCGAGTGCGTGACGATGACGATTGCATACGTTTCGCGCAGCTCGTCGATCAGATCCTCGACGTGCGCCGTGGCAATCGGATCGAGCGCCGAGCAGGGCTCGTCCATCAGGATCACCTCCGGCTGCACGGCGATGGTGCGCGCGATGCACAGGCGCTGCTGCTGGCCGCCGGAGAGCCCGGTGCCGCCCTGGGTGAGGCGGTCCTTCACCTCATCCCACAGCCCGGCGCGCTGCAGGCTCGTGCAGACGACCTCATCGAGCTCGGCGCGGCTGCGCGCGAGACCGTGCAAACGCGGCCCGTAGGCGACGTTGTCGTAGATCGATTTGGGGAACGGATTCGGCTTCTGAAAGACCATGCCGACGCGCGCCCGCAGCTGCACCACATCGAGCCCGCGCGCGTGGATGTCGCGCCCCTCGAGCAAGATGCTGCCGCTCACGCGCGCACCGGGGATCGTGTCGTTCATGCGATTGAGGCACCGCAGGAACGTCGACTTGCCGCAGCCCGAGGGGCCGATCATGGCGAGCACCTGCCGCCGGCCCACATCGATGCTCACGTCCTTGACGCCCATCTTGCTGCCGTAGTGAACGTTCACGTTGCGACACGAGAACACCGGATCCTCCACCGCGATGGTGCCGATCGTCTGCGATGCGACCTCGGGCTCGAGACGCACCGCGGCGGCCGGGAGCCGTCCGCTCGGCTTCAGATTGAGTCCGCCCTCGTGCGCATCGGCCCGCAGCGTACTCGGCCGCGGGAAGCGCGCGCCGTCGGGCGTGCTCGCGGCGCCCGCATCCGCTGCCGCATCCGCAACGCCGAGCTTTGCGGGCGGCGGCGCGGCCCGCTCGCGATCCCGATCGAGCGTGTGTCGCTCTTCGTTCATCGTTGCCTGCTCATCGGCGCCTCCGCGCTCATCCAAAGCGGCCGGTCACATAGTCGTCGGTCCTGCGATCGCGCGGTGCGGTGAACATCTGCTCGGTCGATCCGACCTCGACGAGCTCGCCCAAGTACATGAATGCGGTGACGTTGGAGACGCGCGCGGCCTGCTGCAGGTTGTGCGTCACGATGGCGATACAATACCGCTCGCGCAGGCTCTGCAGCATCTCCTCGATCTTCAGAGTCGAGATCGGATCGAGCGCAGCGGTGGGCTCATCGAAGAGCACCACTTCGGGCTCGACCGCGATCGTGCGCGCGATGCACAGGCGCTGCTGCTGCCCGCCGGAGAGGCTGCGTCCGTCCTGCGAGAGCTTGTCCTTCACCTCGTCCCAGAGCGCGGCGCCGCGCAGCGCCGACTCCACGCGCTCCTCGAGCACCGCTCGCGAGATCCGCCGCTCCAGGCGCACGCCGAAGGCGACGTTGTCGAACACCGTCATCGGAAAGGGCGTCGGCTTCTGGAAGACCATGCCAACGCGAAAGCGCAGGCTCGCCACATCGACCGTGGGCGCGAGGATGTCCTCGCCGTCGAGCAGCACCGCGCCGCTCGCGCGGTGGCCCGGGTAGATCGCGTACATGCGATTCAACACCCGCAGCAGGGTCGATTTGCCGCAGCCCGAGGGACCGATGAAGGCGGTGATGCTGCGGTCGGCGAGCGTCAGGCTCACATCCTTGAGTGCGCGCGTCGCCCCGTAATAGAAGTCGAGGTGGCGCAC
>Ga0335072_10017330_pt1 | contig 10192 bp, 7 predicted proteins | sample Lox_Sample_21_FD_206725 | JGI IMG/M metagenome (GOLD analysis project Ga0335072, IMG submission 206725) | Soil microbial communities from Loxahatchee National Wildlife Refuge, Florida, United States - Lox_Sample_2.1 | ecosystem: Environmental > Terrestrial > Soil > Wetlands | place: USA: Florida...
TTCTTGACGCGCTCCTCGATCCCCGGCTCCTCCTACCCGACGGTCGCCGCCGCTTTTCTGGTCGAGTCCGTGTTCGACGCGTGCGTCGGGGTCTTGGTGCTGATCTTCGCGTTCACCCAGGGCGTCTTTCCCAAGCCCCCTGACTTCTCGAAACTGAGCTCGTTCGACATCTCCTACCTGGCCTCGCACTTCCGCTTCACGCTGTTCCTGATCACCGCCTTGGCGATCGCGTTCGTGATCGGCTTCGCGATCCTGTCCGTGCGCGTGCGCGCGTTCTGGGCGCGTATCCGCCAGGGCGTCACGATCCTCTCCGACCGCCGCCGCTATCTGCGCCAGGTCGCCTCTTTGCAGGCGCTGGCCTGGCTCTGCCGTTTCACCGCCTACTGGTTTCTGCTCGAAGCCTTTCGCGTCGGGGGCTCGGTCGAGAACGTGCTGCTCGTGTTCGCCGTCGGCCAGGTCGCGGGCGCCGTCCCCTTCACGCCCGGCGGCGCGGGCGTGCAGCAGGCCTTGATCGTCAAGGTCTTCGCCACCACCGCCCCCACGGCGGTCGTCGCCGCCTACTCCGTCGGCCAGCAGCTCGCGCTCGCCGTCTTCACCGCCGCCGTCGGCCTTTGCGCGGTGATCTTCATCTTCCGCTTTCGCTCCTTCGGCGAGGTCATCCACGCCGGGCGCGCCTCGCGTGAGGCCGAGCGCGAGGAAATGGAGCTGGCCGAGCGGCGCCCGCAGTCCCACGCCTCATCCGCCGAAGACGACCCCCCGCCGCCGCCGGTCGCGGGCCCGCGGGGTCTGCGCGCGCGCTACTGACGCTACTGAAGCCCCTCGCGCGCCTCGCGCACGAGCGTGACCGCCTCGGGGAACACGCGCGCGATGACGGTCCTGATCTGCTCGGCCTGCGCCTCGGCGTTGCCCTGCAGGTTCACACGCTCCACCGCGGCCACTGTCATGTCCACCGCGAGCTTGATCGCGTTGTCCGCCCACGCCAGCTTCTGCTGGCCCTGCATCTGTTCGGCGAACTCGGCCATGCGCCGCTGCAGCTCCTCCGGGTCGCCGAACAGGTCGCCTAGACCGCCACTGTCCATGCGCTCATCATAGACGCGCCCGGGGGAGTGAGCTCCCACGCCCCACGCTCCACGTCCCACGTCCCACGTTCCCACGCTCGCGAGCTCGCGCGGCCAGTCGTGAGCGCCCGGGGCCAGATATTGTGCGGGCCGATGGCCAGCCGCCAGGAGATCTCGGAGCAGACCGCGTACGAGTCCGCGCGCCGCGCGCGCCTGGGCGTGCCTGTATTCGCCGGCGGGCTCATCTACTTCATCAGCGCGATCATCGTCACCGCGACGCTGAACGGAGCCCCCACGGTCGGGCTCGTCCAGGGGCTCACCCCGGCGCTTCGCGGCATCGCGCAGCCGGCGGTCAGCCCGCGCGCCGCCGAGGTCAAATACATCTCCAGCCACGCCGTCTCGCTGCTCGCCGGCAGCCTGCTCAAGTCGCTCTCGCTCGTCGCGCTCACGCTCGGGCTGCTGTTTCTGCTGCAGTCCGTGCGCTTCCGCCGGTCCGAGACCTGGGTGGCGGCCCACCCGCTCGTAACGATCGGCGGCTTCGGCCTCGCGCTCGTGAACATCCTGCACCAGGTTGCCGCCTCGATTCAGGCCCACAACTTCGCGACCGGCCACGACCTCTCAAACCACGCCGTCGAACAGGCGCTCACCCACGGCGCGATCAACATCGGCAGCCAATACCTGGACCTGCTCTTCGCGCTCGCGTTGATGGTCGGCATGATCGCCGTTTGCATAAACGCGATCCGCACCGGCCTGTTGACGCGCTGGATGGGCGTCGTCGGGATCTTCGCCGCCGTCCTCGTCTTCCTCCCCCTCGGCGGAGCCACCCTGGAAATCATCCCCGCGTTCTGGATGACCGCGCTGGGCATCCTCTACCTAGGTCGCTGGCCGAACGGGGATCCCCCGGCCTGGCCGTCCGGCGAAGCCCGGCCCTGGCCCTCGCAGGCCGAGCTGCGCGCCCAGCGCGAAGCACAGAAGGCGTAGGCCCCTTCGGCCAACGAACCATCCTCCCGCTGGCCGGCGCGCACGATCTGCTCGCAAACGCTTGAGATCGCCGTAAACCGGGCATACCATGATGTAATAGCGCGGAGTCTCATCGGCGCTGTCGGGTCGGTTCGGACACCGTGCACAGCACTGTCGATGCCGTCTCGTCTTGGGGCGGTGCAAGGAGGACTCATGGAGGCTGCAACGATCCACCACCCGAACGCGCTCGCCAGAGACGGAGGCGAGGCGGCGAAAGCGGCCGAGCCGGCTGTGCAGGCCGGCTGGAAACCGGCCGACCCCGCGCCGCTCGGGCTCGCCGGCTTTGCGATGACGACTTTCGTGCTCTCGATGTTCAACTCGAACCTCGTCGACGCCAAGGGCACGCCCGTCGTGCTCGGCCTCGCGCTGGCCTACGGCGGCGTCGTCCAGCTCCTGGCGGGGATGTGGGAGTTTCGCAACGGCAACACCTTCGGCGCCGTCGCGTTCTCCTCCTATGGCGCCTTCTGGATCTCCTTCTGGGCGCTGCAGGTCTTCTACGCCAAGCAGATCGGCGGCAACGCCGGCCACGCCGTCGGCGTCTACCTGTGGGCGTGGGCGATCTTCACCGCCTACATGACCGTCGCCGCCCTGCGCACCAACGCGGCCGTGCTGCTCGTGTTCGTGCTGTTGACCGCGACGTTCATCCTGCTGGCGATCGGCGCCGTCGGCGCGCACGAAACCGTCACCCACTGGGGCGGCTACATCGGCCTGGCGACCGCCGCCGCGGCCTGGTACGCATCGTTCGCCGCGGTCGTCAACTCGACGTTCGGGCGCACCCTGATGCCGGTGGTGCCGCTGGCCGGGCGTTAGGGTTCAGTCATGACCGCCGAATCGGACGTGACTGCTGGAGAGGGGCTCGACCGCGAACTGGCCGAGCTCCTCGAGGTCGAGCGCTTTGCGCCCTCGGCCGAGTTCCGTGAGCACGCGCTGCTCAGCGACCCCGAGATATACGAGCGCGCCGCGCGCGACCCCGAAGCCTGGTGGGTGGAGCAGGCCGAACAGCTCGACTGGTTCAGCCCGTGGGAGACCGTGCTCGACGACTCCAATCCCCCCTTCTACAAGTGGTTCGTCGGCGGTCAGATCAACGCCTCCCACAACTGCCTGGACCGCCACGTGCTGGCCGGTCGCGGCGAGCGCGTCGCCTACCACTGGCACGGCGAGGACGGCTCCACGCGCACGATCACCTACGCCGAGCTGCTCGCCGAGGTCAAGCGGTTCGCCAGTGCGCTGCGCGATCTCGGCGTCCGCCCGGGTGACGTCGTCGGCATCTACCTGCCGATGATCCCCGAGGTGATCGTCGCGATGCTCGCCTGCGCGCGCATCGGCGCGCCCCACAACGTCGTCTTCGGTGGCTTCTCCGCCGAGGCCGTGCGCGAGCGCATGGAGTTCTCAGAGGCCCGCGTCCTGATCACCGTCGACGGCGCCTCGCGCAAGGGCAAGATCGCACCGGTCAAGGACCGCGTCGACGAGGTCATGTCCGACCTGCCCACGCTGGAGCGGATCGTGGTCGTGCGCTCCAAGGGCACCCCCTGCCGGATGCAGCCCGGCCGCGACGTCTTCTACGAGGAGATCTGCGCGGCCGCCAGCGATCCGGAGTGCCCGGCCGAGCCCTTCGACGCCGAGCACCCCCTGTACATCCTCTACACCTCCGGCTCCACCGCCAAGCCCAAGGGCATCCTGCACACGACCGGCGGCTATCTGACCGGCGTCTCCTGCACGCACCGCTACGTCTTCGACCTGCATCCCGAGGGGGACGTCTACTGGTGCGCCGCGGACGTCGGCTGGGTCACCGGGCACTCCTACATCGTCTACGGCCCGCTCTGCAACGGCGCCACCTCGGTCATGTGGGAGGGCGCGCCCGACTACCCCCACCGCGGCATCTGGTGGGAGCTGATCGAGCGCTACGGCGTCACGATCCTCTACTGCGCCCCCACGGCGATCCGCGCCTGCATCAAGTGGGGCGCGCGCTGGCCGGACGCCCACGACCTCTCATCCCTGCGTCTGCTCGGCTCGGTCGGCGAGCCGATCAACCCCAAGGCGTGGCTGTGGTACCACAAAGTCATCGGCCACGAACGCTGTCCGATCGTCGACACCTGGTGGCAGACCGAGACCGGCGCGATCATGATCACGCCCCTTCCCGGCATCACCCACACCAAGCCCGGCTCGGCCACCACCCCGTTCCCGGGCGTGTTCGCCGAGGTGCGCCAGGAGTCGACCGGCGAGCCGATCCGCGAGGGCCAGGGCCTGCTCGTGCTCACGCGCCCGTGGCCGTCGATGCTGCGCACCCTCTACAAGGAGCCCGAGCGCTACATAAACGCCTACTTCGCGCGCTTTGGCCCGGAGACCTACCTCGTCGGCGACGCCGCCCGCGTGGATTCCGACGACTTCTTCTGGGTGATCGGGCGCATCGACGACGTCGTCAACGTCTCCGGCCACCGCCTCTCCACCGCCGAGGTCGAGTCCGCGATCGTCGCCCACCCCGACGTCGCCGAGGCCGCCGTGATCGGCCAGCACGACGAGGACACCGGCCAGGCGATCGTCGCCTTCGTCACGCTGCAGGGCGATCTCTCAGGCGACGAGGAAACGGTCGAGAGCATCCGCGAAACCGTCGCCGAGCGCATCGGCAAGTTCGCCCGCCCCCGTCGCATCATCTGGACCGACGACCTCCCCAAGACCCGCTCGGGCAAGATCATGCGGCGCCTCTTGCGTGACATCGCGGAGGGGCGGGCCCTGGGCGACGTGACGACCCTGCGCGACCCGACCGTGATGACGCAGCTGGAGGAGCAGGTTCGGGAGCTGCAGGCTCAAGAAGCGTAGTCGCCGTCTACACCTTGCGGTGCTCGGGCGTCCATGACCCGTCGTCCTTTTGGGCGAAGTCCTGGAAGAGATTTGGCGCCTCTTTTTGCATGACGCGGGCGATCTGGTCGAACACGAGTCGCAGCTCCTCCTCGGCGCCCGGCGCCGTGCGCATCTCGATCACGTGTCTTAGCGTGCGCGCATTCGCCGTCCACACGATGTCGGTTGACAGGCCGATCGGGGCCAGCCTGCGCAGGGCTGACGTGACCTCCTTCTTGACGTGGAACGGCACCCCCTCGGCGTCGATTCCCAACTCGGCAGCCGCGCTCTTCTGGAACTCCTCGAGCTGCTCGACGATGCTCAGCACCTGCTCGCGCACGGGCTCCAGGGCCGGGGGGACCCTGAAGCCGATGTCGGTGAGGCGGACGTATCTGAGGCTCTCCTGGCTGAACGCCGATCCCGCGCGATGCCTGACGAGCTCGTGGGTAAACACGCGTGACACATTTCGCAGCGCGAACGAGTAGTTGGCGTGCTCGAGCACGCTGCCGTGGCCCGAGCGCAGGATGTTCGCGAAGTACTCCTGCCGATCGGTGCGTATGCGGGTGACATTCGGGTTCAACCCCGGCTCCCAGCTGCGGTAGCACGCGCGCCCGCCGAACTCGACGATCAGCTCTCCCGGGTTGAGCTCGTCCTGGGAGCGCATGTTCAGCCACGACTCCCCGCCCACATCCTGCAGGTAGGAGCGCATCCCCTCGAGGTCGATCGAAGGACGGGCGATCAGGTACACCGAGGGGGTCGTCTCGTGCATCGGGCGGACGATGCTACACGCCGCTCCGGGCGGCTCCGTAGACTGCCCCGATCATGGGTACGCAAGATGTGATGACCGATCCGCCCGCGATCGTGCAGGCTCAGGGCCTGTCCAAGCGCTACGGCGAGGGCGAGACGGCCGTCGACGCGCTCGTGGACGTCTCGGTGCGGTTCCCCACTGGCCGGTTCGCGGCGATCATGGGCCCATCGGGGTCGGGCAAGTCGACGCTGATGCACCTGCTCGCGGGCCTCGACCGTCCCACCGCCGGCCACGTGCAGGTCGACGGCGTGGAGCTGACCGAGCTCGACGACCGCGCGCTGACCAACCTGCGCCGCGACCGCATCGGCTTCATCTTCCAGACGTTCAACCTGCTGCCGGTGCTGAACGCCGAGGAGAACATCCTCCTGCCGCTGTCGATCGCGGGGCGCTCCGCGGACCGCGCATGGTTCGATCAGCTGATCGACACCGTCGGCATCCGCGATCGCCTGGACCATCGCCCGGCCGAGCTCTCCGGCGGCCAGCAGCAGCGAGTGGCGGTGGCGCGGGCGCTGATCTCACGACCCGCGGTCGTGTTCGCGGATGAGCCCTCGGGCAACCTCGACTCGAAATCCTCGAACGGCGTGCTCGAGCTGCTGCGCCACGCCGTCGACGACTTCGGGCAGACGGTCGTGATGGTCACCCACGACGCCCACGCGGCGTCGTTCGCGGATCGGTTGTTGCTGCTGGCGGACGGGCGGATCGTGCACGACGGGGGGTCGGCGAGCGCTGAGCAGGCGCTCGACCTGATGAAGGCCGTGGGCTGATGGTCGGGCTGTGCTCCCGCGGACCGGCCGTTCGCACAGGTGCGGACTGTCCGGGTGGGGCGGGGCATACTGGCCGGGCGAGGTGCCCGGGCGGGGCAGGGTGTGGCCGATGAACAAGCTGCTCCTGCGCGGCATCGCCCAGCGCAAGGTGCGGGTCGCGCTGACGGCTGTAGCGATCGCGCTCGGCGTCGCGCTGATGGCCGGCACCTACATCCTCACCGACACGATCAACAACGCGTTCTCCGAAGTCTTCGCCACCTCCTACCACAACAAGTCCGTGGTGGTGACGCCCAGGGAAACGTTCGGCCGGCGCAGCGCCGCGCAGACCTCGCCGATCGACGAAGCGATGCTCGCGCGCGTGCGCGCCGTCCCCGGCGTGGCGGCGGCCTCGGGCGCGATCTCCAGCCGTGCGACGCTGTTGAAGACGGGCGACGAACGCATCTCCAGCGGTTCCGCCCCGACGCTCGTCGCGGCCGTGCAGCCCCCGCGTTTTGAGTCGTTCACCGCCGCCCAGGGCCATCTGCCGGCCACGGGCGATGAGCTGGCGATCGACCAGGCGACCGCCCAGCGCGAGAACCTGCGCCTCGGCGAGCGACTCGTGATCGCGGGCCGTGCCCCCGCGCGCACCTACACGATCTCCGGCATCGCCAAGTTCGCGGGCAGCGAATCCTTCGGTGGCACGAGTGTCGCGCTGCTGACGCTGGCGCAGGCCCAGTACGTCGCCGGCAAGCCCGGCGAATACGACGGCATCGACGTCGCCGCCTCAGCCGGTGTGACCCCCGAAGCGCTCGCCTCGCGTGTGCGCGCGGCCCTGCCCGCGACGGTCACTGTGCGCACCGGCGCCCAGGAAGCCGCCAACCAGACCGCCAACCTCGAAGAAGAGCTCGGCTTCCTGCGCACGTTCCTCTTGATCTTCGCCTACGTCGCGCTGGTGGTGGGCGCGTTCATCATCTTCAACACCTTCTCGATCACGATCGCCCAACGCACGCGCGAGCTCGGCCTGTTGCGCACGCTCGGCGCCTCGCGCGCACAGGTGCTGCGCTCGGTCGTGCAGGAAGGACTCCTGCTCGGCGTCGGCGGCGCGGTGCTCGGGCTGCTCGGCGGGATCGCCCTGGCGCCCGCGCTCGACGGGCTGTTCAAGGCGTTCGGCGCGGACCTGCCCGACAACGGCACGGTACTGGAGACCCGCACGATCGTCGTCTCGTTGGCTGTGGGCATCGTCATCACCGTGCTCGCCGGTCTCGTTCCGGCGCTGCGCGCCACGCGCGTGCCGCCGCTGGCGGCGATGCGCGAGGGCGTGGAGATTCCTCCGCGCGAGCTGACCGAACTGGTGCTGCTGCGCCGCGCGGGGATCTTGGCGGTCGGGTTCATCGCGATCGGCCTCTTGCTCGGCAAGGGCGTCGCGCCGATCCTGTTCGTGATCTTCGCCGTCTATGTGATCGTCCAGCTCGTGCGCATGGCCCGCGGGCCGGGCAAGCGCCACTATCGCCTCGTGCCGGCGCTCGCGGGCGCGATCGGCCTGATCGTCAGTTGGCGCGGCATCACCGGCCGCCTCGCCCGCGAGAACTCGATCCGCCAGCCGGGGCGCACGATGGTGACCGCCCTGGCGCTGACCGTCGGGCTCGGGCTCGTCGCGTTCATCTCGGTGCTCGCCGCCGGCACCAACGCGACGATCGCCCAGGCCGTGGGCCGCTCGTTCGCGGGCGATCTGATCGTGCAGAACTCATCCGGCGGCGGCGGGCAGGGCATCCCCGCCGAGGTTGCGCCGGCGGTGCGCTCGGTTCCCGGCGTCGGTGCGGTCACCGCGATCGCCTTCACCAAAGGCCGCGTCCGCGACCTCTCACAGCCCGGCGCGCCGGTGATCGAAGAAAAGAGCGCGATCACGGCGCTCCAGGCGCAGTCGTTTCAGCGTATGTACAAGATCGAATGGGAACACGGCTCCGCGGCGACGCTCGACGCGCTCGGCCAGACCGGCACCGTCCTCTCGCACAAGTTCGCCTCCGCGCACAAACTCCAGGTCGGGCAGCGCCTGTCGGTGCTCACGCCCACAAACCGCCTGGTCACGCTGACCGTGACCGGCATCGTCAAAGAAGAAGTCATCGGCCTGCTGGCCAACCTCACGATCTCCCGCTCTCTGGCCGCCGCCGCGTTCGGACAGCGCGAAGACGCCGTGGACTTCGTCACCTACGCGCCCGGCGCGAACGGGACGGCGGTGCACGACCGGATCGACGCGCTGCTGCGCGCGAGCTTTCCCCAGACCCACTCGCAGACCGCATCCGAATACACCTCAGAACAGCGCAAAAACGTCGACCGGTTCCTGCTGCTCGTGTACGTGCTACTTGCCCTCTCGGTGATCGTCTCGCTGTTCGGGATCGTCAACACGCTGATCCTCTCGATCTACGAGCGCACCCGCGAGCTCGGCATGATGCGCGCGATCGGCACCCAGCGCCGCCAGGTCCGCCAGATGATCCGCTACGAGTCGCTGATCACCGCGCTGATCGGCGGCGTGCTCGGCCTCGCGATCGGGTTGGTGGGAGCGATCCTCGTCACCGAGCTCGCGCTCTCGGGCTCGGGCTACGTGCTCTCGATACCGGTCCCCACGCTGATCGCGTTGCTCTTCATCGCCGCGCTCGCCGGGCTGGCCGCGGCGCAGCTGCCCGCGCGCCGCGCCGCGCGGCTTGACATGTTGGCGGCGCTGGCGAGCGAGTAGGGCGGTCAGGCCCAGAGCCCGCACAGCGGCACGGCGGCAAGGCGATCGCCGAAGTCAAGAGTGCGGGCGCCCGTGTACAGGACGACGCCTGCTTGGAACCGCTTGCCGAGGCGGTCGCGGAGGTGGCGAAGCCCAGCGAAGTCCCTCGCATGGACGCTCGCCGCTGCCTTGACCTCGACGCCCGCGATCTCGCCGCTGCCCAGCTCCAAGATCACGTCGACCTCACGCTGTCGATCGTCGCGGTAATGCCACAGCGATGGTGAGAGCTCGGACCAGTCGCGCTGTCGAGCCAGCTCCATCGCGGCGAATGTCTCGAACACGGGGCCGGCGAGTGGGCTGTCGGCTTGGATTCTGCCCGTGTTCAGGTTCAGCAGGTGGGTGAGCAGGCCAGTATCGGTGAGGTGGATCTTGGGGGTCTTGATGTGGCGACTGCCCAGGTTGACGTGCCAAGGCTGCAGCCGCGTGAGCAGAAACATCTCTTCCAGCGTGCGGGTGTGGGCGGCCACGGTCTTGTGATCGATCCCCAGCTCGCCCGCAACCGCCCGCGCGCTCACGAGTTGCGCCGTGCGGGAAGCGATCAGCCGCAGCAGACGCTCCACGCTGCCGGGATCGCGGACGCTGGCGAGGTCGGGCAGGTCGCGGCCGAGAAGTGTGGCGAGGTAGCTGTCGTAGAACCGGGCCCGTCCGCGCGCGCCGCGGTGTAGGGCGCCGGGATATCCACCCGCGACGATCTGGGCGGCATACGCTCCCCGGCTCACCGGGGCGTCCTGTATGTGCGGTGGTTCACCCGCGAGCAGTCGGTCGATGAAGCTCTCGCGCCGTCCCGCGATCTCGCCCTGGGAGAGTGGCCACAACCGGACATAGTCCACTCGCCCGGGCAACGCGTCGGCGATTGTGGGCAACGTCAGGATGTTGGCCGAGCCGGCCAGCAGGAACTGCCCGCGCTCGTTGCTTGTGTCCAGGCGCTCCTTTATCGCGAGCATCAGATCGGGCGCGC
>Ga0335072_10017331_pt1 | contig 10191 bp, 6 predicted proteins | sample Lox_Sample_21_FD_206725 | JGI IMG/M metagenome (GOLD analysis project Ga0335072, IMG submission 206725) | Soil microbial communities from Loxahatchee National Wildlife Refuge, Florida, United States - Lox_Sample_2.1 | ecosystem: Environmental > Terrestrial > Soil > Wetlands | place: USA: Florida...
TCCCGACCTGCTGCGCGGTGGATAGCGCGCCGGAGACGGAGCCGGCCCGGCTCGCGTCGGCGTGCGCGAGGACGGTGGTGGTCAGTGGCGTGATGCACAGCCCCTGGCCCGCGCCGAGCAGCAGCAGTCCGGGGAACAGCACGGCCACCGCGCCACCAGTACCCCAGTGCAGCACCGCGGCCACGATCAACGCGTCGGCGACGGCGGCGGTCACCGCGCCGGTCGCGATCACCCGGCGGCCGAACCGGACGGTGAGGCTCGGCGCGCGCAGCGACGTGATCAGATATCCGGCCGCGAGCACGCTGAACACCCCGCCCGACTCGATCGGGCTTTCCCCGCGGCCCTCCTGCAGGTAAAGCGCCAGCAGCAGGAAGCTCGCCGCTTGCTGGCACCAGAACAGCACCTGGCAGGCCAGCCCGGACCAGAACGCGCGGACCGAGAAGATGCCCGGGTCGAGCAGCGGTTGCCCGCCGCGGGCACGGGTGCGCAACAGGTGCCCGGCGAACGCCGCGAGTAGGAAAGGAGCCGTGGCCAGGCACACCCACGACCAGATCGGCCAGCCGTGCTGGCGGCCGTCGAGCAGCGGCAGCACGACCGCCACGAGCGCTGCGGTGAGCAGCGCGGCGCCGGCGAGGTCGAGCCGGCCGCCGCGCTCCGCGCGTGAGGCCGGCACCAGCCTGCGGGCGGCCGCTAGGGCAGCCACCCCAACCGGGACGTTCACCCAGAAAATTGTGCGCCAGCCGAGACCGGCCACGTTCGCGTCGATCAGCAAGCCGCCGAGCAGTTGGCCGCCCACAGCGGCCGCCCCCATCACTATGCCGTAGGCGCTGATGGCCCGCACCCGGTCCCGACCGGTGTAGGTGGTGCCCAGGATGGACAGGACGTTCGGGGCCATGATGGCCGCGGCGAAGCCCTGCGCGAGCCGGGCCGCGACCAAGAAGCCCGCGTCAGGCGCCGCGGCGCACAGCGCCGACGTGATCGTGAACAGCGCCAGTCCGACGCAGAACATCATCCGCCGGCCGTAGTGATCGCCGAGCCGTCCTCCGCAGACAAGGAACGCGGCGCTGGTGAGCGCATACCCGGCCACCACCCACTCGATGGCGTCCGGGCCGGCCGGGAGGCTGCGCTGGATGTCGGGCAGCGCGACGTTGACGATGAAGGCGTCGAGGACGTACGCGAAGGTGCCGCACAAGATGACGGCGAGCGGCCCCCACCTGGCGACGCACGATGTGGTGCCGCCGGCGCTCGCCTGGGCTGTCTGTCTCATGATGGTCATGACACGAGCCACCGGGACGGCTTGAACTGGCGGCGGTAGGCGTCGAGCGCCGATCGGGTGCTGCCTGGCCGGATAGGATGGGCCGCCGCTTTCGGCAAACCCAGCTTCACCGCCAGCGTGGCACTGGACTCTCCGCATCCGAGCAGCCACACCTGCGGAGGGTAGCTCTCCGGCGGGGCCGCGCGGACCGCATCCCGCAGCGCCTCGCCGGCGCTTGGGCGCTGCCGCCGCGGACCGTCGGCAGGCGGCCAGTCGGGCATCACCAGCGAATCGAGTATCTCCTCCACAAGGGCACCTTTCTTCTTCCCCTCAGGTATGGCATCTCAGGTACTGGCGCGTCCGGGTGGTCCAGTTCGCCATCGGCGGCATGAGCAGCTGCCGGGAGACGTGCGAACTGCCTATGGACCGTGACTGCGCATAGAGCCGCGCCGCGCCTGAACCGATATGGACGCCAGCTGAGGCCGGCGCAGTGACTCGCTGTCCCCGCCAGATCTGGTCTGCCGGCACCCAGGCCCGTGCGGCCCTAGACCTCAGTGCGCGGCAGTCCGCAGCCGTAGGTAGTACAGGTCGTCGCGCTGCACCTGGTCGATGTTGGCAAGCACCGCGTCAAGGTCGTCGGTGACGGAGAGGTGGCGGCCGGACAGCCGATCGGCGTCGCCGGCGGCCAGCCGGACCAGCTGGCGGACTGCCTGCGCGGGATCGGCGCCGTGCCCGGCCGCGATCTGGTCCCGAACCCAAGTCAACACCTGGCCTGCAGCAGTTCCCGGGTCCGGCTCTCCGCTGACCAGCTCGTTGGGCAGTCCGATGGGCAGCAGGCCAGGATGGAAGCTGAACACTGCGACGCCGTACCGGCTAGTCTCGACGGCCAGCGTCTCCGACAGCTTGACCAGTGCGGCCTTGGATGCGGCGTAGGCAGACGCGAGCGGCCACCGGTAAACGCCCGCGTTGCTCGTGATGTTGATGATCCGCCCGTGCCCCCGTTGGATCATCTGGGGCAGCACGGCCCGGGTCAGTGCGAAGGCGCCGTTCACGTTCACGTCGAAAGTGCGGGTCCACTCCTTCGGGTCGACGTCCCACAGCGGGCCGATGGGTCCGCTGACTCCGGCATTGTTGATCAGGACGTCCGGCTGGCCGAGCCGCGCGGTGAGGTCGGCAACCGCGGCGCCGAGTGATTGCTCGTCGGTGACGTCCGCGGTCACCGCCGCCGCGGTTCCGCCGGCCTGCTCGATCTCGGTGATCGCCTCGGACAGCTGACCGGTGGAGCGTGCTAGCAGCCCGACCGCGGCTCCGGCCCTGGCCAGCTCGGCCGCAATCAGCCGCCCGAGTCCCCGCCCGCCACCACTGACCAGCACGACCATGCCAGTGAGGTCAAGCTGGCGCGCGGCTGCCTGGTACTCGCGTTCGACCAGCTCACGGCGGAGGATCTTACCGGAGGCGGACTTAGGGATCGAGTCGGTGAACTCGACGCGGCGCACGCGCTTGTAGGGCGCGACGCGCTCCGCGACCCACGTCATCAGCTCCTGCGCGTCGACGGGGACGCTACCCGGCTTCCGGACGACGAACGCCTTGGGCACCTCCCCGGCTGCCTCGTCCGGGCTACGGACGACCGCCACATCGGCTACGGCGGGGTGCGCGAGCAGCACGTCCTCCAGCTCGGCGGGCGCCACCTGATAGCCCTTGTACTTGATCAGCTCCTTGATTCGATCGGTCACCCGGTACCACCCCTCGGCGTCAACGGTGACGATGTCCCCGGTGTGCAGCCAGCCCTCGGCGTCGATGGCAGCCGCCGTGGCGGAGGGATCGTCGAGATACCCGCGCATCACGCTGGGGGCGCGGACGAGCAGCTCGCCCGGCTGGCCGGGATCACGATCTTGTCCCGTGTCGGGATCGACGACTCGGCACTGCATGCCCGGAAGGGCGGGACCGATCGAGTCCGGATGGTCCGGACCATGAATCAGCCCGAAGTGGGTCCCGCCGGCGGCCTCGGTCATCCCGAACGCCTGGGCGACATGGACGCCGAGCCGCTCCGCGCAGGCGCGGGCGACGTCGATGCTCAGCGGCGCGGCGGCCGACAGCAGCAGGCGCAGGCTGGACAGGTCAAATTCGGCTATCAGCTCGCTCTTGGCGAGCTGGACCGCGATTGGCGGAACGACGTCGGCTCGCGTCACGTGGTAGTTCTGGATTGCCTGCAGGAACGCGCCCAGCTCGAACCGTGGCAGGATAACGATGGTCGCGCCCTGCAGCAGCCCCGGATTGAGGGTGCCCTGCAGGCCGTAGATGTGGAACATCGGGGCAAGCGCGAGGGCCACGTCTTGTTCGGTCACGAATTGCGCGTGGGCCAGCATGTCCTGGGCAGCGACCAGGTTCCGGTGCGTCAGCACGGCGATCTTGGGCCGCCCGGTGGTGCCGCTCGACGGCGCCAGCATGGCGACGTCGTCGGAGCCGAGCCCGAGCGGGGCGGATTTCGCGTCGCCGCCGGGCACCCCGTGGGCGCCATCGGTGCCGGGCGCCTGCCCTGTGCCGAAGCTAAGCGCGTCGAATCGGCGCGGGGCAGCCGCCGGGCCCGCACCGTCGGCCGAAACGACTGAGCCCGCACCTAGCACGAAGGCCCCTGCCAGTCCTTGTAGGTTCATCGCCACGGCGGCCAGCTTGCTAGTGAACAGACCGTCGGTCGTGACCAGCCAGCGGGTGCTCGTGCGGCGCAAGTGGCTGGCGATCTCCTCGTCCGGCAAGACGGAATTCACCGCGGTGATGACCGCGCCGGCCGACGACGCCGCGTACCAGGCGATGACGAACTCGATGCTATTCGGCAGGCAGAGGGCGACCACATCGCCGGGGCGCATGCCCGCTCCGGCGAGCCATTTCGCGGCGCCGCTGACCGCGTTGGCGAGCCGTGCGTAGCTGATCTCGCGCCCGGAGTCCGCCTCGATCAGCGCGGGCTTGGCGCCTCTAGACCGCGCCTGGCCGAGCACGAATTCCGGTAGGCGCATGTCAGGGACTTCCAGCGGGCCTGATGCGGTGCCGCCTGAAGCAGTATTCATGGTCGTCATGGGCTCTCTTTCTGTGATTGCGATGAGGCCCGTCCTCTCCTGGACGCGGGCTGGAACTGGCCGCGCTTAGCTGATGGGCAAAGCTGACCGCGATCAATGCCGGTCAACGCCGGGCAAATGCGGGTATGTCGCACAGGCCATTGCGGCGCGGCGACGGCCTATCGCCCGGCGCAGGGAATCGCTCGAGATCTACGACCAGCCCCTCCGGTCCGACAGGTACCGTCGGCCAGCGGAGGCACATCGCCGACCCCGCTCCCGATGTCGAGAACTCGCATACCAGCGCGGATACCGGCCATCCGGAACTTCGGTCGATGAGTATCCCATCGCGTATTCGAGGTCCATAAGTGCAACGTAAGCGGCTGGCGTCTACAGCGGGTGAATGCGGGCGCGACGACCACAGCGCACCTCCCAGTAAGCCCCTTGCGGTCAGCATCCGATGCAGGAGCGGTCGGACGCTTCCGGGTGATCGCCCAGCGGCCGTTCATTATTTGTCGACATCTACGCACCTAGGCTTGAGCCGTCCGAAGAGGGTGGGCGCGGGCCCGAGACAGTATCCCGAGGAATAGGAGAGAATCGTTGACTACAGGCGACTTGGATTTCGATACCAGCGTCTTCGACAAGGATTACATCACCCTGGCGGGCAGGCGTGAGGCGATCGTCCGTGGCGGGCGGCACCTGTTCGAGCGCCTGCCGCGCGCGTTCGAGGGGATCGGCAAGATCGGGGTCATCGGCTGGGGCCCGCAGGGCTCGGCGCAGGCGCAGAACCTGCGTGACTCCCTGGGCGGCGCGGTGCGGGTAGCGGTCGGCCTGCGGGCCGGGTCGGCGTCGTTCGAGGCGGCCCGGGCGGCCGGGTTCTCGGAGCGGGACGGCACTCTGGGCGAGATGTTCGAAGTCATCGCGGACTCGGACATGGTGCTGCTGCTCATTTCCGACGCGGCTCAGGTCGCGCTGATCGACCGGATCTTCGCCGCGCTCAAGCCCGGCGCCACCCTCGGCCTGTCGCACGGGTTCCTGGTCGGCTACCTCGACCAGCAGGGCAAGGCGTTCCCGGCCGGGATCGACGTCATCGGGGTGTGTCCGAAGGGCATGGGCGCCTCGGTGCGTGCTCTTTACCTGCAGGGCGCAGACACGAACGGGGCGGGCATCAACAACAGCCTCGCCATTCACCAGGACGTGACCGGACGGGCCACGGAGCGGGCGCTGGGCTGGTCGGTGGCACTCGGCGCGCCGTACACGTTCCAGACCACGCTGCGGTCTGAGTACACGTCCGACCTCACCGGGGAGCGCGCGATCCTGCTCGCCGCGGTGCACGGCATCGTCGAGACGCTCTACCGGCGCTACCGTGACCAGGGAATGAGCGAGACCGAGGCCTACCGGCACTCGGTGGACTCGGTGACCGGCCCGATCTCCCGGATCATCTCCAAGGAGGGCCTGATCGGGCTCTACCAGAAGCTGGACGAAGCCGACCGTGAGACCTTCGCCCAGGCGTACGCGGCCGCGTACCCGGTGGGCCTGGAACTGATCCACGAGGTGTACGACGAGGTCCGCTCGGGCGGCGAGATCCGCAGCGTGATCATGGCCGGGGACCGGTTCGCCCGGTTCCCGATGGGCAAGATCGACCAGTCCACGATGTGGCGGGCGGGCGAGGTCGCGCGCCGCACCCGGAACGACGGCGATCTCCCGCTCGACCCGTTCACCGCCGGCATCTTCTGCGGCGTGATGATGGCGCAGATCGACACGTTCATCGAGAACGGGCATCCGTACTCGGAGATCGCGAACGAGTCCGTCATCGAGGCCACCGACTCGCTCAACCCGTACATGCACGCCCGCGGCGTCTCCTACATGGTCGACAACTGCTCCACGACCGCCCGTCTCGGTTCCCGCAAATGGGCGCCGCGCTTCGACTACCTGCTAACCCAGGTGGCCTTCCCGGCGATCGACGACGGGGGCGCCGCCCTGGACACCACCCTGGTCAAGGCGTTCGAAGACCACGACATCCATGAGGTGCTGCGGATCTGCGGCCAAATGCGGCCGTCCGTCGACATCTTCGTCGAGTGACCACCCGCGGCGCGGAGTTCGCCATCCTGCTCGCGGAGAGCCACGCAAAGGTGGTGGGCGAGCCACTGGTCCCCGAGGGCATGTCCGGCGACGTGGCGGCCGCCTGGCTGTACGACGCGCCGTTCGGCCTGCTCGCGCACGACACATCGGCCGACCCGCTGTTCGTCTACGCCAACCGCACGGCCCAGGAGCGCTTCGGCTACACCTGGGACGAGCTCGTCGGCCTGCCCTCCCGGCTGTCCGCGGGCGGGCAGGCCAGGGAAGAGCGCCGCGTCTTCATGGACTCGGTGCGACGGCAGGGCTACGCCGCGAACTACCGCGGCCCGCGGATCGCGAAATCAGGGCACCGGTTCTGGATCAAGGACACGACCGTGTGGAACCTCCTCGGCTCCGAATCCGAACTGGTCGGCCAGGCCGCGCTGATCAGAAACTGGGCGGATGACTGAGTCAGCCGGGCTCGTTCGAGAAAACTGTCCCGAACGAGTCCGGCCAACTCCCCGCCTGCGGAGTGACCGCCGAATCGCCGCGTCAAGCACCCCCGTACGCGCGACGGACCAATCGACAGCATGTTCATTCCGCGAGAGCGCTTTATGTGTGAAAGGAGGGCTCAGGTGACGGGCGAGATCACTCCCGGCTGTATGGAGTCGGTGGAGTGCGAGTCGTGGGCGGACTATCTGCTCGCGGGCCGCCCGGTCTTTGGCACCCGTGCGCTGTGGGTGGGTGGCGGCGTCGCGCTGGAGGCCCCCGGCGATCCTTCCGGCTCCCTGAACAAGACCATGGGCATCGGCTGGGTTCAGCCGGTGGCCGCCGTCCTGGAGCGGATCGTCGGCTTCTACCGTGAGACGGGGGCGCCCAGCACCATCCTGATGGTCGCTCCGCAGGTTCTGCCGCGGGACTGGGCGGCCCTGCGCAAGCGGTTCGGCATCGCCCGCGCGGGGTCCGCCATCGTCAAGCTCTCGGGGGAAGCCCGCGCCGTGGCCGACCAGAGCAAGACCGCCCACCACCTGGACCGCGGGTTGCGGGTCGGGCCGGTCCCCGCCAGCCGGGCGGGCGAGTGGGGGCAGGCGATGCGGCTGGGATTCGGCTATGACGACCCTCGGCGGGGGCAGCAGTCGGCCGGGCTCTCCGGCCTGCCCGGCTGGCAGTTGTTCGCGGTCTACGAGGGTGACGACATTGTCGCGACCGGCAGCCTGCGCGTCGACGGGACCGTCGGCCACATGTTCGGCGGCGCGACCTTGCCCTCGGCCCGCAACCGTGGCGCTCAGTCCGCGCTGATCGCCGCCAGGGCCGCCGCGGCGTCGGAAGCAGGCTGCGCATGGGTGATCGCGGAGGCCGTCGCGGAAAAACCCGGCCAGCACAACCCGTCGCTGCACAACCAGTTGCGAGCCGGGCTGACCGCTCGCTACCACCGGGCGAACTGGATCTGGCGCGGCTCCGCCGCCCAGGTCTGACGGCGCCGCCTGCTGCCTGTCACCGCAGGCGCCGAACGCCCGGCCGAGGCTCCTGTGACTGTGCGCTTGGCCGGGTACGTTCTGGCGAACCACGCGAAGGAGTCCTTCGAGCTGTCAACGCGGCGGCTGTCCCCCCGGAGGCGCCGCACCGAGGTCGGCCGGGCTCCGCGTCGGGCGCGGTCCGCGCATCGTGGCATTGGCGCTGTGCCGGTGATGGCTGAGCACCCGCATCCTGGCCGGGTGAGACGCGGTGGCCGGATCGGCGTCAGCAAGCTCGGCGGCGTAGGCCCGAACCAGGTCGTGGCTGGCGTAATACCCGGGCCAGGGCCTGGTCATCAGATGGCCGCGTTCTAGCTCTTCCAAGCCGGCCGCCGCCTCCGGCGTGCTGATGCCGGCCAGATCGGCCATCGCCTCGCTGCTGACCTCGGAGCCTGGGTGCAGGGCGGACAGCCGCAGCAGGCGGGCGGCACCGGGGGAGAGCACCTGATAGGAAAGCGACAGGGATGCCCTGGAGTCGACTGCGGAATCGGGGTCGGCCAGCGCGCTGAGCCTGCTGCCGGACTCGCTCAGCTCCGTGGCCAGCGACGAGAGTGGGTAGTCGGCGTAGACGGCCGCGCGCGCGGCCACGACCGACAGGGCGAGGGGGAGCCCCGCGCACAGCTCGATCAGTCGTTCGGCGCCTTCGATATCCGCGTCTACACGGTCCGCCCCGAGTCGGCGCGCCAGCGCCTCGCGCGCCTCCGGCGCTGAGAACGGGGTCAGCCCGATCAGCCTGGCGCCCTCGGTGGCGATCAGCGACCGCATCTGGTCCCGGCTGGTCACCAGGACGCCGCACTGGCTGCCGCCGGGCAGTAGCGGGCGCACCTGCTCGGCGCTGCGCGCGTTATCGAGCACGATCAGGACCTGGCGCCCGGCGAGCACGCTGCGGTACAGGCCCACCTGGGCTTCTGCCCCGGCCGGGATCCGCTCCCGTGGTACCCCGAGGCCCGCAAGCAGCTGCCGGACAGCATCCTCCTGCCCCAGCGCCACCCCGGAAGGGTCGAATCCGCGCAGGTCGATGCAGAGCTGTCCGTCGGGGAAACGGTCGGCCATCAGGTGGGCGGCATGCACGGCCAGCGTGGTCTTGCCAACGCCCGCCATCCCGGTGATGACGGTCAGGCCGGCCGGCCCGGACCCCTCGGCGAGCATGAACTCGACGTCCGCTCGCCGCCCGGCGAAGTTCGGCAGGTCGCGAGGAAGCTGCGCCGGCGGCGCTACCGGCGCAGTCGCAGGGTCATCGGCGGCCGACCCGGCCGCGTCGTCAAGATCGTCCTCTTGCTCGTGGGCTGGAGCGCCCGGCTCCGGGCTGCCAGCCCAGGCGGGGGACTCCGCCGCCGGGACGTCCATCAGAGCGGGGTCGGCGCTAAGGACCCGCAGGTGCAGGTCTTGCAACTGCGGCCCGGGGTCAATGCCGAGTTCGGTCGCGAGCTGCTGCCGGACCTCGTTGAACACAGCCAGCGCCTCGGCCTGGCGCCCTGCCCGGTACAGGGCCAGCATGTGGAGCGCTCGCAGCCGCTCGCAGTACGGATAATCACCGGCCATGGAAGCCAGGACCGGTATCACCTCCGCATGCCTGCCCAGCGCAAGGTTGTCGCCCGCCCAGTCCTCGGCCGCCGTCAGTCGCATTTCCTCAAGCAGTACGCGCCGTGTCTCGGCGAACCGCCCGGTGATCCCGGCCAGGGGTACGCCCTTCCATAGGGCTAGCGCCTCGTTCAGGTAGCTCGCCGCGGCGCCGAGATCACCTTCGGCGCGCGCCTGCCCGGCCTGGTCGGCCAGCTGCCTGAATAGCGATGCGTCGAGGTCGTCTCCCCTCATGGGAAGGACGTAGCCGCCTGACGCCCGCAGCAGCTTCCCGTCGCCCAGGACCCTGCGCAGCCGGTACACGTAAGTGCGCAAGGTGCCGGCCGCTGTCTTCGGCGGATCCTCGGGCCAGAGTACGTCGATGAGTTCCTCGGCCGAAATGAATGCTCCGGCGCGCAGGAGCATGGCGGCGAAGACCGCTCGCTGCTGCGGACTTCCCAGGTTGATCTCAGCGCCGTCGCGCCATGCTCGTACGGGCCCCAGAACACTAAAGCTGAAACCCGATGCCACCGGGAACTCTCCCAACCGCAGCCAGTAAATTCTCTGCGTTCGCGCAGGTCGGCGGTAATGCCGATCATAGGAACAGGTCTCCGAAATCCGTGGAAGGTCAGGGCTGGAGCGCCGCGAGCACCATCTCGCCGTAGCGGCGCCAGGTCACGGGATCGGTTTCTCCCAGCCGCAGCAGTTGCAGCGCCGCGCCGCACAAAAGCACGCGAAGGTCCAGCTGGGTGGCGTC
>Ga0335072_10017332_pt1 | contig 10191 bp, 9 predicted proteins | sample Lox_Sample_21_FD_206725 | JGI IMG/M metagenome (GOLD analysis project Ga0335072, IMG submission 206725) | Soil microbial communities from Loxahatchee National Wildlife Refuge, Florida, United States - Lox_Sample_2.1 | ecosystem: Environmental > Terrestrial > Soil > Wetlands | place: USA: Florida...
GGTATCTTCGTCTCTGATAGGTACGTGCACATACCAACTTGAGGTACAGGGAACCATGACCGAAGGCGCAGCCAAGGCCCCGGCCAGCGCAGTGGACCCGTTCGCCGGCTTCGATCTCGAGCAGCGCGCACTGCCCTACCTGCTCCGGCGCGCACACGCCCGGGCGGAGGCTCTGTTCGTCGACCTCATGTGCGTCGACGGCCTGACGCCACGGCAGATCACGGTCCTGACGGTGAGCGCTCAGCACCCCGGCGCCCCGATGAGCGCGATCGCCGACGAGGCGGCAGTCGACCTCAACACGGCCTCGGATCTGATCCGACGCCTGCTGGCGAAGGGACTGCTGGAGCGCCGTCGCTCGACCCGCGACGGACGCGCCTGGCTGATCTACATCACCGCTGCCGGCGAGGACGTCCTGCGCCGCGTACTGCCCAACAACGAGGCGCTGACGGAGGCGATCATGGAGCCGCTGCCGCCAGAGTACCGGCCACTGTTCCTGAAATGCATGCGCCTAATGCTGGGCATCGACGAGAAATGAGGTTTTCTCAGCCACCTTCAGGCGAGCATCTTGTGCTCGATTTGCGCGAGGACGAGTGCGGCTTTCGCGATGTCGCCGATCGTGGTGGGGCTGACGGTGACGTGCTTGAGGGCCTGCCTGCGCTGGGACATGAGCGCGAAACCGCGTTCGCCCTGGTAGCGCAGGCCGCGCAGCAGTATGTTGCGGGTTTTCGTGTTGATGTCCGGCTCGCCTTTCGCGGGCTTCTTGGCCGGGACGAGGATTCCCGGGCGGGACTACCACGATGACGGGTGGCTATTCTGCTGGGACAACGGCAAGCCACCTCACCCCGACACGATCACCCGCCGGTTCAAGAAGCTCGCCAAGGCGGCCGACCTGCCGGAGATCGACCTGCATGACGTGCGCCACAGCTACGCGACCGCGGGCCGCAACGCGAAAATCGACTGGAAGGCGCTATCCAAGCGCATCGGCCACGCGGACGTTGCCGTCACCATGAAGCAGTGCGTGCAGACAGACCTTTGAAGCCGGCCGCGAGGTTGCGAACACCCTTGCCGACCTGATCATTGGCGGCCTGCTCGTAACCGACGTCAACGACCAGGCGGACGCGCCCAACCAGGCCGACGAGACATGAACCGAACAGCTCCCGTGCACAAATCCGTGCACGACTACAAGTCAAAAGCCCGGCTCTCTTTTCGAGAACCGGGCCTGACCTTGGTAGCGGGGGCAGGATTTGAACCTGCGACCTCTGGGTTATGAGCCCAGCGAGCTACCGAACTGCTCCACCCCGCGTCGATGAACCCACTCTATGAACTCCTGGCAACAGAAGCAAATCGGATTCCGAACTGACCGAGGACGACCCGGGCAAGTCCCCGACGCCGGCCCGAGACGACCGTGCGAGAGGACGACCCGGCAGGAGCGGCGACAGCGACGAGACGGACGCTAGAGCCCGGTACCTGGCGGCGAGGCCACCCATACCGTGTACGTGACCGGCCAGTTCCCGGCGGGGGGGCCGGTCAGCACCATGGCGTCGCCGTACGTCTTCAGGGAGATCACCTGCTTAAGCAGGAGCCCGGACAGTGACACCGACGACCGCGTCGGGCCGATCAGCACCGGACGCCGTCCGACCGTCTCGATTGAGTCCACCGCCTGGGCGAGCGCGGCCCGCGAGGACGCACCGGGGACCAGCGAGGCGGCCGGCTGTCCGCACAGACTCCGCACCACTGGTGCATACAGCGCCGCGGTCTGCTCGTTGACGAACAGGACGCTTGCCGACTGCCCGATCGCGGCACACAGGGACGAGGCGGCGGCCAGCGAGCCGCCGTACGTGGCTGACGCGCCGACCCCGTGCAGCCGGATCCGGCTCACGAACTTCGCCGCGCCCCCCGAGTAGGGCCCCACCGATGGCCTGGCGGCCAGGCTCGGGTTCAGCGTGGTCACCAGAGGAGGGATCGCAAGTGCCAGCACGCAGCAGGTCCCGACCAGGACGGCGATCGCGCGGGCGGCCCCGAGCAGGGTCGCGAGGGAAGTCAGCCGCGAAGACACCCACACCGCGAACAGCAGCAGTCCCGGCAGCACGACAGGAGCCAGCCGGTGCGACGCGAGAGGCTGCCACGGGACTACCGCCGGGTCCCACAGCACGGTCACCACCGACCAGCAGATGATCAGGAACGGCAGCACCCAGGGCCACAATGCCTCGCTAGACATGCCGAGGAACGGATCGCCCGCAAGACCATCAAGCGAGCCACCCGGCGAATCGGCAGGCGACGGCGGTTCAAGCACCGCCTGTACCAACCGCCGCCCGAGCATCGCCACCCCTGAGCACGCGAGCAGGATGGCAGGCAGCCCCAGGTACCACAGCACCCAGTACAGGCTCGTCTCGTAGTACTGGCGTGTCCCGTCGACCGGAAGCCGCTCGAGCCGCTGCAGCGATGCCACCTGTCTGATCGTCGCGGGATCGGTCTGTCCGCGGACCGTCTGGAAATACGGCCGGAAGGCGAGCAGGGCGAGCACGAGCACCGGCAGCGCAACCGCGAGCGCGGCAAGCACGGCGCCGACTGATGGCAGGGCGGCCCTCTGCCCCTTGAACCACTTGAAGCTCCACCGCAGGCCGCACACCCGGCGCAGCCGCGAGGCGGCGCCGGGGAACGCGAGCGGTGCGATCAGCGCCGTCGCCACGCCGAAGCCTGCCGCGCACAGGCCTATCAGGTGCAGTTCCGCCGACACACTCGCCAGGTAAGGCCGCGCGAGCACCAGTCCCGTCGCCAGCCCGAGTCCAATGCCGAGGATCAGACCGATGCCGAACGGCCCCGCCTGCGGCCTTCGCGCCACGAACAGCCCCGCGAGGAGCGGGAACGCGGGCAGCAGCATGCCGAGAGATCCGACGGAGACCAGCACGGTGAGACCGAGCGCGAGCCCGCCAAGCCCAGCGAGCGCAAGCCCGCCGCCGAACCCGCCCCACCCGCCGAACCGGCGCAGGCCGCGTCTGCGCACCACCAGCGAATCGGTGAACAGGCACAACCCGCCAAACAGCAGCACCTGCACCAGCGGCTCGCTGAAAGGTGTTCGCGAAACGTACACCTGGGGCAGACAGATCGCGAGCACCAGTTCCCCGGCCACCGCCCACCATGACCCGCATAGCCGGCCGACAAGCCCGCCGAACGACAGGACAGCGCAGCCGCCAAGCACCGCGGGCATCAGCAGCGCGCCGCCGAGACCACCGAGCCATGTCCCCGCGGCCACCACCAACGGCAATCCTGGCAGGTACGCGGGCACGATCGAACTGCCGGAAACCATGAATCCCGTGGTCGCGAAGTCCACCCCGGCGCTGCCGCCGAAGGCGGCGGCCGACTCTGGGATCCGCACCGTCCCGTGCTCCGCGATCCAGTACCCGTACTGCAGGTAGACGCCGGGATCGCTGACCACGAAGAGCTGCTCGCTCCGCAGCAGCGCCTGCCATACCCCGAACCCCGCCGCGATCACGACCATGGCGAGCAGCGCGACCGCCGGCACATCGGACCGCCGTCTGGCGGGGACATCGGTGACAGCGGCGACCGGATCACCGGCCCGCGGCCAGGTCACGGGCAGTTGCCGCATAGCGAAGTAGCACAGCGCCACCGCCAGCGGCACGAAGATGATCGCCATAGGCAACGGCAGCAGCCGCCCGGCGAGCAGTATCCCGGTCCCCGGGACCAGCCACGCGATCGCCAGCAGCGCCGGCACCTGCGTGACTGCGGCGAAGGTCCAGCCAGGCACCCACCACAAGCGCCGCGCCAACCGCCCGCCGCGCACCGCGAATCCGGAAAGAACAGCGAGACCAGACCGCTCGGCAACGCTCAGCGCGCTGCTGAAGCGCCCCGGCGGCCTCGGTTCCTGGTGCTCCAGAACGGTTCCGTGTTTCTCCGCCCCGTCCGCTTTCTCGGCCACCTCGTGATGCCCGCTCGCTGAGGTACCACGAGGGACCGCACCGTTTTGCTGATCGCCCCCTCGCGCGAGTACGGCCGGTAGTCGCAGGCGCACGCTATCCACTGTATCGACCGGCCTGGCGACTTTCCGGGCACCCCGACGGCGTGCCGGAAAAGGAAGGATTGGGACGGGAAGCGGCAACGAGAACCGTTTCGCCGCACCGCGAGCGGCACACGGCGGGCCTTCTCCTCCCTGCGTTGACGTTTGCCGGATCTCCGGTGCGGGCGCGGGAGGAAAGAGGTTCACTGGCGACGTGGAGCTTTTCACCAACTGGCACACCTGGCAGCGGACCGAGCCCGAGTTGCGGCGCCTGCTCCCCCCATCGACCTGCGACGCGGTGGCGAAGGCGGTGGAATTCGCCGTCCGCTTTCACGGTGACCAGAAGCGCCCGACCGGGGCGCCCTACGCCGAGCATCTTCTTGAGGCGCTCGAGGTGCTCGTGCACGGGGCAGGCGTCAGTGACCCGGACGTACTGTGCGCCGCGGTGCTCCATGACGTCGTGGAGGACACCCCGTGCACCGTCGCGGACGTGCGTGCGGCCTTCGGTGACCGGGTCGCCGAGATGGTGGACTGGGTGACCAAGCCCGAGCCCGTCGACGGCGTGAACCGCACGGACGCCAAGGAGGCCTACCTGAAACGGCTGGCGGACGCGCCGGATGACGCGATCCTCGTCAAGCTCGCCGACCGGGCGTCTAACGTGCAGACGCTGCGCAACCTGCCGTTGCCGAAGCGGCGCGACTACTACGCGCAGACAGTTCGCTTCATAGTGCCGTTGGCGGCGTCACGGGGATGGTGGGGTCTCTGGTACGCGAGCTGGCAAGAAGCTCACCGGGATCTCGCCTAGGTCGTCGTACGCCGGCCGGCCTGCCCGCGCGGCGAACACCCAGATGGCCAGCGCGGCCGGGTAGATGAAGTAGCCGACCCTCGTCGACGGGGCGAGCACGAACATTAGCGTCATCGCCCCGGCGAGCAGCACGACCGCGCGCGGCACTGACGTCGGCGGCCGGAAGACCAGCGATGCCGCGACGGCCACCCCCGCGAGCACGAGCAGCGCCACGACGATCATGTACCCGGTGTGGGGCCAGGTCGACGCGATGAGGTACCCGGGGAGCGGGCTCCTGGCCGCGGACTTAACGCTGGCAAGGCCGAGCGGGAACATGATGGTGTTCACCACCAGGGCCCTCGGATGGTCGATGATGAACGGGCCGACACACACGGCGACCACCCCGACCGCGGTCACCGCGAAGACGCGGACCGCCTGCTTGCCGTCGCGGACCGCGAGCAGGGCGATGGCCACAAGAAGCGCCGGCCACGCGGTCGCCTTCATCGAGGCGCCGATGCCGAGCGCGAGGCCGGCGAGCAACGGCTTCCGCTGCCACAGGTAGGCGAAACCGAGACACAGGAACGCGACCATCGGCACGTCGGTCCCGCCCACGGCCAGTTCGAAGGCGATCACCGGGCTCCCCGCGACCAGGAGCGTCCAGCGGCCGGGGTCACGCGCACCGCCCTCGCGCAGGGCAAGCCAGAATATGACGAGGAACACGGCCCCGAACAAGATACGGGGATCGGTGAGCAGGCCGAGGTTGAACAGGGCGCGGGGTAGCCCGAACAGCGCCATCACCGGCAGGTAGGGGTCGTACGCGTTGGGGTTCTGGGTGCCGGCGAGCACGGCCGGGTCAGCATAGGGCGTGCCCTGGTGGAGCAGCGTCATGCCCGATCGGGCAACCACCCAGACCTCGGGCTGCAGGAGCCCCTTGTCCGCCAGTGCGTTGCTGTGCGCTGCCATCCACCCCAGGGGCGCGACGAGCCCGCCGACGAAGGACAGCCCGAGCGCCAGGTCCGCGGTTCGCGCGTGCCTGATGAGAAGGATGACAGCAAGTGCCAGCCCGTAGCCGACCGCCGCCATCTCGCCCCAGAGCTCATGCACGTGGTCGTTGCTGATGACCGCGACAAGGATCGCCCAGATCGCGGAAACCCCGAAAATGCCGACCAGCCAGCGGTGTCGCATGACGGCCGGTGACTCGAAACCGGCGCCAGGCCGTACGCCACCCATATATCGCGATAGTACCGGCTGGTATCTCCCCAGCGCCGTCCCCTCGCTGTAACATCCGCGACATGAGTCGACTTGCGGGTAAGACCGCGATCATCACCGGCGGTGAGGGGTCCATCGGGATGGCGACGGCCCGGGCGTTTGCCGCCGAGGGCGCGAGCGTCTTCCTGGCCGGCATCTCGGAGCCCGACTTGAAGGCGGGCGCGGCGGAACTCGGTGAGCGGGCCGCGTGGCGGGTGACTGATGTCACCGACTCCGCGCAGGTGAAGGCCGCCGTCGACGCTGCGGTCGAGCGCTTCGGAAGGCTGGACGTGGTGATCGCGAACGCCGGCATCAAGGGCGCGACCGGGCCGATCGCCGACTATCCGGAGGACTCCTTCGACCAGACCCTGGCGGTGCACGTCCGTGGCGCGTTCTTGCTTGCCAAGCACTCCGTCCCGCACTTGTCGAGCGGCGCGTCGATCATCTTCACCTCGAGCGTGGTCGGCCTCACGTCCGCCCCGCACATCGCCGGCTACTCGACGGCCAAGCACGCCCAGGTCGGGCTGATGCGGACGATCGCCGCCGAACTCGCGCCCCGCGGCATCCGGGTGAACACGATCCACCCCGGTCCCGTGGACAACGAGTTTCAGCGCATCGTGGAGGAAGCGGCCACCGGCGCCGACCGGGATACCGCGGCCACGATCTTCAATGGCATGATCCCGCTTGGCAGGCACGCCGGACCGGACGAGATCGCGCGCGCAATGCTGTTCCTGGCCAGTGACGACAGTTCGTTCATGACCGGGGCGACGCTAGCGGTTGACGGGGGGATGTCGAGCTGACCAGCCGACCACCCAGTCCCTCGCGACCCGCCACCACAGATACAACGCCAGCGCACCGTAGGCCAGCGGCGCGAAGCCGAAGGCCGCGGCGATGCCGATGATGATCATGCGGCCTTCCCAGCCGAGGCCGCGCCGGTCAATGCCGGCCGCCAGGCCGCCGCGCACCCGGTAGGCCAGGTCCAGATGCCGCAGTCCCACGGCGGCGACCACCGCGAAGGTGAGCGCCGGCCAAACATGCCCGGCGAACCCGATCTCGGCGATGAACACGTACTCGCCCGCCTGGAGCAACGGCGGCACCAGCCAGTCAGCGCGGCCGTCGTGCGGGTGCCAGGACGCGAACGCGGCGAGCAGCATCGCCTCGACCGGGGTGAGCAGCAGGATGCCCGACAGGTTCCGCATGCCGAGCGCGGCAAGAACGCCCGTGACGAGCAGCCCGACAACCAGGGGCGGCAGGGGCGGCACCCGTCCGTCCACCCACTTTCCGATCCACACCGCGATCCGGCCGTCGCCGCGGTAGCCGCGCAGTTCGCCTCGGTCGGGCGCTTGGCGGGTGCCGTCGATGATCGTCACGAACAGCGCCGCCACACCGAGGACAAGCACGACGAGAAAGGCTGACCTGGCGCCGAACGCCGCGACAGTCAGGCAGGCAAGCGGCAGCCGGATGTCCCCCGGTGGCCCGAACAGCCGCAGCCTGCTCCCCGCGAGCGACGGGCCGTGCACGCACAAATCCACCATGGGCGTCAGTACGGTGAGGATGACCGCGGTGATCGCTAGCCGCCACACTCCGGCGGCGCCCGCCCCGCCGAACCCCGCCACGAAGGTCCCGTTCAGTGAGTTCCCCGCCAGCCCTGGCTGGACGGTGGCGTGCAGCGCGACGGCCGCGGCGATCCCCGCGTATACGAAGAATTCGGCGACCATGCCGTAACCCGCGAGCCCCCACTCCACGACAGCGCCCGGCCGCAGGCCGGCCAGCATCCGGCCGACGTGACCGCAGACGACGACGGCGAACGCCGCGACGACTGCGATGATCTCACCGTGCACGGACGCTACCGCGAGCCACAGAGCCGCGATCAGGGCGAACCCGACGGAGATCCGCGACAGCATGAGCGGAGACACCCGGTCGAGCACGGATGGCCGCGCACCCAGGTGGCCGGTCATGCCCGCCTCCTTGTGCGCGGCGACACGGACACGGCCACGTACCTTTATTACATCGATACGGGCCGTTACCTCAGCGTAGTCCGCTACCCATGATTCCTTCGAGAAACCACGCCTCTATTACCAGGTAAAGTCCGCAGTTGTGACGGTGAATCGCATGGTGGCAGTGGTACTCGGCGGCGGCACAGGCACCCGGTTCGGCGCGGCACTCCCCAAGCAACTGCTGACCCTCAACGGCAAGACCCTCGTCGAGCACTGCGTCGCGGCCTTCGCAGGCGTTCCCAGGACCGGCACGGCTCCCGGCATCGACGAGATCCTCCTCGTCATGCCCCCCGCCTACCACGCAGAAGCGAAGCGGCTCGTCGGCGATCAGGTAAGCGCCATCATCGAGGGCGGCGCCACCCGCTCAGACTCGGTGAGAAACGCTATCGCCCACATCAGCGCCCGCCATGACCCGAGCCAGACTGCCGTCCTCATCCACGACGCCGCCCGCCCCCTGGTCACCAGGCAGATCATCACCGACTGCATACAAGCGCTCAACGACCATGCCGCGATCGGCACCGCCGTTCCCACCTCAGACACGATCCTGTTGGTAGAAAACGGCGTAATTTCCCACATCCCGCCACGGGAGACCCTGCACCGCGCCCAAACCCCCCAGTGCTTCCACCTGGCCGTCATAGCGGAAGCGCATGCGCTGGCAGCAGCCGACCCCGCCTTCACCCCCACCGACGACTGCGGCGTAGTCCTGCGCTACCTCCCAGACACCCCGGTCCACATAGTTCCGGGCAGCGAGACCAACATCAAGGTCACCTACCCAAGCGACCTGGCAGTTGCGGAAGCCCTCCTCCGCGCGGCTACGCCCTAACGGCTTGCTTGATGAGAGTGCGGCCGAAGTCCCACATGAGCCCGCTCCCCTTAGACGCGTCCTCGAGAACGTCAGCGAGGCCGTCGAGGAAGAGCTTGACCTCCGTGTCGCCGATCATCAGCGGCGGGATCAGCTTGATGACCTCCATGTGGTCGCCGGAGACCTGGGTGAGGATGCGGTGCCGCTGGAACAGTGCGACGACGACCATCTGGGCGAACAGGCCGACGCGGGCCTTCTGCAGCATGGCCCAGCCTGCCTTCGCCTTCAGGCCCGACGGCCTGCCGAACTCGATGCCGACGATCAGGCCCTTGCCGCGCACGTCCTTGATCAGGTCGTACTTGGCCGCGAGGCCCTCGAGGCCGCGCATCAGCTCCGCGCCGCGCCGTTCGGCGTTCCCGACCAGGCCCTCGTCGTCGATGACCGCGAGCGAGGCAAGGCCGGCCGCCATCGCCAGCGGGCCGCCCTTGAACGTGGTCGAGTGGACCATGACCTTGTCCATGGACGAGTAGACCGAGGAGAAGATCTTGTCCGTGGTCAGCATCGCACCGACCGGAACGTAGCCGCCGGACAGGGCCTTCGCCACAGTGACGATGTCGGGCTGGACGTCGTCGTACTGGTAGGAGAAGAACCGGCCGGTGCGGCCTAGGCCGACCTGGATCTCGTCGCAGATCAGCAGCGCACCGTACTTGTGCAGCAGCGCCTTGGCCTCGGGGAGGAACCCGGGCGGCGTCATGAGGACGCCGTGACCCTGGACCGGCTCGACAATCAGCGCGGCCACGTCGCCCTTGCGGAGTTCTGCTTCAAGGGCGCCGATGTCGCCGAGGGGAATCTCGGTGCCGGGCAGCAGCGGGCCGAAACCCTGACGGAACTCCTCGGCGCCGTTGACGGACAGCGATCCGGCGGTCAGCCCGTGGAAGCCGTGCCGGGCGTAGACGATGCGGCCCTTGCCTGTTGAGTGGCGCGCGAACTTGAGGGCGGACTCGACGGCCTCGGTGCCGCTGTTGCAGAAAAACACGCGCTCGAGGCCGGGGGCCTTGGCGAGCAGTTTCTGCCCGAGTAGCCCCATGATCGGCTGGCAGTCGAACTGGGTCCAGGCCGCGAAGTCCATGTCGAGCGCGTCCTTCAGGGCCTTCTTGATCACCGGGTGCGACCGCCCCGCCGCGAAGACCCCGAACCCTGCCAGGAAGTCCGCGTACGCGTTGCCTTCCGCGTCGTAAAGGTAGGCCCCCTCGCCGCGCACGTAGTCCTTGTCGAAGCCAATCGTGTGCAGCGTACGCGGCATCTGCGGGTTCAAGTACCTGGCGTGCAGGTCGTATCCCTGCCC
>Ga0335072_10017334_pt1 | contig 10190 bp, 10 predicted proteins | sample Lox_Sample_21_FD_206725 | JGI IMG/M metagenome (GOLD analysis project Ga0335072, IMG submission 206725) | Soil microbial communities from Loxahatchee National Wildlife Refuge, Florida, United States - Lox_Sample_2.1 | ecosystem: Environmental > Terrestrial > Soil > Wetlands | place: USA...
TTCATTTATTTATCCGGCACGGCAATGACCGGATTGTCTTGGGATTTTTCCAGTTATGCCTTTTTCCGGATGCTTACCGGTGCGGGAATAGGAGGAGAGTATGCGGCGATTAATTCGGCAATCGACGAATTGATTCCGGCTCGATTCCGGGGCCGGGTGAATCTTGCCATCAATTCAGTCTATTGGATCGGGGCAGCGCTTGGTTCGATGGCCACCTATTATCTGCTCGATTCGACACGGGTTCCACTTGAACTCGGGTGGCGGCTGGCCTTTGGCATAGGAGCTTTTTTGGGATTAATCGTATTGATTTTTCGCTACTGGGTGCCTGAAAGTCCCCGCTGGTTGTTATTGCATGGCTATCAGCTCGACGCCGAGCGCGTTGTGGACCAAATCGAAGATAGAATAGCAACCAGCGCCGGCATTTTGCCTCCTATTACGGGTCCCGTTCTTCGGCTCCATCCCCGCCGTTACACCCCTTGGAATGAGATTTGGCGAGCAATGTTGCATGAACATCGCACCCGGTCCTTTCTCGGCTTTTCTTTGATGGCAGCTCAGGCCTTTTTTTATAATGCGATTTTCTTCACGTATGCCCTGGTGCTGGCGCAGTTCTATCATGTTTCTGCCGGACATGTAGGTCTCTATCTTTTTCCCTTTGCTTTGGGAAATGTTCTGGGGCCTCTTCTTCTTGGGCACTTTTTCGATACGATCGGACGCAAGCCCATGATCGTTTTGACTTATACTCTTTCCGGAATTTTGCTCGTGCTGACGGCTTGGTTTTTCCGGGAAGGATGGCTGACGGCATCGACACAAACCGTGGCCTGGATGATTATTTTCTTCATTTCCTCTGCCGCCGCCAGTTCGGCATATCTGACCGTCAGCGAAATTTTTCCGCTGGAAATCCGGGCCTTTGCCATTGCCGTCTTCTACGCCATGGGAACCCTCATCGGCGGGGCAGGAGCGCCGGTTCTTTTCGGCTATCTCATCGGAACTGGCTCCCGCCTGGCGTTATTTTGGGGATATGCGGCCGGGGGCTTGCTCATGATCGCAGCCGGAGGAATCGAAGCCGTTTACGGCATTCGGGCAGAACGGCAATCGCTTGAGACCATTGCCCCTCCTCTTACCTCTCGATAGTTTAATGGCAGATTGGAAATGGGGTTAAATGGAGAAGGGACTTTTTCGCCCGCAGGGCGGTTTGAAGTCCAATTGATCGCCTTTATTCAGCGGGTTTTTCAGGAACTGGGGCGAGTTCTGGCTTTTTAAATCCCTGGGCCAATGCCTCAAAATAGGCGTTTTTGATGATCCCAAAGGCAGCGGACCAAAAGTCGAGATCGGGCTCTTTATAAGTTCCCGAGACTGGTATCTGAGTGGCAATGACATTTTCGTCATTTTCAAAGACATCTTTCAACCCATTGACAATGCTGGCCCAAAGAGCCGCTATTCCATTGCGGTCCTTGGGCATCGGCTCAAATTGGAGGTCCTGGAAAAACGGCTTTAAATACCCCTTAAAGCTGCCTTTTTCGCTGATCATTTCGGAGTAGAACGCCAAATTGCCGCTTTTTGCGTAAACGCTGGCATACTTGGCCAAAAAGGCATTGAGCATGGGCGCTGGAATATTCTGCAAACGAATTTGTTCCTTAAAAGTCGGCTGCTTGATATCGACATTAAGGGCCATGTGTAGTTCGAGATTGCCGCGCTTGAAGGGACGTCCGGTCAGAAGAAGAACGGAAGGAAATTCATCCGAACTGCCGCCGCTATTGGTTAGGTTATCGAGCGTCAATTCAGTCTGGTCCATTTCGAGATCGATTTGGGGCGAAGAATCAAATTCATAGTAGTGAACGTCTCCCTGGTGCACTTCAAAGCGGTTGATGCGCAACGGCACAAGCTTTTTGACCTCCTCCACCCAGACAGGTTCCAGAAAAGTCTGGCTCTGTTCTTTTGTCGGACCCTGGACAAAATTCACCAAAGGCCGGTTCAGAACGATATTGCTGCGCAAGGAGCCGTGGAGCACCTCATGCCACTGAAGAACGATATGAATATGCGGACACGAAAAGAAAGGGACAGGAATGTGGCCGGCACGCTTGACGAGCGTGACTCCGTGAAGATTCACTCCGCACAGCAACAGATCCAACTGAACCGAATCGATATGACAGATGTAATCGGGAAGTTCCGAGCCGCGTTTGTTAAGGTAGTTGCACAGGGCAACGGGAATAACAACCCAGAGAGTGAGGACAGTGGCCACGATTAACGCAGCCAGCCACAAAATGACTCGTCGCGTGATGAGAGACTTTTTCTTCGGGCGCGGCTCCAGAGTTGTCCTGGCCGAGGGGAGAGACTTTTGAACATCGGAAAGAGGGGCCGGCGTCTTCATTTTGATGGTTAGACGATAAAGAGGGCAATGCCCGCGATGAACATCCCAGCGGTCGTAATTCCGACTGCCACCCGGGCCAGCCATGAGCTGGGCTGCCCCTGCATGATAATGTGATCGCCTGCCACCCAAAGAATAGCCGCCAGCAGGAAGGGGGCAAGGATACCATTAATGATGGCGGTTAGAAATAGAGCTTTCATTGGGTTAATACCAATATAGCCGAGAGCCATCCCCACCACGATGGAACAGATGAATACACCGTAGAAGGCGCGAGCCCGGTATACTTTCTCGTCGAGCCCCTGACGCCAGGCGAAGGTTTCCGAAAATGCATAGGCCGTTGATCCCGCCATGGTGGGAATAGCCAGAAAACCGACGCCGATTAAACCGACTGCATAGACAGTAGCCGAGAAACGCCCCGTCAGGGGTTGCAAAGCCTGAACTGCATCTTCGGAGGATTCTATCTGAGTTACACCGTGTCGGTGCAGGGTCAATGCCGTTGTGAGGATAATAAAATACATGATCGTGTTGGAAAAGAGGGTGCCGATTCCGACATCAATGGCTCGTCGATTCAAGTCCTGGAGGGAGGCGCCACGGCGGGACAATTCGGTCCGATGTCCCTTTTTCTTCTCCTCCTCTATCTCTTGGGATGCCTGCCAAAAAAAGAGATAAGGACTGATTGTCGTTCCAAGAATCGCTACCAGAGTGGACCATTCGACACGATTTTTCGGCCATGAAGGTGTAAAAGTGGCCATGAGCACCGAACGCCAGTGAGGTTGGCTAAGGAAGGCCGTAATCACGTACGCAAAAAGTACGCTGGCCAACCACTTCAAGATTGCGGCGATAACCGCATAACGAAAATAGATCGTCGCCCCAAGAATCGTCATCCCAAACAGAATGATCATAAAGCGGCTGTTTGCGCCCGTAAGCAACCGGGTGACATCACCCATACCCAGCAAATCGGCGCTGATGTTGATTGTGTTGGCCAGACAAAGACCGAGGACAGCAACTATAAGCACCGGTTTCGGAAACTTTTTCCGCAGGGCACCGGCCATACCGTGGCCTGAAACCAGGCCGATGCGCGCGCACATCATCTGACACGCTGCCATCAGAGGCCAGGTCAAAAGAGCGGTCCACAGCAACGAAGTGCCCAGTTGGGCTCCCGCGATTGAATAAGTAACGATGCCGGAAGGATCGTCATCCGCCGCCCCGGTCACCAGTCCCGGCCCGAGCATGGAAAAGAAGCGGCGAACAGGACCGGCTTTTGATGCCGGGGAATTCATCGTCAAAGCGGAATAAACATGAGGTCCGGGCACGTGCCGGACATGATTTGATAATTATCCGTTTTATTTGTAGTTTTCGGCATGGTTAATCCTTTTTGTAAAGATGATGGGTTCGCCTTAAAACATCATTTGGCTCTCATTTAGCCCGTGCCGTGCCAATAAAATTGCATCAATCCCAACTTGCTGACATTGAGGCCATTAAAGAAATAACGTTGGGATAAATCGAACTGCCAATTCGTGCCAAATGCGATTCATCTTCCAATTCAGATATTATTTTATTTTAACGACTGCCATGTCTTGTGAGATTTTGCGATTTCAGTCATGGTGCGTCCCGAAATTGCGGAGTGATCATTCTGTCTGGCTGAAATCGGTTTCATTGCGCGACCATGCTTGAGAAGCAGCCATTCATTTCCCTTGGCGGCCCGGAGGCCATGCATCTTCACGAGCGCCCATTCACCTTTGAGCTTTTTGCCGTAAAGCCGGAAGTGAAGCTTGCCTGACTTGAGTCCTTCATGCGGTTCCGGACCCAAATTCTCCCATGATCCAATGTCCCATACCATTACCGTGCCTGAGCCATAATTGCCGGCCGGAATGATTCCCTCGAAGCGGGCGTAGTCGTAAGGGTGATCTTCCACCATCATGGCGAGGCGTTTGATTTTCAGATCGGTTTGCGGACCTTTGGGAATGGCCCATGACTTGAGCACACCATCGATTTCGAGACGGAAATCATAGTGAAGATGCGAGGCCGCGTGCTTCTGGACCACAAAGAGAGGTTTCTTTCCATTTTTGTTCAAGGATTTTCCTGAAGGTTCGGAAGTCTGGCTAAAGTCGCGTTTCGATTCGTAGGCTGAAATGGAGCCATTGCCGGTTCCTTTGAGGCGGGTTTTCTTGGGGAATTCTTTTGTGTCGAATGTCGCCAAAGCCTTTTTGAGATTTTGCTTGAGTGTCAGCATGGGCGCGAATAAATCACCCTTTTTCTGGACCCGCTTTAACGCATCTCCGGCTTCGAAATATACCAGAGAGATATCTTTGCTCCTGGCGCATTTTTCAACCTCTTGCCATTCCAGGGGCATCGACACAAAGGGACGATTTTTGGCACGAAGGGAATAAACGCACACGGTGGTTTTTGTCTCGGAATTCTGGCTCCAATCGACGAATACCTTGCCGTGGCGGATTTTTTTCTTCATGTCGGAAACGACCAATTCCGGATGTGCTTTCTCCAGCGCCTGGGCGACAGCTTGGGCAAAAGGTGTTGTTTCCCGATAGGTAATCGCGGTGTTAAGCGGAATGTAAACTTGCAGGCCTTTTGAGCCGGAAGATTTCACGAAAATCTCAAGCTCAAGATGGTCGAGCATTTCCTTGAGCCAGAGCGCAACCTGTGCGCATTGAACGGCATCGGCAGGAGGTCCTGGGTCGAGATCGAAGACGACTTGCGTTGGCCTGTGGACATGAGGCGCTTTGGAAAGAAACGTGTGCATTTCCAAGTCCCCCAAATTCGCCGCCCAAACCAGTGTGGGCAGATTATTGACCAGGCAGAATTGAATGGAGCCGGGTTCGTGATGGCGCGCTACCCGAGCTGTCTCGACAAAAGGAGGCCTTGGCTTGGGACATCGTTTTTCATAAAAAAAGGGAGCCGTGACTCCATTGGGATAACGCTTCATTGTCAGCGGCCGTCCCTTCAGGTGGGGCAGCAGCACAGGCGCAATTTTGATATAGTAGGCGAGCATTTCGCCTTTGGTGAATCCGGTCTCGGGATAATAAACTTTATCTAAATTAGAAACAGGAATGTCTTTGCCTTCAATTTTCAGAATCGTCTTCTTCGCCATTTTGCAAGCTACGCTGGAATGATCATGCGGGCAATTTGCGGAGATGAGGGTCTGGCGATACTGTGAATTATGCGATCCATGTGGAACGGAAGTATCTCCTTTGGGCTCGTCACGATTCCCGTAGCACTCTATCCCGCCACCCGGCGCGAGGAATTGAGTTTCCGCCTGCTGCGAAAGTCGGACCTTAGCCCGGTCAATTACAAGCGGGTGGCCGAAGCGGACGGCAAAGAGGTACCATGGGAAGATATCGTCAAGGGTTATGAATATGAGAAGGGAAAATTCGTTGTTCTTAAAGACGAGGATTTCAAACGGGTCGATCTGGAAGCAGCAGCCCAGACCATCGACATTATCGACTTTGTCAACGGGAATGAAATCAATCCGATGTATTTCCAAAAACCCTATTACCTCGAGCCACAGAAAGGCGGAGATAAGCCTTACGCGCTTCTTCGTGAAGCCTTGCGGGATTCGGGCAAGATCGGTATTGCCAAGGTCGTCATCCGGACCCGGGAACATCTGGCCGGTCTCAAGGCGCTGGAAAAGGCGCTGGTTCTTGAAATCATGCATTTTAGCGACGAATTAATCGAGGCCGATGCTTTCAAATTCCCGAAAAAGGAATTGGCCCGTTCGCGCGAAATCACCATGGCCAAGAAATTGATTGAGGGCATGACCACGGAATGGAATCCCGATAAGTACGAAGATGAATACAGAACTCAGCTCATGGCCATGATTGAGGAGAAAGTAAGGCATCCCCGCAAAAAGCAACCCGCTCCGAAGACACCGCAAAAACCGTCCAATATCATCGACCTGATGAGCGTCCTGGAGGAAAGCCTGTCGCACACCAAGGCAGGTAAAAGCAAGGCGCGGAAGATCAGGACGGCCAAGACAAAACATCGTCAGGCGGCCTGACAAAATAAGCAACTCATGGCTCCAGTTGATCGTCTTGGCTTCATCGAGCCGATGAAGGCATTGACGGGCCCCGCTCCACCTGATGACGGCCATTGGCTTTACGAGGTCAAATTCGACGGCTTTCGTATCCTGGCCGTGAAGAATGGCCGGAAAACTGAATTATGGTCCCGGAATAAAAAGAGGCTGGATGCACGTTTCCCCGGAATTGTTCGGGCTGTTGCTGCTTTGCCGGTAAAAAACTGCATTCTGGACGGGGAAGTTTGCGCCCTGAACCGGCAGGGAAAAAGTTCGTTCCAGCTTCTTCAAAATCAGGCGGAATTGAAACAGCCGGTCATCTATTATATTTTTGATCTTCCAGCGGAAGGAGTGCGGGACTTGCGGCGTCTGCCATTGATGGAGCGGAAAAAACGGCTTGAAGCCCTTTTACTCAATGCCGCCGATCCGATTCGGCCCTCGATCTTTTTCACTGAAAATCCCGCGAAAATCCTGCGTAAAATGAAAATGGTGGGCGCGGAGGGAGCCATCGCCAAAAGAAAAGATTCGTTCTATGAGCCGGGTCGCCGTTCGGGGGCCTGGATAAAAATTAAATTTCACCGGAGACAGGAGTTCGTCATCGTCGGTTACACGCTGCCCAAGAAATCCCGCCAATATTTCGGGGCGCTTCTGCTCGGTTATTACCGTGGCAAGCGCCTCATCTTTGCCGGACATGTCGGCACGGGCTTCAATCAAAAGGCGCTTCAGGATCTCTATCATAAATTAAAACCGCTTGAACGTGCCGAACCCGCCGTGGAAGAAATTCACAATCCTTCCGACCGCTGGCGCCCGAAAGGATGGAGAGCCTCCGAGACACGATGGGTACACCCCAAGCTGGTAGCCCAAATCCAGTTTACCGAATGGACATCCGACGGCCTTTTACGGCATCCCTCATTTCAAGGACTGCGTGACGATAAAAATCCGGCGGATGTCGTGCGGGAATAAAGAAAGAACAGAAACCGTCAGGCGGAAGACGAAGCCCTGTGTCGCGTCGGCCATTTTTGCACCCGGCGGGAGCCGAGTTTGCGCGAGAGGGCGGCGCGGCGGCCCGATTCCTTTCGTGCCGCTCGTTTGGCATGGGATGCAGCACGGCGGCCTCCCCCCGATTTTTCACCACCACCGCTCTGTTTATTGACCGTCTGCCAGGCTCGTTTTGCCGCCGTTCGGGGTGACGTACCCCTCTGTTCATAACTCTTTTCGATGTGTTCGGCCTGTCGTTTCTGTTTGTCTGAATATTTGGTTTTGGATCCTCTTGGCATATCCGAAAGGTGTCGCATAACTCATTCCGAATCAGAAGGAGTATCGTAAAATTTTCGATCAAAGGAATCTCTACCAGGAAAGCGCATAGAGGTTATCCGAAAAGTAGGCGCGGGTCACATGACGAGTCGAATTTGGACCGAGTCGAGGATAGCCTCTAGAGGCTAAAAGGAAGATTAGCACCGCTTCTCATAGGCGCAGAAGACATTTAATCAACAAATCTCCCAAACCAAACAAGACGCATTTCGCAAAGAATTATGCGCAAATTGCATATGATTTTATTCATTTTTTTGTCGGAGAAGAAAATTTTAGAGGCAAAGCGGCTCCAGGAATCCTCTCTTGTTTTTGGCATCGGCCCTGCGGCTAGTTTTCAATCAAGGAGCACTTCCATGAGCAAAAAGAAAAATCAGCAAAATCAAAAGCATCTTCCACATCGGCCCCTTAAACCCAAGCAACCTCATACTGAGGGAGCGCCCGATGACCGCAATCCTCAGGCCCAATACGAAGACAAGGATGAATCCTGATGGCTGCGATAAAAAAGTGGTCGGCAAAAGTCACCCAGCAGAGTGATGCCATGGATTTGAAGAAGGGTGTCTTCAAACAGTCTGATCCCAAAAAGATCGCCCATTCGGTCAAGATGTCGGCGGCACGAAGTCACCGGAGAAAATCGCCTCCTAAACGTTCAGCCATGTCGATGCTTTCCTTTTACATCAACCGTGCGGGCAAAAATTTGTCCGCAGCCCGGAAAAAGAAACTTCAGAAGGCCAAGGACGAATTGCGAAAGCTGCCCGACTAAGCAGCGGTCCGCAAACAACAAGAACAAATTGAATCATGAAAAATCCAATTACCCAATATCCCAAGCCGCCTTTTCCCAGACAGCCCCAAGAACCACCTGGGTTGGCCGGCAAAATGGATCCGCTACCAGATCACGGAGAAAAGAGCTATCGGGGCTTTGATCGTCTCAAGGGACGCAAGGCGCTCATTACAGGTGGTGATTCCGGCATTGGACGCGCGGCAGCCATTGCCTTCGCGCGGGAGGGTGCTGATGTTGCCATCAACTACCTCCCGGAAGAAAAATCCGATGCATCCGAAGTGATCGAATTGATTCGGGCCGAGGGACGCAAGGCAGTACCCTTGCCGGGTGATATACGGGACGAACGTTTTTGTGAAAAACTGGTTGCCGACGCAGTGCAGGAGCTTGGAGGTTTGGATATCCTCGTCAATAACGCGGGCAAACAGCACGCTGTTGATTCGATTCTTGATCTGACCACCGAGCAGTTCGACGCCACTTTCAAGACCAATGTCTACGCGATGTTTTGGATTACGAAGGCTGCTATACCGCACCTCAAACCGGGATCGGCCATTATCAATACTTCGTCGGTACAAGCCTACGACCCATCTCCTAATCTGCTCGACTACGCGCAGACCAAGACAGCAATCGTCTCCTTCACCAAGAGCCTGGCTCAACAATTGGCACAAAAAGGTATCCGCGTGAATGCGGTGGCTCCAGGTCCCTTCTGGACGCCGCTGCAATCGAGCGGCGGACAGCCGCCCGAAAAAGTTCAGAAGTTTGGAGACGAAGCATCGATGGGCCGCCCGGGTCAACCGGTAGAATTAGCCCCCGTTTACGTGCTTCTTGCTTCGGAAGAATCGAGCTATGCCACCGGCCAGGTGTATGGCGCCTCTGGCGGTGGAGGAAATCCATAGATTTGGCGATCACCCCTGATGCGTCAGGGTTTTGGCGACGGGCTGTCGGGTGGCGGTTTGGCGTTCCGGCCAATGTTGACTTTCTCGCCGTCGGCCAGTGAGTCGGATGGGTGGACGATAATGGAGTCGCTGGACTGGATGCCGTCGACCACCTCGAGTTTGGTTCCGAGATCGCGCCCGATTTTAATGCTGCGCAAGTGGACGACATTGGAACTGTCGACGACACCGACCTGTAACCCCTGTTGGCGAAAGAGCATGCTATTGCGCGGGAATGACGAGTGGCGGACGCTTTTCGACCACATCGAAATGGACCTGGGCATATCCGCCTGGAAGCAGCGAGCCGTCCGGATTTTCGATATCGACTTCCGTCAAGAGCGTCAGCGAACCAGGATCAAGGGCGTTGGAATCCCGGACGGTGAACCTTGAGCTGCGGCTCGGTTTTCCGCGCCGGCACAGAAAAGCAACAAAGTGGTGGGAAGATGATGCGGGCTAGCTGCGTAATTCGCATGTGTCCAATAACCCGGTTCCGGGCGGAAAGTCGCTCAAAGTAAAACCTGTTTTCCAGGAACGGAGAGGTTCATTCTTAAGAGCTAAGGCACCATGGATAAACGGCATAAATATAAGAAGCAGCCGGACAGCGATGTTTCCGCGCCGGTAACTGGAAACACCTTTTTGGCTTCCATTCCACCATCCTGGTTGAACCGCGAGCGGCTGGGAGGGCTGCTTCTGGTTTTGGCTGTTTTTGTAACTTATACGCCGGTGTGGTGGGCCGGATTTATTTGGGACGACGATGAGCAACTCATGGCCAATCCGTGC
>Ga0335072_10017335_pt1 | contig 10190 bp, 8 predicted proteins | sample Lox_Sample_21_FD_206725 | JGI IMG/M metagenome (GOLD analysis project Ga0335072, IMG submission 206725) | Soil microbial communities from Loxahatchee National Wildlife Refuge, Florida, United States - Lox_Sample_2.1 | ecosystem: Environmental > Terrestrial > Soil > Wetlands | place: USA: Florida...
TTTGCTCTGGTCGAGCTGAGATTCCTGATAGCCCTGGGCGGCGATCATCAGATAATCGAAGTCGTACTCTCCAGCGTACTGTTTGAAAAACGCAAGGTCCGCCTGAAACTTCTTCATCTGTTCTGCAGAGGTCGAATCCGTCACCCACTTGGTGTTTTGCAGGTAGCGACGAAGCAGGGTGTTCCCGAAGGATGTTCCGACAGCGTGCGACGCAACAAACTCGTCGACCAGCTGCTTCAGCTGCGGATTGTTCTTGCGCATGACCCATGCCAGTTGCGTCCCGCTTGCGATCACCAGTTCGGGATGGGATTGAATGTGGGGGAGCACTCGCGACCAAAGGTCGGCGCGTTGCTTGGTCGTGACCGTTGCCGGAATCAATCCGGCGTTCACCATCTGCACCAGATCGTCGTCGATCAAAATCTTGTCCGCCGCCCTGATGATGATTGGCTTCTTGCCGGCTTTCTGGAGTTGCTCATTCACCTTCTGCAGGTTTTGGTAATAAGTTGTCAGCGGATTGACATACACCTCTTTTCCGCTCAGATCCGCCATCGTGGCGACGGGGCCGAAACCTGGTCCGGTCACGATGATTTGGGTTACGTCCTTCTCGATCGGCGTCGAAAAGGCAACTTGCTTTTCCCGGTCGGGGGTAATGACGACTCCGTACGCAATCACATCGCCCACTCCCTCTGTCAGAGCCGCCTCCAGCTCGTCTGGCCGCATGGGGAGGAACGTGACCGTTACCGGCAGCTTGCCTGTCTTTAGCTTCTGATTGGCGAACTTCTGGAACTCTGCCAGAGCTTCATACATTACGCCCCGCGGGTGCCCTTGATCATAGAAAAAACTGATGGGGTTAAGGATGACCAGCGCGCGGATGTTGCGCCTCTTCACCATTTCGTCAAGGTCACCCGTGTGCCGCCCGAAACTGGTTGGCAGCACAAGACTACTTGACGGAGCAGGCAGTTGGTCGGCCGTAGAAACTGGAGCTGCGGCTGGAGCCTGACTCGCTTGGGCCGTATTCGCCTGGGGTTCCGGCTTCTTGCCGCAGGAAATCACCAGAAGAAGCGCAAATAAGGGCAATACGAACGGCAGAGACTTGGGAAACGAAACCGATGTTCTGGACATGCATCTTCTCCTCTAACCAGCGTGGTCAGGAGCATGCGATGAGGTGTTCAGAGTCCGCAGAAAAATTCCAAGAACCCAATTCCGGGCTGCTTCACCCCGTCGCCAGGTTCGCGGACTGCAACCCCGGACGGCCTCAGAGTATACATCCCCCGCCCATCTCCACGCACTCGCCGTCAACATTCAACGCGCCTTTGCGGTTAGAGTTTAGAGCCGCCATCGACAGGAATGCACGCACCCGTGATCCAGCGCGCCCCGTCAGACGCCACAAACGCGACTACATCGGCAATATCTTCGGGCTTGCCGATTCGCTTCAATGCCTGCATCCCAAGTGTGACCTCTCGTCCAGCTTCTGTCTTCGTAAAATTCGACATATCTGTGTCGATCACTCCTGGTGCAACAGCGTTGACCCGTATGCCGCGCGGCCCGAGAATGGCGGCCCAGTTCTTCGCCAGAGTCTCAAGTGCTCCTTTGGTAGAGGCGTAAGCAAGAATCGAAGGGTTCTCCAAACCGGGCTTGCCCACCACCGTATGGGCTACGGCAGACGAGATAGCAATGATGCTTGAGCCCTCGCCAAGAACGGGCACGAGCTGCTGTACCAGGAAGAACGGACCTCGGACGTTGGTCGCAAAGAGGTTGTCTAAATCTTCTACTGTGTAATCCGCGATGCGAACTGATTTGCTGATTCCCGCGTTGAGCACAAGCACATCCAATCGATCGCCGACGATGGTACGCACCTGCTCGGCGAGCAAAACCGCGCCGTCCGGTGTTGCCAGATCTGCCGAGACTGCATTTGCACGCCTGCCTTTTGCTTCAATTTCGGCGACAAGCGACTCCGCTTCACGCGCGGAACGGCCGTAATGAACCAGCACGTGGGCTCCGGCATTCGCAAGCGCCAGAGCTGTAGCGCGGCCAATTCCTCTTGATGCGCCCGTCACAAGCGCAGTTTTGTTTTGGAGTGTATTCATTGTCGTCTCCTATTCCCGTGCAGCGAAGAATAAAACGAGTGCGGTACCCGCCATAAAGAGAGAGCCGACTCCGGGAATACATCGGCCCTCAATTACGTCCGCACGAATCTCTCATTCTTCAGCCTGTGGACTAAGTGTTTGGGTCGGTTAGGCGTTCGTCCCGCCGTCGACGGTCAGGTTCGCCCCGGTAATGTACGCAGACTCGGGACCGGCGACGAACGCTACCAGCGCAGCGACCTCGTCAACATGCCCATAGCGGTTGAGCGCTGTGGCCGCCTTCTGAGGCGCCGCCCAATCGCCCGTCGCGGGATTCAAATCCGTGTCGATCGGGCCAGGCTGGATGTTGTTGACCGTGATGCCCCGGCTCCCGACTTCTCTGGACAACGCCTGGCTAAACATCTTCACCGCTCCCTTCGTCGCTGAGTAGACGACCAGCCCCGGCGTCATCATGCGCTCGCCCACGCACGAGCCGATCATGATAATCCGGCCGCCGTCATTCATGTGCTTTATAGCCGCCTGGGTCGTGGCGACTACGCCGCGGAAATTGAGGTTGATCATGTGATCCATCTCTTCCAGCGTAGTATCTTCGAACTTTTTCGGAATGGCTGTGCCGGCATTGTTCACAAGCAGATCCAGTCTGCCCAGGGTCGCAACCGCCCTTTCGACTGCAGCCTTCACTGCTTCGGTATCGGCGGCATTCGCCTGGATCGCGATCGCCTTTCCGCCGTCACGTTCAATGGCTTTGACTACTTCCGACGCTGCGCTGGCGTCCTTCGCGTACGTAATCGCCACACTTGCTCCATCCGCGGCCAGACGCCTTGCAATCGCCGCGCCAATCCCGCGCGAGCCTCCGGTAACGAGTGCCACTTTGTTGGCAAGCTTAGACATAGAATCTCCTTTGGTTTTCCGTGAACAATTTCTTTTCCTACAGGCCCCTATCCGATGTGTCATGCACGCGGGCAGATTCAGCAATGTGAGGAATACGAGCGTTTCCAGGAGAAAATGTGCTTGTTCTCCCGCTAAGCGGGCTGAGCGGCTACTCTAGCAAATGCAGCTCATAGGATTGATGAATTGGTCGATGATGGAAGCTTATCGCAGACGCGAAAGAACGTGGAATTGCTCAGCTCTGCCGCCAGCGGTCACTTCAGCGCCCGAAATATGGCTGGATCACATGCGGCTGGTACGGTTCAATCGAGAGCATGTTTCCCAATACCGTCCGCTCCTGAGGCGTGAACTGCGCGCCGTAAGACGAGTTCAGCATCTTCTCCCGTTCCTCAGGAGGCATGTTCCGAAGCTCCTGAAACGCATGCCGCATCGCCGCTTTACGCTCCGGAGACATCCGGCTGAAGGCCTGGGACGCGCCCCGCACCTCCTGCTGGCGCTCCGGGGAAAGTCGTTCGAACATCTCCATCCGGTCCAGCATCCGCTGCTGCACCTCCGGAGGTCGCTGATTAAAGTTGTGCAGCCGGTTCAACAGCCGCTGCTGCTGCCCCGGAGGAAGGTTCTGGAACCCAGGTTCGCGGCGCAAGGCGTCCGCCTGCTGCTGGGGAGAAAGTCCGCGATGCGCCTGCCACCACGCCGGCAGATGCTCCTGACCCGGCCGCGTTCCCTGCCGCATGCCCGGTTCCTGACCCGGCCGCGCCGCGGCCCCGGCGTGGCCAGCACCCTCGTGCTGCCCACCCTGGCTATGCGCCTGTTGTCCGCGAAAACCTCTACCGCCTGTGTGATTGAAACGGAACGCCGCTGCTCGTGGCCCACCACCCCATCCTCCACGCCTCGCCCCGCGGAATTGAGGGGCCGCCCAGCAAAGCGCCGAAGCGGATAACAGCGCAGCAGACAACAAAGCGAATAGACCGATGCGCAGAGCGCAGCGGATAAGCCGCCGGCTGGGGCCAGTCGAATTTTCCTCTGTGCGCATCGTGAGTCTTCGTATCCCAAGACCGGAATCGCCCTTCAAAATTTCATGCAAGATTAAGGTTTTCATGTACTTGCTTCGAAACCTCTAATCTGTAACGTTAAAGTTAGTTGCTTCCTTGGCCGCCTGCACCGCTACCCGAATTGTCATCCGTCTGGTCCAGTGAGTTCATCTCTTGAAACACCTGTGCATTCTCATCCAGCGACTGCAAATCCTTGACCGTCGCCGAAGCCGCTACCGGCGTCGTCGACTCCATACTCTTGAACCCCGCAAAAGTTCCTCCGCCAATCAGCAGCAGCAAAGCCAGCGCTCCAGCCGCCAGCGGACGCAGATGCAGATTTGATCCGAACATCAGCCGAGCCCTCATCCGCTCGAACCACCCGGCCGGTTCCAATGCACGCGCCTCGCGCATTCGCGCTGCCATCCGCGCATCGAAGAAAGGCGACGGCTCCGTACCCTCCCAGGCGTCCAGTGCAAGCATCGTCGCTCCCAGCGATTTCAACTCCTTGCTGCAATCGGCGCACTGCTCCACATGGTCGCGCACCTCAACCGGAACCCACTCCGGATCCAGCAACAGATCGGGCATCAGGCTCTTGAGTTCGTTTTCAAACATCCGGCAGTTCATAATTACCTCTATTAACATCTATAACTTAAATAAAATCCTTCAACCGTTCCCGCAGGGTTTGGTAGGCCCGGAACAGAAGCGATTTTGTAGCCGACTCGCTCAACTTCAGCACCTCGCCAATCTCCTTATAATCCAGCCCCTGATACTTATGCATCAGCACCGCCGTCCGCTGGCGCTCTGGTAAGGCCATCACGTGCTGCCGAATCGCCCGCATCCGCTCATCCCGAACCAGATTCTCCTCAACCGAAGCCGTCATGTCTGCCACATCTGGCGTTGTTCCTGTCTCCGGATCAGGCTGGTCCAGATACACATTCTGCGCCGCCCGTTCATACTTCGTGTCCCGCGCATGATTCACGCCCAGGTTGGTCGCGATCCGGTAAAGCCAGGTCGTAAATTTGGCCTCCGCCCGGTAAGTCTGCCGCGAGCGGTAGACCCGCAGAAAAACCTCCTGCGCCAGCTCCTCGGCCACCGCCTGGTTATGCACCATGCGGAACATGAAGTTGATAATCGGCTTCCTGTACTTCTCAATCAGGATGTCGTACCCGGCATCATCACCATCGCGTACGCGGAGCATGATCTCCGCATCGGTCATGCTTTTCCAGTCGCCGGCGCTCATGCGGCTGGCAATTTCATCGGCCTGCGAAAGCGCTCCCGAAAGCGGTCGGTCGAGGGCAATGGTAGCCATACCTTCCTCAACCCCATTTTCTTCCTCCGGTTGCGGTTTTTCCAAGCCGTTTTCGTCGCCGGATTCCTCCCTATCCACATGATCCGATGCCCGAGAGGGCTTCCTGGGAAATGCGCGGGAATCATCGGGCGAAGCTGGTTCACGGGGAGCCATTCTGCGTACCACGATTGTATCCGGCAACTGCCGCAGCGGGCCTCAAACTCCGGCCTGGGGCCCTTTCCCGCACAGGCTGGCAGCGCCCGAACAAGAATGGTACTCTGAGAAAGTTCCCGCCCAGCGGGGCGCATAACTCAGCGGTAGAGTGCCACCTTCACACGGTGGAAGTCGTAGGTTCGAATCCTGCTGCGCCCACCATCGAATCAAACAAAAACGTCCCGCAAAGGGCATCTTGCTGGCTGTTCCGATGACGAGTGGGTTTGAATTTTCTTGCTGCATCTTGCAGCAAACCGCACCCATCACAGGGCAGCGAAGTTGCTCCTTTCTAAAACTCCCGCCACGGAACAACCGTCAAGACCGACCCTCAGCGATGAGCGTGCACATTCTCTCGTCGAAAACACGAATCTCTTGCTCGATGCCCGCGATCAGCGCATCCAGAGAACCAATGTGCTGTGGTTCAGCCGTCTGCCTCTCGTTCTTTAGCTTCCCCAATCGATCTGTCTGCGCGTCGCGGCTCCTCGCAAGCTCTTCAAGTGACATATCGTGTAACGTCGAGTTTTCCTCCCTGAACAGCGTGGGGCTGGGAATCCCCGTCATCGCTTGAGCCTGATCCAGCCTCCGCAACGGCATCGCGTTGGGGATTCCGGTTATCACCTGAACCTGATCCAGCCTCCGCGAGAACTCCGCGATCTTTGCCCAGTAGATAACCAGCAGAACTAAGTGCACCATGTAGGCCACGAGGGCTAGGAATCCCAGGAAGTGGAGGATTCCGCACGCTCCAAAAGTGCACATCGTAATTCCTAGCAACATTCCCGGCTGTGGATCGTCATTCGGAATATTCCTCAACCTGAACTCATTGCCAAGAGATTTCGCCAGGCCCATTACGACACGAAACTCCCAGGCGAGATTGACGAAGGGCACCAGCAATAGCCAAACCATAGCTGGTTGCATCGTTCTCGATGACGGAGAGCATTTACTCAATGCTCTGGAGAGAGTGAGGATGTAAAAGATGTAGACCACAAGGACAGAAACAACGATTGCCCCGGCAACGACTCGAATGGTTGTGATGGAATCCATCATACCTTCCAGATGGCTGAGATTTTCGAGGGCAATCCTAGCACGGGGGTCGGCGTAATCACAGGCTAAATTCCGGCCGTCACCGAAGCGCGGCTCAGGAGCCTGTTCGTGCGGAAGAGGTCTGCGCTAGAGGTCGCAGGTTCGAATCCTGCTGCGCCCACCTAGAATCAACCCCCTGCATATGCCCTACTTCCCCGCTGGAACCGGAGCCGGTCCTGGGCCGCCAACCGCGTAAATATGGGGAATCCGCGCATCCGGCGCTGGCAGCTCCGGAAACTTCATGTGCGGTTCTGATTGATACCAATAGGCGGTCGTAAAGAAGTTATCGGAGCGGTGGTTCGCATGGCCGTGTTCCATCGTGAACTTCAGTGACTTCTGAAAGCGCACCGGATTATCGACATGCCAGCGGTACATGCAATAGCGGCCGCCGACGCGCTCCGGATCGACGATATAGGGCGCTCCATTGTGCATATATCCGAAGGGTTGCGCTCCAAAATCCCATCCGCCGTTGTAATAATCTTCTGTGCCCGTTCCGTTGATGCTCGGCAGCGTGTCGCCGTCGATGAAGATCATCTCGTCGCCCTCGCCCATCCACCCGTCCTGGTTCTGTAGAACGGCTTGGGTGACCCCGATCAAATGTCCATGTCCGCTAGCCTCCACGAAAACGTAATTGCCCTTTCCCGTCAGGTTCTTCGCATCGCCCACCGGAGATTCGTAGTCATTTTTCCAGTTGTCCGTCCAACCGTGACAGGGCGCGGCCTGACGATACTGCGCATGGAAATAACCGAGATCCCCGGCCAGCTCAGCGATGGTCATATAGTCGATGTTGAAGTAGAAGCTGTCGGTCTTCACAGAGCCGTCGTTCGTAACCGTGAGGCGGGCCGATTTCCGGAACGGCATGGGGAAATAGGCATTCAGCCCTCGTATCGAGGCTACCGCGGTCAGCGCTGACTGGTAGAGAAAATAGTCTCCAAGGCCCAGCCCGAAGAAATCTCCCACCGGAACCTCCACCGACGGCTCGTTCTCGCCATCCCAGTACGCACGCAGAACCAGGTTTTTCAGGTGATATCGGTCGTCGGAGTTGATCGTGAACCAGAGGTGCGTGATAAGACCCGGCCCGCTCGTGTCGAGCAGAGCCGCAGTCTGTCCCGGATCGATCGAGATGGAGTCGGCATTGCCTCCGGTACGGTCATAGCTGGAAGCGCGCCGGGTGCTCGAATCTTCGAGCCGTGCAAGCGCTGCAATCTCCGGCGACATGCCCGGGCCAACGCTCTGCGGCTGCTGCCCCTCCTGGCCGCGCACGAGCGCGCTTGAGCCGAGCAGCGCCGCGCCCGAAGTCAGATAGGCCAGAAGGCTGCGACGCGGCAGCTTGTTTCCATTCACTCGATCGAACTCCATAATTCCCTCCTGCCGGCGCGGTGCGGCCTTTCAACCATCATGCTTCATCGTTGGCTGCTCTCCGAAAGATCGACTTGAGCAATATAAGCCGAATATGGATCGAGGCTGACCCGCGTAAGATGTCCCGATGGTGGCGCAATCGCCAATGTGCTCAACAGCGGCGTTGCTTTCCCCGATCCAAAACCATACGGGCTGAGATCAAGCGGCACCTGCCGTGTTTCTCCCGACATATTCAGGACCACAAGAACCGCCTGATTCCGGTAACGCCGAAGGTAGCTCAGGACGTCCGGGTCGTTCTGGTTCAGCGCCACATAATCCCCATACAGGAGCGCCTGATTATGATGGCGCAGCTCTAAAAGGTGTCGGTAAAAGTTCAGGATCGAGTTGGGATCGCGCATTTCCGTCGCGACATTGTGCGTGCGATAACTGGGAGGAATCGGCAGCCACGGCTTGCCTGTGGTAAACCCTGCATTCTTCTCCGCATTCCACTGCATCGGTGTACGCTCGCCGTCGCGGCCTTTGTTCTTCGGCCATCCCGTCTTGCCTAAGGGATCGAGCACGTCCTGCCTGCGCTTGGGATCGTTATTTTCCATCCCGATCTCTTCGCCGTAATACATAATTGGCGTGCCGCGCAGCGTGAGATAAAGCGCTGCCATCAGCTTGGCGATCTGATCGTTGTGCTTTCCATCACCGTAGCGGTCATAGGAGCGAGGCATATCGTGATTCGAGATCACCCACACCGGCCACTCGCCTGACGACTCCATCATCCCGATCTGTCTGCGAAATTTCGGCGCAGAAAGCACATTGATGGTGGTGAACATAAAGTTCATCGGCAATTGCAGCTCGTCGTCATTCGCCCCGTAATACTGTTTCAGCTGCTGAATGTTATCGGTCCACGTCTCGCCGATCAGCACGGCGTCATAGGAATCGGCGACCTTGCGCAGGCGGCGCAGCACGACATGGTTCTCTTCAAGATTGTCGTTGTACTTGTTGATCATCTCTCCATCTTTACCGATCGGATTGTTACGCAGCAGCGGATCCTCAAAAAGAGTATCGACGGCATCCAGGCGAAACCCCGCGACTCCATGGCCGTACCAGAACCGCGTCACGCCGAACATGGCTTTTTCGACGGCGGGATTCCGCCAATTGAGGTCGGGCTGCGCAACTTCAAAATAGTGGTAGTAGTACTGGCCGGTCTTTGCGTCGAAGGTCCACGCCGAGCCGCCAAAATCCGAGATCCAGTTATTCGGCGGCTGTCCGTCGGCCTTGCCGTCGCGCCAGATGTACCAGTCCCGATGGGCCGAGGTCCGCGAAGACCGCGAATCGAGAAACCACGGGTGCTGATCCGAAGTATGGTTCATGACGAAATCCATCACAATCCGGATATTGTCTTTTCGCGCCTGCTGCTCCAGATGATCAAAGTCCGTGAGCGTGCCGTACATCGGGTCGATGTTTTCGTAATCGGAGACGTCGTAGCCAAAGTCCTTTTGCGGCGACGGGTAGCAGGGTGTAATCCAAATGGCGTCCACCCCCAGTTCGTGCAGATAGCCAAGCTTTGAAGCAATGCCATTGAGATCGCCAATCCCATCGTTGTTGCTGTCCGCAAAGCTGCGCGGATACACCTCATAGAAGACCGCATGACGCCACCAGGGATCATTCTTGTTGTGCATGGACGCGCCGGCCGCTGACTGTGCATAGAGTGATGAACCTGCAATAAAACCCGAAAGAAGAAAGGCGCCCACAACCGGACACAGTATTTTCACGCTGAATTTCCTCATTACCTCTCGAAAAGCTCCCGGGTTACAGAATACAGACGCGCAGAAATCGGAATGAAGATACACCCGCCGCATCGCAATGGTCTGTCGTAAACTTGAGACGACTTTAGACTTGAGACGATTGGTAGTCAGCGGCCTGGCCCAATGTCCGGACGGCTATGCCTGCCTGAACTCTCCCGGGAAAGAACGGATCAATGGAACTTGAAGAGAATCTTCAGCTGCAACAGCAGATTGCGCGTCTCCAGGCTTTACTCGATACCAGTCATAAAATTCACAGCGACATCGAGCTGGACCACGTGCTGCGCTCTGTGCTGCAGATTACCGTGCGCGAGCTGGAGATGGCGGGTGCGTTTTTCACTGCATTCCCCTTTTCTTACGGAGAGATTCCCCCGCGCTTCCTGTTGCATCCGCCGTCGTCCGACCCAGCGCGCGGTTGTTTTCGGTTTCCCCTTCTGGACCGCAATGGCACGAT
>Ga0335072_10017336_pt1 | contig 10189 bp, 9 predicted proteins | sample Lox_Sample_21_FD_206725 | JGI IMG/M metagenome (GOLD analysis project Ga0335072, IMG submission 206725) | Soil microbial communities from Loxahatchee National Wildlife Refuge, Florida, United States - Lox_Sample_2.1 | ecosystem: Environmental > Terrestrial > Soil > Wetlands | place: USA: Florida...
CGGTGATGACGAGGTAGAGGGCAAAGCAGACAGCGGCGAGAATTGCGAGCGCGTCGGCAGAGGAGCGGGTGAAAGCAAGGCGCAAATCGGCAGCGACAATGAGGCCGCTGCCGACCGTGGTGACGAGGAGAGCAATCCAGAAGGGCCGCGAGGGTAGCCGGCGAGTGAGCATCCAGGTAAAGAGCCCAACGAACAGGGGCGCAATGTTGCTGAGAAACGTCGCATTGCCGGCCGAGGTGTGCATGACGGCGGTGTTCCACAGGCCGACGTCGCCGGCGAAAAACGCGCCTCCGACAACAGTGATCCAGAACGAGCGGCGCGAGAGCCGGCGATTCCTGTCGCGCAGGAGAAGGAACAGCACCCACAGCACCACGCTGGCGATGAGCGTGCGATAAAACGCCGAGCAGGTGCCGGGCATGCGCGCCCAGCGAACGAAGATGGCCGACCAGGAGATGGAGATGACTCCACCGGCCAGGGCCAGAAACGCTGTAACTCTCCGCTCAGCCTGCATAGAGGCAATCTATCGTATGCAGTCGGCGGAATCTGCGCGTTGTGCTTATTTGCCGCCGTGGGCGGTGAGCGTCACTTCGATGTTGCCGCGGGTCGCGTTCGAATAAGGGCAGGTGCGATGCGCGGCGGCGACGAGTTCTTCTGCGCTGGCCTGGTCCTGCTCGGGGATGGTCACGTCGAGATGGACCTGCAGGGTGAAGCCCTCGCCCTTGCCCTCATCGAATGGGCCGACGCCCACCTGCGCGCGCACCTTCACAACCCCGGTCTTCTTCTTCGCCAGCATGGCCTGATACTCGACGGCGCCGCCAAAGCAAGCTGCATAACCCGCGCCGAAAAGCTGCTCCGGGTTGGTCTTGTCGCCTCTGCCGCCCATGCCTGGGGGCAGAGCGAGATCGTGATCGAGCAGCCCATCGGAGCTGCGCACATGGCCGTGGCGCGCGCCTTCGGCCGTTACATCCGCGGTGTACAGAACCTGCATCAGCGAGAATCCTCCAGGTCGATCTGAGGCGATGATAACGGAGAGTGGTGAACTTTCCGGTGAGTCACCGGCCGTTTACGCCACTTAGTCTTCGATTCTGCCAGACTCAATCTGGTGCAGGAGATTCTGCAACTCTCCCGGCAGATCGGACTGGAGATGGATCGCCTTGCCGGTGCGCGGGTGGGCAAATTCCAGCTCCGCAGCGTGAAGGAAGTTGCGCTTCAGCGCCAGGCTCTCGGCGGCCGGATCCGCCGTGCGACGCCCGGGGATGACCATGAGCCGCGCCGGCGCGCCGTAGAGTGAGTCGCCCACGACGGGATGACCGATGGAGGCCAGGTGCACGCGGATCTGGTGCGTACGTCCGGTCTCGATGCGGACAGCAACGAGCGTAAATGCGCCGAAGCGCGACTGAATCCTGCGCAGTACCGAGTAATGCGAAACTGCGGAGCGGGCGCCGAGGCTGCGGCGGGTGGTCATGCGCGTGCGGCGCAGCAAATCCCGGGCAATCGGTGCATCAATCGTGCCGCGATCCTGTTTCAGATGGCCATGGACCAGCGCGGCATAGGTTTTGCGCATCTGGCGCTGAGCGAACATCTGCGCCAGTTTCGCGTGAACGGCGTCGTTGCGCGCGATCACGATGAGGCCGGAGGTCTGTTTGTCGAGCCGGTGCACGATGCCAGGGCGCTGCTCGCCTCCCACCGAGGAGAGCGAGCGATAGCGATGCAGCAGGGCATTCACCAGCGTGCCGGCCTCGGCCGCTCCGGCGCCGGCGTGGACCGTCATACCCGCAGGCTTGTCGATGACGGAAAGATCGTCGTCTTCGTAGACAACTTTCAACGGGATGTCTTCGGCGAATGCTTTGAGCGGCGGCGGCGTGGGATCGCCGAGCACTTCGGCCGATTCGCCTCCGCGCAGGCGGTACGAAGCGCGTGGAAGTTTGCCGTCCAGGCGAATTTTGTCCTGGTCGATGAGAAGCTGCACGCGCTCGCGGCTGATGCCGGTCAGCTGGCTGGTGAGCCATGCATCCAGGCGCTGCCCGGCCGCCTCGGCGGGGACGGTAAATGTCATCGTCATTGTTACTTAATGCGCAGGCTTGCCGGGCCCTTCCAAACCGGGCACCCACGAGGGCATATTCGGCCCCGGAGCAGGCGGCGGAGGAGCCGTCGACGGGATCCATCCGCGCTGGACGAGCCAGTTGCGCAGCAGCTCCGGCCAGGTTGAAAGCGGAAGAATCGAGCCGCACAAACCGCATCCGTGGTCTTTGAAGTCGTAGATATGCAGTTCGGCTGGAACGTGATTCTGCTGGAGCGCGCGATAAAAATCCAGGCTGTTGGCGACCGGGACCGTCGGGTCGTTGGTGGTGGCAAACAGAAATGTGGCCGGCGTCTCCGGGGTCACAGCAAGCTGATTGGAATAGCGATGTTCCAGAGCCGGGTCGACGCTGGGGCCGAGCAGGTTCATACGCGAACCGGCGTGGGCCTCGGGCAGCGTCATGCTGATGACGGGATACGACAGGATCATGAAGGCCGGTTTGCAACTCTGCGCGTCGACGGGGTCCGGATGATCCACAGGAACCGCATCGGCGTCGCAGTGCGTGCCCAGCGTTGAAGCGAGGTGGCCGCCCGCGGAGAACCCCCAAACGCCCAGCCGCAGCGGATCGACGCCGTATTCGGCAGCGTGAGCGCGGACAAGCCGCATCGCGCGCTGGCCATCGGCGATGGGCACCGGATAATGGTAAGGCGCGACACGGTAATCGAGCACGAAGGCAGGAATTCCCTGGGCGTTCAGCCAGCCGGCGATCTGAAATCCCTCGTGGCCGATAGCAACGTGCTGATAGCTTCCGCCAGGAATAACAAGGACGGCGGTGCTGGTGGAGCGCGTCTGTGGAAGGAACGGGTATAGGCGCGGAATGTCTGTCTCCGCATTGCCGGACGCGCCCGGCGCGCCGTTTGGCCACAACATGACGGGCTGAGGAACGCCGGCCGGGAGCTGTGCGTGGAGGGATACGGACATTGCGATCAGGAGAGGAACCAGGGTTGGGAGCACCTTCATCGGGAACAGTATATGCAGGCGAGGGACGGTGTGCGGCTCTGGAGTGAGGTGCGTGAAGCTCTGGAGTGACTCCAGGACGGAACAAGCCAGGCGCCTTTGGCGTATGGAAGCGCAGAAGCCAGGCCGGTGATCGTGGAGGAGAGCAAATTTATGTATTTGCGAGCGGAGGCCGGGCTCCATCAGATTCTTGATGAGCTGCGCCAGCTGGAGCCTATCTTTCACACGAAGCGGTTCGGGTTGACGGCCGAGGAACGCGAACGAAGGGTTGCGCCCGACTACTGGGAAGTAGGCGCGTCGGGACGGCGCTACACGCGCGCTTTCATCATGGACATGTTGGTGAAGCAACCGCCGGTGGATGCGGATGAGGCAGGATGGCGGGCGTGGGATTTTGGATTGCGACAGCTGGGGCCGGCGGCGATCTATCTTGTGACGTATTCGCTGGATCAGGCGGGGCGGATCACGCGGCGCGCGACGGTGTGGCACAAGGCGGAACAGGAGTGGCGGATTCTGTATCACCAGGGAACGGGGGTGGCAGAAAAAGACGCTCCGGACTCGGAGCCACTCGACTCGGGGCAATGAGCGCCTCTGCTGTGAAGGCTTCGCGGAGCCTCGGGATATTGCCCATGCGGTCGAGTGCGGTGAAGTAGCGCGCGAGCAGCCGGGCGTCCGGGAAATTTGTCGAGCTGGGAGCGGGGCTTTTCACAACAGCAAGGATGCCTGGGAGTCCCGCCACGGTTGCCGGTTGAGCATGCAGAAATGCACCCGCTCCCGGTTACTGTGGCGACCGATTCTGAAGCACCATGGAGGCGGGTATCGAAGGCAGTAACCGGCAGCTAATGGCCAAAGTGCTATGTTGCGGTTGGCGAGAGCGGCCTAGACTGACTGCATTTGCTGACCACGCTGGAACCGACAGAAGTTGAGCAGGCGAAGGCCACGAAGCCGCTGCAGATGGCAGGCGCGGCAGCACTCCTGTTGTCCTGCCTCGTTCTGCTGAGCGCGGTTTTGTACCGCAATGCAGCCGATCGGGACTTTATCAGCTACTGGAGTTCGGCGAAGCTGCTGCTCGCGCATGCGAATCCCTACGCCGGTCAGGCGGTTCTTGCGATGGAGAATCGCGCGGGGAGCGGTTATCGCGAACCGCTGCTGATGCGCAATCCGCCCTGGGCGCTCTTCGTTGTGGCGCCGCTGGGATTATTGAGTGTACGGGTGGCGGCGTTTTTGTGGCTGGCGACGCTCATCGTGCTGGCACTGCTGGCGATCAAGTGTCTGCGTCTTGGAACGAGCCCGCCGCCACTGGTGGTCTTTCTGTTTGCGCCGATACTCGGATGCGCGATGGCGGGGCAGATGTCGATTCTGCTGCTGGCCGGTATCGCCTTCTTCTTCAAGTATCACCAGCAGCGGCCGTGGCTCTCGGGTCTCGCGCTGCTGATGCCGGCGATGAAGCCGCATCTTTTCCTGTTGCTGTGGCCGGTGATCCTGATTGAGTGCGTACGAAGGCGAAACTGGAAGCTTCTCGTCGCGTTTGGGGCAGGCCTGGCGGCCGCAGCGGCGTTCCCGCTGCTATTCGATCCCCACATCTGGACGGATTATCTGGCGGGGATTCGCGCGGAGCATATTGAAGGGCAATATCTGGCGAATGTGTCGTTCCTGCTGCGATGGATGGCGCCGGGGCATCCAGTGTGGGTGCAGAGCGTGCCATCGGTGCTGGGGCTGGCGCTCGGCGCTCGCTACTACTGGCGCCGGCGAAGGATCTGGAACTGGCGCGTGGATGGCTCGGCGCTGCTGCTGGTGTCGGCGATTGTCTCGCCCTACTCGTGGCCCTTCGATCAGCTGCTGATGATTCCGGCGATCCAGCATGTGTGCTCGGTGCGGCCAGGACGGCGCTGGGCGCCGTGGCTGGCGGTGGTAAACGCAGTGGCAGTGTTGTTGTTGCTGTTGACGGTGCCGCTCAGTTCGCCGGCGTACGCATGGAGCGCAACCGCATGCCTGATCTGGTATGTGTGGGCGCGCCACCAGGCGGGCTTATCGGGAGTGAGGGACGAGCAGGTTTTGGCGGTTGCCCGTTAGCAGCTGCCGGCCAACATCTTTGGACCCTTTGCAGGGTTAGTGGAGAAGAGGCTTGATCCGGACGAGGAGGAAGACGACCGACCCGATCAGGGTGAGGAACAACAGAACCAGAATGATCACGGCGCTTTTTACCAGGGACCGCATCGAACGCACATCTTCGGCGAGCTCCGTGACTTCGACCGCGTTTCGTTCACTGGCTTCGCGAGCTTTGGTTAAGCTTTCTTCGATGCGCTTGATCTCGACGGTCTGATCCTGCACAGCGAGGCGCAGGTCGCGATTCGAGCTCTCCAGCGCACCCACGGTTTGCCGCATCTCACTGCGCAATTCCGTGGTCAATGCTGTGGACTGCTGCGATGGGCTGCTCATCTCCAGCAGCCGCGCGACGTAAGGCAAAAACGCCCGCAACTGCAGCAGGGCTTTCCACATAGGATTGTGCTCCAGCTCTCGTGGCGAAGGCAGGCCGAGGGGGACAGGCTCGAGGTCGGTCATCTGGTCCATATCCGCAGCGGCCGGCCGTGCCGGCTTTTGCTGGGCCAGCGCGATGAGCCTGTCGACTGCGGATTCGCCTGCGTTCCGATTCATGAGGGAGTTCCTTCAGTCACTATAGCCAAAGCCCGCGAACCGCTCTATGGCTCTTTTTGGGGTGTTAACGATCCGGTACAGGGGTTTACGTACTGTGAATTCAGCGATCTGCAAACGGCAGAGGACCGCCGAAAGTACCGAGTCCGATCTACGTCCACCGTTTTCTGGCGCGACAACCCACCTGTTCACTGGTGCATAATGACTACAGGGGCGCATCCCGCGTGAACCTCCCCAACTCCATCACGATGGGCCGGATCCTCGGCATTCCCGCGCTCATCTGGATGCTGTCTCCGCGTTTTCCGCATGGCAGCTGGCACGGCGAGCAGGAAGTCATTGCCTCGCTGTTTTTCATCCTGCTGTCCATTTCCGACGGTGTCGACGGCTACCTGGCGCGCAGCCGCGGCCAGATCACAACGATGGGCATGCTGCTCGACCCCCTGGCCGACAAGCTGATGATCACGTCGGCGTACGTTTGCCTGGTAGAGTTCAATCCGCACGTGGTGAAAGCCTGGATCGTGGTCGTCGTCATCGGCCGGGAATTTTTGGTGAGCGGCCTCAGGTCTATTGCATCCACCGAAGGTTTCACCATCGAAGCCAGCGACGTGGGCAAGCTCAAGACCGTTATCCAGATTGTCTCCGTGGTGGCCGCTACGCTCGATCACGGCTGGTATGTTTGGCACTGGGGCTGGTTTATCGTGCCTGTCGATCTCATCGCGGTGGTCGGCATCTATTACACTGCAGCGGTCTCCATTGTGTCCGCGATTGACTACTTTGTGGCCTTCTGGCGCAGGATCGATAAAGCGACCGCAAAACAGCGGAGCCGCGATAATGAATACGTGCTGAGCCGTCGCAAGAAGAATCCCCCAGCGGCCGCGCGCAACGTAACGCAGCTGTAACAAAATCACGAACCGGGGTCCCAGTCCCGGAAAAGTATCATCAACTGTTACTGATTTGGGTGAGGAGGCGTCTGCGCGAGACCTTTTGGGTCCCGTCACGTTCTTCCAACGTCCAAATGAATGAGGAGCAGTAATGGATCAAACAAAAAAGCCCCTCCCCGATCCCCAGGACTCCACCGCCGACAACAACGAAAAGCCAAACGGAAAGCCGGAACAGGAACGCGAGCCGGTCTTCGGCCGATTTTCGCGGCGTTCGTTTCTTGCCCAGCTGGGCGCTGCGGGCGTCGCTGCCACAGCATCACCGCTGGCGCACGCCGTCGCGACTGAGAGCGAGGAGAAAGAAGCCGCGACCGGAGTTCCCGGAGCAGTTCCCGTCACGCTGAACGTCAATGGCAGGGAGTACAACGTCCGGCTCGAGCCGCGCGTTACTCTGCTCGACGCGCTGCGCGATCATCTGCAGCTGTTCGGGACGAAGAAGGGCTGCGACCACGGCCAGTGCGGCGCCTGTACGGTGCATGTGAACGGCCGGCGGGTGAACTCGTGCCTCAGCTTCGCGGTGATGCACCAGGGCGACAAGATCACCACGATCGAAGGCCTGGCGCAGAACGGCGATCTCCATCCGGTGCAGCAGGCGTTCCTTGAGCACGATGGTTTCCAGTGCGGCTACTGCACGCCGGGGCAGATCATGTCGGCCTCGGCGCTTCTGCACGAACCCATCGGGCCCGAGGATGACGACGTGCGCAGGGCCATGAGCGGCAACATCTGCCGCTGCGGCGCTTACACCAACATCGTTGCCGCCGTTCAGCAAGCCCGCAAATCCACCACCGTCTGAGGAGGAGCTATGGAAGTCTTTCGCTACAGTCAGGCTCGCAGCGTCGAAGCCGCTCTCCGGGCGGGGTCGGCGGGGACGTTTATCGCGGGTGGCACTACGCTTGTCGATCTGATGAAACTCAACGTGCTGCAGCCGCAATCGGTGGTCGACATCAACGGCCTGCCGCTCGACCGGGTTGAGACACTCCCCAACGGCGGGCTGCGCATCGGCGCGCTGGTCCGCAACAGCGACCTGGCGAATCACGAAGCGGTGAAGAAAAACTACACCGTGCTTTCTGAAGCGCTGCTCTCCGGCGCATCGCCGCAGCTGCGCAACATGGCGACTACCGGCGGCAATCTGCTGCAGAAGACGCGCTGCTACTACTTTCGCGACGTCAATTATCCGTGCAACAAGCGCCAGCCCGGGTCCGGATGTGCAGCGCTCGATGGATTCAACCGCATTCACGCCGTGCTGGGCGGCAGTGAGCACTGCGTCGCGACCCACCCTTCCGACATGGCGGTTGCGATGATGGCGCTCGAGGCGACGGTCCACACCAACGGTCCGAAGGGCGAGCGCGCGATTGCTCTCGATGAGTTCTATCTGGTTCCCGGCAGCACGCCGAACCGCGAAAACGTTCTCGCACCCGGCGAGCTGATCACGCAGGTGACGTTGCCGGCTTTGGCCAGCGGCGCGCGCTCGGTCTATCTGAAGCTGCGCGACCGCCAGCAGTACGAATTCGCCCTGGCCTCGTCGGCGCTGGTCCTGAACGTCAGTGGCGGACGCATCGAACGCGCCCGCGTCGCGTTTGGCGGAGTCGGCACGAAGCCCTGGCGCTCGCGCGAAGCGGAGAAGGCTCTGGAAGGCCAGCAGGCGAGTCCCGAAGTCTTTCGTCGCGCAGCCGATGCGGCCCTGGCGGACGCAAAGCCGCTGAAGTACAACGCATTCAAGATTGAACTGGCCAAGCGCGCGCTGGTGCGCACGCTCGAACAGACAACCCAGGCGGCCTGAGGAGAACAGCCATGAGCACATCGAGCACAGCCATGAGCACATCAATCATCGGCGCGTCTGTGACGCGCGTGGATGGGCCGCTGAAGGTCACTGGAAAGGCCGCATACGCACTCGACCATCCGCTGGAGAACGTGGCGTGGGGCGTGCCGGTCGCGAGCACGGTGGGCAAGGCGAAGATCGTCCGCATCGACTCGAGCGCCGCCGAGGGCATGCCTGGAGTGCTTGCCATTCTGCATCACGGCAACACCGAGCCACTCTTTCGCCCGGCAGGACCACTGGAGCATACGCGCGCCAGCGAGGCACGTCCGCCGTTTGAAGACGACAACGTCTACTACTACGGGCAATATGTGGCGCTCGTGGTTGCAAATACATTCGAGCAGGCGCAGGCCGCGGCCGCGGCGGTGAAGATCAGCTACGACGCGCAGAAGCCCTCCGTCTCCTTCGACGACGGCCCCATGCCGGAGCACCCGCGCGTCCACTACACGCGTGGCGATGCCGGACCAGCCTTCGACTCCGCCCCGGTGAAGATCGACGAAACCTATGAGCTCGCGACCGAGACGCACAACCCGATGGAGATGCACGCCACCATCGCCGCGTGGGACGGCGACAAGGTCACGCTGTACGAGACCAGCCAGGGGGTGGTGAACCACCAGCAGGTGATGTCGGAGATGCTGGGAATGCCGGTGGATCGGATCCTCGTCATCTCGCCCTTCCAGGGATCGGGGTTCGGCGGAAAGCTGTTTCCGTGGCCGCATTCGCTGCTGGCCGCCATCGGCGCGCGCAAAGTGAATCGTCCGGTGAAGGTGCAGGTGCCGCGGACACTGATGTTCACCACGGTTGGCCACCGCCCCATGACGCGCCAGCGGATGCGCCTCGGCGCGACGCAGGATGGCAAGCTGATCTCGATTCAGCACGACGTGACGCAGCCGACGTCGATGGTCGACACGTATATGGAAGCCTGCACCGGCGTGACCACGATGCTCTACAGCTGCCCAAACGTCACCGCCAATCAAACCCTGGTCGAACGCAACATCGGCACGCCGACGCCGATGCGCGGCCCGGGCATCGTGCCGGGCCTCTTCCCTCTCGAGTCTGCAATGGACGAGCTGGCCATCAAGCTGAATATCGATCCGCTGGAGCTGCGGCTGAAGAACTACTCCGAACAGGATGAAAGCTTCAACCCCGCCCGGCCTTACTCCAGCAAGCGACTTCGCGAGTGCTACCAGGCCGGTGCCGACAAGTTCGGCTGGTCGAAACGCAACCCGCAGGTCGGCTCCATGAAGCGCGGGAACGAGATTCTGGGCTGGGGCATGGCCACGGCCACCTGGCACGCAGGGCGCGGCGCGGCTACGGTTCGCGTCCGCCTGAACGCCGACGGCACCGCACGCGCCACCTGCGCCACGCAGGACATCGGCACTGGAACGTACACCATCTTCGCGCAGATCGTCTCGGAGAAGACCGGGATCCCCATCGACAAAATTGAAGTCGTGCTGGGGAACACGTCGCTGCCCCCCGGGCCGACCTCCGGCGGATCGACCGTGACGGCGACGGTCTCGCCGGCAATCTCGCAGGCTACCCAGGGCGCCGTCGAGCGCGTGATCGCGGCTGCGCAGTCGATCCCCTCTTCGCCATTCCATCCCAGCAATCTGCCCGAGGGGGATCCGGTGAAGCTGATCATGACGGCAGGCCGCATTCACGCGACGGACAAGGCGCCCGAGAGCGGTGTTCCCTTCGGCGAAATTCTGAAGGCAGGCAAGCTGGCGGCGCTCGAAAACGAAGCGCGTA
>Ga0335072_10017337_pt1 | contig 10189 bp, 6 predicted proteins | sample Lox_Sample_21_FD_206725 | JGI IMG/M metagenome (GOLD analysis project Ga0335072, IMG submission 206725) | Soil microbial communities from Loxahatchee National Wildlife Refuge, Florida, United States - Lox_Sample_2.1 | ecosystem: Environmental > Terrestrial > Soil > Wetlands | place: USA: Florida...
CAATGACGAGATCTTCCGCGTGCTTTACGACGTGGATTCACACATGCAAATACCGGGAGAACAATACATCCAGACCGGGAGAACGTACGAAAAGGATGGCTACGTACCTAAGTACCGGGCCATTCGCGATGATAAGGGCCGTATCATCGTAGCCATCTGTCACAACATGCACCTCGGCGATGCGTGGGAATGGGCCGACGATCCGGATTATCCGGAACCCTTCGCCTCCATGGCTTTCCGGGTTGCGTTGAACTTCATCGTTTACGGGATGACACATTGAGATTGATGGGACCGCAGGTCTCTCCCCTGCGCCGCGCTTCGGTCGAGATGAACAAATTTGGTGCATGTTCCAATTCTTCTTCAAGTACCCGATCCCGGTGTTTTCCAAAGGCAAGTTTGTGCTGCTTGGCGCGTGGCCCACGTGGGTACTGCTGCTGCTGATTGCCGGGTGTGCGGGCGGATTAGGCCTGCTCATCTGGTCGCGGCTTCCGCAAGCGGCCACGCAGATCAGCCGCTGGCGCGCAGGGGCGGTCTGGCTGCTGCAGTCTTTGCTCATCGCCACGGTGCTGGTGCTGCTCTGGCAGCCGGCAATGACGGTGGCCGAGTTAGCATCACAACAAAACGTAATCGCAGTTGTACTCGATGACTCCCGCAGCATGGCTATTACCGACAGCGGCAGAGATGGTAAGCAGGCCCGTGAAGCGGTGGCGGAGAAGGCATTGCAGGACGGCGTGCTCGCGGGCTTGCAAAAGCGTTTTCAAACCCGGATCTACCGCCTCGATAGCGGTGTAAGCCGGGCCGCGTCGCTCAATGAAATCCAGCCCACGGCGCCCGCAACCCACATCAACCAGGGGCTGCAGCAATTGGCGACCGGGACATCCGATTTGCCGATTGGGGCCGTGGTGCTGCTCAGCGATGGGGCCGAAAATTCGAGCGATGGTTCCAGTGACCTGGCCAGAGAGACCCTGCAGGCACTCCACGCCCGCCGCCTGCCCGTGCACACCATCGGCTTTGGCAAAGAGCGGCTGGCGCACGATGTCGAGCTGAGCGATGTGCGAGTGGCAACGAGGGCCATGGCAGGATCTCGCATTCCAGCGACGGTTACATTTCATCAAAGGGGCTACGCCGGCAGCAAGGCCGTTCTGGTGGTTCGCGATGGGGACAAAACGCTGGGCGCGCGGGAAGTCACGTTCGGCGGTGACGGCACGACCCAGGTAGAAACTGTTTTCTTCGGTCCCGGCGATGCTGGAGCCGAAAGCCTGAACTTCTCCCTCGGCCCGCTCGCGGGAGAAGAAAATACAGCTAACAATTCGATCACTCGCCTGTTGTCGGTAAACGATGACAAGCGCCGCATTCTCTATGTCGAAGGCGAGCCGCGGTGGGAATATAAATTCATCCGCCGGGCTGAGGACGACGACAAGATCGTGCAGGTGGCCTCCATGCTGCGCACGACGGAAAACAAGATCTACCGGCAGGGCATCAGCGATCCCACAGAACTGGAAAATGGCTTCCCGGTACGGCCGGAAGAGCTGTTCCGCTACCAGGGCATCATTCTCGGTTCGGTGGAGGCGGGATACTTCAACCCATTGCAACAGGAATTGCTGAGGGAATTTGTGGATCGCCGCGGAGGCGGGCTCCTCTTCCTGGGCGGCCGGTTTGCGCTGGGAGACGGAGGGTGGGGCGGCTCGAGCCTGGTGGATCTGCTGCCGACCACCCTGCCGAACAGCCGGACCACGTTTCACCGTGATCCCGCCACGGTGGAGCTCACGGCAGCCGGTTCAGACAGTCCGATCACCAGGCTGCTCGATGACCCGGCAAAAAATATCGACCGCTGGAAAAAGCTGACCTACATCATGGACTACCAGGATGCCGGCACACCCAAGCCCGGAGCCACCACTCTCCTGCAGATGAACGCGGGTGGCCGGAAGCTGCCGTTACTGATCACTCAGAATTACGGCCGAGGCCGGACCGCGGTGATGGCCACCTCCGGTACCTGGCGATGGCAGATGAGCCAGCCGCTAGGAGATCCTGCTCACGATCTGTTCTGGCAGCAGTTGTTACGTTGGCTGGTGCAGGAAACGCCGGGACAAGTCCTGGTGACAGCGGCAAACCAGACGCTGATGGATGATGGCCACATTCAACTCACCGCGAATGTTCGTGATAAGCAATACATGCCGGCTCCCGATGCGAAAGTCACCGCGCACATGATTGGCCCGGACGGCATCTCGGCGATGGTGGATATGGCTCCAGCCGCCGATCAGCCAGGTGTCTTCCGCGCATCCTGGACAGCAGAAAAACCTGGCTCCTACATGGCGGAAGTAACGGCGCAAAGAACGGACGGCAAGGCGTTCGTCGACCTGGGATCTGACGCGCTGCCTTTTCAGCGAATCAATGGCGTAGCCGAGAATTTTCACACGACGCAAAACCGTGACTTACTGGAAAGGCTTGCATCGGAAACCGGCGGCCGCTATTGGCAGCTCAACGAGCTAAACCGCCTGCCCAATGAGATCTCTTACTCCGACGCTGGTATCTCGGTGCGAGATGTCAAAGAGCTTTGGAACATGCCTATCGTGTTTCTGTGGCTACTGCTGTTGATGGCAGCGGAATGGCTGCTGCGCCGCAAATGGGGTGTGGTATGAGAACAGCACTGCGCCGGATGATGGCGATCGCGCTTTTCGCGCTTCCCGCGCAGGCCAGCGTCTACTACGTGACCGTCGCGGGCCTGGGCGGCGAACCGGACTACGAACAGCGTTTTACCGCCAACGCAAAAGATCTGGATAAACTGTTCAAAGAATCCGGCAGCAGTGCTCACGTCTACACCTTGACCGGATCACAGGCTACGAAGGCCCATCTCACCGAGACTCTGGCTTCGATCGCCCACGATGCAAAGCCAGAGGATGACTTTGTGCTTATGCTGATCGGGCATGGATCCTACGATGGCGTCGACTACAAGTTCAACCTGGTCGGCCCGGATATCAGCGCAGCCGAACTTGCGAGCCTGTGCGACCGCATTCCCGCGCGCCGCCAACTGATCGTCAACACGACCAGTTCGAGTGGTGGATCCGTAGCTGCGCTGGAAAGGCCGGGACGCGGGGTAATCGCGGCCACCAAGAACGGCACAGAGAAGAACGCCACCGTGTTTGCCCGCTATTGGGTGGAGGCTCTCCAGGATCCGAGCGCCGACGTGGACAAGAGCGATTCCATCAGCGCAATGGAAGCCTTCCAATACGCGCAGCGTAAAACGGCTGCTTTTTACGATTCCCAAAAGCGGCTGGCGACGGAGCATCCCATTTTCGAGGACACGGGACGGAACGAACCGGTTCGCGAACCCTCAAAGAGTGAGGGCGTGCTGCTGGCAAGTTTCACCGTACTGCGTATCGGGGCCGCGCAGAAGGCGGCCAATGATCCAGCCAAGCAGGCTTTATTGGCGAAAAAAGAAGATCTCGAACAAAAGATCGACGCGCTCAAATATCAGAAGGCCGCCATGGACCCGGCCGACTACAAACAGCAGCTTACAGCCGCGCTGGTCGCGCTGGCGCAAGTGCAACAGGAATTGGATAAATGAACTGGCCGCAAAAATCCGGAGTGTTGGTCTTCATCCTGCTCGGCAGTATGAGTATGGCCCGAGCCGCAAATACTCCTGACACTTGCCATGCCTTGACCAAACACGGCCAGACGGCAGAAGCAAAATCCTGCTATGAGGCCCTGGTCCGCAGCAACTCGGCGTACTTCCGTGCCGAAGGCTACTGGGGTCTGGAGCAATACAACGAGGCGAACGAGCAATTCCGCATTGCCACAGCGCCGGCGGATGCCGACCCAATGTACAAGGTCCGCTGGGGCATGCTCCTGCATCAGCGTTTCAACAACAACGATGCCGTAGGTCTCTTCCAGGAAGCGCTGCAGAAAGACCCGAAAAATGCACAAGCGTACCTTGGCTTGGCGATCGTCAGCGCTGACGGCTTTGACGGCAAGGCGGAAGACTATATCGAGCGTGCCCTGGCCCTGAATCCAAAGCTGGTCGAGGCGCATGAGTTCGCCGCCAACCTCGCGCTCGAGAATGCGGATACGGAGCACGCAGTCAGCCAGGCCGATCAGGCGCTTGCCCTGTCACCGGATGCCCTGGATGCGATGGCGGTCCACGCGGCCATCGAACTGCTGGCGGATCGCTCACCCGACGAGTGGTTGAACAAGATCAAGAAGGTGAATCCAGTCGATGGCGAGCCTTATACGCGGATCGGCCACTTTCTGGAGCTCAACTACAGGTTTGAAGACGCGATCGGCTACTACCGCAAAGCCATTGGAGCGGACCCGCGATACTGGCCTGCCCGCTCTCAGCTTGGTGTCGGACTGATGCGGCTGGGCCAGGAAGACGAGCCCTTCAAGCAGCTGCAGATGTGCTACGACAACGGTTACCGGGACGCGCAGACGGTCAACAGCCTGCGGCTGCTCGACAGCTATAAGAATTTCGTCACCTACAAAGAGAATGGCACCATCCTGCGGCTGAATAAGAGCGAAGCAGAGTTGCTTCATCCGTACTTTGAAGCGGAGCTGCAACGCATCATCGCCACCTACAACCAGAAATACAAAATGAAGCTCACCGGCCCGGTGCAGGTCGAAGTCTATACCAATCACGAGGACTTCGCCGTGCGCACCATGGGCATGCCAGGCCTGGGCGCGCTCGGAGTCACATTCGGGCAGGTAGTCGCGATGGATAGCCCTTCTGCGCGGAAACCCGGCGACTTTAACTGGGGCAGCACGTTATGGCACGAGATGAGTCACGTTTATGTTCTCTCGGCTACCAACCGGCGCGTGCCCCGGTGGTTCACGGAAGGCCTAGCCGTTCACGAGGAAACGAATGTTTCTCCGGAATGGGGTGATCGCGTGTCACCGGAAATCCTGGCGGCGATTCGCAACAAGAAGTTACTGCCGGTCGCCAAGCTCGACCGTGGTTTTATTTTCCCCGATTATCCGGCACAGGTTGTTGTGTCCTATTTCGAAGCCGGCAGCATTTGCGACTACATCAAGGCCCACTGGAGTGAAGACAAGCTGCTCGACATGGTCCATTCCTATGCGCAACGCAAAACGACTCCTGAAGTCATCCAGGCCGATCTGGGAGTTTCTCCGGAGCAGTTCGACAAGCAATATCTGCAATGGATCGATCAGCGTTACGGCAAGATGGCCGCTGGTTTTGATGATTGGCGTAAAGCACTGGAACACATGGTCCAAGCTTCCAACCAGAAGCAATATGACGGCGTGATCCAGGAAGGCGCAGCCGTTCAGCGTATGTATCCCGAATACATCGGCGACGCAAACGCCTACGAACTGATTGCAGAGGCTGACCTGGCCAAGGGCGACAAGAAGGCCGCCATGGCGGTCCTGACGAGCTATGAAAAGATCGGCGGCGAAGATCCTTCGGTCCTCAAGAAACTCGCTTCTCTCGAAGAGGATCAGGGCCAGCCCAAGGAGGCTGCGGCCACCCTGAACCGCATCAACTACATCTATCCCGTGCACGACGAAGATCTGCATCGCCACCTGGGTGATTTGTGGTTCGCACAGGCAAATTACGCCGGTGCAATTCGCGAGTACAGCGCGTTGGTCGCTCTGAACCCATTGGACAAGGCCGGAGCGAACTTCAAGCTCGCGCAGGCCTATTACGCTTCCGGGCAGCGGGATAAAGCCGAAGAGAGCGTGCTTGCTTCCCTGGAAGCTGCGCCGGGATACCGTCCGGCGCAGAAGCTTCTCTTAGAGTTACATCCGGAGCAGAAAGACGCACCGAAAACCAATTAGGAGAACGGCTCGTCCGACTGAACGAAATGAAAATATCGCGAGTGAATTGTCCTCTCGACCGGAGCGGAAGATGTGTTTGGACCACGCGGGCCAGGATTTCATCCTGGGTAATTTTCAGCCGTCCCTCCGGGACTGGACGTGTTTTCGGCCTGTACCCAGACTGCGTCCTGGGCTGCTCTCAGCCGTCCCTGGGGGACTTCTCCGAGGACGGCTGCGATCGCACGCGATGGGCGTCCCAGCCATTCCGCGCTGGGCTTACGTTTGGTGACGGCCCTCCGGGCCTGTGTCCGTTGCAGAAGTATGCGGTATCGTTTGCCGCAATAAATGTGAATCGAGAGGAAGGAATTGCCGATGGTAACGCTCCCTGAACTCAGCCAGGATGCAGCCCAACTGCAGCATCGCATCGAACGGTTCTACACAGTCCGCGACGGCATCCTGTCTCAGGTGCGTCAGGTCATTGTCGGCCAGGAAGATGTTCTGGATCAGATCCTCACCGCCCTTTTCGTCGGGGGACATTGCCTGATTACCGGCCTTCCCGGTACGGCGAAAACATTGATGGTGCGCACCATCGCGGAAACGCTCGGCCTGAGCTTTCGCCGGATTCAGTTCACGCCCGACCTGATGCCCTCCGACATTACCGGCACTGACATCATCGAAGAAGATCTCACCACCGGGCACCGCAAGTGGACATTTGTCCAGGGCCCCATCTTCGGCAATGTCCTGCTTGCCGATGAAATCAACCGCACCCCACCGAAAACCCAGGCGGCACTGCTGGAAGCCATGCAGGAACGCTCCTGCACCGTACGCGGCCACATTTATGCATTGCCCGCGCCCTTTTTCGTGCTGGCCACGCAGAACCCGATTGAACTGGAAGGCACGTATCCCCTGCCAGAAGCGCAGCTCGACCGCTTCCTGTTTAACACCATCCTCGACTATCTCAGCGCCGCCGACGAGCTCAAGGTGGTCGACCTGACCACAACCACCAAAGTCGCCAAAGTCGAGCCCGTCACTACCGCCGAGGAACTTCTCGATTTCCAGCAACTGGTACGCATGGTGCCGATTGGCGAGCCGGTGGCGAAATATGTCGTGAACCTGGTCCGCGCAACACGGTACAAGAACGACATCGCGCCCGATTTTGTGAAGAAATATGTCAACTACGGTGGCAGTATTCGCGCCGCGCAATTTATTGTGCTGGCTGCGAAAGCACGCGCGCTCTCCCGCCGCCGCTACCACGTCACCTACGAAGATGTCACTGCACTTGCCGTGCCGGTACTGCGCCACCGCATCCTGCTCAATTTTCACGCGGAATCGGAGCGGGTGGATGCGGACGAGATTCTCCGCCGCCTGATCGAACACATGCCGCCGCCGCGGGAGGCCTGATGCTGCAGCGCTTTCTCGATCCCGGAGTACTGGCTAGTATCAGCAGCCTCGATCTGCTCGCCAAAACCGTGGTGGATGGCTTTGTTGCCGGTCTTCACCGGTCCCCGGATTTTGGCTTCAGCTCGGAGTTCGCCGAATACCGCGCCTATACACCCGGAGACGACCTGCGCCACGTCGACTGGAATCTCTACGCCCGTACCGAGCGTTGCTACCTCAAACGCTATCGCGGCGATACCAACAGCCAGCTCACTATCCTGCTCGATGCCAGCAATTCCATGGACTACAGCGCGGCTCCCGGGCGCCCAAGCAAGATGGACTACGCCCGCTTTGCTGCCGCATCGCTTTTCTATCTCGCCATTCACAACCAGCGCGATGCCGCGGGCCTGATTGTCTTCGACGATGAGGTGCGCAACTACGTGCGCCCTTCGACCCGTCAAGGCCAGTTGCACCGGCTGCTCGCCGGGCTGGAGCAGGCAGAGCCGCGGGCCCGCACCGACTTCACCAAGCCGTTGCTTCACTTCCAAAACCTGCTGCATCGCAGGGGCATTGTCATCATGTTCTCCGACTTCTATGAGGACCCGGCTTCGATCGTGAAGACAATCGAGCCGCTGCGCTACCACGGCAACGAAGTCGTGCTGTTCCATGTCCTCGACCCCAAGGAAATACGGCCGGAGCTGCGAGGACCCGCCATTCTGGTCGATCTCGAAACCGATCAGCATCTGGAAGTGATTCCGGAATACGCCCGGCACGAGTACATCCGGAAAATCGATAACCATCTGGAGCAGCTTAAGGAGCGCACCCAGGGCGCGGGTATGGACTACCACCTGCTGATGACCGATCAGCCTCTCGACACCACATTGCGCGAGTATCTAGCCATTCGCCATGGAGGACGCTGATGGGCTTCCTCAGTCCGTGGTTCCTGCTGGGCCTGGCAGCGCTTGGCTTACCCGTCTACATCCATTTACTGCGCCGTCATGTCACGACGCCGCTGAAATTCAGCTCGCTGATGTTCTTCGAACGCGGCACGCAGAGCTCAACCCGCCACCGGCGTCTCCGTTATCTGCTGCTGTTCGCGCTACGCACTGCATTGCTGCTCCTGCTGGTTCTTGCATTTGCTAATCCCTTCGTCCGCCGGGCGGCAGCCGGTCCCAGCGATTCCGTTCTGCTGCTCGTCGTGGACAACTCCTTCTCGATGAAGGCCGGTACAAAATTCGCCGATGCCAAGCGAGCCGCCTTGCAGGTGCTGGCATCGAGAACGCGTTCGCGGCCTGCCGAAATCATGGCGATGGGAGGGCGGCTCGAGGTCCTTACTCAACCCATACAAGATCAGGCAGCTTTGCATTCCGCGTTGGAGAGTATCCAGCCCGGAGATTCGCGCGCGAACCTCGGCGAGTTGGCGCACGGTGTCCGCGCTCTTGAGGAAAGCTTGCACACTCCGATCGAGCTCCATCTTTTCAGCGACATGCAGCGCAGCGGGATGCCGGCGAATTTCAGCGACGTGGAATTGCCGCCCAATGTATCCGTAGTCCTGCATCCGGTGGGAGCAGTCGCCACCCCAAATTGGACCGTCGAGAGCGTCCATGCGCCGGCGCAACTCGCCGATCCCAAAGATCCGAAAGTTTCGCGAGTGCAGGCGGTCATCGCCGGCTATGGAACTCCCGCGGCCTCGCGAACCGTCTCCCTGATCGTCAATGACAAAACCATAGCGACACGGAAAGTAACGGTGCCCGCCGATGGCCGCGCCACCGTCGAGTTTGAGCCGCTGGACGTGCCCTACGGCCTGAACCGCTGCGCGATCCGGATTGATTCTGCCGACGGCTTTCCCGCGGACGATCTGAGCGTCTTCTCGGTGAAACGCTCCGACCCGGAGCGCGTTCTCTTCGTGCACCAGGCCGGCGACCGGCGCTCACCGGTTTACTTCAGCGCGGCCCTGGCCGCAGCAACACAGGCCTCGTTCAATCTGCAGTCGATCGATAGCGATAAGTCCGCCGACGTCGCGCCCTCGAAGTATGCCTTCGTGGTGCTTTCCGACGCCATGACCCTTCCGTCGATCTTTGAAAATGCCCTGGTGCGCTACGTGCAAGGTGGCGGCAATGTTCTGATTGCCGCCGGAACCTCAGCCGCTCACCGTGCCCATATTCCTGTCTTCGGCGGCAGTACCTCGGAGGCCCACATCTATACCCGTGACGGTTACGCCACTGTGGGACAAACCGACCTTGCCCATGCGGTGATGAACGGAGTCAGTTGGGCTGATGCAAAGTTCTACTATGTAGCGGCCGTCGACCCTGCGCAGTCTCGCGTGATCGTCAGGCTCACTGATTCAACTCCCCTGCTGATGGAGAAACAGATTGGAGAGGGTCACGTCCTTCTCTTCGCCTCCGGCTTCGACAACCTGACCAACGATCTTCCCGTGCGTCCCGCGTTCGTACCATTTGTTGACAGGACAGCACACTATTTTTCCGGTAACGACAACGTGAGCAGCAGGCTGGTGGACTCATTCGTCGATCTGCGCAGCGCCGCCAGCAAAACCCCGTCCGAAGGAGTTGAGATTATCGGCCCCGACGGGCGTCGCGCTTTGTCCCTCGCGGAAGCAGCCTCGGCACAGTCATTTCAACTGGAGCGCGCCGGTTTCTACCACATCCGCTTCGCCAACGGCAGGGAGGCTTTGCTGGCTGTGAATCCCGATCGGCGCGAGTCAAACCTCGAGCCCATTCCACCCGATCTTCTTGCGCTTTGGGGCAAGGGTTCTGCAACTCCCACAACATCAACGCCCGGTTACGCCAGGGAAAAAAATCCCGCCCATAGCATCTGGTGGTACGTTATGCTCCTTGTATTGGTGGCGGCGGTTGCCGAGTCCATCGTTGCCAGCCAGTACCTCGGCACACAGAGGGAGGAGGCATGAGCAATCAGGACACGCTCAACCTCTATATCCGGCAATTGCACCAGCGGTTGCGCCTGGGTGTATCGCTCCGCGGAGTGGCAATTATCACCGCCACTGCGCTCGTCACCACAATCCTCCTCG
>Ga0335072_10017340_pt1 | contig 10188 bp, 8 predicted proteins | sample Lox_Sample_21_FD_206725 | JGI IMG/M metagenome (GOLD analysis project Ga0335072, IMG submission 206725) | Soil microbial communities from Loxahatchee National Wildlife Refuge, Florida, United States - Lox_Sample_2.1 | ecosystem: Environmental > Terrestrial > Soil > Wetlands | place: USA: Florida...
TTCAAGGCCAGCAAGCTCGCCGCCGAGCCCGGCAACATCCGGGTGTTCGACCAGCAGTTCTCCTACCAGCGGGGTGCGATCATTGCAGCCGGCGACGGGACCGACGCGAAGATCGCCGAGTCCCGGCTGATCAAGGGAACGGATACCTACCAGCGCTATTACCCGCAGGGCAAGGTGTACGCGCCGGTCACCGGTTACGACACGATCTACAGCCAGTCCGGCATCGAGGAGGCCGAGAACAGCCTGCTGGCCGGTACCAGCCCGCAGCTTGCCGTGCACAACTTCACCGCGCTGCTGACCGGCAAGGAGAAGCAGGGCGCCACTGTCGATCTGACCATCAGCCCGGCGGCTCAGACCGCGGCCTACAAGGCGCTGACCGCCGACGGCGGCCACTCGGCAGCCGTGGTGGCCATTCAGCCGAGCACCGGGGCGATCCTGGCGCTGGCGTCCTACCCGACGTTCAACCCCAATGAACTCACGACCTTCGACGGCGCCACGCTGAACAAGGTCGATCACCAATTGCTGACCGAGCGCTCCCAGCCACTGCTGAACCGGGCCATCCAGGAAACCTACCCGCCGGGCTCGTCATTCAAGATCGTCACGAGTTCGGCGGCGTTCTCTGAGCACAAAGTCGCGAACCCGAACACGCTGGTAAACGCTCCTGAGCCGCTGGTGCTGCCCAACGGTAACAACCTGATCAACGACGGCGGCGAACTCTGCGGAGACGGTCATCCGCCGATCATCCAGGCTTTCTGGATGTCCTGTAACACCGCGTTCGGTGAGCTTGGCATGAAGCTGACAGCGCCGACGCTGCGCAAGTACTCGAGTCTCTACGGCATGAACCGGCCGCTGTCCATCCCGCTGCCAGTGGTGCCGAGCGTGCTGCCCGAGGTAACGGGCTGGACTGACCCGTCGCTGACCGCCTTCTCCGCGATCGGGCAGTTCAACGACGCGGTGACACCGCTGCAGGAGGCAATGTTCGCCGCGACCGTGGCCAACCGTGGCACGCTCATGTACCCGTACCTGGTCCAGCAGGTGGTCGGTCCCGGACTGTCAGTCATCCAGCAGGCGCACAAGCGAGTACTAAGTCAGGCGGTCAGCCCAACCGTGGCCGGCTATCTGCAGTCCATGATGAACCAGGTCACCCACAACCCGGGTGGGACCGCATACGCCACGGCAGGTCCGCAGGCGACCGGGGGGATCACTATCGACGGCAAGACTGGCACGGCGCAGAACGGGCTCGACAACGGTAACCTCGATGACGCCGTCTTTACCTGCTTCGTGCCGGGCAGTAACGGGCAGCCCTCGCCGATTGCGGTCGGCGTTATCGTGCAGGGCGGCGGGTTCGGGGCGGACGCGGCCGCGCCCATCGCCGTGCAGGTCATCAAGGCCTACCTGGGTGCGCATTCATGATCACCCGAACTGAAGGCGGCGGCAGAAGGTCCCGTGCGTGGCGGCAGTTCGACATGCGGGGCAGGCAAAGTGACTGGTGCTCCGGGCTGACGTGCGGGTCGCAGCCCTCGATAAGCAGGACGGTAACGTAAGTGCGCGACATGACTCAGCCCCGGCTGCTCGGCGGCCGCTACGAGCTCGACGGCATCGTCGGGCGCGGCGGAATGGCCGAGGTGTTCCGGGCCCGCGACATCCGTCTGGACCGAATCGTCGGAGTCAAGACGCTTCGTGATGACCTGGCCCGAGACCAGACCTTCCAGGCCCGCTTCCGCCGCGAGGCGCAGTCGGCGGCATCACTGAATCACCCCTCGATCGTCGCCGTCTACGACACCGGCGAGGACATGATGGGCAACACCCCCGTGCCGTACATCGTGATGGAGTTCGTCGACGGCCGCACGCTCCGCGACCTGCTCAGGGACGACCGCAGGCTGCTGCCCGAGCGCGCCGCGGAGATCACCGACGGGGTACTGCGGGCGCTGGACTACAGCCACCGCAACGGCATCGTGCACCGTGACATCAAGCCTGGCAACGTGATGCTGACCAGGGCAGGCGACGTCAAGGTGATGGACTTCGGCATCGCCAGGGCCGTGTCTGACTCGCAGCTGACGATGACGCAGACCGCCCAGGTCATCGGCACCGCACAGTACCTCTCGCCAGAGCAGGCCAGGGGCGAGCGGGTGGACGCGCGCAGCGACCTGTACTCGACCGGCTGCCTGCTGTACGAACTGCTGACAGGCCGGCCGCCGTTTACCGGGGACTCACCGGTGGCGATCGCCTACCAGCACGTCAAGGAAGATCCGCTGCCGCCGTCCCGGCTGGATCCGGAGGTGCCGCCCTGGGCTGACGCGATCGTCCTGAAGGCGATGCGGAAGGATCCTGGCGACCGTTATCAATCGGCCGGCGAGATGCGCAACGACATCCAGCGCGCGCTGTCCGGCGCACCGGTAGCCGCGCCCATGCTCGGTGCCGGGTATGGCAGCCAGCTCCGTCCTACCGGCGCGCCGACTCAGGTGGCCGGCCGTACCGCCGCGATCCCGCCGTACATGTACGGACCGGAGGACGGAGGCCCCGGCGGCCCGCCCCAGCGGCAGCGGAGGGCCTGGCCGTGGGTAGTTCTCGCCGTCGTCGTCGTGATGCTGATCGCGGCAATCGTGCTGATCAAGTTCATCAACAGCGGCAGCGGGGGGGTCGCGATCCCGAACGTAGCGGGCGGCTCGGTGCCCGCGGCTGAGGCGGCCCTCACTCGCGCTGGCTTCACTGTCGGCGGAGTGGACAAAAGGTACAATAGTACGGCTAAGGGGCAGGTCATCGGCACCAGCCCGCCGTACGGCTCGACTGAGCCAAAGGGCTACCGCGTCACCATCATCGAGTCCAACGGACCGAAGACGACGACCGTGGCCATACCCAACGTGATCGGCGAGCGCAGGGCCCAGGCAGTCAGCAAGCTGAAGCAGGCCGGCTTCAACGTGGTTGTGGTCGCAGCTACCTCGGCAGGTTACGGTGCCAATACGGTGGTGAGTGAGAAGCCGTCTGGCACCGCCGCGAAGGGCAGCACGGTGACCATCGGGGTGACCGCCAAGGCGCTGACCGTGCCGAGCAGCGTCATCGGGATGCCGTATCAGCAGGCAATGTCCCGGCTGGAGCATGCGCCGTACAACTACTTTGTCACGCCAGTGGCAGGCACCCAGCCCGCCGGCCAGAACTTCAGCCCGGGCGAGGTCTACCTCACGAGCCCGGCCACCGGTTCCTCGCTACCACCGGGCTCACCGATCACGATCTACTACGTGCCTAACTCTGCTAGTTCCAGCCCGCCGGCGAGCTCGTCGCCACCCCCGTCAGTAAGCCCGTCACCATCGACGTCAGACTCGACGTCGCCGCCACCTGGACAGGGCACGACCGGGCAGGGAACTAACGCACAGGACACCCCCACCCCGGCAACGTCCGGCAAGGACGCGAACGGGCTCGATAGGCTGGTCGGGTAGGGTGCGAGCCGGGGCGGCCAGCTGCTTGGCAGGCGGCCCCGGTTATAGCCGCGGCGGATGCCCGCCGCGGACGACTGGCTGTCCGCGCGGGTGCGCTTATCCCCGTATACCAACTACGCTTACGCCCGATAGGCAGGCGCGCTCGGGTCCGCGCGCCGGGCTCGCCGGTGTGCCGTCGGCGGGCAGCTAGCAGCCACCTCAGGAGAGCACGTGCCTAAGTCCCGCGTCAGAAGCAAGGCGGTTTACACCCCTCCGGCCCGGTCCGCGAAGGTCAAGGTCAGTCCGCCCTGGCTGGTACCGACGATGCTCGGCTGCCTGATCGTGGGCCTGGTCTGGATCGTGGTCTTCTATGTCAGCCAGGAAGCGTGGCCAGTCAGTGCGCTTGGCGCCTGGAACCTCGTGGTCGGCTTCGCATTCCTCGTTTCGGGCGTGGTGCTCTCGACGAAGTGGCGCTGACAGATCCCTAGAACAGGCGCCCTCGATAGAACGTGAAGGTCCCGATCAGCTGGTCGTTCCTGATCAGGACGCCGACGACGATGATCGCCAGCAGAGCTAGGGTCGCCGCGACCTGGACAGCTGTCCGGTTCCGGCGCGGCGCCCAGGCGTAGGCCGCCGTCAGGAGCCCGCCGGCGATAAGCCCGCCGACGTGGGCCTGCCAGGCAATATACGGCACTGCGAAACTGATCCCGAGGTTCAGCACGATCAGCAGGACAACCTGCCGGGAGTCCAGGCCCAGCCGCCTGGACAGCACGAACCAGGCGCCAAACAGACCGAAGATCGCCCCGGATGCGCCCAGGGCAGGCTCGTTAGGTGGCGCGAGGAAGTAATAACAGACCGAACCGCCCAGGGCGCTGGCCAGATAGACGGCCAGGTACCGGGTGGAGCCAAGCACGCGCTCTAGTGCCGGTCCCACGATGAGCAGCGCCCACATGTTGAACGCAATGTCCAGGATGCCGAGACTGCCCGTGCCCGGCAGAAAAGCCGATGTCAGCATCCGGTACCACTGACCTGCGGCGACGCCGATCAAGTGGCCACCCGGGGTGACAGCGCCGCCGAGCATGTACCAATCGCTCGCAAGGCTCGAGTGAGCCAGCTGCACAAGGTAGAGCAGGATGTTGATGCCGATGAGGGCGAAGGTAACTCTGGCGTTAGCCGTGACTGTCCCGCCGAAGCGACCTGATGCCTGGCGTACCGTCTTGTTGCCTGACCTGATGCAGTCGATGCACTGGTGACCTACTGCTGCAGGCCTCAGGCAGTCTGGGCAAGCAGGCCTGCCGCACCGGACGCAGGACACATAGGTCGGCCGGTTCGCATGGCGGTAGCACACTGGCGGTGCGGCCTGACCCTGGTCCGGCGGCGCCTGACCCTGGTCTGGGGGGATGGCCATAGGACGTCCTGCCTACTCGGTCTCGCCGCGCCCGATCTCGACAGATTCCAGCACCACGTCGGCAACCGGGCGGTCACCACGGCTTGTCTGTACCCTGCTGATCTCGTCGACGACGTTGCCGCCGTCGATAACCTCGCCGAAGATGGTGTGCTTGCCGTTCAGCCACGGGGTCGGGACCGTGGTGATGAAGAACTGCGAGCCGTTCGTCCCCGGGCCAGCGTTGGCCATTGCCAGCAGATACGGCCGGTCGAACGCCAGGTCGGGGTGGAACTCGTCGGCGAACTTGTAACCAGGGCCGCCGGTACCAGTGCCAAGCGGATCGCCACCCTGGATCATGAAATCCGGGATTACCCGGTGGAAGATCGTTCCGTCGTAGAGCCGGGACTGACTCACCTGGCGGGTCGCCGGGTGAGTCCATTCGCGGCTCCCCTCGGCTAGCTCGACGAAATTACGCACTGTTTTCGGTGCGTAATCAGGAAATAGCCGGATAACCACCGGGCCCCGGCTTGTCCGCAGCGTCGCGGTCAAAGTGTTGGCCATACCGGAATCCTGCCACGCTCTGACAGTGCTCTAGCCACCCCGGCCCGGCGGGCGGCGGTAACGCCCGGTGATTGACCGTTCCTCCGCAGGGAAGGGGTCCTGCCTGGGAAGAACATCCAGGAGGTCTTTGTGTCTGTTCTGACGAGAAAGCAACCTGCCAGTCGCGGGCAGGCCGTCCAAGCGGCGCTCGCCAAGAGCGTGCCCCTGTCGCAGCTGAGCGCCCTGCAGGCCCAGGCAGCGCAGCAAGCCATGCCGCTAGCCCGGACAGCGGGCACGTCCATCCGGCACGGCGCCGACGACGCAGTGGCATGGGCCACTCCGAAAGTGGACGCAGCCCGGTCCTGGGCGGCACCGCAGCTCGAGCAGTCCGCGCGCGCGATCAGCGAGAACCTCGCGCCGATGATCTCCAGCGCGCTGATCTCGGCGGCACACAAGATAGAGGTGCCGAAGCGGAAGTCACATCAACGCAGCCGGCTGCTCGCCGGCTCGATGCTGCTCGCTGCCGCCGGAGGCCTGGTGGCGGCCGTCGTCATGCGGCTGCGCCAGCAAACCGACGGCTTCCCCGACCCGAGCGCCGCGAGCGGCGCATCGCCGGGGCCAGTACCTGAGAGCGAGCCCACCGAGGCGGGAACGGGCATCGGATTCGAGACTGATGACGGTCCCGACCCGGATATGAACGGCCACCCGACAATTACCTGAGTCGCGCCCGCCTGCCTCGGCCTGGCCATGACAGCCGTGACATATGTCATGACCAGGCCAGGACTGGCGGAACATGACGGCAGCTGCCCTGGTGCCTAGCCTGGCATCATGACCGCAGTTGCCCTGATGCCTGGCCTGGCATCATGACATCGCTGCCTGCTGCGGGCCAGAGCAACACTGACAGCCAGGACACTGACGGGCAGGAAGCCGACGGCCCCTGGGTCTTTCGTAATCGCCGGATCCTGCTCGGCCTGTTTTTCGCTGTCATTGTCCTGATGCCCGCCAGGGCATCGGCGTCTCACATCGCGCTGGGCGGGCCGCACAGCGACCTGGCCTGGTTCCAGGTCGCGGGCGCGGTCGTGTGGAGCGTCATCGTCTTCTGGCAGTTCAGCTCGGCGGATACCGGCGAGAGGCCGACCCATTGGGTCATCCTGTTCGCCATCAGCGCCCTGGCGCTCGCGCTGTTCATTGCCGGCGGTGAGAACTGGCTGGCAACAGCCGCTGTAGCCGCCGCGATCTGCGGCCGGTTCAGCCGTGCTGCCGCGCCGGTCATCGCCGTCGCGCTGATGTTTTCGCTGTCCGGCCTGCTCCTGGCCATCATTCATCACTATCAGGCAGGCAACCTCTTCGCCGTCGTGTTCATAGCGCCGCTGGCCGCGCTATTCGCCTATAGCGCGGCCGGGCGTGCAGAGACACTCGGCAAGCTGCGGCGGACCCGGGCGGAACTAGCCAGGGCAGCAGTCGCGGAGGAGCGGCTCCGGATCGCACGCGACCTGCATGACTTGCTCGGGCACTCGCTCTCGCTGATCACGCTCAAGGCTGAGCTAGCCGGCCGGGTCATCAGCACCGATCCGGACCGCGCCGCCAGGGAGATCGGAGAGCTTGAGTCGGTCGCCCGGCAGTCGCTGGCGGACGTGCGCGGAGCGGTAGCCGGGTTCCGCCAGCCTGACCTGGCCGGGGAACTCGTCGCTGCCCGTCAGCTGCTCGACGCCGCTGGCGTGGTGGCCAAAATCACGTCGGCGGAAACCGCGGGACTGCCGCGCGAGGTCGACTCCGCACTTGCCTGGGCTGTGCGGGAGGGCGCCACGAACGTCGTGCGGCACTCGACCGCCACCCAGGTGCTCATCACGGTCAGCGTCGATCCGGCCGCAGCCGTGGCGGAGATCCGCGACAACGGGCGGCCGGCGCCCGACGATAACCGTCCGCTGCCCGCGGCCGGCCCCCGCATGGCGGCTCCGGCAGCCGGGCCAGACGGGCGAACTGCCGTGGCCCGGCCGCGCCCGGCCTTTGCCGGCTCCGGGCTGGCTGGGCTCGCCGAGCGAGTTCGCGGCCTCGGCGGTGAGATCTCGGCCGGCCTGATAGACCGCCAGGGCTTCCTGCTGCGGGTTGCCGTCCCGCTGAGCAAGCCCGCCTGAGATGCCCGCGCAGGCGACAATGGACGTGTGACAGTGCGGATCATGATTGCCGAGGATCAGACGATGGTCCGCCAGGCGCTGGTAGCGCTGCTGGAGCTGGAGCCGGATATTGAGGTCGTGGCTCAAGCCGGGGACGGCGACGAGGCACTCGCGATGGCGAGCAAGCACAATCCGGATGTCGCGGTCCTGGACATCGAGATGCCAGGCCCCAATGGCATCCAGGTGGCCGGCCAACTGGGCCGCTCCGGCTTCGACGGCAAAGTCGTCATCATCACAACCTTCGACCGGCCCGGTTATCTGCGCGCCGCGATGGCTGCAGGCGCGAGCGGGTTCTTGCTGAAGGACGCGCCGGCGGCTGACCTTGCGGCCGCCATCCGCCGGGTAGCCGCAGGTGAGCGCGTGGTCGATCCGTCCCTGGCGGCAGCCGCACTCGCCCAGGGCGACTGCCCGCTCACTGACCGGGAAGCAGAGTGTCTGGCCGCCGCGGCAAGTCACGACGCCGTCGCCGACGTCGCCGCACGGCTGCATCTGTCGCCCGGGACGGTGCGCAACCACTTGTCGGCAGCGATCCAGAAGCTCGGTGCCCGGAACAGGGCCGAAGCCGTTGAGATCGCGCAGCGCAAAGGCTGGCTGTAAGCCATGTTGCTGGACAGCGTGGTGCGCACGTCCGCGGCCGTCGCCGGGACATCCAGCCGGCTCGCCAAGATCGACCAGATCGCCAGCCTGCTGACCGATGTCCCGGCCGGGGAGATCGCGGTGGCGGTCTCCTTTTTGTCTGGTGACCTCACGCAGCGCCAGATCGGCGTCGGCTACGCGGCGCTAACCGACCTGCTGGGCGGATACGGACAGCGCGGGCAAGCCGCGCCAGGACTGGCACCACCGCCGGACGCGCCACAGCTCACGCTCACCGAGACTGACAACGCGCTGGGCCAGATCGGTGTGCTGGCTGGCCAGGGTTCGCAGGCCGAGCGGCGACGGTTGCTGGCTGACTTGCTGAACCAGGCCACGGAGGCTGAACGGGAGTTCCTGGTCCGGCTGCTAGGCGGGGATCTGCGGCAGGGCGCGCTAGACGGGGTGATGGCGGACGCGATTGCCCGGGCAGCGGGCGTTCCCGCCGTGGAAGTCCGTCGCGCCCATCAGCTGAGCGGTTCGCTACCCGCTGCCGCCGCTGCCGCGCTCGGTGCCGCCGACTCAGCTGCCGCGACCGCGGCGCTGCAGGCGGTCGGGCTGGACGTCGGCCGGCCGATCCGGCCGATGCTGGCAGCATCGGCGCCATCGGTGGCCGCCGCGCTGGAGCGGATCAACCCGGCTGCGGTGGAGTGGAAGGTGGACGGCATCAGGGTGCAGCTACACCGGACGGGATCACAGGTCCGGGTCTTTACCAGGACCCTGGACGACATCACGCTCCGGGTACCGGAGCTGGTCGAGGCCGCGCGGGCGCTCGACGTCACCACCGCCGTCCTGGATGGCGAGGCTGTCGCATTGCGGCTGGACGGACGGCCGCTCCCGTTCCAGGTCACATCTGCCCGCGCCGCCAGCCAGTCGAATTCAGGCAGCCAGTCGAATCCAGGCGGCCAGGCTGGCGAGGTGCCGCTGGCGTTGTACCTCTTCGACTTGCTGCACGTCGACGGAACTGACCTGCTGGAGCAGCCGGCAGCCGACCGTTACGCGAAGCTAGCCGCGGTGGCGCCGGGCAGCCTGGTCATTCCCCGGCTGGTCACGGCGGACGTAGCAGCCGCCGAGCAGTTCTTCGCCGCCGCGATCGAAAGCGGGCACGAGGGCGTGGTGATCAAGTCGCTCGACGCACCCTACGGGGCTGGTCGCCGCGGCAGCGAGTGGATCAAGGTCAAGCCACGGCACACGCTTGACCTGCTGGTCCTGGCAGCAGAATGGGGACATGGCCGGCGCCAGGGCTGGCTGTCCAACCTGCACCTTGGCGCGCGCGATCCGGCTACAGGCGGGACCGTGATGCTGGGCAAGACATTCAAGGGGCTGACCGACGCTCTGCTCACCTGGCAGACCGAGCGGCTGCTCGACCTGGCCGATCCGCCGCGCGACCGGGCTTCGGAGGTCAGGCACGGCGTCGTCCGGGTCAGGCCGGAGCTGGTAGTGGAGATCGCGTTCGACGGCGTGCAGGCAAGCACCAGATATCCGGGCGGAGTGACGCTCAGGTTCGCCCGGGTGCTGCGCTACCGGCCCGATAAAAGCGCGGCCGAGGCCGACACCATCGACACCGTGCGCGCGCTATGGTCCGGCCATGACCTGGATGCCGTGATCCAAGAGTGATCCGGGCAGTCAAGGCCGATCCCACGCAAACTCGCCTGAGCTGGGACACTATGACTGCTACTGAGCGCTTCCGGACTCAGGTGGCTGGGACGGCCGAAGGGATTGCGACGAGTGCGAACGGTGTGGCTGGATGACGACGGCGCGTGGCGCACGACCTTGCGCGGACGGCAGGTACTAGCCGACCCGAGGATCAACAAGGGCACCGCCTTCAGCGACGCTGAGCGAGCCGCTCTCGGCCTGGTCGGGCTCATCCCGGCCGGGCACCTGACGCTCGAGCAGCAGGCCAGCCGTATCTACGCACAATTCCTCCGGCAGTCGTCCGACCTGGCCCGCAACGTGCTGCTCAATGAACTGCATGACCGCAACGAGGTGCTGTACTACCGGGTGCTGTCCGACCACCTGAGCGAAATGCTGCCGGTGATCTACA
>Ga0335072_10017341_pt1 | contig 10188 bp, 4 predicted proteins | sample Lox_Sample_21_FD_206725 | JGI IMG/M metagenome (GOLD analysis project Ga0335072, IMG submission 206725) | Soil microbial communities from Loxahatchee National Wildlife Refuge, Florida, United States - Lox_Sample_2.1 | ecosystem: Environmental > Terrestrial > Soil > Wetlands | place: USA: Florida...
GGCGTCGAAGCTGTAGTCCTGGAAAGGGAGCGCAACTGCCGACGCCCGCACGTACTCCGGGAGGACCGGGAGGACCGGGCGCGCCTCCTCCCCCGCTCCTCCACTGCCTCCGGTGCCTGTGCCGCCCGGCCACGACGCCGCCGCCGGCGGCGGCTGGCGTTGGAGCGCCACCGTGAGCTGGGCCACTGCCGGGTCGATGCCCGTTACCCGGTGGGCGTGCCCTGTGCGGGCTGCAAGTCGCGACAACTGCCCCTCGCCGCAACCGATGTCGAGGATGTCGAGCGGCCCCGCCCCGGCCCCCGCCCGCATGAGGTGCGCCTCGAGGAGCGGCACGATCTGCTCGTTGTACTCGGCGTCGGCACCTTCGGTGAAGCCGTCCTGCCACCAGCGGGAATTGACCTCCCACAGGGCGCTTGCCTCTTCGGGGAGCGGCTCGGCCGGGTCGTGGTAAAACGCCTCCCCCACCGGCGCCGGCAGGGCCGTCACCGCCGGCTCGTCGGGCACGCCGCTCATCCTGCTACGACCTCTGCCACCGCCAGCTCCCTCGGGCCACTCGCGTCGCTCGGGTCATCTCGTAGCTGCAGCCGTCCGGCGGGGTTGTGGATCTTTTCCCAGAGCGCTTCGCCCACTGCTTGTGGTAACCAGGGCAGCGAGACGAGCGTTTCCTTCGAGGCCTCCCGGACGGCCTTGATGCTGCCCAGTTGGGCGACGAGCCGCTTGCGCCGCGCCGGCCCGAGGCCGGGGACACCGTCCAGCACCGAGGTGGACATCCTCTTGCCACGCAGCTGGCGGTGGTACTTGATGGCAAAGCGGTGCGCCTCGTCCCGGATCTGCTGCAGCAGGTAGAGAGCCTCCGAGCCGCGCGGGATGCGCACCGGGTCAGCCATCCCGGGCAGGTAAACCTCCTCGAACTGTTTGGCGAGGGCGGCAACGGGGATCTCGTCGTCGAGGCCGAGGTCCTCGAGGACCTTTATCGCCACGTTGAGCTGCCCCTTCCCACCGTCGACGAGCAGCAGCTGGGGCGGGTAGGAAAAATGGCGCCGCCTCTCGGCAACCGGTAGCTCCCGTTCGGACAGGTAGGCATTGAGCCTGCGCGTCAGGACCTCTTCCATGGCCGCATAGTCGTTGTTGCCAGGGACGTTGCGGACCTTGAAACGCTTGTACTCGCTCGGCCTCGCCAGGCCGTCCTCCATCACGACCATCGACCCGACGTAGTCGGTCCCCTGGAGGTGGCTCATGTCGTAGCACTCGATCCGCAGCGGCGCCTCGGGCAGGTCGAGGGCGTCCTGCAGCGAGTTGAGGGCACGGGCGCGGGCGTTGTGGTCCGCCGAACGCTTGAGGCGGTGCCTCACCAGCTCCTCCCCGGCGTTCTTGGCGACCATCTCGACCAGGGCTTTTTTTTCGCCGCGCTGGGGGACGTGCAGGCGCACCCGGCTGAGGCCCCTCGCCCTGATGTCGACGCTGCGCTCGGGCCGCCGGCGCCCGCCGTCCGCCGCCCACCACTCGACCCCCCCGTCATCGCGCTCCCCCGCCGGCTGAGCCCGCAGGCCGGTCAACCAATCCTCGACCACCTCCGCCTCGTCCACGTCGCCCGGGACGAGCACGACTGGCGGCACCCCGTTGACAGGCTCGGAGTAGTGCTGTTCGAGCACATGGGCGAGGAACTGGGCAGGCTCGAGGTCCTCGACCTTGTCGACGATGAAGCCCTTTCTCCCGACCACCCTTCCCCGCCGCACGTAGAACACCTGGACCGCCGCCTCGAGCTCGTCCTCGGCGAGGCCGAAGCAATCGAGGTCCTCGGCGCGTTCGGTGACCATCTGCTGTTTTTCTATGGCCTTGCGCACTGCTGCCAGCCGGTCCCGCAGCCTGGCTGCGAGCTCGAACTCGAGGTTGTCGGCCGCGGCGTGCATCCCAGCTTCGAGCTCGTGCACAACGGGAGCCGTGTCCCCTTCGAGGAAGGTCGCGAAGTTGGCCACGATGCGCGAGTACTGCTCGTGGTCGACGTGGCCCGCACAAGGCCCTGCGCAGCGTTCGATGTGGTACATGAGGCACGGCCGCCCGAGGCGCTGGTGGCGGGCGAACTTGTTGTCGCTGCAGCTGCGGACCGGGAACGTCCGCAAGAGCAGGTCGAGGGTCTCGCGTATGGCGTAGGCGTGCGCATAAGGCCCGAAATAACGGTGCTCGGTGCGTGCGGTCGGCCTGCCGCGCCGCACGGTCGCCCGCGGCCACTCGTCGCCCGTCGTGATGACGAGGAACGGGTAGCTCTTGTCGTCCCGGAGCCTCACGTTGAACCTGGGCTTGTGCTGCTTTATCAGGGAGTACTCGAGCATCAGGGCTTCGACGTCGTTGCGGACCTGGATCCACTCGACGCTTTCGGCGCAGGCGACCATCTGGGCCGTGCGAGGCAGGAGGGCCGCCGGCGACTGGAAATAGTTGGAAAGCCGCTGGCGGAGCGACTTGGCCTTGCCTACATAAATGACGCGCCCGTCCCTGTCCCGGAACTGGTAAGAGCCAGGCGCGTCAGGGATCGCGCCCGGGGGCGGACGTTCGAGCACTTGCACCAGTCTGGCGCATACGGGCCGGGCGGCCGCGCCGGTGCCTTCACAGGATCATCACACGAGCCCAAAACTCAGGTCACATCTGGCGGGGAGACAGTAACGGAGAGGTTGCACGGGCAAATTGGCCCCGTGGTGCCAGTGGGACAACCGGCCGGCAACGTGCCGGGCGGTCACGGGCACCGAGGGACCGGACCTGGCAACAGAGGGAAACGACCAGAGGCTCCGGCGAGAGTTTTCTGGGCACAAGGAGGTCAAATGACGAACGCACTGCTGCACCGCCCAAAGTTGGCCGGTGTGATCGGTTTGGTAGTCGCCGTCCTCGCGACGATGGCTGCCTTTGTCACGACTGCGGGCCCGGCTTCGGCGGATGGTCACGGAGGCCATGGCCGGCCTGGCCGAGGGCCTGTTACCACTTCGTACAACTCCAACAACCGGGCCAACAACCGGGCCAAGGCCCGCTGCATGCGCTACCACAACCGCCGCAACTGGGGCGGCTGGTACTGGGACGGACGGGCATGCGTCGTCTTCAAGCAGCACCACCATGTAGCACCGCCCGCAGTGACCGTCCCGCCGACGGCGTCGACCACGACAAGTTCGACGACAACGTCTACGTCGACGTCCACAACGTCGACCTCGACGACCACTACGACAGGACCGGCCGAGCCGACAGCGCCCAATTGCAGCGCGACTGTGGCAGGGACGGGGCTCAGCACGACCGGGTGGGTGGCCAGCTCCAACGCTCCTTCTTCGAGCGCCGATGTGCCCGCCAACGCGATCGACGGCAGCTTGACGACCCGTTTCAGCACTGACGAGCCCCAGGCCGTCAACCAGTACTTCGAGGTCAACATGGGCTCTTCGCAAACTTTCGACGAGCTCGCGATGAACGTGCCCAACTCGGCGACCGACTACGCGAGGAGCTATGTGGTAGAGGTTTCCACCAACGCCACGAGCTGGAGCGTCGTCGCCAGCTGCACCGGGACCGGGACGCCGGAGATAGTTAGCTTCCCGGCTCAGACCGCCCAGTACGTCGCGGTGGTCCTTTCGGCCGCAGAAAGCCCCTACTGGTGGTCGATCGACGAGTTCGACCTCTACAACAGCTGAACATTTTCAAGCGAGCGGGCCGCTTTTTCCTCCCCAGCCCGCTCGTCAAATAGCTGGTCCGATGGTTAGCTTTCGGGGCTAGGGCAACCTGGCCCCGAGGCCGCCCCTGGGCACGGTCACGGCGGAGTGACCGGGCCCGGGGGCTTTTTCGCGCCCCAGGAGTGACCGGCCCCCGGGGGCTTTTTTCGCGCCCTCGCTCCTCGGCTCCACGCTCGCCCGCCTTCACACAACGCTCACAGCCACTTGTCTTTTGGGGCGCAAGGCCTTGACAGTGCCCTAACACCGGCCAAAACAGCGGTTCATAAAGCCCGGTAACGATCTTTATGTAAGGCCGGGAAAGAGGGCCCGGCCGGACCTGTTAGGAGGGTTCGATGAAACTACTTCAGCGTCAAGAGAGATCGAGCGACCGACGGCGCTGGCACGCCGGAGCGGCCACCGCCCTGCTGGCAGGGGTCGCGACTTTGGGAGCGAGCACCGCTGCACTCGCGAGCACGTCGTCGCCTGCGCCTACGGGCAACAACAACCCGCCTTCGGGTGCACCTGCAGTGACCGTGCCGGTACCGGCCTTCGGCAACCGGCTCGACGAGATCAAGGCACGCGCTGCGAAATTGATCGCGGAGCGGCTCGCTTCTCTCAACAGAGAGATCAATGTCGTCAACTCCAAGTCCTACCTCGGCAGCGACCAGGCGTCGCTCGTGAACGAGATGCAGGCCGACATCACCGGCCTCCAGGCGCTCGGCGCCAAGATCGCCGGGGACACCACCGTCCAAGAGGCCCGGGCAGACAGCGACCTGATCTTCACCCAGTTCCGGGTCTACCTTTTGATGCTCCCGGTTGCGGACGGGGTCATCGACGTCGACTCGGTGACAAACGTCCAGCTGCCGTACATCGCCAGCGTGATCTCGTTTCTCGAGAGCCAGGAAAACGCCGATAACCAAGCCGTGCTCGGCCCCCTGGTCGCCAACATGCAATCTGAGGTGCAGATCGCCCAGGGCGCCACTTCGGGCCTATCGGCACAGTTGCTCGGCTTTACACCTGCCGAGTGGGATGCCAACAAAACCCTGCTCAACGGCCCGCAGGCACAGGTGAGGATCGCCGAGCGCGCCGTGGCAACGGCACTAGGCGACGGGCAGGAGGGCTACAAGTACCTCGAGCGGCATCACCTGCCTCCCACTACTACGACCACGGCGCCAACCACGACGTCCTCGTCGACCACCACCAGCTCGAGCACGACGACGTCGACTTCCACCACGACAAGTTCGACCACGAGCACTTCGGTGCCGACCACGACCACGTCCACCACTTCCGGCAACCTGGGCGCCATCCAGGCTTGGGCGGCACGCATTATCTCCGGGCGGGTGGCGGCTCTCGAGGCGACGATCAAGTGGGTACAGGGCGAAAGTTTCCTGGGAAGCGACGGCGCAAGTCTTGTCGCCTCGATGAACGCCGACGTCTCGGGCCTCGAGGCGCTCGGCAGCGAGATAGCGGCCGCCACTTCGGTCTCGCAGGCACAGACCGAAGCAGGCGACATCTTCAGCGAGTTCAGGGTGTACGACCTCGTGCTCCCGGTCGCCCATGGCGTCAGCACCGTCGATCTCATCGATAACGTAAGGTTGCCGGACCTCGCCAAGGACATCGCCTACCTCCAGAGCAAACAGGGCCCCAAGGACGAGGCTGCCCTTGCTCCTCTCATCGCAAACATGCAGCTGCAAGTGCAGACCGCCACCAATGCAACTAGCGGTGTGGCCGCCGAACTGCTCGGCTACACGGCTGCCGAGTGGGACGCGAACAGCCACCTGCTATCGGGTGCGGACTCCAACATCTACCTGGCGGAACGTGCCGTCGCCGCCGCTCAGAAGGACGATGCCAAGGCGGAGGCGTACCTGCACTGGCTGGACAGGCGCCACAAGCACTGACCTAGAGACGAGATCGCGGGTTCCCCCGGGCTCCCGGGGCACAGGCAGCCAACGCGGCACCTGGCCCCGGGGGCCATTTGGCCTTTTGGCCGTTTACCTCTTTGGCCCTTTCGCCCTTTGGCTCAACCCGTCTCAGCAGGCGGGCAGGCGGCCCGGTCTCCCGGAGCGGCCCGGTCTCCCGGAGCGGCCCGGTCTCCCGGCGTGCAGGCGTGCAGGCGTGCAGGCGTGCAGGCGTACAGGCGGCGGAGCCAGTGCTGGTGCCGACCGGACCAGCTGCCGTCGCGCGCATAAACCTCGTTAGAGCTAAACGGAAAGCACCACTCTCGTGAGGTTGGTGCGCGTTTTCGCGCTCCAATGTCGTTAGAGTTCGGCTTTTGAAATCACTCTCGTGAGGTTGGTGCGCGGGACCGGGCACGGGCGGCGCAGCACATCACAAGACCATCACACTGTTACGACACGACAGTCACACCGCTGAGCAAGGATGTCTCTACGCGACAAGTCCCCCGGGTACCGGAGCCCGGGGGACTTGTTTTTTCCCTGCCAGAAGTTGCGAGTTAGCGGGAGAGCACCGGGGCGAGGAACTGCGCCGTGTAGCTGTCGGGGCACTTGGCCACCTCTTCGGGTGTGCCCGCCACAACTACCAAGCCTCCCCCGTCGCCGCCCTCGGGCCCCAGGTCGATGATCCAGTCGGCTGTCTTGATCACGTCCAGGTTGTGCTCGATCACGATGACCGTATTGCCCTGCTCGACGAGCCGGTCGAGGACCCCGAGCAACTTTCGCACGTCCTCGAAGTGAAGCCCGGTCGTGGGCTCGTCGAGCACGTAGAGAGTGCGCCCGGTCGAACGGCGTGACAGTTCGGACGCCAATTTGATCCGCTGCGCCTCGCCTCCCGACAAGGTCGGCGCCGGCTGCCCCAATTTGACGTACCCGAGGCCGACGTCGACGAGGGTGTCCATATGGCGTGCGATGACCGGCTGGTTGGCGAAGAACTCCGACGCCTCCTCGCACGACATGTCGAGGACCTCCGAGATGTTTTTGCCCTTGAAAGTCACGTCGAGCGTGTCCCTGTTGTAGCGGGCACCCTTGCAAACCTCGCAGGGGACGTACACGTCGGGGAGGAAGTGCATCTCGATCTTGATCGTGCCGTCGCCAGCACACGCCTCGCACCGGCCGCCGCTCACGTTGAAGGAGAAGCGCCCGGGCTGGTACCCACGTACCTTGGACTCGTTGGTCGTTGCGAAAAGCTTGCGTATGTGGTCGAAAACCCCTGTGTAGGTAGCCGGGTTGCTCCGCGGCGTACGCCCGATGGGCGATTGGTCCACGTCGACGACCTTGTCGAACGCAGCCATCCCTTCGACCCGGCGGTGCCGCCCTGCGACCTCTTTCGACTTGTAGATGTGGCGCATCATGGCGCGCAGCAAGATGTCGTTTACCAGGCTCGACTTGCCCGACCCGGAGACCCCGGTCACCAGGGTCAGGCAACCAACCGGGAACTCGACATCTATGTCACGCAGGTTGTGCTCCTTGGCCCCGCGCACGACCAGCCAGCCTCGAGGCTCGCGGCGCCGTAAGGGGACCGGGATGAAGCGCTTGCCCGACAGGTACTGCCCGGTGAGCGATGCCTTGGTGCGCAAGAGCTCCTTTACCGTCCCGGAAACGACTATCCGGCCGCCGTGCTCGCCTGCCCCCGGGCCGATGTCTACCACGTGGTCTGCGGTGCGGATCGTCTCCTCGTCGTGCTCGACGACGATCACCGTGTTGCCGAGGTCGCGCAAGCGTACGAGCGTGTCGATGAGCTTGCGGTTGTCACGCTGGTGCAAGCCGATCGACGGCTCGTCCAAGACGTACAGGACACCCACGAGCCCGCTGCCGATCTGCGAAGCGAGCCGGATCCGCTGCGCCTCGCCGCCGGCGAGGGTCCCGGCGTTGCGGTTGAGGCACAAGTAGTCCAGGCCGACGTCGACCAGGAACTGCAGGCGCGCTCTCACTTCCTTGAGGACCCTGTCGGCGATCAAGTGGTCGCGCTCGGACAGGGTCAGGTCCTCGACGAACCTTGCTGCGTCCCGGATCGAAAGGTCGCAAACATCGAAGATGTTACGGTCGCCAATGGTCACGGCCAGGGTCTCGGGCTTGAGGCGCGCCCCACCGCACTCGCTGCAGGGGACCTCGCGCATGTAGCCCTCGATCTGCTCGCGCATGCTGTCGGACTCGGCCTCGCGGTGCCTGCGCTGCAGGTAAGGGACGACCCCTTCATAGTGGGTGTAGTAGGAACGTGACCGCCCGTAACGGTTTTTGTAGTGGAGGTGGACCTGCGCGTCGCCCGAGCCGTAAAGGATGGTCTTTTGGTCCTGCTTCTTGAGCTTGCGCCAAGGTACGGACATCGGTATGCCGAAGGTCTCCGCCACGCCCTCGAGAAGCCGCCCAAAGTACTCGTTGCGCGCACCCGCCCAGGGCGCAATTGCGCCATCTTCGAGCGAACGGTCCGGGTCGGGGACAACGAGCTCGGGGTCGACCTCGTAACGGGTGCCGAGGCCGTCGCACTTAGGACATGCGCCGTAAGGCGAGTTGAACGAGAAGTTGCGAGGCGCCAGCTCGTCGAAGGACCTGCCGCAAACCGGGCAAGCGAGGTGCTGGGAAAAAGTCAGTGTCTCGCCTGCAGCTGAGGCCTCGTCCCCTTCGCCCGAGCGGCCGTCCTCTCGCGGCACGATCTGGACCTCTGCAACCCCGTCGGCCAATTTGAGCGCTGTCTCGAGCGAGTCGGTGAGCCTCCGCTCGATGCCCGCCCTGAGCACGAGCCGGTCGACCACGACCTCGATCGTGTGTGCCTCGTAGCGCGCAAGCTTGGGCACGTCCGCCAGCTCGTAGACGGTGCCGTCGACACGGGCGCGCGCGTAGCCCTGGCCGGCGAGCTCCTCGAAAAGGCTCTCGTACTCGCCTTTGCGGCCACGGACGACCGGCGCCAGCACCTGGAACCTCGTGCCTTCCGGCAGGGTGAGCACGCGGTCCACGATCTGTTGGGGCGTCTGGCGCGATACGACTGTCCCGTCGTCGGGGCAGTGGGGTATGCCGACCCGGGCGTACAGCAACCGGAGGTAGTCGTAGATCTCCGTTATGGTCCCGACGGTGCTCCGCGGGTTGCGCGACGCAGACTTCTGGTCGATGGATATGGCTGGCGACAGCCCTTCGATGAAGTCGACGTCGGGCTTGTCCATTTGCCCGAGGAACTGCCTCGCGTACGCCGAGAGCGACTCCACGTAGCGGCGCTGGCCCTCTGCATAAATGGTGTCGAAAGCAAGGCTGCTCTTGCCCGAGCCGGACAGTCCGGTGAAGACGATGAGGCCGTCCCTTGGCAGGTCCAAGGACACGTCCCTGAGGTTGTGCTCCCTGGCCCCCCGCACGATGAGCCTGTCCGACATGGCGTCCAGGTTACCAAGCGAACGTATGTTTGGGATGTTACCCCACGCTCACCGGGCCCGACCATGTTGCCCCCCCGTTGGCGGTGCGCCAGACCTGCTGAGGGAGCGGGCCGTTCGGCCAAGGCCAGCCGGCGGGAGCGCTCGAAGCACTCGAAAGGGCGGTCCCCGTCGAGCTGTCCGTGAACCCGACCCACACCCAAAAGCCGTTGGTGAGGGGGTTAGGGACGTTCTGCCAGCTGGAGCCGCCGTCGGTCGTGAGGAGAAGCTCCTGCGAGCCCGCCCCGAGGACGGCGCTCGTGTCGCTCGACGGTGCGAGGATGGCCGAGTTGGGCAGCGGTGTGCCGGTCGAAAGGGACTGCCACTGCGCCCCGCCGTCGGTCGAACGCATCAGGCCGGCCAGCGTGCCCGTCGGGCACACCGCCCAAAGGACGTCGGCAGATGTCGCCTGGAGCGTGCCACCGAGCCCCGAGAGGCATGGGCTTGTAAGAGTTGTAAAGGTTGCGCCCGAACTGGTGCTTGCGAGCAGGGTTTGCTTGGGCTCGTTCGTGCTGAGGGACAGCCACAAGTCGGGCCCATGGACCGCCAGACCGGCACCCGGGACCGCACCTGCCGGGAACGTGACGTCGAGCGGGGCCCAGTCGTCCGAGGTGACGGGCGAGCGTTCGAGCGACATGTCCGAACACCCCGTCGTCGCCTGGCAGGTGCCAACCAGGGCGAAGGCGTAACCGGCCCCCGTGCCGAAGGCAAGGAGATCCTTGCCGGCGAGGAACGACGGCTCTGACCAGGTTTGCCCCCCGTCATGGGTCGCCCAGAAGGCACCCCCGGGGTTGGTGTCATAGGCATAGCCGTCCATCGGGTCGGCAAAGCGCAGGGTGTTGACCGCCGCGCTCGTGCCCGAGCCGGTCCCCGAGCCGGTGTCGAGCGGCGATGCGGGAGCGGGCACGCCGACGAAATGAGCTCCGCCGTCAGTCGTGCGGACAATGGAAGTGCAGACCGGGTTGGAGCAGGGAGCCTCGCCGAGCAGCCAGTACTCGCTGCCGGATACCGCCGTGAACGAAACCGGGTCGAACCCCGCCGGCACGGGGCCGCCCGCCGACCCGGAGGGGTGTGCGCCGGCAGTCGTCGTCGACGAGGAAGTGCTGCTAACGGCACGGGTTGTCGTAGTCGGGCGGGTCGGGGCGGTCGTGGTGCTGGTCG
>Ga0335072_10017342_pt1 | contig 10187 bp, 9 predicted proteins | sample Lox_Sample_21_FD_206725 | JGI IMG/M metagenome (GOLD analysis project Ga0335072, IMG submission 206725) | Soil microbial communities from Loxahatchee National Wildlife Refuge, Florida, United States - Lox_Sample_2.1 | ecosystem: Environmental > Terrestrial > Soil > Wetlands | place: USA: Florida...
AGTCCAGCTCCATCTGGAGGGCGGTGATCCCTCCGCCGGAGACGGCCATTACGTCCACCGGCTCACCGAACCGCTCCCGGAACGCGGCCGCGTGCCATCCGGCCAGCTGGGGGATGGTCATCTCCGCAGGCGGGCATACCGGGCGGTTGACCTGGTGCAGCGTGCGCCGGAAACCCCTGGCCAGCGCGAGCGCGGCCCAGGCGGTTGACCGCGGCACGTGCACAGACAGGTCGGCACCGTGTCCGAAGCCGGGCAGGACCACCAGCGGCGCCCCCTCGCCGACGGCCAGGGCCGACAAGCCGTCGTTGAGCCGCTCACCACGTACGGTTCTCGGGTCTCTTGCCGTGCTAGCCGCCATGCTCACCGAACCGTGCCGGAGCGGAAAGGGTTCGAAAACTCTACCAGCCCGCTGGTCATCGATCACGGGCCGAAATGTATCCAGACGAGGAGTCAAGGCTCCGTATGAGTGAGACCCAATGCCGAACTCGATCGCCTGATGGGCGGCGTCCGGGTCCGGCGGAAGAGGGGGTACACCCATGGGCCGGCTAAGCCTCGGCGTCGATCAGCGAAGCGCCGACAGAAATCAGCTCGTCATCTCCTACATGGCCTTGCGGAAGTTCGTGGGCTGGATCGGAACCCTGCTGCCGATCGTGCTCCTGGTCGGCGGCGCGCTGTCCTCGCAGGCGCGGCCGGACTCCATGAGCGGCTACTACTACACCGACATGCGCGACGTTTTCGTCGGGGCGCTGTGCGCGCTCGGCGCCTTTCTCGGGGCGTACGACGGGTACGACTGGGTGGACCGGTGGATTACCAACGTGGCCGGCTTCGGCGCGATCGGCGTGGCGTTCTGCCCCACCAAGCCGACGGTCTGCACGCCTGGCGCGCACCCCTGCCCGCCGTCTTCGGTCGCGCAGCTGTCGGCCGGCCAGCAGGTCGTCGGTGACTTTCACGTGTTCTTCGCCGTCACCACGTTCACCATGCTGGGGCTGATGGCGCTGCGGTTCGCCACGGGGGGAGAGCGATATAGAGGAGAAAATCTCATCTACCGCGCTAGCGGGATCACGATCTTGTCCTGCGTGCTGCTCGCGATCCTGTCGAACCTGGTGCCCGCCTCGGTCAGCGCGGGCTGGCCGTTGCTGTTCATCTTCGAGGCGGTCGCGGTTTTCGCCTTCGGCGTCTCGTGGTTCGTCAAGGGGTGGACGATGGAGGTCGCGCGGGATCAGATCCCGGCCGGGTGGCAGGCACCGGGCGACCAGTGCCACAGGGCCACCAGCGCGGGCGGGATGTCGACTGAGCATTTGGCGCCTTCGATCCCGGCCAGGCCCTCGGCGGACGCGGCCCAGGAACCGCCGGCCGGCTTCCGGAAGATGTAGTACCCGCCGTCGTCTTGGACCGAGACCTGCGCCCGCTGGGAGGACGGGCTCGGGTCGAGCGCCCCGCCTGCCCAGTAGGTGCTGGTGGCCGGGTCAAAGCCGTAGTAGCTTTCGCCGTGCACGAGGCCGAGATAGGCGGAGGCGGGCAGGCTGTTCAGCTTTGCCGCCGCCGCGACGAGTTGCGCACGGATCGAGTCGGTCAGCACCAGATTCTCGGCCGTCGACTGCGAGGTCGTCGCCGCCTGGGTCGCATTCGCCGTCGTCTGGCTGGCCGAGCTCGAGCAGGCCGCGAGCCAGAGCAACGCCGCGAGCACGCAGACGCTCATCCCGGCTGGGCGCGCCCGTGTCATCAGAATTCGCATGCCGACTCCCGCAACGTTGGCTGTAAGCCTGCATCGTAATGATGTCACGCAGCTTGAGGGCTTTCTGGCGGCGAAACGCACTCGGGTCGCCTTCGTCTCGACCTCGGGCTCTTCGAAGCCGGCTGCCACGAGGCGACCGGCCAGCCGATCGGGGTCGACGGGGACGAAAATGTCGCCGGCGTGTCCGGCCCGAACCTCCGGAGCCTCGATGCTGTCGGAGCCGAGGAGCGTGGCCCCGGGGCGCAGGACCCGGGCAACCTCGGCGAACAGGCGGTCTTGGAGGGCGGCGGACGGCACGTGATGGAGCATGGTGAGGCAGACCGCGCCGGAGAAGCGGTCCGCGGCGAAGGGCATGCTGGTGGCGTCGGCGTTCACCACCTCGACGTTGGTTCCCGCCAGGCGGGCGGCCAGCGTCTGCGCCAGCGCGGTGTCGAGCTCCACCGCGGTCAGCCGGCCAGCCCGGGATCGCAACAGGTCGGTGGTGACTCCGGGGCCGGGGCCAACTTCCAGGCAGTCGTCGCCGAGGTCCGCGGACCCCAGCGCCCACGGCAGCAGCTCGTCACGCAAGGTGGCAGCCCACTGCGGGCTGGCCAGATAGCGGAGGTGAGTTTCGTTCACTGTGCCGCCTTAGGGATCATGCCGGGCACCAGGCGGCGCAGCAGCTTGCCGGTCTCGGTCCGCGGCAGGTCCTCGATCAGCCAGAAACGGTCCGGGGTCTTGCTTGACCGCAGGGCCCGCAGGGTGAATTCGCGCAGGTCGGCGGGGTCGAGGTCGGTCTCAGGGCGGGGCACGACGGCGGCCTCGATGCGCTGGCCCCATTCCTCGTCAGGGACGCCGAACACGACCGCGTCGAGCACGGCCGGATGCCGCAGCAGGACATCCTCGATCTCGGCCGGGGCGATGTTCTCGGCGCCGCGGATGATCGTGTCGTCGGTGCGGCCGCTGACGAACAGATAACCGTCGGCGTCGAGGTAGCCGTCATCCCTGGTGTCGAAGAAACCCTGGTCGTCGACGGCGCTGCCCAGGCCGGCGTACTCGGCCGACACCTGCGCGCCGCGCACGCAGATCCGGCCGGGCTGGCCGGGGCCGAGGGGCTCGCCGCCGGGGCCGCGGATTTCCAGTTCGATCCCCGGCAGCGGCCGGCCGACCGAGGAAAGCCGCGCCCGCACGGCCGGGTCCCGCGATTCGATCGCGGTCCGGTGGTCGTCCGGGCCGAGCAGGGCGACGGTCGAGCTGGTCTCGGTCAGCCCGTAGGCGTTGACGAAGCCGACCCGGGTCCACTCCCGCAGCGCCCGTTCGATGAGCGCGGCCGGCATCGGGGCGCCGCCGTAGGACAGCGACCGCAGGGTGGGCACCGACCGGTCGTCGTCGCTGTCGATGATCCTGGCGAGCATGGTCGGCACCACCATCGCGCTGCTGACCTCCTCCTCCCGGACCGTTCGCAGCCACTCGCCGGGGGCGAAGGCCTCGAGCACGAGGGTGCGGCGGCCCGCGTAGAGGTTGGTGATCACGTTGGCGACGGCGGCGATGTGGTACGGCGGAACGCTGACCAGCGCCGCCTCGGTCTCGTCGGCGGACGCGAACTCGACCGAGCCGAGGACGTAGGAGACCAGGTTGTCGTGGCGCAGCAGCACGCCCTTGGGCGCGGACGTGGTGCCGCTGGTGTAGATGATGACGGCGACCGGGTTCTCGTCGTCCTGGCCGTCGTCGGTGGTCTCACCGCGGTCGGCGCGGGTCTGCTCCAGCCAGTCGCCGGAGGTCATCGCGGTCAGGCCGGCCCGCTCGAAGTGCGCGATCGCCCCGGGGCCTGCGATCCCCACCGCCTTCGGGTGCCGGGCAAGCAGCTCGCCGAGCTGCCGCTGCCCCAGCCGGTAGTTGAGCGGCACCAGCGGCACCCCCGCCCGGGCGGCCGCGAACAGCGCGACCGGGAAGGCCGGGCCGTTGACATCGAGGTAGACGAGGGCGTCGGCCGCGCGCTCGCGGACCAGCGCGGCCCCGGAATGCGACCGGCGGGCAAGCTCGGCGGCGGTGATCCCGCCGGACCGGCGCCCGGCCAGGACCCGATCGCCGAAACCGTCGGCGGCCATGTCGAGCAGCAGCGTCAGGCGCACGGGGGAACCTCGCTCAGTCCGAGGCCGGCAGCGGCTTGGCCGCCTGAATCTGCAGCGGGCTGCCGTCGAGCGCCAGCGTGCCCTGGCCCGCCTTGGTGCACAGCAGCTGGATGGTGTCCGCCTGGTCGACGTACCGCTTGCCGATCTGGGTGCCCCCCATCAGGGCCGGATCGGGGCTGGCGGCGGTGACCGGATCGCCGGCGGTGGCCATCGCGACGCCACCGCACGTCACCGTGCACTCGGCCGCGGGCGCCTTGATGACGATCACGGCGGTACTGTCGACCGCGCTGACGAGCTGCTGCCCGGCGCGAAACTTCACAGCCATTCGCTGCACTCCCTGACCTGATGGACCTGCTTGCTTCTGATTCACGTTAGACGCCGCGCCAAACTGGAGCTCGCTTCTCCGCGAACGCGACGGCGCCCTCGCGGGCGTCCTGGGATGCGAAGACCGGCTTGAACAGCTCCTCCTGACGCTGCCAGCCCTCCTCGACCGTCCAGTTGGCCTGGGCCCGGGCGATCTGCTTGGTGGCCGCGACCGCCAGCGGCCCGTTGGCCGCGACCAGCTCGGCCAGCGCGAGCGCGCCGTCCAGCGCCGTGCCGTCCGGAACGAGCCGGTTGACCAGCCCGAGCTCGGCCGCCCGGGCGGCGGTGATCTGCTCGCCGGTCAGCAGCAGCTCCATCGCCGCCGCGAACGGGATGCGCTGCGGCAGCAGCAGGGCGGCGCCGCCCCCGGCGACCAGGGCGCGCTTGACCTCGGGAACGCCGAACTTGCTGCCGGCGGCCGCCACTACCAGGTCGCACGCCAGCATCAGCTCGAACCCGCCGGCCAGCGCGTAGCCTTCGACCGCCGCGATCAGCGGCTTGCGGGGCGGGGTGATGGTGATGCCGCCGAAGCCGCGGCCTTCGATCATCGGCTTGTCGTCCCGCATCCACGCCTTCAGGTCCATCCCGGCGCAGAACGTGCCGCCCGCCCCGGTCAGCACCCCGACCCGCAGGTCGGCGTCGGCGTCGAGCTCGTCGGCGGCCGCCGCCAGGGCCCGGGCGGCCGCGCCGTCGAGGGCGTTCCTCGCCTCGGACCGGCTGATCGTGATGACCTGGACGTGGCCGCGCCGCTCGACTAGTACTGGTTCTGCCATGTTTCCCTCCTGCTGTCCGGTCACGGTGCCACCCGAATCACGACTTTGCCGGTCGGCAGCCGGTCGGCGACCCGCTGCAGGGCGGCGGCGACGTCGGCGAGCTCGTGCACCTCCGACACCGTGGGCCGCATGCCCGCGGCCACCAGCTCGATCAGCGCCTGCCGGGCGCGCGCGGTCTCCTCCGGCAGCCGCGCGCCCCAGGTGCGCAGCTCCAGGCCGCGGACGGTGATGTTCTTGAGCAAGACGATGTTGAGCGGGATCCGGGGAATCTCTCCCCCGGCGTAGCCCACCGACACGAACCGCCCGCCCCACCGGATCGCCCGCAGCGCGGGCTCGGCCCAGCGGTCGCCGACCGGGTCGACCACCAGGTCGGCGCCGTCGCCGGTGATCTCCCTGATCCGCTGCTTGAGATCCTCGCTGACGTAGTCGATGCCCGCCTCGGCGCCGAGCTCGGCGCAGACCTTGAGCCGCTCCGGGGAGGACGCGGCGGCGATCACCCGGGCGCCCAGCCGGACCGCGATATCCACCGTGGCGGTGCCGACGCCGCCCGCGGCCCCGAGCACCACCACCCACTGACCCGGCTGCAGCCCGCCCGCCGTGACCAGCGCGTGGTACGCGGTCAGGTAGGTGACCCGGAACGCGGCCGCCTCGGTCAGCGACATGCCCGGCGGGACCGGCGCGACCGCTGCGGCCGGCACCAGCACCTGCTCGGCCATCGCGCCGGTGAACGTCGAGCCGTAGACCAGGTCGCCGGCCGACACCCCGGTTACCCCCTCGCCCACGGCCGCCACCCGGCCGGCGAACTCGCTGCCGGGCGTGAACGGGAGCGGGGCGGGGACCTGGTAGGTGTTGGCGATGAAGAGCAGGTCGGGGTAGTTCACCGCCGCCGCCGCCACATCCACCACCAGGTGCCCGGGGGTGGCAACCGGAGCCGGGATGTCGCGGATGACGACGTTACCCGGTTCGCCGTATTCTTCGCAGCGAGCTGCGCGCATGCATCCTCCCGGTCTCGACTTGCCCGTCAATCGTATCACTAAATATAAAATCATTCCTATTTCCGCGATGACCGACGCGGCGTCGGTGACGGTCGCCAGCAGCGGCAGGTGCTGGGTGATCTGCATCTGGTGGGTCTCGGGGGTGGCCCCGGCCGCGCAGTCCTCGGCCAGCACCACGTTGTAGCCGAGCGCGACCGCCTCGGTCGCCGCGCCGGGCAGGGCGATGTTGGTCGACACGCCGCAGAGCACCACCGTCTCGATGCGGTAGCCGCGCAGGGTGGCGTCCAGGGTGGTGCCGGTGAACGGGGCCATGCCGTGCGAGCGGTGGCTGATGATGTCGGACGGATCAACGACCAGGCCGTCGTGGACGGCGGCGTTGGCGGTGCCGGTCACCAGGTGCCCCTTGCGGCGGATGTTGGCGGCGAGGGCGCAGTTGACCGGGAAACCGTCGAAGTCGGCCGTGCGGGCGGCGATCGTCGCGAAGATCACCGGCGCGCCGGCCGCCCGGAACGCCGCCGTGAGGGCGTTGATGCGGGCGATGACGCCGCGCTCGGTCACCTGCCCGGCGAGCGGCGTGCCGATGTAGGCCGGGTTGGTGATCGCGTTCTGCATCTCGTTGACGACGAGCGCCGCCCGCTTCCCCGGTTCGAGTCCGCGTACCGGTGGCATGGACCTCCCTGAGTCAGGCGGGACCGTTCGGTACCGATGTGGGGGTTGATTTTGGTGGTCAGAGCCGCTCGATGATCGTGGCGTTGGCCATCCCGCCGCCCTCGCACATGGTCTGCAGGCCGTAGCGGCCGCCGCTGGCCTCGAGGTAGTTCAGCAGCGTGGCCATCAGCTTGGTGCCGGACCCGCCGAGCGGGTGGCCGAGGGCGATCGCGCCGCCGCGCGGGTTGAGCTTGGCCTGGTCGGCGCCGAACTCCTGCGCCCAGGCGAGCGGGACCGGCGCGAACGCCTCGTTGACCTCGTAGGCGTCGATCGCGTCGATGGACAGGCCGCTGCGGCGCAGCACCTTCTCGGTGGCGGGGATGACCCCGGTCAGCATCAGCAGCGGGTCGCTGCCCGAGACCGCGAAGGCGTGGAACCGGGCCCGCGGCCGCAGGCCGAGCTCGGCCGCCTTCTGCTCGCTCATGATCAGCGCGGCCGAGGCGCCGTCGGTTAGCGGCGAGGAGCTGCCGGGGGTGACCTGCCAGGTGATCTCGGGGAAGCGGGCGGCGTAGGCCTCGCTGTAGTAGGCCGGCTTCAGGCCGGCCAGCCCCTCGGCGGTGGTGCTCGGCCGCACGGTCTCGTCGACGGTGTGGGTGCCGCCGTCGGGCAGCCGGACCGGGATGATCTCGTCGGCGAAACCGCCGTCGACGGTGGTCGCGGCGGCGCGCTGGTGGGACCGGGCCGAGTAGGCGTCGAGCGACTCGCGGTCGAGCTTCCACCGGGCGGCGATCAGCTCGGCCCCGATCCCCTGGTTGGCCAGGCCCTCGGGGTAGCGCTCGGCCAGCGGCTCGACCGGGTTGCGGCCCGCCCGCGACGATCCGATCGGCACCCGGCTCATCGACTCGACCCCGCAGGCGATGACGATGTCGTAGGCGCCGGCGATCACGCCCTGGGCGGCGAAGTGGGCCGCCTGCTGGCTCGATCCGCACTGCCGGTCGACGGTCGTCCCTGGCACGCTCTCGGGGAAGCCGGCCGCGAGCAGGGCCGTCCGGGCGATGTTGAGCGACTGGTCCCCGATCTGCCCGACACAGCCGGCGATGACGTCATCGACCTGCGCGGTGTCGAGGCCGCTACGCTCGACCAGGGCCGTCAGCGTCTGCGCGAGCAGGGCGGCCGGGTGCACGCCGGACAGGGCGCCCCCGGGCTTGCCCTTGCCCGAGGGGGTGCGGATGATGTCGACGATGACGGCTTCGGTCATTGCTCCTCGCGATCCACTGGCAGCGTTACTGGTATCAGTAATCTAATTTATCTAGTTGGGAATTACTAGCGGGCGGTCAGGCCCGGCCGTCGCGCCGCAGCGGCTCCGGCACCCAGTTCGGGGACCGCTTCTCGATGAAGGCGGCGAAGCCCTCCCTCGACTCGGGACGCTGCAGGCTGTCGAAGAAGGCGATCCGGTCCTGGAGCCCGACGTACTGGTCGAGGACCCGCTTGATGTCCCGGCGGGCCTGCGGGGCGGTCTGGGCGATCTCTCCCAGGGTGTCGGTGGCCGCCGTGAGCAGCTCCTCGTGCGGGACGACCCGGCTCACCAGGCCCCAGTCGAGGGCCTCGGCGGCGGTGAGGCGGCGGCCGGTGAACATGAGATCGCGGGTGCGGACCGGGCCGATGATGCGGGCGAGCAGTTGCGCGTAGTAGGTGTCGGAGATGCCGCGGAGCAGTTCCGGCACCCGGAAGGTGGCGCGCTCGCTCACCACCGCGAGGTCGGAGCACATCGCGATCAGCAGGCCGCCGCCCTGGCAGATCCCGTTGACGGCGGAGACGACCGGCTTGACGCTCTGCCGCAGGACGTCGAACGGCAGCACGTCGAACGCGCCCGGCGCGGCGTTGAAATCGGCCCACTTGTCGCTGACCTGCTGGCCGAGGTCGCCGCCGGGGATGAAGACGTCGCCGGTGCCGGTGATCAGCAGGCCCGCCAGGTCGGGGTCCGCGTCGACCCGGCGGACGGCGTAGCGGATGCCGAAGTACATCGCCTGGGTCAGCGCGTTCCTGGCCTGCGGGCGGTCGACGGTGAGGTGAGCGAACGGCCGGTGGCGCTCGAATCGCAGGTAGGGCGTCCCCAGCCAGTCGCCCTCGGGCGGGCGGGGGGCAGACGGAGCGGGGGCGGATCCGAGGGCAGCGTCGGACATGGGACCTCCAGCCGTTCTGGTGCCTGCGGCACCGCTAAGCTTGCGCCAAATCATATAACTAAATAATCTACTATTGTTCATCGGGATAACCAGGAGGCGGCGATGGGTTCGTTGCGGGTCGGGTTTGTCGGGGCCGGGCGGATGGGCTTTCCGATGGTCGAGCGGCTCGCGGCGGCCGGGCATGACCTGGTGGTGTACGCGCGGCGGGCGGAGGCGGCGGCCAGCCTTGACCGGGTCGGGGTCCGGCACGCGTCCGTGCTGGCGGAGGCCGCGGCCGGGGTCGACGTGCTGCTGCTCTGCGTGTTCAGCGACGCGCAGCTGGCCGAGGTCGCCGACCCGCTGGCGGCGGCGCTGCCGGACGGCGCGGTGCTCGCCTCCCACGTGACCGGACGGGCGTCGGCGCTGCGGTCGCTGGCCGACCGCTTCCCTGGCATCCACGTGGTGGACGCGCCGGTCAGCGGCGGCCCGGGCGAAATCACCGCCGGCCGCCTGACGGTGCTGCTCGGCGGCCTGCCCGCGGCCCGGGCGCGGGCGGCCGAGGCGGTCCGCGCCTACGCCGACCCGGTGATCGAGACCGGCGAGCTCGGCACCGCGCTGGCGGTCAAGCTAGTGAATAACTTCCTGTTCGCCGCCAACACGCAGGTGCTGGCGGAGGCGGTCTGGCTGGGCGAGGAGCTCGGGGTGGCGCCCGGTGAGATGCTGAGCGCGCTCAACCACATGAGCGGCGGCAGCCAGGTGACCCGCCGGGCCGCTGAGGGGGCCGACATGGCCGCGTTCGCCACCCGGATCGGCCCGTTCATGAAGAAGGACGTCGCCGTCTGCCTGGAGCAGGCGGCCGAGCGCGGCGTCGACGCAGGGCTGCTCATCGAGGTCGTCCGACGCGGACGGCTGGAACTAATCTGACCGCGGTTTTCAGCCGCTGACGATGCGGATGGCCTCCTGGACCAGCCGGGGCAGTTCCGGCTGCATCCGCGCCATCGACTCCTTGACCGGCCGGCCGAGCTTCATCGCGCGCTTGAGGAGCAGGCCGGTGACGCCGGCCTCCTTGTACCGGGTGAGCGCGTCGAACCAGCCGAGTTCGGGCACCGGGCGACCAAGTGCGTCCTCGTAGGCTCGGACGACCTCGCGGCCGGCCGGGGTGCCCGCGACCGTGCCCGGGGCGACGGCGGGGTGCCCGGCGTCGTCGGTGAAGAAGGTCAGCCAGGCCAGGTCGATGCGCGGGTCGCCGACCGACCAGATCTCCCAGTCGATCACCGCGTTGATCCGGTTGCCTTCGCACAGGGTGTTGCCGAGGCGGAAGTCGCCGTGGTTGACGGCGGGCGGCAGCGGCTTGGGGATGCTCGCCCGGAGCGCCTTGGCGGCCCGCTGGTAGTCGCCCC
>Ga0335072_10017343_pt1 | contig 10187 bp, 10 predicted proteins | sample Lox_Sample_21_FD_206725 | JGI IMG/M metagenome (GOLD analysis project Ga0335072, IMG submission 206725) | Soil microbial communities from Loxahatchee National Wildlife Refuge, Florida, United States - Lox_Sample_2.1 | ecosystem: Environmental > Terrestrial > Soil > Wetlands | place: USA...
GAGCGCGCGCGGCTTCGATCCGGAATTCCTGAACGACGCCGCCCCCGCCGATGACCGGCTCATCCGCGCTGCCGAGCAGCTTTTCCGCCGCGCGGCTGGCCTCAAGGACCGCTAGCTGGTCCCGGGCACATGCTCAGTGGCGTGCGTTGAGGACGCTTTCGGCGAGATCGGTGCTGATCGTGCTGACCAGGTCGTGCCAGGTCCGGAGCTCGGCCGCGGTCGGCGCCAGTTCGTAAGCGTGATGGTGGGTGGCGCGGGCCAGGCCGAACCACGCGTCGCGCGCGTCCCCGGCCACCTCCGTCCCGGCGTACCGGGGAAGCAGGAGAAGCTGCGCGCGCATGCTGCACTTCTGAGCCTCGGGCAGGCGGGCCGTCCAGTAGTCGTCGAGCGACTTCTCGAGGGCGAGCCGGATGAGCCACGCGCAGGCACGCGGCCAGCGCCCTCTGGTCCTGGGCACGACCGTGGTTAGCAGCCGGTCAGCCTCGTCCAGCAGTTCCTGAGGGTTCACGAGCGCAGGCCCGCCGCGAGGCGGTTGGTCTCGTTGACCAGGGCTGTCAGTCTGGCTTGGTAGACGCCGTGAGTCCCGGCGTTGACCGCAGCGAGCGCGTTGACAGCAGGTTGACCGAAGCGCTTGCGCAGTTCGGTGTCGACGTCCTGGGCGCGGTCGGCGTCGTTCAACAGTGCCAGGGCCATGAGCATGCGAAGCGTCGTTGCGTTCCTCAGCGCTTCTTCGACGTCGGCGTGGCGGAAACCGGCCTTGATCCGGCGGGCTCGAACGCATTCCTGGCAGGCCGCCTCGAGAGCGCTGCGACAGAACCCGGCGACGACGACGCTTTTGGCGTCCTCCGACAGCTCCTTGGTCAATGCCACCGCGCGGGCGTCTTCTAGGTAGCGGCTGACTGGATCCTCGTTCTTGGTTATCTCGACCACTGACTGTTCTCTCCGGACTACTTCCCAGATCTCCGCGGGAAGCTGGAGCCGGCGGATTGCTTCCGGCAAGCGGTCGTCATGGGTGAACACGATGACCTGCCGGTCGTTCGCCACTTTCGCGAGCAGCCGGGCGAGCCCGTCGACTTTTGCCGGGTCCATCGCCTGCACCGGATCGTCGATCACGATGAACCGGAACGGGCTCTCTGGCGCGGTTGCCCGGGGGAGAAACAGCGCAAGGCCGAGAGCGTGCAACTCGCCCTGGCTCATGACGCTCAACGCTGTGTCGCCGCCTACCCCGTCGACGGTCACGTCGAGACTGAGCTTGCGGTGAGTCGCTGCGCCAACAAGGCGGATCGGCCCGAGGTCGACGTTGCTCCCTTGCCGGAGCATGCTCCAGACCTCAGCGGACATCTCAGTGAACGGAGCCATCCGGGCATCGCGGATCTCCTGGCCGGCCTGGCGCAGCCAGGCGATCGCCTGCTTGACCGCCTTGAGTTTCTCGGCGGCGCGCTGACTGCTACGCGCCTGCTGTGCCCACGACGCCAGGGCTGCTGCAACTGGCTGCCATGCCTCGCTGCGACGGGCCAGCACTACCGCCGCACCGGACTGCAGCTCCGCCACTGACTCCGCGAGCGCGGCAAACCGGTTCGCTCCAGCCGCGATCAGCTGGTCGACCGTCCCGCTTGCGGCGAGCTCAGCCCATGACTGCCAGGCCTTACGCGCGTTTGCCGGATCGACCTCGCTTCCCAGGTCGTCGGATAGCACTCGCGGCACCGGCCCTGTCAGGCCGCGCACGGTACTGACTGCCGAGTTCAGTTCAGTGCGCGTTCCCTCAGCATCCTGAGCCTGACCTTGCAGCCGCGTGATCTCCGTACGGGTCGCCTCGGCCCACGCGGTGTCGAGAGCGCGGCCGCCGCAGACCGGGCACGCTTCACCGGGATGACTCGCCTGGTGGTCGAGCGCGGCGGCGAGCAGGCCGGCCAGACGTCGGGCGTCCTCAGCCGGGGTGTCGGCCAGCTTAGCCACGCGCTGCGCGGCCTGCCGGATTCCCTCGATCGCTGCGGCGATCTCGTCCGGCGAGGGCAGTTCGATCGCAGTGACCTGCGAAAGCAGGCCGCCTGCCGATTCGGGACTGTCGTCGGCGCCGACGGCCAGGGACTCGACTGCCTCAACGTCCCAGCTCCGGCCAGCCAGCGCACCCTCGGCCCGGCGCGCGCGTTCGTCCGAGCTCTCCGCTAGCCGGGTGCGCAGGCCGGACAGGTTCTGGCTGGCGACCTTGCTAGCTGTGTCCAGCTCCTTGCGCTGGATGTCCAGCCGCTTCTGGGCGTCAACCAGCTGATCGAGCCCGAGGATTGCCTGGATGGCGTCGTACATCTCGCTCGGCCTGCCGTTGAGCAGGGCGCCGAGCTCGGTGTAGGAGAGAAACGGGCGGAACAGCTCCAGCTGGGGCCACCAGTCCGCCTTTGTGAGCGGCTGTCTTGGCTGGCCATGAGCCTGCACGTAGGACGTCGCGTCGTCCAGCCTGGCGCCATCGGGCCACTCCCGGACGACCTTGATCACGCCCGGTTGCCCGTCTGCGGTCAGCTCGGCACGGATCCTCGTTTGCCCATGGGTGTGCAGGTTGCGCCAGCCCTCTCGCCACACCGCGCTCCGGTCGCCTGACCAGCGTTTGTTGTCGCCAGTCATCGCCAGCTCAGCGGCCTCGGCGAAGCTGGACTTACCGGAGCCGTTGCGACCAGCGACGACGGTAAGGCCGGGTCCAGGCTGCAGCCGGAGCGCGGCCTCGGTGCTGAGGCCGCGGAAACCCTCGACCACGATCGCCTGCAGGTACAGTTCCGGCGCGGCGAGGCCGGGCTTCGCCTCCGGTGACGTCGGCGCCGGTACGGCCTCGGCAGTGCCGTCGACGGCCGCGGCTAGCTCGTTCTCGCCCAGCAGGGCAGCCAGGACGAGCTCGGAGGCGGAGTCAGGCAGGCCAGAACTGTCTAGCCGGTTGGCAATGATGTCTTCGACGCTGGCGTTTGCGGCCTCTGTTTCCACGCTGAGCAACGGTACATCCGCCGGTGTCTGATTCATCAGGGATGGTCGGTTTAGCGAAAGCCGGGGTGCAGAATACCGCTGTGCGAACTACGGCCTCCTGACGGCTGCCAGAAGTTCACCTCGTTCAGGTACGGACGTGCCGCTAAGAACCTGAACCAGTCCTGGTCAGTAACTCCGACATAACTGTTTCGTGAGCTGACCGTAGGCGAGCCTTTCTTCGTCAAGACACACTTTCCGCATAACCGTGTCGTAGGCGGTGGCTTTTACAGCGACTTCGCCGCAATGACGGCCAGCGAGGCCTGGGAATACTTCGGGGAGGGCACCGGCTGGACAACGGTTTGCTGCTGACATCTGACGTGCACACCTTGTTCGACCGTGGCTACCTTGCCGTCGATCCGAAGTTCCGCCTGCACGTCAGCCCCCGGCTTCGCGATGAGTTCGGCAATGGCGAGCAGTTCTACGCCCGCTCCGGCGAGCCGATCTCTGTACCCGCCCAACGCGCCGATAGACCGAGCGCTGATTTCCTCGACTGGCATCTAAGCGAGATCTTCAAGAGGGCTTGAGGGCTCCGGGTCCTCATCCGCTACGGCTAGCGGAGAGTAGATTTCTGGCATGGAGTTAGGGGTTGTGCTCATGCTTGGCTCGGCTGGCCTGACGCCGCCTGAGCTGGGCCGGGCCGTTGAGGAGCGGGGATTCGACTCGCTGTTCTGTGCTGAGCACACGCACATACCGGTGGGCAGCGCGCGGGCCGACGGCAGGTCGGTCCGGCCTTATGCCGATACTTTCGATCCGTTCGTGATGCTTTCTGGAGCTGCCGCAGTCACCAGCAGGATCAAGCTCGGTACTGGTGTATGCCTGGTAACCGAGCGCGACCCGATCACGCTGGCGAAGGAGGTGGCGAGCCTGGACCGGTTGTCCGGCGGGCGGTTTCTTTTCGGAGTTGGCGCGGGCTGGAACCGGGCGGAGATGGCCAATCACGGCACCGATCCGCGTACGCGGATGGCGCTGCTGGCCGACCGGATCCGGGCCATGCGGGAGATCTGGACCGCTGAGGAAGCTGAGTACCACGGCGAGTATGTCGATTTCGGGCCGGTGTGGTCCTGGCCCAAGCCGGTGCAACGGCCGCACCCACCGGTGCTGGTCGGCGGCAACGGGCCGGGCACAGAGGACAGGGTGCTTGACTTCGGCGACGAGTGGCTGCCCCAGAGCGGACCGCTGGCCGACATGGCCGAATTCCGGCGGCGCGTGACAGCGCTGCGGCAGCGGGCCGCGGACGCGGGCCGCAGCCGGATTCCGGTGACGGTGTTCGGTGTGCCGCCGGACAAGGGACTGCTGGCCGAGTTCGCTGCCGCAGGGGCTGATCGCTGCCTGCTCGCCTTGGCGCACCTGGACGCGTCCCAGACCCTGGGCACGCTGGACGACTGGGCCAGGCTCATCCCCGCCTAATGCACCTCGCGGGAGGACGTTAGGCGCTGAGCTCGCCCGGCAGCGGACCGATGATCTCATGGCGGGCTTCGGCGACCAGCCCGTCGACGACGCGGTACAAGCTGAGTCCGCGGAGGTCCGAACCACTAGGAAGGTGCCCGGTCCAGGCCGCGGAGACCGTGTCGTCGCTGGTGACCAGCGCATCGATGTCGTAGGGCGGGCCGCGTCCTAGGGAATGGGCTTGGGCCGGCCGGCGTCGCTGGTGGTCACGTCAGCCCTCGCATCGGCGAGAGCTTCGGCGATCTGCGTTCGCGAATCGACGCTGAGCCTGGCAAGGATCTGACTCAGGTGGAATTCCACGGTCTTGACACTGACGTAGAGCTCTGAGGCGACCTGCCGGTTGGTCTTGCCCTTGGCGACTGCTCTGGCTACCGCGAGCTGGCGGGCGGTCAGCGGAAGGCCAGACGATGCATCAGGTTCTGTGATCAGACCAGCCCCGAGCTCGGTGTCGCAGCGTCTTAAGAACGGCGTCGCACCCAGCCGGGTCAGCAGAACGCGGGCTTTGCCGAGTTCCCTGACGGCCGACCGCCGCTGCCCGAGATGGCGAAGCAGGCGCCCGAACTCGAGCCGAAGCACGGCCTCGTCAAGCGGCAAACTGAGTCCGTCCAGGTGGCGGATGCCTGCGGCAAAGTGGGCTAAGGCGTCCTCGTGGCGGCCGACGGCAAGGTCGAGGACGCCTCGCGCCCGGCTCGCGGCGGCAAGCGCTGACCTGCGATTGCGGGCATGCCCGGCGGACTCGTATTGGCGCAGCGCCGCATCGGCTTCAGCGAACTGGCCGGTGCGCGCTAAGGCTTCCGCGTACGCCGGCCAGAACGACAGCCTGGCGGGCTCGAGGCGGCTGAGCATTTCCCGGTCTGCCATCGCGTCGGCGCATACCTGCAGTACCTCCTCGGGGTCATCGCGGGCGACTGCCAGCGCGGCCAGCGCATCTGTTGCCTCGATCAGGCCGGCTCCGGCCTGCTTTCCGGCCAGCTCTGCCGCAGCCGCGGCGTGCGAGTCGGCCAGGTCCCATTCCCCTCGGCCCGCGGATAGGTGTATGGCAGTGAAATGGGCACGGGTCAGCTGCCAGTGCTGGCCGAGATCGCTGGCAATCGTGACCAAGCGCTCCGCCTCGGGGGCAGCTCGGTCCCAGCGTCCGCGCCGGTAATCGGCCATTACGAGACCCAGCTGGGCGTCCAGCACGTGTGCTGTCGGCAGAGCTTCCGGTCCGGTGGTGCTCGTGGCGGTTTCGATGTGTCCGGCGGCTGCATCGGGCTCATCAAGGCGGATCACCGTCATGCCGAGGAACATTTGCAGCAAAGTCCGGCCGGGCCCCGGGCTGGCCCGGCTCATCGCGCCGTGAATCAGCTCACACGCTTCGCTGCCCTGGCCAGCGGCCGCGAGGGACCCAGCTTCTATTGCGCACGAGCATGCCCAGGTCAGTTCCGTGGTAGCAGCGCTTGCCGCCCGGCTGCCCCACGCAGCTGCCGCATCGAGCCGGTGCATCCCGATCAGGGCCATCGCTAGCTCGCATGCGGCGGTGGCGGCATGCTCTCGTAGTTCCTCGGCGTCAGCCGCGGCCGTCGGCCAGGCGCCGGAGAGCCAGGTTTCGGCAAGCTCGCACCGGCCACTGAGGAGCGCGAGCCGTGCCAGCAGGAAGTCACGCTTCGCCGATCGGGGCATCGATTCGACCTGCGGGCCATAGGACAGCGCTCCTGCCGCATCACCTTGGTCGATCATCATGCTGATGGCATCCAGTAGATGCATGTCCCGGCGCGCAGCTAGCGGTTCGACGCGCGCCGCCATGACCAGATGATCAGCCGCCGACGCCAGCGAGCCCGTCGCGCGATCCGCGCCAGCCTGCGCGGCCAGATCGGCCGCTAGCACGGCGTCGCTCCCGTGGCAGCCCGCCACGCGGTGAGCGAGTGCCGCTGGACCAGCCGACAACTCGGCAGCCCGTTCGTGCAGGCGAGCCCGGCGGTCGACACCGATATCGCGGTAGACCGCCGTCCGGATGAGGGCGTGCGGGAAAGCACAGCGACGGCCGCTCGCGGTGTCGTACTCGATCAGCAGCCGTTGCCGGGCCGCCTCCTGCAGGGCCGGGAGCGGGTCGCGCAGGTCAGCAACCGCAGCCGCGTCAGCGACCGGACAGTCGCGCCCGAGCACCGCCACGGCAACCACGAACTGCTCGGTCTCGGCCGGGCAAGCCGCCAGACGCGACAGCACCAGGGTCGCCAGCGAACGGGGAGCCGGCAGCTCAGCCCCCGGCGCTCGCAGAACCTCCGGCGGCAGGTCGTGCAGTAGTTCCAGGACATGCAACGGCACGCCATCGGTATGATCGCGCAGCCGCTGAGCGGCGACGTTGGCGAGCCGTCCGGCGCCGCACTGCTCGGCCAGCGATGCGACCCCCGGCGGATCGAGGCCGGCCAGTTCGAGCCGGGTGCCGCGATCAGCGACAAGCCTGGAGAGCCCGGACGGAAGGGCCGGTTCGTCCTCGCTGCGAACTACGATGATGCTCAAGATCCGGTCGGCGGTGAGCCTGCGCGCCACGAAAGTCAGCGCCAGCAGCGAGGGCGTGTCGCCCCACTGCGCGTCGTCGATAACCACGACGACCGGCCGGGCGGAAGCGAGCTGACGCAGCGAGGCCAGCAGAGCCGCGCCGGCACTCAACGGGTCCGCCTCTCCGTTCCCTAGCACGTCTGCAAGCTTGTCCAGGCCCGCCTGCCGGGTTAACTGGTCGAGCAAACCCCAGGCAAGCAGCCGTTCGCCGGGATCCCCGGAGGCTCGCAGTACCTCCCCGCGCCCCGCCCAGGTCGCAAGAGATCGTCGGACGATGGCTGTCTTGCCAATGCCGGCGGGACCCGCGAGCAGCACGGTGCTACCGCGACCGCCCTCCGCTGCGGCGATCTCGCACGCGATCGCTGCGAGCTCATTCGTTCGCCCGGCAAATGGTTCCTGCACGGCTGACCCTCCCGGCCGCAGCACGCATCGCGCGCCGACGTACCGCCACGCCTAGCTTGCGCGCAGCCTGTCCCGGACGCAAGGCGCGGATGCAAGCCGCTGACGGAGGCTCGGGGCCACCCCAGCATCAGAGGCTAGGGCAGCTCCCCGGCGCGCCCAGCGCGCAAGGCGCAGAGACTGGACAGCAGGCAGACAAGGGGAACGATGGCCGAGATCGTGATCCGTCTTGAGCGCGGACCTGACGACCAGCCAGTCGGGCAGGTGCGCCTGGCGTCCGGACGCCTAGCAAGCTTCACCGGATGGCTCGCATTGATCCGGATGCTCGAGGATGAGTTGGACATGCTGCCGCCGCGCAACCCCGCCACCGGAGCCCCTGGCGATCAGTAGCGGTCGCCACCCTAGTTATCGGAACTAGGGCAGCGCCCTGATGCGCCCGCGTTGCCGGCCCGGCCACAGTGTGAGCCGGCAACGCAATCGAGTTCCGGAAGGTCACCATGAACACCCGACTCACCAGAATCCTGGCCGTGGCTGGCTCGCTCGCCGCAGCAGGAGCGATCATGGCATCAGGCCTGTCAGGTGCAAGCGCGGCTTCAGCCGGGCGGGCCGCCTCGTCAGGCACCGAGCACTTCCAGCTGGTTACGACGTCCGCGACCGCCAACAAGGCTCTGGTCATTGCTTACGGCCTGTTCGGCGCCGCAGGCACCGACCACATGGGCAACAACGTCGACAGGTTCGTCTTCGCAGGTGGGGCGTTCAAGGTCTGGCACTCGAACGGAAAGGGAACGCCGCACTTCAACACCCGGACCTGCGTGCTCACCGGTACGATCCGCGGCACGTTCAAGGTGTACGGCGGCACCGGCAAGTACGCCAAGATCAGCGGCCACGGGCACTACGTGCTCTCGTTGCTCGGGATCGCCAAGCGCAAGGCGAACGGATCGTGTAACTCCAGCCAGAACGCCCTTCCTGCGGCGGTCCAGGAAATCATCCAGGCCAGCGGCCGAATCAAGCTCTAGCCCTGGCACACCCTCAGCAAGAAGAGATGACGCACTGCTAGGTCGCACCCGGCCGGGACATGCGGCGATGTCGGGGTAGCCAACGACAATCGCGGCAGTCCCGGCCGAGGCGACCGCTGAACCCGACCCTCCGAGAGAACCCACGTCTCGCAAAGGTGTGACACCGTAGCGGAGGTGCTACACTTCCTGTCATGCCGACAACGCGCCCGAGGCACGTCATTACCGAGACGGAGCAGATCTTCCGCGCTCTTGATGACGCAGCTCGTCGCTGGCCGGCTGATCGCGGTAACCGGGCGAAGCTACTGACGCGGCTAGTGGAGGAGGGCCACCGCGCTGTTCTTAGGCAGCGCGAGCACGACGCGGCAGCCCGACGCGCTGCCATCGACCGGACCAGCGCCGCGCTGACCGGTGCGTACGGCGACGATTACCTGACCGAGCTCCGCGGGGACTGGCCGGAGTGATCGTCCTTGACGCTTGCGTCCTGATCGCTCATTTCGACGCCGAGGATGCGCTGCACGAGGACGCGAAGAATCTGCTTCGGTCGGTGGCTGACGAGCCCTTCCGCGCGAGCCCTCTGACCCAGGCGGAGGTGCTCGTTGGCCCGGCTCGGGCTGGCAGGCTGGATCGGGCCGTTGCGGCCCTGGCCCAACTCGATATCCGGACGGTTGCGATGGAAACGGACGCGCCCATGCGGCTCGCGATGCTCCGAGCGGAGACGGGGCTCAAGCTGCCGGACTGCTGCGTCCTGCTTGCGGCCGAGCAGGTCGGTGACGCGCAGGTAGCGACGTTTGATGATCAGCTGTACGCCGTCGCACGCCAGCGCGGCTTTGCTGTCCTCGGCAGGCGAACAGACATTGCCGAGGCCTGACGCTCCTGGTCAGTAGCCTGGGGCCATGGGTAACTCGGCGGACACCAACGCGGAGATCTGGCACTCCGAGGCGATGGTCCGGCACTGGGTAAAGGAAGCGACCGCTCAGGAGCGGAACCGCGCTGAGCAGCGGCGGATGATGGCCGACCTACTGCCGTTCGGCGATGACGAGGAATTCACCTTCCTCGATCTCGGTGCCGGCACCGGCGCCGCCTCGCGCGCGATCCTTGAGAGCCACCCGAGCGCGACGGCTATCCTCGCCGACTTTTCCGCCCAGATGATGGCCGCGGGCGAGTCGCAGATGCAGCCGTTCGCCGGACGCTACCGGAGGGTCGAGTTCGACATGACGACCGGGAACTGGCCTTCCGGCATCCCGGCGAACCTCGACGCGATCGTGACGTCGATGTGCGTGCACCACCTGACCGACGAGCGGAAGCAGGGCCTGTTCGGCGAGATCTTCGATCATCTCGTCCCAGCCGGCTGGTACTTCAACTACGACCCGGTGAGTGCCCCGGATCTGGCTGTCGGGCAGATCTGGCAGCGGATCGGCGATCGGGAGAACCCGGAGGCGGCGCATCGTCGCCAGCACCGAACGCCGGAAGAGCAGGCCCGCTGGGAGAACCACGTTCGCTACATCATCCCGCTCGACCAGCAACTCGACTACCTGCGCTCGGCAGGCTTCACGGGCATCGACATCTTCTGGAAGAAGCTGGAGAACGTCATCTACGGCGGCTACCGCCCGGAGTAGGAATCGCAAACTCGGCGCCGGGGTAATCTGCGGCCGCTCAGCGATCCGATAAGGTAGTCCCGAATTGCGGCCCGACGGGCTTTCGGAACCGATGTGTGCCTAGTGCCAGATGGGTTCCGGACATGCTCCTACCCGCACGGTTTTCGTGCTGCGTGGGAGCGGGTTC
>Ga0335072_10017344_pt1 | contig 10186 bp, 6 predicted proteins | sample Lox_Sample_21_FD_206725 | JGI IMG/M metagenome (GOLD analysis project Ga0335072, IMG submission 206725) | Soil microbial communities from Loxahatchee National Wildlife Refuge, Florida, United States - Lox_Sample_2.1 | ecosystem: Environmental > Terrestrial > Soil > Wetlands | place: USA: Florida...
TAAGGGCCTATATACTCATCGGTAAACAATAGCCCTCAATTCTCCCGCCTTATCTCCCGAAAACGTCCGCTGCGCTACCATTGCATCCAATGTCCGGGAGATGACGGAGCCAATGGAAGCACCCGAGCTACCCGCAGCTGCAGTCGCGAAACCCATCCGCCTCACCCGCGCTCGCCGCACCACCCTCCTGAAGGCTCTCGCCGATCCCCGCCGCTTTGAGCTGCTGGAAAAGATCGCCAAAGCCAACTGCCCGCTGGGCTGCGCTCAGGCCCTCGCGGCGCTGCCCATCTCCGCCGCCACGCTGTCGCACCATATCAAAGAGCTGGAAGCCGCCGGGCTCATCGAAGTCCGCCGCGAAGGCAAGTTCCACTTTCTTACCCTGCGCCCCGGCGCGCTGCGGGCCCTGGCCGACGGACTCGCCGCCCTCGACCAGACCTCCTGCCCCGCCCGCTGAACGGCCGCTGAATATCGCCCGGAAACTTCCACAGGAATCCTGAATCCTAAGGATGAACACCGGAATCAATTCGACAGTCATCGAAATGTCGAATGGACGACACTTCGGTGAAAGGAGCGGATCATGAAGAACCTTGAAGGCAAAGTGGCGTTGGTTACGGGCGCGTCAAAAGGCATTGGCGCGGCGATTGCCAAGGAGCTTGCGGCCCGCGGCGCGGCTGTGGCGGTCAATTACTCCGGCAGCAAAGCGAGCGCCGAGAAAGTCGTTGCGGAGATCGGGAAGGCCGGCGGCAAAGCGATCGCCGTGCAGGCCAACGTTGCCGATCCTGACTCGATTGGCCCGCTGGTGAAGACGGTCGCCGAAAAACTCGGCCCGATCGATGTGTTGGTGAACAACGCCGGCATCTACGAGTTCGGTGCCCTCGAGCAGATTACGCCCGATCACTTCCACAAGCAGTTCAACCTCAACGTGCTGGGGCTGCTGCTCACCACGCAGGCCGCCGTCGCCCACTTCAACCCGAAGGGCGGCAGCATCATCAACATCGGCTCGGTGGTTGGGCGCATGTCGTTGTCCAACGCGGCCGTTTATAGCGCAACCAAGGGCGCGGTGGATTCGGTGACGGTCTCGCTCTCGAAAGAACTCGGCGCCAAAGGGATTCGCGTCAATGCGCTGAATCCCGGCATGATTATTACCGAAGGCGTGCACGATGCAGGCATCGCCGGCAGCGACTTCGAGAAGCAGGCCGCCGCTGACACGCCGCTCGGCCGCGTCGGCCAGCCGCAGGATGTTGCCACCACAGCAGCCTTCCTCGCCTCCGACGACTCCGCCTGGCTGAGCGGCCAAACCATCTACGCTGCGGGTGGCTACACGCGGTAAGGTGCAGCCTCAGTCACCTTGCTCCGCTTCCAGCAGTTGACGCTTGCGGTCCACGCCCCACCTATATCCGGTGAGCGAACCGCTGACGCCAACCACGCGATGGCACGGCACCAGCACGGCCACGCGGTTGAGCGCGCAGGCGCGCGCTACTGCGCGCGTCGCGTTGGGGTCGCCCATCTCGCGTGCAAGCTGGCTGTAGGTGCGCGTTTCTCCGCGTGGAATCTGCCGCAGCGCCTGCCACACGCGCAGCTGAAAGACCGTGCCGCGCAAATCGAGGCGATCGGCGGCGGACGCGGCGGACTGGCTTCGCACCAGGTCGTCGCCATCCTTGACACTTTGCAGCGCGGTATCGACCCAATGCAGAAGCGATGGATCGGGCCACAATGTGGCTGCGGGAAACTCGGCGCGCAGAGTCGCCAAAGCCTGGGGCTCACTAGCCGCAAGAGAAAGCCAGCAGAGTCCGCGCTCCGTGGCCCCGACAATCACCCAGCCGAACGGCGAAGAAGCCGCGCACCAGCCGATCTGCTCTCCGCGCCCGCCCTGCGCAAAGCGCGAAGGCGTCATGCCAAGCTGCGTGTCCTCATAGGCGCGACTCGATGAGTTGAATCCGGCATTGTAGATTGCGGTGGTCACGGAACCTCCTTCTCTGAGAGAGGCGCGTAGCGACCCTGCTCGCAGCGCGCGCTGATATTGCAGCGGGCTCACGCCCATAGCGCGCTTGAAGAGCCGCTGCACAGTAAACGGGCTAAGCTTAACCAGGCGCGCCAGCTCGGCCAGCGGCACGGCGCGGTCGCGGTTCCTCTCGATGTGTGCACGAATCTCGTCCAAAGGGTTGCCGCACGCAGTGCCACATTTGCGGCAGGGGCGAAAGCCTGCGGCGCGGGCCTCGTCTGCGCTGCGGAAAAAGCGCACGTTGGCGCGCAGCGGGCGGCGGCTCGAGCAGCTTGGGCGGCAGAAGACCCCGGTGGTCGTGACAGCATAGAGGAACTCGGCCTCCGGATCACGGGCAAGCACCTTTTGCCAGGCGGCGTCTTCCCAGGCGGTTGCATCCCTTACGTGCTCTTCATCGAACGATTGCGCCGGTCGGCTGCTCATTGCAAATTGCGTCCTAGTGTTCATGGAAACTATAGTCGCCCAACAGCGAATCATCCGCTATCCGGATCTTGCTCGCAATTCGGATTGCTAGCGGCGTGGGTTTTCCGTAGCCTGCAGGAGTACAGCTTCTGCCCGCGCCAGATCGCCTTCCGTATCCACGCCGATAGTGTCTCGGGGTGCGTCAGCCACGTAGATCGCAATGCCATTTTCAAGCAGGCGGAGTTGCTCCAGCCGCTCCAGCGGTTCGAGCAGTCCAGTCGGCAACTCCGCGAAACGCTCAAGCGCCGCCTTACGGTAGGCGTAAATCCCCAGATGTTTCCGGTAGCCTGTGAATCCAACCTGGTCGCGGTCGTAAGGAATGGTGGCACGCGAGAAGTAGAGCGCACGCCCATCCAGCGCAGTCACCACCTTCACTGCGTTGGGGTTCGTAAACTCCTCCGGCGGGCACAGAACGGCCAGCGTCGAAACCTCGACCTCGGGACGTACGAAGAGTCCGAGCAGCGGTGGGAAGAAGTCGAATGTCAGCGTAGGCTCGTCGCCCTGGATGTTGACGTAGATCTCGGCATCGATCTGCCGGGCCACTTCGCGCACGCGGTCGGAGCCGCTGGCGCACGCCGGCGACGTCATCACCGCGGGAATGGAACGCGCTCGGCACACTTCGGCCACCTCTTCGGAGTCGGTCGCCACGACCACCGGGTCCATCAGGCCGCTCGACTGCGCCGCGCGCCACACCCACTCCACCATGGGCCGTCCGGCAATCGTGCGCAGCACCTTGCGGCTAAGGCGCGTGGAATGGAGCCGGGCAGGGATCACGCCGGCAATGCGGAAGGCACTCATGCAAATTAGTTTAGAGGAGTGGGGTTGCGGGGCCGCACGGTTTGACCTGCGCTGGACGCCCCCGTATCATCAAGGAGTGGGATCCTGTGCGCATGTCCTTGTGCCGTCCCGCATGTCTTCCAGCCATTCCGGCGGAGTAGCTCAGATGGTTAGAGCGTGGGATTCATAACCCCAAGGTCGACGGTTCGATCCCGTCCTCCGCCACCAGCTAAATTCATGACTTACCAGGCGCAGTGGCCCTGCGTTCACGGCCGGACGCCACGAACGGCAACAATATCAACGGAAACCGGTGCGCCGGCAACGGCCCGTGCGCGCACCAGCGCCTCAAAATAAGGAGACGTCGACTTGGAAATGCGCTGCACTGCGCTCTCCAGCTCATCCCGGCCGCTGGAGGCAGCCAGGAATGCACTCAAGGCCTCAGTACCTTCCTGACGCAGGCCTTGCAGGATCATCACATTCCCTTGGCCGATCTGCCCCGGAAGCACCGAGATGGTGGCGTAGTCGTCGCCAGTCAATCCTGTGCCCGCCAGCCCGAAATATTGCTTCTGTTCACCGGGCAGCGGCTTGCGGTTGAGGAAGTACATGCGGCCGCCCACGCTCTCCTCAACTTCCTGGAAGTTGAGCTTGTCGGCGAACAACGTGACCCATGGGTTGGACGTTGGCCCACCGACGAAAATGAAATTCCCCTGCTCCAGATCGCGCTGGTCGAGATCGCGCGCCGAGGTCAGGACGAGCTGGCTATCGAGCGGCGCAGCCAATTTCATGAGCGTGGCGATCGTGGTCAGATCGGCAAACGACGTGAGCTGCGAGTCCGATACATAGTCCATCAACCGGTCGACGTTCTCGGGCAGATGCGGAGGAATCAAGCTTCTCCGGTAATTGCGTTGCAGATATTCATTGAGGGTCGTCTCATGCTCGCCCAGGAGCCGCAGCATGAGGCTGCTGTCGGAGACCACAATCCGCGTCTGCCGGTCAGGCTGAATCACTGTATTGAGCGGCCAGGGTGTCCGCGGCACAACAACGGCCTTCGCAGTGCGATACCAGCCCACCGCACAAATCACCGCGGCTATGATGGCAAGCCCGCACAGGATTTCTGCCACTCGGCTTTTGGGCGTCCGAGGCGCTTCGGGCGGAGCCACAGGCAACGGACCCGGCAACACTCGCAATTCCGGCATGGAGTCATGAAACTCCAGAGCATACGAACCCTTGGGAATCTCTATCCGCAGGGGCTCGTTGCGGCCCTCCTGTGCGAAATATTCATGGAGGCGCAACCGCAACTGACGCACATGGACACGGACCGCGCTATCTTCGGCGGGACTATATCCGGCCGGCTTGCCAAAGACTGTGATTCCAATCTGCCGCTCGGTCAGGCTGTCGGCTTTACCCAGAACGGTCTGTTCCGCAAGGTAGCTGAGCAATCCTGGCAAATGGGCGGATTTCTGGAACGGGCCGGTTTGCAGGATGCGCTCGACGAGCTGCCAACGAGGATCGGAATGCAGCTCTGGCGAAAATGCGCTCGCCCATTTGGGCGTTTCCGGCTTAGTTTCCAGCAGGGACATAGCCGAAACAGATTATATACATCTGCGACAGCGCGCACTTTAACCGGCCGTCAACATTGCGCAACCCTCCGCGACTGCTCCTCACCACCCAGGACCACCTAACCCGCAGTTCCGTTTTTGCTGCTTGCAAGTTGTTTGGAATCCGCGCGTTTTCCTCTTGCGAACTTTCGTTGAAGAGACATGGAAGCTCGAAGAGGCGGAATCTTTATCACACGGATTCAGGGTCTCATCCAAGTGATCCGGGAAAGACCACTTTTTGTAGTCCAACCCAACGCATCGGTGAAAACCAGGATTTCACCATGTTTTCCAGTGCTAAACCCTTGGCAGACCTTCTCTGATTTCCGACACTCGCAATTGGTTTTCGAGATAGCAGGTTTATCCGGTGCATGGAGCTCGAAGACTCCGAGTGCCCTAAAGCTTGCGCGTCTTGATTTGTGTGTCTCCCGGCAGTATCCCGGAGTTCTTTGGAGGCTGATTACGATGAAAAATGGAAGAGAGTTTCACAATGATGCCGGCAGTGGGCCGAGGGGCAAGCGGTCCGCGTTCTGGATGTGGGTGCTGCTTTTCACGCTGGCAGGCCCGGCCTTTCAACTCCTTCACGCGCAGCAGAACGCCGGCCTCACCGGCAGGGTGACGGATCCGTCGGGCGCCGCCATCGCCGGCGCGCATCTGACCTTCACCAATGAAGCCACCGGGATCAAGTCCCAATACGCCGCCTCCTCAGTAGGAGTCTACACAGCCCCCTTGCCGGCCGGGACCTACGATGTCAGGGTCGAGGCACAGGGCTTTCAGATCTTCGACCAGACACATGTCGTTATCGAGGTCGGAGCGCAGGCGACCGACGACATCCAGATGAGGCTCGGCAGCAGCACACAGACAGTCGAAGTGTCATCGCTCAATACCATTGGGCTCGACACTACGGATCCGCAACTCGATTCGATGGTACCGGCGTCGGAAGTCACGGACCTGCCGCTCGAAATCAACGGAAACATGCGCCAGATCACAAGCTTTGCCACGCTGGCGCCGGGCGTGCGCAACGGCCAGTACGGCAGCGTAGTCGTCGAAGGTGGAGCATCCGGCCAGATCAACGCTGCCGGCAACTATTACAACGGCTTGCAGCTCGACACCGCATCGGACATCAACTCAGACCCCCCGTACGAAATGGTGGACCAGTTCCGCATCATTCGCGACCTATTTTCGGCCCGGTACGGCATGGTGCAGGGCGCGGTCGACTACAACATGCGCTCGGGCACCAACAAGCTGCACGGCGATGGTTTCCTGATCGACCGCAATAGCATCTTTGACTCACCTGGCTTCTTCCCGAGCAACTTCAATAGCGCCGGAAAGCCGATTGCGCCGCCCGACTCGGAAACCGAATGGGGTGGCACCGTCGGCGGCCCCGTGGTTCTGCCGCACCTCTACAACGGACACAACAAGACCTTCTTCCTCGGCAGCTTCGACATCTTCAACAAGAACCAGGGCCTGACGTCCTTCAACACGGTTCCCACCGTGGCTGAGAAGCAGGGCGACTTCAGCGGCTTCGTCGATACCACCGGCAAGCAGATTCCCATCTACGACCCGCAGACCGGCCAGCAGTTCCAATGCAACGGCAAACTGAACGTGATCTGCCCCAGCCGTTTCGACCCTCTGTCCAAGTCGCTGCTGCAGTACATCCCCGATCCCAACTCGCCTGGAACCAACTTCGGAATGGACAGCAACGAGTCCTCTGCCGTCAAATCGGTTCCGTTCCAAACGCAGGCTTACGGCGTGACGATCAATCATCAGATCTCGCCTAGCCAGAACATCGCCTTCACCTGGTGGCGCAATCACTACTACACGGTCCAGGAAGAAAGCGTTACAAATGGCTCGTTCAACACCTCCGCCGCCATAGTCGGCCCCAGCAACCCCTTGAGCCCCGAGCAATCGGGCGTCGACACCGCCAACGTCTGGCTCGCAAATTATTCAAAAATTCTCCGTCCCAATCTGGTCATGAGCGCCGGTGTTTCAGCCCAGAACAAGATGCAGAACTATGTCGACGACAACCAGAAGGTGAACTTCGCGGGCATCCTCGGCGGTACCACGTTGCCCTTCATCAGCTTCGGCGGCCAGAACGCTCCCACCGGCTTCGGCAACGGCAACAGCTCCCTGATCCAGAACTACGTGGACAACATCGGCTGGAACCTGTTCAACAACTGGATGTGGAACAAGGGCCGCCACACGTTCAATATCGGCGGCGAGTTCCATCACTATTACGAGAACACTCTGAGCAACTACTCCAGCGGCAAGTTCACGTTCAGCAATTCTGAGACTTCGATACCGAACACGACCAATGCCAATTTCTCCAAATGGGGCAGCGGTTTTGCCAGCTTCCTGCTCGGCTTGCCGGATTCCGCCAGTCGCTCGTCCGTAGCCAAAACAGCAGTCGACACAGATGCCATTGCTGCTTACATCCAGGACGACATGAAGGTGAACAGCAAGCTGACCCTGAATGCCGGAGTGCGCTGGGACCTGATGATGCCCTACACACTGGCGCAGAACAACAACGTATTTCTAAATCCCACAGCCGCCAATCCCGCGGCCGGCAATTTACCCGGTGCGGCTACCGAGTACGGCAATTGCGCCGGTTGTGCGGGCTACAATCAGATCGCCATCCATTATCTGAACTTCGGTCCGCGCGTGGGCTTTGCCTATAACATCGCAAAGAACACGGTGATTCAGGGCGGATATAACATCACCTACCTGGGCTACAACGGCGCTTACGGCCAGGGCGAAGGCTTGAGCGGCGGCCCGAACAACATGGCCGGATTGCTCGGCGGCAGCTTTACGGTGAATTCAACCGGCGGCTATACCTCCAGCTATGGCCCGTGGACCAACTCCTCGGGAGCGGTGAATCCCATTCCGAACGTGACTCCCACGCCCTTCAGTTCAGGGTTAGGTGTTGCCCAGACCATCTACTATCTCGATTACGCCCACAACGGCGAAGCACCGCACCTGCAGATGTGGAGCCTGAGCCTGCAACAGCAGCTTCCCTGGCATACGATGCTGACTGTCGACTACACCGGGAACCGTGTAACGCATCTGTCGGGCTACACCATCAACCCCATCAGCCAGCCCGATCCTTCGGTTCTGCAGTACGGCGCATTGTTGACGGATAACATCAACTCCACCGCAGCGCAGCAGGCCGGCTTTACGGCGCCCTATGCGAACTTTGCCACTCAGTTCGGCGGCGGCGCCACGGTATACCAGGCGCTCAAGCCGTTTCCGCAGTACTCGAATGTGGCCCGCACCTGGGACCAGTCGGCGACCACCTACTTCAGCGCATTTCAGATCCAGGCCGACAAGCACCTGTCGAACAACTTGAACTTCCTGGCCAACATCGAGCTGCCCCGTCTGTACGACAACATGGTCACCACAGTGAATAAGTACAACCCGGCAGCGGATTGGGGCGAGGACACAACCGGCTCATTTGAAAGCAAGTTTGCCGGAACGTATGAGCTTCCATTCGGGCTGGGCCAGCGCTGGCTCAACACCGGCCGGGCAGGCAAGTGGGCAGGAGGCTGGCAGATCGGGGCAATCCTCACCTACAACAACTCCCAGCCGCTTTCCATCACGCAGGGCGGCGAAAAGCTGATCAACGGGACCAACCGTCCCAACTTCAACCCGTTGGCTACTCTGTGGTCAGGCAACTACGGCAATATCACGAAGTACTTCGATCACACGCTGGGAACCGCTCCAACGCTGTTCAGCACCAATGCCTGGAGCAATACCGGAAGCCAATATGTGCTGGGCAACGCGAAGCGCAATTACAACGCGGTTCGCGGACCGTGGTATCCGGTCGAGAACCTGACCGCCAAGAAGCTGTTCCATATCACCGAGGGCGCTTCCTTCAGCATCCGCATGGACTACTTCAATGCCTTCAATCGGGTTCAGGCTCCGTTCCCGACGACGGACATCACTGCCACCAACTTCGGTCAGGTCACGAGCAAGTTCTCTGCCACCAATCGTCAGGGCCAGATTGAGGGCACGTTCAACTTCTAGAATCACTCTGCAGAAACGGCGTGCAGGTGTGGGAGCATTTCGCTGCCGCACCTGCCCGTCACACGCGCGATCCCTGCTGCAGCAAGTCCTATCATTTCGTCTATCGCGAAAACCATAAGATCGACGGCGGTGAGGATACCTGTGTCTCAACACCAAGAATTCACCCGGCGCGACGTTCTGCGCAGAATCACGAAGCCCCAATACCTCAAACGCAGCACGCTCGCCGTTTGGATCGCCTCGGCTCTTGCCGCGCTTCTTGCGCTGCCTGCGCTAGCCGCACAGGCAGTTCCCGAAGAAGCTTTTGGCCCGTACAACGCCATCGTTCTGCCCGACGGGCTTGGCCTCACCAAGCCGCTCGCGCCTGCTCCTTCACTCGATCCGCGCTACCGCGGTCCGCAGCCGCCTGATCCCCTGACCGCGGGCGCTGCGGAGTGGACGCTTGCCTTCTGGTTCCAACCGTCTGAGCCGCTCTCCGGCACCACGTTGCTGGCCGGCTTCGGTGACCCAGCCGCCGCCGACGCGCGCTACATCGGGGTCGAGAAGGATCACCTTGGCTTGTGGCTTGGCACAGCGCAGAGCACCACGCATCTTCTCACCGGCAAAACACCGCTGAACAAAGGTGACTGGCATTTTGCAGCGGCCGTGAGCGATGGCCGGCAGGTGACGCTCTATGCCGATGGCGCGACTTTGGCCACGTGGCCTTTGATGCAGGGGACCATCGCCGCGCAGATTCAATTCGCTCCTCAATCGCAGCCAGCACATAGTTCGCAGATGCTGCCCGCGAAGGAGCCGTCAGAGCCGGAACTCACGACAACCCATTTCGGCGGCCGTATCGCTGCGCTCAAAATTTATCGCGAGCCGCTCAACACCGATCAGGTCAAGGCAATCTTCGACACCCGTCCAGACTTCAGTCTTCCAACCTATGAAGAAGCTTCGCCGCACTGGGGCGTGCAAACTCGCGGACAGGCCGGCATGAGCGAGCCGCAGGATCCCTCCACTTTGCCGCGCAGCAAAGCGCCCTTTCAGAAACCACTCGCGAAACCGCTGACGCAAACCGAACTTAGAAATGAGATCGCCGGCGATAATCCCTGGACCCTTCGCGGCGGCTGGCGACTCGCTCCTGCGCCCGATGTGAAAGCCGCAGGCGAGGAGATATCGCAGCCCGGCTTCGACGACAGGAAATGGCTCGTCGCCACCGTCCCCGGAACCGTGCTGACCACCATGGTTGACCGCGGCCTCTATCCTGATCCGGACTATGGCCTCAACAATATGGCTATCCCGGAAAGCCTCGCTCACCAGGATTACTGGTATCGTGTCGAGTTCAAGG
>Ga0335072_10017347_pt1 | contig 10184 bp, 10 predicted proteins | sample Lox_Sample_21_FD_206725 | JGI IMG/M metagenome (GOLD analysis project Ga0335072, IMG submission 206725) | Soil microbial communities from Loxahatchee National Wildlife Refuge, Florida, United States - Lox_Sample_2.1 | ecosystem: Environmental > Terrestrial > Soil > Wetlands | place: USA...
CTTCCTGGCGGTGGGGCGATTTCGCCACGATTCCCATCTCCTGCTGCAAGCCCTCGCCGGCGAGCGGAATCACCTTGCCGCGCTCGTGCAGAACCAAGGAATATGCGGTGAAGACGACGTCGGCGTTACCGGACGTGCCGAACTGTCTGGCCATGCTGATGTTCTCGGCGTACACGATTTTCGGCTGGATGCGCTTCCACTCGGGCTGCTTTTCGAGCAGCGCCTGGGCGGCCGTGCCGTAGGGCGCCAGCGCGGGATTGGCCAGTGCGATCACCCGCACGTCCGGCGACGCCAGATCCTGCAGCCGGCTCACCCGCGCCTTGCTGGAGGGCGGGATCCAGATCGCGAGCACGCCGTAAGCGTAGACCGCGCGGCTCGCGGGCGCCAGCAGGCCTTCTTTTTCGAGTTTCGTCACGTGCTCCGAATCGGCGGCGGCAAACACGTCGAAAGGTGCGGAATTTTCGATTTGCTGCGTCAGCTGCGCGGTCGAGCCGAAGCTGAACACGGCATGAATGCCGGTTTGCGCTTCAAACTTCGGCCCCAGCTCGCCGCAGACGTCCATGAGATTGGCGGCGGCGGCCACGGTGATTTCGGATTTCGCCGCGGCCGGTTCCGGCATCTGGCTGCACAGCGTCAAAAGCAGCGAGGACAGGAGCAGGACAACCGGGGAGGGCCGCATGTTTGTATCGAATCAGAGACTCTGTCTTGTATATACTACAATGAAAGACGATGCGAGGACTCCGCCGGTTCGTGCCTTTCTTCTTTCTCGCCTGCGGAGTCTTCGCTCAGCCCGCCGCGCAGATTACCGTCAGCGGCGACATTCCGCAAGTCCTGACGCTGACCGCCGGCGACCTGGCGAAAATGCCGCGGTCCATGCTCGCGTACAAGAACGAACGCGGCGAAGAGCTCCAGTACGCTGGCGTGCTGCTGTATGACGTCCTGAAGCGCGCCGGCGCGCCGCTGGATAAGCAGCTTTCGGGCAAGGGCATGGCGAGCTACGTTTTGGCGGAGGCGAGCGATGGCTACCAGGTGGTGTTCTCGCTCGCGGAAATCGATCCGGCGTTCACCGACAACCGCGTTCTACTCGCCGACACGCTGGACGGCAAACCATTGCCGGAACGGCAGGGCCCGTTTCGCCTGGTGGTGCCGCAGGATAAGAAAGGCGCGCGATCCATCCGCATGCTGACGCGGCTGAATGTAGTGAAGCTGCGCCAGTAACTTGCAATCCCGCGCCCGCGCGGCTGTAATCGGAACAGCCTATGGAGACACGAACTCACCTGAACCAGATGCGCCAGCAGCGCGGCATCTCCGCTTCCGAGCTTGCCCGGCAGGCCGGCGTGAGCCGCCAGACCATCTATGCGATCGAAGCCGGTGAATACGTCCCCAACACGACGCTGGCGCTGCAACTGGCGAAGCTCTTGGAGGTGCGTGTCGAGGATTTGTTCGAGCTGGAGTCCCAGGCGCCCGCCGTGCAGCCGCCGGTGAGCATCGACCTGCTGGCCACACAGGGCGGCGCACGCAAAGGGCAGCCGGTGCAGCTCTGCCGCGTGGGCAAAAGGACCGTGGGCGTCGCGGCAACCCCGCAGCCCGTGTTACCGATGGCGGACGGCGTCATCGTGGAAGGCTCCGCGCGCAGCCATCACGCGCAGGTGCATGTGTTTCAGGACGAGATCGACGAAGGCAAACGGCTATTGGTGGCCGGATGCGACCCCGGAATTTCGCTGCTGGCGCAGCATCTGGGACGCTTCCACGATGTGGATTTGGTCGTGGCGCCTTCCTCCAGCCATCAGGCGCTGGCGTGGCTGAAAGAAGGCATGGTGCACGTGGCCGGCTCGCATCTGCGCGACTCGAGCGGCGAATACAACCTGCCCGCGGTCCAGCGCCTGTTTCCGCATGGCGCGGTAAAGGTGGTGACGTTCGCGGTTTGGGAACAGGGACTTGTTACGGCGGCCGGCAATCCGAAAAACATCCGCGCGGTCGCGGACCTGGCGCGCAAAGACGTCCGCATCGTGAATCGCGAGAAGGGCGCCGGCAGCCGCGAGTTGCTCGACCGCGAGTTGCGAGCGGCGGGAATCGACGCCGAGCGCGTTAACGGATATGATCGCGTCGCATACGGCCACCTGCCCGCCGCTCTCGCCGTGAGCCTGGGCGAAGCCGATTGTTGCGTTGCCACGCGCTCGGCCGCGCGCGCCTTCGGGCTGGCGTTTCTTCCGCTGGCCACCGAGCGCTACGACCTGGTGCTTCGCCGCCAGTCGACGCGTTTGCCTGCTGTGGAGGCGCTACTCGACGCACTGAACCGCGCCGCCGTCCGCAGGAAGCTTGAGCTGCTCGCCGGCTACGACACGCGGCACACCGGCGAAGTACTGGCCGGGTAGCAGGCAGGGGAGCACCGCACAATCTCAGCATGCCGGAAGCCTTCTTGCAGGCCCTCGCCCAATGGGCGCCGGGCAGTCCGGGACGTGGATCACGTGCTGCTCGTCCGGGACCCGGAGCGGTTCTTGCTCAGCGCAGACTGGATGGAGCGCTTCGGGCAAGTTTCCGCCTTTCAAGATGAGGGTTGGGGACGATTGGGCTCCCGCTTTTCATTCTTATTCCTGTTTTTCTAGCCCAGGTGTTATAGTATTCGAACGGCGTGCAGCATTCTTGTTTCGCTGGGGTCTGAAGAGGATGCCGGACGGCCGGCTTGAGGATCACTATGGACTTAACACATATTCATCTCTTGCTAAACCATTTTCCAACCATCGGCACCATCATCGGCGGTGGTTTATTTGTACTTTCTCTCATCATGAAGAGCGACGATCTGAAGCGTGCCAGTCTGGTTGTCTTGCTGGGAATCGCGCTCATCTCGATCCCCACTTATATGAGCGGAAATGGCGCGCAGGACGGGATCAAGGCGCTGCCGGGCGTATCGAAGGCAATGATCGAGGCCCATGAGGGCGCGGCCTTCGTCGCCATTTTGTTCATGGAGGTCACGGGGGCGTTCGCCTGGCTGGGATTGTGGCAATTCCGGCGTCTGGCGCGCATCCCCAACTGGAATCTGACGGTTATCCTGATCCTGACGGTGGCGAGCTTCGCTTTGATGACCCGCGCTTCCAACTTGGGCGGCGAAATTCGCCATCCGGAAATCCGGGCCAGCCAGGCGCAAGAAGCGGCCACAGCGGACCCTGGTCTGGCGCGCACCGTGGGTTCGTTCGTGACCGACACTCCCTGGATGTGGCCGACCTGCGAAACGCTGCACTTCGTCGGCCTCAGCCTTTTGGTGGGCGTGGTTTTCATCGTGGATCTGCGCGTTCTGGGTTTCATGAAGGGCGTGTCTTTCGCTTCTCTCCACCGTCTGCTGCCCTGGGCCGCGATCGGGTTCGGCACCAACGTCCTCACCGGTATCTTGTTTTTCGTGGGCATCCCCGGCCAGTACATTCACAATACATCCTTCTACTGGAAAATCGGGCTGGTGATGCTCGCCGGATTGAACGCCGTGTATTTCACCCTGCTGGACGAACCCTGGGAACTGGGACCCGGCGAGGACGCATCGTTCACGGCTAAATTTGCCGCGGCTTCTGCGATGTTGCTGTGGATGGGCGTCTTGTACTGCGGCAGCATGCTGCCATTTCTGGGCAACTCGTTCTAGCCCGAGATAGGAACAAATCCATGTCATTGGTAGTCGGAACTATTTTGTGGGTCAGCATTATAACGGTTCTCATCGGTGTCACCGGCTATGTGTTGGATCGAAGCACGGCGCGCCGGGAGCACAAGGATTAAGGCATGCACCAATTTCTTGAAGCCATCGAAAACCTGGCATTCAGCCAATGGGTGAAAAACGCCCCAACCGTTTGGGCCTTCCCGACGATTCTGGTGCTGCATACGATTGGGATGGGGATCGTGGCCGGCGGGTCTGCCATGCTTAGCCTGATGCTGCTCGGCTTCTGGCCGGGTGTGCCGATGAAGCCCTTCGTTCGCGCGTTCCCGTATATGTGGGCGGCGTTTTGGATGAACGCGGCAACCGGAGTCATGATGCTGATGGCCGACGCCACCACCAAACTGACGACACTGGATTTCTATATCAAAATGGCGTTCGTGTTCGCGGGAATGTACTTTCTGATACGCATGCGGCGGCAGGTGTTCGAGGATCCGCAGCTCGATCGGGCTCCGGTTTCGAGCAACGCGAAGGTGCTGGCCTGGGCGTCGCTGGCCTGCTGGTTTGGCGCGATTACCGCGGGCCGCCTGCTGGCTTACGTGAAGTAACCAATATGGCCCACGGCGCGCCTTAAGATCCAAGGCGCTCCGAGTGATATACTCACTGGACAAGTTGCCTGCTGTATTGGGTTGCGACGACAATTTTGAGGAGGTTTTCGATGCTGAAGCGAACTCTTGGATTTCTGGCTTTGCTCGGGTGGCTGATGGCCGGCAGTTTCACGCTGCTGGCTCATCATTCCCTCGCGGGCGTGTACGACATGAAGAACGACAAGGAACTGGATGGAACGGTCACGGCGATCAAGTTTTCGAATCCCCACGGTTCTCTGACTGTCGCGGTCAAGAACGCGGATGGCTCGACCACCGAGTGGGTGTTGACGCTCGGCTCCGCTACCGCCCTCGCTCAACGAGGCATCGGCAAGACCGGACCGAATGCCCTTCACCCCGGCGACCACATCAAGGTGAAGTTCCTCCCCGCCAAGGACGGCAGCCCCTTAGGGTTCCTCAAGACCGTGGTGATGCCGGATGGACGCGTGGTCCAGATCGCGGCCGGTCAAGGTAACGAATAGAACACCGGGGGCGGACCACCATGGCTCTTGAACGAAGGACCGTTTGGGCGCCGGTTGCGGCTGCGGCCGCCCTTGTGATCGGCTTGCTTTCGCCGGTTGCCGCGCGGGCGCAGTTCGGATTTCCGGACCCTCCTCCGCCCTACCGGCCCGCGAAGGAAGCCAAGGACCTGCGGTCCGTGCTTTTCAACTGGACCTGGTACATGGGCATGCTGCGAGGTGTCGATGAGCACGAGCTGATCACATCGCTCGAATACCAGGGCAAGGGCGCCATCCAGGTGGACGGCGAAGCCTGTACGCTGACGAAATATCGCGTCAGCACCAACTACCAGATCCCCGGTCAGCGGGTGCAGTACACCTGCACCCGGCCCAACGGGCAAACGGTTTCGAATATCGAGGTATTGAACGGCCATTACGCCTGGGACGAAGACTTCCCGGGTGCGGAAATCGATGCGGGGAAGGGGAAGGCCGCGCCGAGGCCGGACGCGGTGGAAGAGCGGCTCATCCGCTTGTACGCCAGTCCGCAGGGCGCGCCGAAGGCCGCGATCGCGGGGGCCGACCCGGAGGCGGTGCTGGGAGCCAACCCGGGCACGCTGGTCAAGGACGGTCTCATGAAGGCCGGCCAGACTTCCCTCGCGTGGCAGGACGGCAAGCCCGTAGTAACCTACCCGATTCCCGGCGTTCCCGGCGCCATCGCCACCGCAACTCTGGATGCGAAGTACATGGCGGAGCGCGTAGTGGTGAAGCATGGGTCGAAAACGATCGAGTTCAACTACGGCGACTACCAGGACTGGAACAATCCGCTGAACAAAGTCGACGCGTTGTACGCGGGCAAGATCTCGGAAAGTCACAACGGCGCTCTCGTTCGCGACCTCACCACGGTCCAGACGGAGACCGGCAGCGTTTATGTGGCCATGCCTGTGCCAGCCAGTGTGATCGCGGCAATGCATGCGCCGGCGTGGCCGGCGCCGGTGTGGAACGGGCCAGCCCCCTTCGTGTTCGGGCCAGCCCCCACGGGCACTCAGGAAACCGCGAACGCGCCCACGCCGCGGACTCCCGATGGGCATCCGGACATGACCGGCACCTGGAACTCCTCCGGCATGAACTGGCGTTACGGCAATCGCCGCTGCGATCCAACGCAGCAGGAGGGCTGCTCGCGGGCGCTCAATCAGACCATGGATTTCGAGTTCGAATCGCCTTCCCGCTTCGGACCGAATCGTCCGCTGTATAAGCCCGAGTTCTGGGACAAGGTGCAGAACCTCGACATGTGGACTAACAAGGACGACCCGGTTATGACCTGCCAGCCGCTGGGGATTCCGCGCGAGGGCCCGCCCCATCGCATCGTCCAGACACCCACCGACATAATCTTCTTCTACACCCGGTATGTCGATGGCGGCGGCGGGTACGGGGAATACCGCATCATCCCTACTGACGGCCGCAAGCACGATCCTAAACAGGCGATCGAGAGTTTCTATATGGGATATACCGTGGGCAAGTGGGAAGGTGACACGCTGGTTCTCGACTCCATCTCGTTCGTCGATAGCACCTGGCTCGGGCGCGGCGGTTACTTCCATTCCGATCAGATGCACGTGATCGAGAAACTCACGCGTCACGGCAATCAGATCAACTACGAGGTAACGGTCGAAGATCCCGAAGTTCTCGCCGAGCCGTGGGTGATGACGCCGCGAACATTGTCGCTCGGCAACTTCCCCGACGCCGAACTTCTGCCCGAGCGGGGCGATTGTGAGGTCTACGAGACCAAGGACATCAGCTCACAGATTCGTCACTAGGAACTGAGCCGCACGTGAGCAAGCGAATGATCCGAGCCCTATTGGCCTTAGCCCTTTGTAGCGCCGTTTCTACTTCTGTTACCGAACGTGCCCAGGCTCAATCGCCCGCGGGCGCCGCGTCCGCACCGAAAGTGGAAGCGAACCTCGCTCAATTGATGCGGGGAACCCTCTATCCGGAATCGAACGTGGTCTTTGCGCCGCAGGACGTGAACCCGGCCGAGGTGCCCCACGCCAAGGATCCCAGCATGGCGACCGACCCGCTGCAGAGTTCTTATGGAAAATGGCAGGCGGTGGAGAACAATGCCTTGGCGATCGCCGAAGTGGCCAACCTCCTGATGCTTCCCGGACGCAAATGCGCGAACGGTCTGGATGTTCCGCTGCAGAACCCGGATTGGGCCAAGTTCGTCGAGGAGCTGCGCGACGCGGGAATGCAGGCCTACGCTGCGGCGCGAACCCAGAGCCAGGACAAGATGACCGACGTGTCCGGCGTGATGACGCTGGCCTGCCAGCATTGCCATCTGCGGTACCGCGATCGGCGCAGCCCCGCGGCCCGCTGCAAGTAAGGCCGGGGAAGCGCACGCGGCGTGCGCAACTACAATGAGCGTATGCCCACCGCTCCGATCGATGCTCCGTTAGCCTGTGTCTTCGACGCCTACGGCACCCTGTTTGATTACGCATCCGCGGTGGCGCGACACACCGCGGCTGTTGGCGCCTCCGGCGAACGGCTGAGCGGACTTTGGCGGGAAAAGCAGCTGCAGTATACGTGGCTTCGCGCCGCCCAGGGCAGGCATGCCGACTTCTGGCAGGTCACCGGCGACGCCTTGGACTTCGCGCTCGAATCGCTCGGGCTAAGCGATCCGGGCCTTCGCCAGCGGTTGATGGAATCCTACCTGACGCTCGATGCGTTTCCCGAAGTGCCCGAAGTCCTGCAGCGCCTCCAGCGTCAGGGGATCAAGACGGCGATCCTGTCCAACGGCTCGCCGCAGATGTTGCGGCCCCTTGTCTCCAACGCGCGCCTGGAGCCATTCTTGGACGCCGTGCTCTCCGTGGAAGAGGTTGGCGTCTTCAAACCGCATCCCAAGGTCTACCAGCTTGCCGTGGATCGTTTCGGCGTGGAAGCGCAACGCACCTGGTTTCAGTCTTCCAATGCGTGGGATGCGTGGGCCGCTTCTGCGTTCGGCATGCGAGTGGTCTGGTGTAATCGCTATGGTCAACGCTCCGAGCGGTTGCCCGGCCATCCCGATTACCAGATCCGTTCGCTGACCGAGCTTCCGTTTCTCACTCCTTCGCCCGCGGGCGGATAGCGCCCCGCCGCTATCATGAAGGTAGCGGCATGCCTGCGCTGATCGTCGATAACTACGATTCCTTCACCTACAACCTGGTGCACGCGGTGGCTGAAATCACCACCTGCGCACCCATCGTGGTGCGCAACGACGAGCTGAATTGGGATGAAGTACAGCGGTTGGATATCGATGCGGTGATTATTTCACCCGGACCGGGCCGGCCTGACAACCCCCGTGATTTCGGCATGTCCGCGCGGCTGATTGCGGAGGCCACCGTGCCGCTCCTGGGCGTCTGCCTGGGTCATCAGGGCATCGCGCAGCACTTCGGAGGGAGTGTGGTTCGCGCGGCGGAACCGGTGCATGGCCGCGGCGCGGAGATTTTCCATGACGGCGATGAACTGTTCGCCGGCGTCCCGAATCCGTTCACAGCCATTCGCTATCACTCGCTGCTGGTGGACGAGTCCTTGCCCGATTGTTTGCGCAAAATCGCCTGGACGCCCGACGGCCTGATCATGGCGCTGCGGCACGTCGAGCGTCCGATCTGGGGCGTGCAGTTTCATCCGGAGTCCATCTGCACCGAATATGGAACCACCATTCTGCGCAATTTCTTGAAAGCGCCGAAAAGATCCTCGCAATATGCCGTCAGATCCACGCCTGCCTCGCGGTCACGGATGAAAATGCAGGCGCGGCAGCGCCAACTCACGGTCGCACCGGAAACCCTGTTTCGAGGGCTCTTTTCGCACCAGCGCCACGCGTTTTGGCTCGACAGCTCGCTCGTCACGCCGCACAGCCGGTTCTCGTTCATGGGCGCTTCCGGCGAAGTGCTACGCCACGATTGCCTGGCCGGCGGGTTCTTTGAGCACATGGAGCAACTGCTCGAAAGCGAAGTGCACGCCCCCCCGCTCCCGTTCGACTTCACCGGCGGCTACGTCGGCTACCTGGGCTACGAACTGAAGGCCGAATGCGGCTCGCCGAATCTGCATCGATCCTCTCTGCCGGATGCTTTCCTGCTGCGCGTGGATCAGTTTCTCGCCATCGATCACTCCGAAAACGCCGTGTGGCTGGTCGGGCGCGATGCGGAATGGCTCGACGAAACCGAGCAGCGCATCCGTGCACTCCAAGATGGGTCCACGGGCCCTTGGTTTTGCCCGGCGCCCTCCTGCGAGCTGGGCATCTCGCGCGACGAATACCTGCGCCTGATCGCCGAATGCCGCTCGCGCATCGCCGCCGGCGAAAGCTACGAGATCTGCCTCACTAACCAGCTGCGAGTCGCCACGGACATCCCGGCGCTCGCCTATTACGAGGTCCTGCGCCGGCAGAATCCGGCGCCGCATTCGGCTTATCTTCAATTCGGCGAGATCCAGGTGGCCTGCTCCTCGCCCGAGCGATTCCTGCGCGTCGACCCCGTCGGCAACGTCGAATCGCGGCCCATCAAGGGCACCATCCGCCGCGGCGCCACCGAGCAGGAAGACGCCCAGTTTCGCGCTGCGCTGGCCGCCAGCGAAAAGAATCGCGCGGAAAACCTCATGATCGTGGATCTCGCACGCAACGACCTGGGCCGGGTCTGCCGCTTCGGCAGCGTGCACGTCCCGCGCATGATGGAAGTCGAGAGCTACGCGACCGTGCATCAACTGGTCAGCACCATCTCAGGCCGGCTCAATGCGGACGCCTCCGCCGTCGACTGCCTCCGTGCCGCTTTCCCCGGCGGCTCCATGACCGGCGCGCCCAAGCTCCGCACGCTGGAAATCCTCGACGAACTGGAGCCGGAAGCGCGCGGCATTTACTCCGGCAGCATCGGCTACCTCGGCTTCAACGGCGCCACCGACCTGAACATCGTGATTCGCACGGCGGTCTTCCACGCGGGCGTCGCCAGCATCGGCGTCGGCGGCGCGATCACGTTCCAATCCAATCCCGAAGAGGAGTGGGACGAGATGCTGTTGAAGGCGCAAGCGTTGCTGCGAGCGTTTTCCGGCACGCTATCATGAATGCTATGTCCACCGTCACACCGGTCCACGAGGCCACCGGCGTCTTCGATCGTATACGCGCCTTGGAAAGCGAATATCTGCTGCAGAACTACGCGCGCTACCCGCTGGTTCTGCATCGCGGCAAGGGCTGCTACGTCTACGATCCCTCCGGCAAGCGCTACCTCGATTTCATCACCGGAATCGGCGTCAACGCGCTCGGCCACGCCCATCCGCGCCTGGTGAAAATCATCCGCGAGCAGGCGGGCCTGCTGTTGCACTCTTCGAACCTCTACTACCACGAATATCAAGGCCCGCTCGCCGAGCGTCTGGCGAAAGCCAGCGGCCTCGAGCGCACGTTCTTTTGCAACTCCGGCGCTGAATCGATGGAAG
>Ga0335072_10017348_pt1 | contig 10183 bp, 7 predicted proteins | sample Lox_Sample_21_FD_206725 | JGI IMG/M metagenome (GOLD analysis project Ga0335072, IMG submission 206725) | Soil microbial communities from Loxahatchee National Wildlife Refuge, Florida, United States - Lox_Sample_2.1 | ecosystem: Environmental > Terrestrial > Soil > Wetlands | place: USA: Florida...
AACACGGCGGAGTACGGCGAATACGTCACGGGCCCGCGAATCATCACCCCGGAAACCAAGGCCGAGATGAAACGCGTGCTGGCGGACATCCAGTCGGGCCGCTTCGCGCGCGACTGGGTGCTCGAGAACAAGGCGGGCCAGCCCTTCTTCAAGGCGACGCGCGCCGTCAACGCGGCGCATCCCATCGAAGAGGTGGGCGAGAAGCTCCGCGCCATGATGCCCTGGATCGCCAAGAACAAGCTCGTGGACAAAGCCAAGAATTAGCGCGAAAAACGCGCATGCGCATCGGAACGCCTCTGTCGCCCAACGCCACGAAAGTGATGCTTCTGGGTGCGGGAGAACTCGGCAAGGAAGTCATCATCGCGTTGCAGCGGCTGGGCGTCGAGACGATCGCCGTCGACCGCTACGAAGGCGCGCCGGGACAGCAGGTGGCGCATCGCGCACACGTGATCGACATGACGGACGCGAAGGCGTTGCGCGAACTGGTCGAGCGCGAGCGGCCGCATCTGATCGTGCCCGAAATCGAAGCTATCGCCACCGATGAGCTGGTCCGCATCGAAGACGAAAAGCTCGCGACGGTCATCCCCACCGCCCGCGCGGCGCATATCACGATGAACCGCGAACGCATCCGGCGCCTTGCGGCGGAGGAATTGAAGCTTCCGACATCGCCTTATGCGTTTGCCTCTTCGCTCGGAGAGCTGCAGGCGGCGATAGACGGCGGCATCGGCTATCCCTGTTTCGTCAAGCCCGTGATGTCGTCCTCGGGCAAAGGACAATCGCGGCTCAAGAGCGACGACGATGTCGAGAAGGCCTGGGACAAGGCGCTCTCGGCCGGCCGCGTGAAGCAGCCGCGCATCATCGTGGAAGGCGAGATCAAATTCGATTTCGAGATCACCCAGCTGACCGTACGCGCCTCGGGCGGCGAGGGCGGCACGGCGACGCATTTCTGCGATCCCATCGGCCATGTGCAGCTCGACGGCGATTATGTGGAATCGTGGCAACCGCAAGCCATGAGCACAAAGGCCTTGGAGAAATCCCGCGACATCGCGGCGAAAATCACCACCGCGCTTGGCGGCTTCGGGATTTTCGGTGTCGAGCTGTTCGTGAAAGGCGACGAAGTTTGGTTCTCGGAAGTGAGCCCACGCCCGCACGACACCGGTCTCGTCACGCTCGTCTCGCAATATCAAAGCGAGTTCGCGTTGCATGCGCGCGCAATCCTGGGATTGCCGGTCTCGACCGCGCTGAAATCGCCCGGCGCATCGGCCGTCATCTATGGCGGCATGGACGCGCGCGGCATCGCATTCGAGGGCGTCGACGCGGCGCTCGCCGATCCCGAAACGGAGCTGCGTCTGTTCGGCAAACCGGAATCCTTCGCGAAGCGCCGCATGGGCGTCGCACTGGCGCGCGGCAAAAACGTCGACGAAGCGCGCGAGCGCGCCAAGACATCGGCTTCACGCGTCACACCCGCAAAAGCTTAACAAGTGGTTGCGCGCTTGCGCAGAGACGCTCACGCACATTGCCCCATTGCGCGCGTGAGCCTTGTGTCGTTGAACTGTCATTGAGCTGATACAATCTTTTAACTCCAAGAAAACCGCCTTCTTCTAGTGTTCCGGCCGCGTTTGCCGCGGGCCGAAGGGGATTCCAGCCTGTGAGTGTGTCCGACAGTTCCTGGAAGACCGTCTCCCCGAGCTCGCTAGGATGGACGGCCGGTTCGCTCGCGCTGCCGCTCCCGACCCTCTCGGTCGAGGTCACCTGCGGCGAGGCCTATGACTGGTTCCTTGCACATTCCGATCTGCGCGCCGTCGCCATCCTCGACTCCGAGCGCCGCGTCAAAGGCATCGCCAATCGCCTCAGATTTCTTTCGCAGTACGCGCAACGCTACTACCCCGAGCTGTACCGCCGGCATTCGGTGATGTCGCTGGCCAATCCCAATCCGCTGGTCGTGGACCGGCACATGCCGGCCGCCGATCTAGGCGCAACCGTTGTCTTCGAACAGCCCGACGCACTGATCGAGTGCTTCGTGGTCACCGATCGCGACCGCTATTTCGGCATCGCCACGGGCGAAGCCTTGATGCGGGCCAAGGTCGATCTCCTGGTGGCGCATCAGGAGGACCTGAAGCAGGCGCTGACCCGGCTCTCGGAGGCCAGCAAGGCGAAGAGCAACTTCCTGGCGCTGATGAGCCATGAGCTCCGAACGCCTCTGAACGCCATCATCGGCTTCTCGGAAGTGATTGCCGGGGAGTATTTCGGGCCGACCGGCGAGCGTTATCGCTCCTATGCGGGCGATATCCATGGCGCCGGCCGCCACCTTCTGGCCCTCATCAACGACATCCTGGATCTGTCCAAGGCCGAGGCCGGGAAGCTCGATCTCCATTGCGAGCCTCTGGACGTCAGCGCGATCGCCCGGGACAGCCTCAAGTTGATCGCGGAGAAGGCCCGGGCCCAGGGCATTCGGGTTGTGACGCGCTTCGCGCCGGACCTGCCCCCGCTCTCCGCGGACGCGCTCCGCTTGAAGCAGATCCTCGTCAATCTCCTCTCAAATGCCGTGAAGTTCACGGAGGTTGGCTCTGTCGAGGTCGCGGCCGAACTGACGGGAACAGGCGAATTCCTGATCCGCGTCAGCGATACCGGTGTCGGCATGGCGCCTGAGATGATCCCGGTGGCGCTCGAGCCCTTCCGCCAGATCGACTCGGCCCTGAACCGCAAATTCGAGGGGACGGGGCTCGGCCTTTCGCTGGTCAAATCCCTGGTTGAACGCCACGAGGGCCGGCTCGAAATCGAGAGCGCCCTCAACCAGGGGACGACGGTCCGCGTCTTTTTCCCCGCCGCCCGGACCCGTCCGGCCGACGGCGCATTGAGCGCCTGAATGCGCTCAACCGCGGCCTAGCCCGCCATCGCGAAAACTCGTGCTTTGAAGCGCCCAAAAGGCAGGCCCACCGTCTTGCGTGGGTGTGGGCCTTCGGCGTAAAAGCTTGGAAACGAAGTCGAAAGCGCGAATTCATTTACGCGCGCTTAAGGGCGATTCGTTTAGGTTAGCGAACCATAAATTCGGCGGGCGGAGCGACGATCCGGCTATGACAGCATACGCGCACAGAGACGTGACGGACGGCATCGCCGTTGTCGCGAACGCGCGCGTGACGTTCAAGCCCCGTCATTCCCTCGGTTTGCCCAAGGCAGAGCTTCTCCTCCTTAGCTGCCCCTAGGCGTCGGCTGATCTCATCGGAGATCGGACGTTTAGGGGAGATCGCGCGATGAGAAACGAAGCCGCCGAAAGGCAAGCGGAAGGATTCACGAGGCCATGACAACGTCAGACAATCCCGAACGAATCAAAATATTCGACACCACATTGCGCGACGGCGAGCAATCGCCCGGCGCTGCGATGACGCTCCAGGAAAAACTCGAAGTCGCCGAGCTGCTCGATCAGATGGGCGTCGACGTGATCGAAGCCGGTTTCCCGATTTCCTCGAACGGCGATTTCGAAGCCGTTCATGAAATCTCCAAACGCACGAAGAACGCCGTGATCTGCGGTCTGTCGCGGGCGGGCTTCAAGGACATCGATCGCGCCGGCGAAGCGCTGAAGCCGGCGAAGCGGTTCCGCATCCACACCTTCATCTCCACCAGCCCCGTTCATATGAAGCACAAGCTGCAGATGGGCCCGAACGCGGTGCTCGACGCGGTGGGCGCCTCGGTCGCGCGGGCGCGCAACATCACCGACGACGTGCAGTGGAGTCCCGAAGACGCCACCCGCACGGAAGCCGATTTCCTCTGCCGCTGCGTGGAGCTCGCGATCCGTTCCGGCGCCACTACCATCAACATCCCCGACACGGTCGGCTATGCGACGCCGCAGGAATATCTCGAGCTCATCCGGATGCTCCGGGAGCGCGTGCCGGCGGCAGACAAGGTCGTCTTCTCGACTCATTGCCACAACGATCTGGGCCTGGCCGTCGCCAATTCGTTGGCCGGCGTTCTGGGCGGCGCCCGGCAGGTCGAATGCACCATCAACGGCATCGGCGAGCGTGCCGGCAACGCGGCCCTCGAAGAGATCGTCATGGCGCTCAAGGTGCGACGCGACGCCATGCCGTTTCAGACCGGTATAGACACGACGCTGCTGGCGCGTGCGTCTAAACTCGTTTCGAACGTCACGGGCTTTCCTGTGCAATACAATAAAGCCATTGTCGGAAAGAATGCGTTCGCGCACGAATCTGGTATCCACCAGGACGGCATGCTGAAGAACGTCGAGACCTACGAGATCATGCGACCCGAGGATGTGGGCGTGAAGGAGACCTCGCTTGTGCTCGGCAAGCTGTCGGGACGGCATGCCTTCCGCGACAAGCTCGAGAGCCTCGGCTATGTGATGGAAGGCCCCGCCTTCGAAGAGGCGTTCCGCCGGTTCAAGGAACTCGCCGACAAGAAGAAGCACGTATTCGACGATGACCTGGTGGCGCTGGTGGACGACGAAGTCCTGCGCGGCCACGACAGCATCACCGTCAAGGCCCTGAAAGTGGAGACCGGCGTGGGCGTCGAGCCCACAGCGGACTTGACTCTCTCCATAGGGGGAGAGGAAAAGCGCGCACGCACGGTCGGTGACGGCGGTATTGACGCCGTTTTCACGGCCATAAGAGAGCTCTATCCGCACACGGCGTCGTTGCAATTGTTCCAGGTCCATGCGGTGACCGAAGGAACGGATGCACAGGCGACGGTCAGCGTGCGGCTTGAGGAAAATGGGCGCACGGTCACGGGGCGCGCCGCGGATACGGACACGTTGGTGGCCGCCGCCTATGCCTACGTGAATGCGCTCAACAAGCTTTTGGTGAAACGCGAAAAGCAGGCACCGGAGGCACTTTCGGTCGCGCGTTAGGCGCCGAGTGCCAAGGGCTGGCCCGGAAAGGTATAGGCAGAACAGCATGTTCGGCAGTCTTCTCGGCGTACTGTCGAGCGATATGGCCATCGATCTCGGAACGGCGAATACGCTCGTCTATGTGAAGGGGCGCGGTATCGTCCTCAACGAGCCGTCGGTCGTCGCGACGATGAACAGGGGCGGCAAGAAACAGGTCCGCGCGGTCGGCAACGATGCCAAGATGATGCTGGGGCGCACCCCCGGCAACATCGAGGCCATCCGCCCGATGCGCGACGGCGTGATTGCCGATTTCGAGATTGCGGAAGAGATGATCAAGCACTTCATCCGCAAGGTCCATAATCGCCGGTCCTTCGCCAATCCGATGATCATCGTCTGCGTTCCGTCCGGCTCGACCGCGGTGGAACGCAGGGCCATCCAGGAATCGGCCCTTTCCGCCGGCGCCCGGCGCGTGTTTCTCATCGAGGAGCCGATGGCGGCGGCGATCGGGGCCGGACTTCCCGTCTCCGAGCCGACCGGCTCGATGGTCGTCGACATCGGCGGCGGCACGACGGAAGTGGCCGTCCTGTCCCTCGGCGGCATCGTCTATTCCCGCTCGGTGCGCGTCGGCGGCGACAAGATGGACGAGGCGATCATCGCCTATATCCGCCGCCACCAGAACCTTCTGATCGGCGAAGCCAGCGCCGAGCGGATCAAGAAGGAAATCGGCTCGGCCGCGCCCCCGGTCGAGGGCAACGGCATCACCCTCGAGATCAAGGGCCGCGACCTCTTGAACGGCGTCCCGAAGGAAATCTCCATCACCCAGCGCCACATCGCCGAAGCGCTGGCGGAGCCGACCAGCGCGATCGTCGAGGCCGTGAAAGTGGCGCTCGAAGCGACGCCGCCGGAACTCGCCGCCGACATCGTCGACAAGGGCATCGTTTTGACCGGCGGCGGCTCGCTCCTCGCCAATCTCGATCAGGTGCTGCGCGAGGAAACGGGGCTTCCGATCAGCATCGCGGACGACCCGCTCTCCTGCGTGGCGCTCGGAACGGGTCGCGTGCTCGAAAACGCCAAGGTCATGCGGCATGTGTTAACGACAGCGTTCTAAGATAGGTGCGGGCGGACTGGTAAGGCGTCATGGCGAACGGGACTTGGAAGATCGCGCGCGGGAAGGGAAGCCCTCAGCTTTCCATCGCGATCGTCGCTGTCCTTGCTGCCGTCCTCGTCGTTCTCGGTCGAGCCCAGTCCACGCTCTTCGATCGCGCGCGCACCTATTTCTCGGACGCGACGGCGCCCATGCTCGAAGCCGCCCGAGGGCCGGTAAACGGCATCGGGCACTGGGTGGGCGGCCTCGGGCAGATTTTCGTCATCTATTCCGAGAACCAGCGGCTCAAGGAGGAGAACGCCAAGCTCCGCCAGTGGCAGAACGCGGCGCTGGTCCTCCAGCAGCGATTGAAGCGCTATCAGCTCCTCCTGAACGCCGTCCAGGATCCGACGCTGTCCTCGGTCACGGCGCATGTCATCGGCCGCGCCAACCGGCCCTTCCTCGATACGATGATCCTCGATGCCGGCAAAAATCAGGGCATCAAGCCCGGCGAGGCGGTGGTCGACGATCGCGGCATGATCGGGCGTATCTATCTCGTCGGCCAGCACACATCCTGGGTCATTCTCCTGACCGATCTGTCGAGCCGCATTCCCGTTGCGGTCGAACCCGGCCACGTCCAGGCCATTCTCTCAGGCGACAACACGACGGTGCCGAGCCTTGAGACGTCGCGGCCGGGTGTCGTGCTCAAAGTCGGCCAGCCGATCGTGACCTCGGGCGATGGCGGGCTTCTGCCGGCCGGCCTTCCCGTCGGCACCGTGACCTGGAACGGCAGCGAATTCCGCGCCACGCTTCTGGCCGATGCCACGTCGGCCGACGATGTGCGCATACTCGATCTGAGAACACCGCCGGAGCAGCCGCCGACCCCGAACGCGAGCGATCTTCCGGTCGTCGCAGGCGGATTTCCGCCGGCGGCTCAGGCGCCCAACACGCTGCCCGGCGCGCAGGTCAAACCGTTGCCCTTGCCGGCCGGCGTGCCGCCGCCGCTTTCGCAACAGCAGCTTGAACAGGCCAAGGCCGCCGCGAAACAGGGTACGGCGCCTGCGGCGCCCCCCGCGCAAGACGCCGAGCAAGATCACTAAGGGACGGACGGGTCATGAACGATCGTCTCGGCCTTTCTTTTTCCGGAAGCTTTGCTTCCGTGCTGCCGTTCCTCTGCGGCGCGGTCGGCGTCGTCGTGGCCAACGTGCCGATCTCGTTTCTGGGCGGGCTCGTGCCGTCGCCGCTTCTGGCCTTCATGCCGGTCTATTTCTGGTGCCTCGTGCGCCCGGATCTGATGCCGGCGCCTGCCGCGTTGGCATTGGGGGCGCTTGAGGATCTTCTCTCCGGCGGTCCGATGGGCATCTGGGCGCTGTCCTTCGTCGTCGCCTACACGCTGATCGACCGCGAGCGCGACGGTTTCGCGGGTCTTTCGGGTTTCGCCGCGATCATCGGCTTTGCCGCCGCCATGCTGGTCGCCGAAGTCACCGCGTTTCTCGTGGTCGCCGCCACGCACGCGACATTCCCGCCGCTCGGGCCGTTCGTGCTCCAGGCGGTGACGACGATTCTTCTTTACTTCCCGGGCCTCGCGCTTCTCACTCAGATTCATCACCGCTTCGTCGGCGCACTTCGGAGCGATTTCTGATGCCGCTGTTCGACCGCAAGGACAAATCCCGCTACGCGACCTTCACCCGGCGCACGGTGATGATGAGCGGCGGCGTCACGGCCGTGATGGCGGTGCTGGGCGGACGGCTCTATCAGCTCCAGATCGTCAACGGCGAAGAATACATGACGCGCGCCGAGGAAAACCGCGTCAGCCGGCGCCTGCTCGCCCCGCTGCGCGGGCGCATCCTGGACCGCTTCGGCACGGAACTCGCGAGCAACCGGCGCAATTATCGCGTGCTGCTCATTCCGGAGCAGGTATCCGGCGGCGTCGAGGAGGCGCTCGACACGATCGGGCGCATCATCGTCCTGACGCCGCACGACCGCGAGCGCATTCTGCGCGACATTGCCGACAACAAGAAGTTCGTGCCGGCGACGGTTGCCGAGAACCTCTCCTGGGAGGAGTTCTCGCGCGTCAACCTGCATCTGCCTTATCTTTCCGGCATCGTTCCCGACGTCGGACAGACGCGCGACTATCCCTACGGCAATGTGCTTTCGCACGTGCTGGGTTATGTCGCGGCGGTCTCCGAAAAGGACATGCAGAACGACAGCGATCCGATGCTGTCGCTGCCCGGTTTCCGCATCGGCAAGCGCGGCATCGAGAAATCCTATGACAGCGCCGTGCGCGGCACCGCGGGGACCGACAATCTCGAGGTCAATGCCTATGGCCGCGTGATCCGTGAGCTCGGTCGCGATCCGGGCACGCCGGGCGCGGACGTTTATCTCACCATCGACAACGATCTGCAGCGTTATGCGGCGGCCCGCATGGGCGACGAAAGCGCGGCGATGGTCGTCATGGACATCACCAATGGCGACGTTCTGGCGCTGGTTTCCTTCAAGCCTGTCATGGCGCTTTCGGCCCTCGCGGCGAACGTCATCGACGAGAATTTCACCGTCGACTGCACCGGCTCGCTCCCCTTCGGCAACTATGTTTTCCACTGCTGGGAACATCACGGCCACGGCCGCGTGAATGTGCACACCGGCATCCAGCGGTCCTGCGACATCTTTTTCTACGAAGTGGCGCGAAAGCTCGGCATCGACCTGCTTGAGGCCGGCGCACACCGGGTCGGCCTGGGGCAGCTCACGCATATCGAGATCCCGGGCGAAGCCTCCGGCGTCGTTCCGGGGCGCGCCTGGAAGCTCGCGAAATTCGGCGCACCCTGGGCGCCGGGCGATACGCTCAACGCCGGCATCGGACAGGGCTTTGTCACGGCATCGCCGATCCAGCTCGCAACCGTCGCGGCGCGCATCGCCAGCGGCAATGCCGTCGTGCCGCGCATCACGCGCGTGGTGGGCAAAGCCACCCAGCCGCGGCCGGAGCTGAAACGCCTCGACGTGCCGGACAAGGCGCTGCAGATCGTCCAGGCGGGCATGAACGCGGTTTTGAACGAGCCGGGCGGGACGGCCTATTCGTGGCGCATTGCCGAGCCCGGCTTCGAGATGGCAGGGAAAACCGGCACCGCACAGGTCCATCACATCTCCAAGGAAGAGCGCAATGCCGGCGGGCGCTCGACCTCGGCGTACGAAGCGAAGCTGCCGTGGAAATTGCGCGAACATGCGCTGTTCATCGCCTTCGCGCCGGTTCAGATGCCGCGCTACGCCGCCTCTATCATCCTCGAGCACGGCAGCACCCTTTCGCATCCGCATGTGCAGATGGTGCGCGACACGCTCCTCTATGCGCAGAAGCGCCAGACGGCGATGCTGCCCACGTCCTATCCGTCCAACGCGGCCGAGAACTATGTGCAGCCGTCGGGGCTTGCGGGAGTGAAGTCATGAACACGCGCCCCTACGCCGCCGCGCGCGCCACCCTGTCCCTGAGCGACAAGATCGCCGAGATCAACTGGGGCTTCGTGCTTCTCGTCACCGTCATCGCCTCGATCGGCTTTGCCATGCTGTTCTCGATCGCGGGCGGCAAGTTCATGCCGTGGTCGGCGCCGCAGATCGCGCGCTTCATCATGGGCTTGGGTCTTCTGGTCCTGGCCGCGGTCATCGACATCCGGCGCTGGATGAGCTTTGCATATCCAGCCTACGGGATCGCCTTCGCGCTGACGCTGATCACCACCATCCTGACGCGCGGCCATCTGAACGGCGCGCATCGCTGGATCATGCTCGGACCGTTGGAGCTGCAGCCTTCCGAGTTCATGAAGGTCTCGCTCGTGCTGGCTTTGTCGCGCTATCTGCACAGCATGTCCGTCGAGGACATCTCCAAGCCCCTCAAGCTCGCCATCCCGCTCGCGATGATCGGCATCCCGGCGGCGCTGGTCCTCGCCGAACCCAACCTCGGCACGGCGACCATCCTCGTCGCCGACGGCTGTTCGCTGCTCTTTCTCGCCGGACTGTCGTGGTGGTGGATCCTGCCGACCATTTCCGCGGTTGCGGCCGCGGTGCCCTTCGCCTTCCGCTTCCTGCACGGATATCAGCGCCAGCGGATCATGACCTTGCTCAATCCCGCCTCCGACGCGCTGGGTGCGGGCTGGAACATCAGCCAGGCCGAAATCGCCATGGGCTCGGGCGGCTTCGCCGGCAAGGGCTTCGAGCACGGCTCGCAAAGCCGGCTCAACTTCCTGCCCGAAAAGGAAACCGACTTCATCTTCACGACTTTG
>Ga0335072_10017351_pt1 | contig 10182 bp, 11 predicted proteins | sample Lox_Sample_21_FD_206725 | JGI IMG/M metagenome (GOLD analysis project Ga0335072, IMG submission 206725) | Soil microbial communities from Loxahatchee National Wildlife Refuge, Florida, United States - Lox_Sample_2.1 | ecosystem: Environmental > Terrestrial > Soil > Wetlands | place: USA...
CCTCGCCGAGGGCGCGACTCCGAGCTCGCGCCGCACGCGCTCGGCCAGCCCCCGGTAGGTGCGCATCGCGCCGGCGCGATCGCCGGCGGCGTCCAGGCGCGTGATCAGCCGGCGGTGCGCGTCCTCGTCGAACCTGTCGCATTCGACCTGACGGCGGGTGAGCTCGAGCGCGTCACGAAGCTCGCCGCGCTCTTCGGCGGCTGAGGCGAGTTCCTCGAGCAGCGCGATCACGCGCTCGCGGTGGCGGTCCCGCGCCGACACCGCCCAGTCGTCCTCGAGCCCCTCGAGCAGGTCGCCGCGGCACAGCTCGAGCGCCGCTGCCGGGTCCTCGCCTGCGAGCCGGTCGAACTCGCGGACGTCGACCCACGGGCCCGGCTCGTCGCGAAGGCCGATGCGCTCGCCGTCGACCGCAAGCGCATCGCCGAGCCGCCGGCGCAGCACCCACAGCGCGCTCCGGAGGCTCGCTCGTGCGCTCTGATCGAGCACATCCGGCCAGAACGTCGCGGCCAGTTCGGCCCGCGGGACCGGTCGCGGCGCCAGCGCCAGATACGCGAACAGCGCCCACGGGCGCTGCGAAACCGGCGAGTCGATCACGGCCCCATTCACCTCGACCTGCAGTGCGCCAAGCAGGCGTGCGCGCAGCACGAGCCAAGCGTACCGGCTGGTTTGACCAGCTTTCAGTCGTTTGACGGTCGTTTGACGGCGCCCACACGCGAGCGCGCGAGCCTGCACACCGCATGGCACACGCAAGCCAACAAAAGGAGGAAGCCATGAGCACCACCACCGCATTCGATCTCGATCGCTTCGCCCGCGCCGCCGAGGAGCGCGACGCCTCGACGCAGCTGTCGATGTACGGGCCCGACGCGATCGTCACGATCGCTGACAAGATCGCGCAGCCCGGCTCGCCGCGGGTGCTCCGCACGCGCGCGGAGATCAAGGGCTGGCTCGAGGACATGTACGGCCGCGACATGACCCACTCGGTCAAGCACCGCGTCCTCGACGCCACCGGCGCCGCATATACGGTGGCCTGCCGCTATCCGGACGGGACGAACGTGCTGTGCGCGACCGTGATCGAACTCGACGGCGGCGCGATCGCCGGACAGACCGTGATTCAGGTCTGGGACGAGGCGTGAGCCATGTCGGCCGCAGCCCAGAGCATCGATCAGGCCAAGCTCGATGAGTTCATGGGCCGGTTCGTCGGAGACCTCGGCGCCGCGATGAGCGCGGCGCTCGTGGTGATCGGCGACCGGCTCGGGCTGTACCGAGCGATGGCCGACGGGGCGCCGGTGGGCGCTTCGGAGCTGGCCGCCCGAACCGGGACCGACGAGCGCTACGTGCTCGAGTGGCTCTCCAACCAGGCCGCCGGCGGCTACGTCAGCTACAACCCGGTCGCCGAGGCGTTCTTCCTCACGCCCGAGCAGTCGCTGGCGCTTGCGGAGGAGGGCAGCCCGGCATTCGTGCCCGGCGCGTTCCAGGTGGCGACCGCACTGACCAAGGATGAGGAGAAGATCGCGCGCGCGTTCGTGGACGGGCACGGGGTCGGGTGGCACGAGCACCATCACGACCTGTTCGCCGGCACCGAGCGGTTCTTCCGCCCGGGCTACGCCGCGAACCTGGTGTCGGCGTGGATCCCCGCGCTGGATGGCGTGGAGGAGCGGCTCCACTCGGGAGCGATCGTCGCCGACGTCGGCTGCGGTCACGGGGCGTCAACGATCCTGATGGCGCAGGCATTCCCGCGGTCGAGCTTTGTGGGGTTCGATTACCACGAGGCGTCGGTGCAGCGGGCCCGGACGGCCGCGCGTGACGTGGGGCTGGAAGACCGCGTGCGGTTCGAGGTCGCGCCGGCCAAGGGTTACCCCGGAGACGGGTACGACCTGGTGGCGATGTTCGACTGCCTGCACGACATGGGCGATCCGGTCGGGGCCGCCGCGCACGTGCTCGAAACGCTCGCCGCGGACGGCACCTGGCTGATCGTCGAGCCGTTCGCCGGCGATCGGCTCGAGGACAACCTGAACCCGGTCGGGCGCGTGTTCTACGGCGCCTCGACGCTCGTCTGCACGCCCGCGTCGCGCGACCAGGAGGTCGGCCTCGCGCTCGGCGCCCAGGCGGGCGAGGCACGCCTGCGCGAGGTCGTCACCTCGGCTGGGTTCACGCGGTTCCGGCGGGCCACCGAGACGCCGTTCAACCTCGTGCTCGAGGCTCGCCCGTAGCGCTGGGGGGATCAGTCGCGCAGCAACTCAGACAGGAAGCGATCGCGGGCCTCGAGGAAGCTTTGGGTCAGCCGTACCGGATCGGCGTCCTCGTACTCGATCTCCTCGAGCCCGTGCTCGCCACAGTGATAGATCGTCGCCTCGGGATAGGCGAGGATGATCGGCGAGTGGGTGGCGACGATCAGCTGCGAGCCCTCCCGCACCAACTCGTGGATGCGGCGCAGCGCGGTCAGGCAGTTCTGAGTCGACAGCGCGGCCTCGGGCTCGTCGAGCAGGTACAGCCCGTCGGGGCCGAACCGGTTGATCATGACCGCGAGGAATGATTCTCCGTGCGATTGCTCGTGCAGTGACCGACCGCCGTAGGGGCGGAGCGGATCCCCACCGAGCCCCGTCTCGTCCTTCAGTTGCTCCAGGTAGGTGGCCGCGTTGAACAGGCTCTCCGCGCGCAGGAAGAAGTCGGTCCTCGGGCGACGGCTGCCTCGAATCAGGCGGATCGCGGTCGACAAGGCCGAGTGACTCGTGCGCGTGTCGAACGCGAAGCTCGACGAGCCGCCCTCGGCGTTCATCCCCGCTGCGACCGCGATCGCCTCAAGCAGCGTCGACTTGCCGCTGCCGTTCTCGCCGATCAGATACGTGACGCTCGGGTGTAATGGCAGCCCGGCGGCAAGTGGCAGGATCGCCGGCAGCGTCCATGGATAGCCCGAACGCGCCCGCCCGTCGCGATCGGGCGGCAGTTCGACCGCGCGCAGGAACGGCTCAGCCACGACCGACGTAGGGCATGCCCGACGCCATCACGGTCATCGACAGGACGTTGGCGTCGAGCGGCAGCCCGACCATGTACAGGACCGCGTCGGCGACGGCGTCGACGGACATCGTCGGCTCGCCGACGATCGAGCCGTCGGCCTGGAGCGCGCCAACCTCGAGTTGCCGGGTCATATCGGTGGCGGCGTTCCCGATGTCGATCTGACCGCAGGCGATCCCGTGCCGCCGGCCCTCGAGCGCAAGTGCCTTGGTCAGGCCGGAGATGCCGTGCTTGGTCGTCGTGTAGGCGATCGCGTTCGGCCGCGGGACGTGCGCCGATAGCGACCCGTTGTTGACGATCCGACCGCCGCTCGGGCGCTGGCGGATCATCTGCCGGAACGCCGCCTGGGCACACAGGAACGCACCGGTCAGGTTGATGTCGACGGTCGCCGCCCAGCCGTCGTAGGGGTAATCCTCGACCGGCACGCCGGGGCCGAACACGCCGGCGTTGTTGATCAGCACATCGACCCTGCCGGCACGCTCGACGACGGCCTCGAACAGAGCGGCGACGCTCGCCGGCGCTGACACGTCGGTGGGCACGGCGAGCGCCTCGGGGTCGGGCGGAAGCTCCGAGAGGGTCTGCTCCAAGGCGTCCGCGCGCCGGCCCGCGAGCGCGACGCGATAGCCAGCACCGGCCAGCCGCCGGGCGATCGCGCGTCCGATTCCCGAGCCGGCGCCGGTCACGATCGCGACGGGCGCGGAGACTCGCTCGGAGACACTCATGCCCAGATTCTCGGTTATCGTCGCGCCGAGCGTGTCGCGGCCCCTCGAGACCACAGTCGTCGGAAGCTACCCCCAGCCCGAGTGGCTGATCGACCGCGAGGCGCTCGGGTCGCATTCGGTGCCACGCGTGCGGGTGAGCGGGGCGTGGCGGATCCCCGAGCCGCATCTGAGCGAGGCTCAGGACGACGCCACCGAGGTTGCGATCCGGGACATGGAGCGTGCCGGGATCGACACGATCACCGACGGCGAGATCCGGCGCGAGAGCTACTCGAACCGGTTCGCCACAGCGCTCGAGGGCGTCGACGCCGACAACCCGGCGACGATCCACACCCGCGGGGGCGAGCCCCGGGTCGTGCCGCGCATCGTCGGTCCGGTCCGGTGGCGCGGCCCGGTCGAGGTGACCGACATCGAGTTCCTGCGCGCTCACACGGACCGCATCACCAAGATCACGCTGCCCGGCCCGTTCACGATGGCCCAGCAGGCGAGCAACGAGGCCTACGACGACCCCGATGAGCTCGTGATGGACCTCGCCGCCGCGGTCAATCAGGAGGCGCACGCGCTCGCGCGCGCGGGCGCGGACGTGATCCAGCTCGACGAGCCGTGGCTGCGGAACGATCCCGAAAGCGCGCGGCGGATCGCGGTGGCGGCGATCGATCGAGCGCTCGACGGACTGCCGGTCACGACCGCCGTACACATGTGCTTCGGCTACGCGGCGCTGGTCGGCGCCAAGGACCGCAATCGTTACGACTTCTTCGGAGAGCTCAGCAACAGCGCCGCCCAACAGATCTCGATCGAGGCGGCGCAGCCTCGACTCGACCTCGGGCAGCTGTCCGAGCTGAGCCCCAAGGTCGTGATCCTCGGCGTGCTGGACCTCGGCGACGAGCGGGTCGAGACACCCGAGCAGGTCGCCGACCGCATACGCGCGGCGCTCGCCCACGTGCCCGCCGAGCGGCTCGTGCCCGCTCCCGACTGCGGGATGAAGTACCTCCCGCGCGCCCGGGCATTCGCCAAGCTCGAGTCGCTGAGCGCCGGCGCGGCGATCGTGCGCACCGAGCTGTAACCGCCGCCGTTACGCCGACCGGTATCCGAGGTGCAGGACCCCGTTGTCGTAACTGTGCGTCTGCGCGAGGGTGAATTTCACCGGCTCGTCACCGAACAGCCGCGCGCCAGTCCCGAGCGCCAGCGGGTACACGAACAGGTGTAACTCGTCGACCAGACCGTCGGCGAGCAATGCCCGCACGAGCGTCCCGCTGCCGCTCACGTAGATGCCGCCGTCGACCTGATCCTTGAGCGACCGGAGTGCGTCCGCGTCATACGCACCGACGATCGTGGAGTTGTTCCAGTCGGCTGTTTGCAACGTTCCCGACACGACGTACTTGGGCGTCTCGTTCATGAACGGGGCGCCCGGATCCTGATCGGCGCTCCTGCCCGACCACGCCGGGGCGAACTCCTCGAACGTCTGGCGCCCGAGAAGGATCGCTTTGCACGGGCCCATGATCCCGCCGATGGCCTCGCCCATCTTCGGATCGAACCCGTATTCCATCGTCCACCGCGGTGACTCGAACACGCCGTCGAGGCTGATGAACTCGTGTACCAGGATCTGGCCCATGATGACTCCCGTGGTTGGAGGGTTTGGGGCTTAGACCGTTACAGCCAGCCGCGTTCATCGGCGGTCCGCACCGCCTCCGCTCGATTGCGCGTCCCAGTCTTGGCGATCGCCGCTGAGAGGTAATTGCGCACGGTCCCCTCGGACAGAAACAGCTTCTCGGCGATCTCCGACACGGTGCTCCCCGGACGGGCGGCGATCAGCACGTCGCGCTCGCGGGCGGTCAGCGGGGAGGTGCCGCTGCGAAGCGTGTCGGCCGCCAGCACCGGATCGACGACGCGCTCGCCGGCGGCGACCCGCCGGATCGCGTCGGCCAGCTGCTCGGGTGGCGAGTCCTTGACCACGAATCCCCACGCGCCTGACTCCATCGCCCGCCGCAGGTAGCCGGGCCGCCCGAACGTCGTCAGGATCAGCGAGCGGCACTCGGGCACCTCCTGGCTGAGCACGCCGGCCGCCGCCAGGCCGTCGATCCCGGGCATCTCGATATCGAGCAGCGCGACGTCCGGGCGGTTCGCCTTCGCGGCGGCGACCACCTCATCGCCGCGCCCGACCGCCGCGACCACCTCGAAGTCCTCGTTCAGATCGAGCAGCGCCGCGAACGCGCTGCGGATCAGTTCCTGGTCGTCGGCGATGAGCAGGCGGATCGTCATGCGACCGTCTCGTCCGGCGTCAGCGACACCCGGAGCCGCCAGCCGTGCGGCTGGAGCGGGCCGGCGTTGACGACACCGCCGGCCGCGGCGACTCGCTCGCGCAGACCGGTGAGGCCGTTGCCCGGTCCGGCCGTCGTCTGTCCAGCGTTGCCAGACCCGCCGTTCCGCCCGACGCCGTCGTCCACGATCTCGACCGACGATTGCGACAGCCGCACGGAGCACGAGTTGGCGTGGGCGTGGCGCACGACGTTGGTGATGCCCTCGCGCACGACCCACCCGAACAGCTCCTGGTGGGTTGGGTCGACGACGTCCGCCGCCCGCGGCACCTCAGCGGTGATCCCCGCGGCCCGGAGCAGCTCGCGCCCGGTGGCGAGCTCGCCGGCGAGCGTGACGTCCCGGTAGTTGCCGACGGCCGCCCGTACGTCGGCGAGCGATCTTCTCGCCAGCTCCTCGACCTCGGCGATCTCCTGCTGGGACCGCGCGGGATCGGCTTCGCCGAGCTGGCGCGCGAGGCCGGCCTTGACCGTGATCGTCGTCAGCGAGTGGCCGAGCAGGTCGTGGAGATCGCGGGCGATCCGGAACCGCTCGTTCTCAGCGGCCAGTCGGGCCAGCTCGACCCGCGCCTCGGCGAGCTCCTGGTTGCTACGGAACACCTGGCGCACGCCGAGCGACACGATCGCGACGACCGGGATCGCCACCGGGGTGACGGTCCCCCAAGCGTCGCCGAGATCCTGGTGCCAGGCGGAAACGACGCTCGGCACCACTAGCGCCGCCACCGCCATCGCGGCCACGATCGGGGCCGCGCGGGTATCGAGACGGGCCACGCTCATCGCCGCGAGATAGAGACACATCACGAACGCGGCCGCCCGCGCAAACGGCACCTCCGCGACGAACAGCGCGAAACAGATCCCGTACAGAGTCCAGAACCGCGTCGAGCTACCGTCCGGACCTCCCGCGATCAGCAGCAGATACGCGAGCGCGAACGCGACCAGGATCGCGTAGCCGGCGAACGCTGCGCCGCCGTGGTTGTTGTTCCCGACCGACTGAGCGACGTACCCCAGGTACACGAGAAACACGGCGGGCAGCACGAACCGTCGCCACCCCTGCGTCCACCGGCGCTCGGTGGCGACCCAGTCTGCGTGCGGCTCGTCCTCGGCGTCCACGCCGCCCCAATCTAGCGGCCGATCCGAGGGGCTCTTCACACCCGGCTCGTATCGCGCGTGTACACGAACACGGCCAGCGGAACGAGCACCGCGGTCCAGGCGGCGATCACGAGCCACGCCTCCGCCGGCCAACTGCCGCCGGTGACCGCCGTCTTTCCCGCCTGCACGAGCCAGTACGAGGGCAGCGCCTTGATCACGTCGTACATCGCGCCTGACTTCGCGACCAGGAACCCGTAGGCGCCACCGAGCACCGCGAACAGCATGATCGTCCCTCCGACGGCGGGCATCAGTGAATCGGGCGTCAGCAGATGCCCGAGCAGGATGCCGAGCACCGCGATCGGGATCAGCCCGACCAGCATCAGGCCGATCATCGTCAGCCAGGCACCGGCGGACAGGTGCACGCCGAGCGCGGTGCCGGACAGCGCAACCAGCACGATCACGAGCAGCGCCATCAGGAAGCCGCACGCGACCTTGACACCGAGGTGCTCGGCGGCGGTGAGCGGCGTCAGCCTGAGCTGGCGCGTCCACCCGGCCGAGCGGTCGACGGCGATCCGCGCGCCGGTCGAGATCACGGCGATCATCGTTCCGACGGCCGCCATCCCGGCCATGAAGTACAGCGGGAAGGAGACGCCGTCGAACGTGGCGTGCCGCTGGGGCGAGGTGACGACGAAATACAGGACGACCGGATACGCGAGCGAGAACACGATGAACCGCCAGTTCCGGACGTTCCGGAGCAACTCGTAGCGCAGGTAGGTGGGGTGCATTGGTTTGACCTCCATTGGTTAGTTCTGATCCCCGTCGCCGTTGCCGCCGGCGGTTAGTGCAAGGAACGCCTCCTCGAGGCCGGCGCCGCGAACCTCGACGTCGGCGGCCGCCGGGAACCCGTCGAGCAGGGCGCGCAGCGCGGACTCCGCCTCGGCACAGGTGAGGATCACGGCGTCGCCGCGCCGCTCGACTCCGATCACGCCCGGCATCGCGCGCAGCGAGTCGAGGGCGGCGTCGGGGAGCGTCGCCCGGATCGTGCGGCCGCCCACCCGAGCCTTGATCTCGCCCGGGGGCGCGTCGGCGACGACGCTTCCGTGCGCCAGCAGCACGATCCGGTCGGCGAACGCGTCGGCCTCCTCGAGGTAATGGGTGGCGAAGATCACGGTCTTTCCGCGGGCGGCTACGGCGCGCATCGAAGCCCAGAAATCGCGGCGCGCCTCGACGTCGAGCGCCGCGGTCGGCTCGTCGAGCAACAGCAGGTCCGGATCGGCGACGAGCGCGATCGCGAACCGCACGCGCTGCGCCTGTCCCCCGGACAGCTTCCTGGTCCGGCGGCCGGCGAAGCCCGAGCAGCCACTGAGCGCCAGCGCGTCGTCGACGTCGAGCGGGCGCGGGTACAGCGACGCGACCATGCTGACGAGCTCCCGCACGCTGAGGTAATCGACGAGCGACCCGGTCTGCAGCATCCCGCCGACGACGCCGGCCGCGGCCGCGTTGTGCGGCGACATTCCGAACAGCGACACCGTGCCCGAGTCGGGACGGGTCAACCCGAGCATCATGTCGATCGTCGTCGTCTTGCCGGCGCCGTTAGGGCCGAGCAGCGCGACCGTCTCGCCCGGGGCGATCGTCAGATCGATCGATTTTACGGCGCGTACATCGCCGTAGGACTTGGACAGGTTGGAGAGGACAATTGCACCGTGAGAAGTGTCATGTGTGGTCATGACGCCACAGTGACACCTCGCGCGCGCTCGCGGTAGAGCCGAAGCTCACCAGTTCGATATGACAAATGTCAGAAGGCCGCGGACTTTGAGTCGGTCTCGCGTGGAGCCCAGCGCTCCTCGATATGGCCGAAGTGCCAGACCGTCAGCGCGACCGCCCACGTCGCGACGAACAACCCGACGATCACGAACCCGAGCTCGTTGATGTTGACGTTCTGCAGCCAGCGCCAGAACGGCCCGTGCGCGCCGAGCTCCTCCGAGAACAGCCCGGCCAGCTCGACCGTGCCGATCACCAGCGCGATCATCACCGACAGCCCGGTGATTGTGATGTTGTAGTAGAGCTTGCGGACCGGCTTTGAGAACGACCAGCCGTAAGCGAAGTTCATGAACGAGCCATCGATCGTGTCGAGCAGGCTCATGCCCGCGGCGAACAGGATCGGCAGGCACAGGATCGCGTAGAACGGCAGGCCGGCGCCGGCCGCGCCCGCGGCGAGGAACAGCAACGCGACCTCGCTCGCGGTATCGAACCCGAGTCCGAACAGCAGGCCGATCGGGTACATGTGCCACGACTCGGTGACGGTCTTGGTGAACCGCCCGAGCAGCCTGTTCATCAGGCCGCGCGCCTGGAGTTGGCGCTCGAGCCCGGCCTCGTCGAACGAACCGCTACGCATCTCGCGCGAGACCTTGATGATCCCGACCAGGATCACCACGTTGAGCGCGGCGATCACGTACAGGAACGTTCCGGAGACGCTCGTCCCGACCCAGTTGGTGACGTTGTGCAGGGTTGAGCCGTCGTGCTGCACCGGTCCGCTGAGCGCCCGGATCCCGATCGCGAACAGAAAGGACAGCGCGAACACGATGCTCGAGTGCCCCAGCGAGAACCAGAAGCCGACGCTGAGCGGGCGCTTGCGCTCGGCCATCAACTTGCGCGTCGTGTTGTCGATCGCCGAGATGTGGTCGGCGTCGAACGCGTGGCGCAAGCCGAGCGTGTAGGCGGTCAATCCCAGCCCGATGCTGAACCCGCCCGTGGGGCCCAGGTGGTAGTGGTGCGGCGCGACGAGCACGATCAGGATGAAGAACCCGATCGCGTGCAGGCCGATCACCGCGGCGGCCATGCCGGCGACCGTGCGCCGCTCGGCCGGGTTCAGCTTGGCGGTCATGGGAGCAGGACCTCGGCGACCGCGCCATCGGTCACCGTGACCACGGGTCCCGCGGTGTCGGCGTCCTCCCAGACGACGTAATCGCCGACTGGGAGGCTGCCGAAGATCGCGGTCAACCGTGACCGCTCTTCTGTGGCGCGCTCGTGCACCCCGGTATGGACGCGAC
>Ga0335072_10017352_pt1 | contig 10182 bp, 7 predicted proteins | sample Lox_Sample_21_FD_206725 | JGI IMG/M metagenome (GOLD analysis project Ga0335072, IMG submission 206725) | Soil microbial communities from Loxahatchee National Wildlife Refuge, Florida, United States - Lox_Sample_2.1 | ecosystem: Environmental > Terrestrial > Soil > Wetlands | place: USA: Florida...
TCCGTAGCGCGTATTGTAGAGATATGATCGGCCGTGTATTGCTGCCACTGGCGCTGCTGCTCGCCAATGGACGGGCGCAGACATCGGACGTCGTCATCCGGAGCAACGCGCGGGAAGTGCTGCTGGATGTCGTGGTGCGCGATGCGCACGGTAAGCTGGTCACCAATCTCAAGCCCGAGGAAATATCGGTCTATGAGGACGGCGTGCGGCAGGATGTCCGCTCGTTCCGGCTGGTGGCGGGCAGCGAAGTACGCATCGACGACGAAAAGCAGGCGGCGGAAGCGTCACAGAGTGCGGTTGGAACGGCGCCATCGGCCCGTCCTCCTGTGAACCCTTTGCGCACGATAAATGTGGTGTGCCTGATATTGAATGACGTCGACGTGGTGAACAACGACATCGCCGGGAGTTCCCTCATCGCGCCGACGCGCGGCTTCGCATTCAAAGCGGCCCGCAAATTCATCGAAAACGAACTTCGCCCAAACACATTCATCGGCATTTTCACCCTGGACGCCACCGGCTTGAGGCCCGTTTATCCGTTCTCGAATGACCGGGAGCGTTTGCTGAAAGCCGCCGAACTGGCGGCCGCCAACCAACTTCCGGCCGTCGCCGTCGGGTCGGCAGCGGTACTGAATGGTTTGAGCAATTCAAAGGGCGTCAACAACATCGGCGTCAACAGCATCATCGTCGGCAGCACGGGAGACGAAGGCGATCCTCTCGGGTCGCGTGCCGACATGAGGTCCGCAGCCATCGCGGGACTTCGTGAGGTCGAGGCGCTGAAAGTGCTGGTCCGGCAACTCGGCTCGTTACCTTTCCAAAAAGCGGTCCTGCTGCTGAGCAATGGACTCACCCGCCCTCCCGATCAGCTCGAGTATTGGGATTCGATGATCCATGCGGCAATAGATGGCGGCGTCACGTTCTACGCTATGGACGTTCATGCCCTCGACCCGTTCTACTACCCCACCGCCGTCTCACAGGGGACTTTGAACTATGCGGCGTCACTGAGCTCACAGCAGGGCGCGACCAGTTTGCAAGGGTACACGCTACAGGGCGATGCCGCCGTTACGCTCGGCGGGTTGGCAGCGCGCACCATGGAACAATCCCATCAGGACGACTATGTGAGATTCGGCGTGTCGAGCGCCAATCCACAGGAGGCGTTGCGCGAGATTGCGGAACGCACCGGCGGATTCCTGATCGCTAACACAAATAACATCGACCAAATGCTGTCGCACGTGATGGAGGAAGTGGACACCCATTACGAGGTCGCCTATCCGCCAAAAGCGGAGCGCGACGACGGGCATTTCCGCCAAATCGAAGTGAAGCTGGCGCGCGCCGGATTGCGCGTGGAGACCCGCAATGGATATTTCGCAGTGCCGGATAACCGCCATCCGCTCACGCCGGAAGAAATGGCCGGACTGCGCGCGCTCGATACTCATCCCCAGCCGCACGCGTTCGATTTCCTGTCGCGCGTGTATCGCTTCCGCGAATCGGGCGGCAAGACGCAATACGCTATCGCTTTCGAGATGCCGATCGACAAGCTTACGGCAACCGCCGAAGGGCGCATGCACCGCCTGCACGGCTCGCTGCTGGCGCTGGTGAAGAATCAGGACGGGGTGATCGTCGACCGCGTGAGCAAAGACGTGCCCTCGGAAGTTTCGGACGATTCGTTCGCCAAGGTGCGCGAGGAATTCATGACCTGGCAGCAAGCCGTAAACCTGCCACCGGGACGCTATTCGGTGGAGACCGCGGTAGTCGATCACGAAGGCAATCGGGCCAGCACGGGCACGGTCGAAATCGACAATCGCCCGGAGGGTGGGATCGGATTGAGCGACCTGGCGATGGTGCGCAAACTCGAGGATCTGACTGCGGAGCGGGATCCAGCCGACCCGTTCGAATACGGCTCCAAGCGTGTTTTGCCGTTCGTGACCGACAAGTTATTCGCCGGTACGCCGCCGTTCCTGTATTTCATGGTTTATCCCGAGGCGGGAAACCCGGCCACGCCGGTGCTGCGGGTGCGTTTGCTGAAGGACGGCAGGACGGTCGCGACGCTGCGGCCGGAGGTCTGGTCGCGGAACAGCTCCGACGGCATCCCGATGGTGCTGGCAATGAGAACCCAGCCGGGCAGCTACGAGGTGCGGGCGACGGTCACGCAGGGGAAGCATACGACGGAGCGGACCTTGCAATACACCCTCGGGGGTGCTGGAAGAGAGGCGGGACATGATTAGCCGCATAGCTGTGCCGTTCGCTCTGCTAGCCGCATGCGGACTTGCCCAGACCTCGGACGTCGTGATCCGGAGTAATGCGCGGGAAGTATTGCTGGATGTGGTGGTCCGCGATGCGCACGGTAAGCTGGTCACCAATCTCAAGCCCGAGGAAATATCGGTCTATGAGGACGGCGTGCGGCAGGATGTCCGCTCGTTCCGGCTGGTGGCGGGCAGCGAAGTGCGGGTGGAAGATGAAAAAGAAGCGGCGGAGGCGAAAACCACCGAGGTCGACGCTCCGGCGCCGGCGGCGCGTCCTCTGGTAAATCCTCTGCGCACCGTGAATGTAGTGAGTTTGGTCCTGAACGACCTCAACGATTGCACGCGCGCCCTGGCGTTCGAATCGGCCCGTAAGTTCGTGGACAACGAACTTCGGCCCAACACGTTCATCGGGATCTTTACGCTGGATTCCACCGGCATGCGGCCCATCTTTCCGTATTCGAATGATCGGGATCGTTTACTGAAGGCGGTGCAACTGGCGAGCATCAATCAGCTTCCGGCGATTAATATAGCTTCGGCGGCGATGTTGAACGGCTTAAGCACACAGCTGGGGATGAGCAGCCTCGGCAGCAGGGGAAGCGGCAGCGATCCGCTCGGCTCGCAGCACGACATGACCTTCGCGGCGATCCAAGCCCTGCGCGAGATCGACGCCTTGAAAGGCGAGCTCCGGCAGCTCGCTCCCCTGCCGTTTCATAAGACGGTGGTCCTACTCAGCAATGGGCTCACGCGTCCGCCGGACCAGTTGGAGTATTGGGATTCCATGATTCGTGCGGCGATCGATGGCGGCGTGACGTTCTATGCCGTGGATGTCCATGGGATGACCGCGCCCGGCCAGTGTTTCTACGATCCGACGGCGCTCTCCTCGTCAATGCTGACCTACTCCGCGTCGTTGAGCGCCCAGCAGGGTCAGACGAGCCAACAGGGCTACACGCCACAAGGCAACACCGCCGTCGCCGGACCTAATGGCCCCAGCCTGGCGGCGCGCACCATGGAACAGGCGCATGAGGACGACTACGTACGGTTCGCGGTGTCGAGCGCCAACCCGCAGGAGGCCCTCCGCGAACTGGCGGAACGCACCGGCGGATTCCTGATCGCCAATACGAATAACGTGGACCAACTGCTATCGCATGTGATGGAGGAAGTCGACACGCATTACGAGATCTCCTATCCGCCGAAAGCGGAGCGGGACGACGGACATTTCCGCAAGATTGCAGTGAAGCTGGCGCGCGCCGGATTGCGCGTGGAGACGCGCAACGGGTATTTCGCAGTGCCGGACAACGGGCATCCGCTCACGCCGGAAGAGATGGCCGGACTGCGCGCGCTCGATACCCAGCCGCGGCCGCACGCGTTCGGGTTTCTGTCGCGCGTGTATCGCTTCCGCGATTCGGGCGGCAAGACGCAGTACTCCATCGCGTTCGAAATGCCGATCGACGAGCTTACCGCGACTTCCGAGAACGGGCAGAGGCACCGGCTGCATGTTTCGCTGCTGGCCCTGGTGAAGAATCAGGATGGCATCGTGGTGGATCGAGTGAATAAAGATGTTCCTTCGGACGTGTCCGACGAGTCGTTCGCGAAAGTGCGCGACGAATTCATGACCTGGCAGCAGGCCGTGGATCTGCCGCCCGGACGCTACACGGTGGAGACCGCGGTGGTGGACCACGAAGGCAACCGGGCCAGTACTGGCACGGTCGAAATCGACAATCGCCCGGATGGTGGAGTTGGACTGAGCGACCTGGCGATCGTACGCAAGCTCGAGGATCTGACGACGGAGCGGGATCCGGCGGACCCGTTCGAATACGGCTCCAAGCGTGTTTTGCCGTTCGTGACGAATCAGCTGTTCGCGGGAACGCCGCCGTACGTGTATTTCATGGTCTATCCGGAGGCGGGAAACACGGCTACGCCGGTGCTGCGCCTGCGCTTGCTCAAGGACGGCCGGACGGTCGCGACGCTGCGGCCCGAGGTCCGGTCGCGGAACAGCCCGGACGGTATCCCGATGGTGCTGGAACTCACGACTCAGCCGGGCAGTTACGAAGTGCGGGCGACGGTCACGCAAGGAAAGCATTCGACGGAGCGGGACTTGCAATACACGCTCGGCGGGAAGTGAGGGAATGGCTCGCGGCGTCTGGCAAGGCTTGGCATTGGCGGCGATCATTGCCGTCGCGGCTTACGGCGATACTTCGGTCGCGTTGACGAACCCCGGCATGGAACCGCCGTACGCGGCCGTGAATGCGGATGGCAGCGGCATCTCGGGCAATATTGCCGCCGGATGGCAGGATAACTCGGGGTGGGCCAATGCGGCGGTGCAATACTCCGAAGAAACCAATAATCCGCACAGCGGATCGGCGTGCCAGAAAATCGTGGTAACCGGCGTCGGATCCGGCCGCGCGCAGTTTCTTCAGCCGTTTCAGCTACAGGCGGGGAGCATTTATACCGCGTCGGTGTGGCTGCGCGGCGATGCCGGTCTCGAAGTATCGCTGGTTATCCAGCAGGGCGTCTCCCCGTATGCCACTTACCTTCAAAGCTCGGTGGAGCTCAGCGCGAACTGGCAGCAGGTTATCGCAACGGGCTATATCACAACCAACGAAACGGCATACCTGATGGTCGCAATTGACGCTCCCGGCACTCTGTGGGCGGACGATTTCGGGCTGAGTTTCACGCCAGGGACCTTCGCACCGACGCCTCGAATCGGCCCCATTGCGAGCTCGTTTTTCGGCATGCACGTGGAGAATTTTCTCCAGAGCCAGCTTCTGAATAGCGGGCTCGAGCCGCCGTACGTATCGGCCGGAGTGAACAATCCGATTTCGGGCAGCATCGCGGTGAACTGGAACGACAACTCCTCGTGGGGCGTTCCCAATCCCACCGTGACTTATTCCGAGGACACTGTAAATCCACATAGCGGCACTGCCGCTCAGAAAGTCGCCGTGGCGAGCGTGCCGGCAAACACCGCGGTGCAGTTGGTCCAGCCTCTGACTGTGATTCCGGGGCAGGTTTACAAGTTTTCCGCCTGGATGCGCGGCGACCAAGGGTTGCAGATCGACATGGTCTTGCAGGATTCCAACTCGCCCTACACTTATTACGCCGAGACGACGGCGAAACTGTCCGCCGCGTGGCAGCAGTTCACAGCGCAAGGAATGGTGAGCGATACGGGCAGCATTCTGCTGATGTTTCATGCCACGCAGCCGGGGACGTTCTGGGTAGACGATGTGCAATTTACGGATTCGACCGGAACGCCGGTATCCGGAGGGGTGCCCTGGCCGCCCACTAAATTCGGCACGCTGAGGCTGTGGGATACCGGAACATCTTGGACTTCGCTCGAGCCCGTACAAGGCGTGTGGAACTGGCAGCCGCTGGACCTCTGGGTGGCGGCGGCGGAGCAGCACGGCGTAAAGGACATCCTGCTGACGCTCGGACAGACGCCGGCTTGGGCATCGAGCAATCCGGATGAGGTCAATTACATCGGCGCGGGCGCCCCGGCTCCGCCTACCGACAATCAAAACTGGCGCGACTATATCACGGCGGTGGCGGAACGGTATAAAGGCCGCATCCGATATTACGAAATCTGGAACGAGCCCAACATACCCACTTATTACACGGGAACGGTAGCGGAGCTGGCCGAACTCACGGCGGAAGCGTATGCAATTCTGAAGTCGGCCGATCCCGGCAATACGGTGCTCTCGGCGGCGCCGTCGGCGGCGCCCGGATATCTGGAGCAGATGCTGCAGGCCGGCATCGCACAGAACGTGGATATGATCGCCTACCACTTCTACGAGACGCCGCCGGAAGCGGCCGCCGCCGATCTGGCGAACGTGAGCCTGGTGATGGCGGCGAATGGAGTCGGTTCCATGCCGGTGTGGGCGACGGAAGGCGCGGCCGGCGACGACACGACTCAACCCGAGGCTTTGGCGGCGGCATACCTGGTGCGGAAATATCTGGTGCACCTCGCGTTCGGGTCGGTCCGTTTCAACTGGTACGCGTGGGGCAAGGCTACGACGTTTTGCGTCGGCACGGAAGAGAACGACCCGCGGGTACTGACGGAAGCCGGGCGCGCGTTCGGGATTCTGCTGGGCTGGCTGAAGGGCGCGTCGCTCACCGGGGCTTCCATCGATGATTCGGGGACGTGGCGGATCGACTTGACGCTGGCCGATGACAGCCGCGGGATCATTGTGTGGAACCCGAATAATGCCGTGCCATTCCAGATTCCTGAGGACCTGCGAATGGTCATTCAGCGGGACATACTGGGCAATCGTGTGGCGGTCGCAGGGTCAATTGAGGCCGGATATTCGCCGGTGCTGTTGGTGAGCCCCCATATCCGGCGGTAGGCGAGCGAATGGAAGGCGACAATTACGCATTAATGGCCAAAGTGTTTCCCGGGGTGGCGTATCGAAAGATGGAATCGATCCCTATTTTGCAGCAGGATTGTAATGGTATGTGGCGTGCTTGAGAATCGACGCCCAGGTCGTTCTATGGGCAGTTTCCCATGGGGTGGGACGCTGTTCGTTTCAAATTGCAAATTGTTGGTCTAGGAGAACTATGTTGCGCCTCGCTTCTGTTGCATTGTTGACCCTCGGTATAGCCGCTTTGGCTTCGGCCAGTATTCGGCCGATACCCGAGATTGATCCCGGCTCTGGGATGAACGTGCTCGCTTTGCTGGCGGGTGCGGCCATTGTGGTCCGTGCTGGCTTCAAGAAGTAGTTTGGGAATTGGTGAGGGCCGGAGCACTCCGGCTCTCACAATTCGACGCAAAGCCGATTTCTCCGCGACTGCACCTTCCTCGTTCGGATTGATTGCCCGACTAATCCTCACCTTAATTCTTCTGCTGGGCGAGTTTGTCGCACTCTCCATACCGGTCGATACCGCCGATCTGCACGTAAGCACGGGTTTCGGCGGGTGGTTGGCCGATTGGGGTCCGGTCGGCGCCAGGATTCTGCTGCTGGGACTGACCTTGACGGTCGTCTTTGGCGGACTGATCGCGCGCGGCCAGGCGCTGATCCTGCGCGAAAGGCGGATCTCGCTTTTGGCGCTGCTGGCGCATCTCTGCGCGCTGCCGGCTTTCTCCTTCGCCGCCCTGCGACTCTTCAATCCGCAGACAACGGCTTCCAGCGCGGGCTGGCTGGCTCTCGCGTGCATGGCCGGCGGGCTGGCGACCGTGGTTTCCGGATCCTTCATTTTGTTGCCGGCCAGCTTTTGGCTGGACCTGCTTCGCCGGGCCCGTTTGGCGCCGGTATACGGCTTCTCGACCGCTTCCGCGGCATTTCTGCTGGTGGCCTACTCGCGCTGGATCTGGAAGCCGTGGATGACCCTGACGTTCCTGGCGGTCCGGACGGTCCTGCGCTGGCTCCGGTCCGACATCGTATCCGACGCGCATTCGTACTCGATCGGAACGCGATCGTTCATCGTCACCATTTCCGCCGCTTGCTCCGGGTATGAAGGAATCGCCCTGATGGTGCTCTTCGGCGCCGCGTGGCTGTGGCTTTTCCGGCGGGAATTCCGTTTCCCGCGGGCGCTGATCCTGATTCCCGCCGGAATGGTGGCCATGTGGGTTCTGAATGTGGTCCGGATCTCGGCTTTGATTCTGATCGGCAACGCGGGAGCGCACACGATCGCGCTCGGCGGATTTCATTCGCAGGCCGGGTGGATTGCGTTTCTGTGCATGGCGCTGGCGTTTATGACGGTTTCTCAGCGCCTGGCCTGGTTTGCGGCTGGACGGCGGGAAGCCGTTTCGGTGGTGGTGGCGAAGAACGATGGGACTGCGGCTTACCTGGTCCCATTTCTCGCCATACTTGCGGCGGGCATCTTATCGTCGGCGATGACCGGAACCTTCGAGTGGGCCTACGGGTTGCGGGTGGTAGCCGCGGGCGCGGCGATCCTGTTTTACCGGCGGCAATATGCCGGAGTCTCCTGGCGAATCGGCTGGGAAGCGCCGGTGGTGGGCCTGTTGGTTTTTGCGATCTGGATTGCCGCCGAGCGTCTGTTATTCCCTCACGCAACTCCGCTCGCCATGCCGATGGCGCTGACCATATCGTCCGCGCCGGTCCGCGTGGGATGGATCCTGTCGCGGGTGATTGGCGCGGTGTTGACCGTTCCGATCGCGGAAGAACTGGCATTCCGGGGATACCTGTTACGGCGGTTGGCGTCGGCGGATTTCGAATCGGTGGATCTCAAGCGGTTTTACTGGATCCCGTTCCTGGTATCCTCGCTCCTGTTTGGGATTCTGCATGGCCAGCGGTGGATCGCAGGGGCGATCGCCGGGATGCTATACGCCTGGGTGGCGCGCCGTCGGGGAAGTCTGGGGGACGCGGCGGTAGCTCACGCCACGACGAACGCCCTGATAGCCGTGCTGGTGCTTGCGACTCAAAATTGGAATCTTTGGTAGTAAGTCGCATTCCAGGAAAAACGGTTTCCTCCATTTCAATGGCAACCAACTGACTCCAAATGGCTATCAAGAATGGAATGTGACTTGCCGTACGTTTAGCCAATTCAGCTCTCGTGGGCGGGACAGGGTCCCGGGGGAACCAATTCCCTCGCCAAATATTCATTGCAAGATTTCAGGAGGAAACCGTGAAGACAATTTTGCGCCTCGCGTCTGTGGCTTTTCTGGCCGTGGGAATTTCCCTATCGGGTCCGGTTTGCAATTCAGATCATCCGTGCCGGACACCCGAGGTCAACCCCGCCACAGGCATGAATGCGCTGGCCTTGCTGGCCGGCGCCGGGTTGGTTATCCGAAACAAATTCAAGAAGTAATGTAACGAAGAAAGAGGGCGGACCTTTTGGTAAGGTCCGCCCGATTCTTCCGGTCCGCCGGTCCCGATGCATGATAGTGTGAGGCTGGTATGGACAAGGGACGCCATCCAAAGGTTGTACGGACCTGGACGACCGATAAAATTCGCAAGGCCACGGCAAAGCTGAAATCCGCCGCCGTTTCTTACAAGCCCAAGTCGCATAACAAGACTTGAGCTTGACAGTTATCGCGCGCCGCAAGGGAAGCGTTTCTCCCAGCCAAGCCGTGACATGGTCACATTCCTGCTATGCATTGACGCGATCAATGACTAGCGGAACCGAACCAGCCAGTATTCGCACGCCCAACCAAGAAAAGATTTCAGATGTAAAGCGCCTTCTGATGCTTTGCATTGCTCTGACAGCGCCGCTCTGTCCGCTCCAGGCATTTCAGGCCGACTCGGGTGTTGCGATCCCGCCCGGTACCTGGACTCAGGTTCTCACCCACGGACTGCCCGTCGAGGCGAATGGTTGGGAGCAACTGATCTATGTGCCGCCACTCAAGCAGTCCATCATGCTCTCGCAGTATCACCAGCGGAATTCCGAGCCGAACGAGAGCATAGTTGGCTACAACTTCGACACCAACGCCTGGTCCATCATCGACATGGGGGGAAATTTCCACACCGAGTCAATTCCTGAAGGCGGCGAATCCCAGGGCTATTTCGGCTTCGATCCGACGAGCGGCATGATTGTCTACCACTGCTGCACCAGCGGATCGAACCAACCCGAAGACATCAACCACGACTGGTGGTATGACGTGCTGGGACAATCGGGCCGGGACAAGCATACGTCGCCCAAGCCTCCGGCCGGCGTCCTTCTGCCGGGGGGTACTTTCGATATCGCCCACAATGTTTTTGTTTTTGAAGGCGGCGCTTCTTTCGTGGGGACCTGGGCTTACAACCCGGTATCCAACACCTGGCAGCAGATGTCTCCAGGGGGCACTGTCCCCGACCCGTCGCTGGCGCTTCCCGGCTTAGCCTATAGCACAGCGGAGCAGAAGATCTATCTGTTCGGCGGGCAGTCTGAGAATTCCAGCGCTTACAATAACGATCTGTATGTTTACGACTACGCGACCAACACCTGGTCTGAGATCAGTCCTGCCGGCGGCGTGAAGCCGCCGGGGCGTACTTCGCACGCGTTTGCCTACGAT
>Ga0335072_10017354_pt1 | contig 10182 bp, 12 predicted proteins | sample Lox_Sample_21_FD_206725 | JGI IMG/M metagenome (GOLD analysis project Ga0335072, IMG submission 206725) | Soil microbial communities from Loxahatchee National Wildlife Refuge, Florida, United States - Lox_Sample_2.1 | ecosystem: Environmental > Terrestrial > Soil > Wetlands | place: USA...
GCCTGCGAAGCCGCCGTCACCGGCATTGGTAAGGAGGCCTCTTTTTGGAGAAGTTGTTCCAGAAGAATCAGGCCCTACATATCCTGGCTATGGAATCGCGGACACTCGAATGCGTCGTACATCAGACGGGAGTCTTAGTCAACCTTCGTGGCGTCAAAGAAGCCAGTCTGATGCTGATGTGCCACCCTCTTCACCCACAGCATGGTATCGAGGTACAACCCCAGGGTTAGCAGACGAGCTCGATGCAAATAAGACACCACGTCAATCACGACAGCACAGTCGCTCACAAAGTGACTTTGCAATTGACAAAGGTAACTCAGTCAGAGCGCGTCATCACGAAAATCGGGATAGATACAAGTCACCGCCGCCTGACATGAAACAATCATCACAGTCGCGGTTACCAGTGAGCTCGAAGCGATTGAGTACTCCCTCTGAGTCTGCAAGCCCTCCATCAACACGTTCTCCGTCCCCATCAAGGTTCAAGACACAAGCTCCGACCACAAGGCCTCCGAAAGCGGATTCTCGACCTTGGAGCCCGTCGGGACGATCGATGACACCTTCCGACAAGTCAAAGACATCCGCAGTCCGGTCAACGACCCCTACCACTAAGTCAACTCCACCACACAGACCAACAGGACGACAAATAGCTAGTCCCCCAAAGATAGCTATGAATAACTCGAGCCTAAAAGCCTATATCTCTGCGCCTCCTCCAAAAACATCACCTCCTCTTCGAAGCTCGAGACCACGCCTCCCAGTCTCTTCCGCGACTACTACGAGTTCAAGAGGCAAAACTTTTGAAAGACCTGAATCTCCACAACAAAACTCGTCCAAGACATCTCGAAGTGGTGGCAGTGAAAACAAATCAGTTGGTCGAAGTGGAGTGCGTGGTCCTGTGGACTTCGCGGCAAAACGAGAGCAAATAGTAAGATCATACTCGAAAGTAATCCAAGAGAGCGAAGCGAAGGAACTTCGAGCAGCCCGTCTTCGTCGTTTGGCAGAGGAGCGAGCGGTGAACACTGACGCAAAAGAGGCGGATGGGAAGACCGATAGCACCCCTGATCCTCCTCAAACTCTCATAACACCAGTGCAGATTGTGATAGACGAGGCACAGAGCCCGAAGTTGGAAGTTCATACATCCTTCCTTTCGCCAAGTAATGTATATTCAACCTCGCGACAAGAGTCGAATACATCAAATCTTGACTCGCCAACACTCGGCATACCTGGCAGTTTCCCTCATACTGAATCACATTCGGACGAAGAAGATCCGCATTCAGCTATTTCAAATGCTACGGGATTCACCGAGTTCGACACGGAATCTCAGACTGAACCGGCTAGTCACGGCCAAATGAAGTCTCTCATTGACATTATGAGGGATATGGCGTCGACTGATATCCTATCCCACGATTCGCCTGTTGACGAGCCCCTTAACACGCCAAACGACAACATTTCGATCCCTATCATCCTAGATACTACATCTGTTGATGAGGCTGATGCGATCACCACAGATACGACTGCATACGGAAACCAGAACCGTCATGAGAGTGAGCCAGTCAATGAACAATACAGTTACGGTGCCCCCGTATTTACTAGCACGAGCCCAATAGAGATGCCGGAAAATCACAGCCTGCCGCAAACATTAAGAAGAGCTGGGCAGTCAACCTTTGAACAAGATAGTTCACTCGTTAATGGCGCCCCAGCCGTTGCCCAGCACCAAAATCACGAACCATTACAAGATTCTCACGTGCCAGAGCTCCCCAAGAAGCTTCCTCTTTGGGAGTCTGAACAACAGACACCATCTCCCTTTTCACTTCCTGCGCTCGAAACAGCAAACGTCAATTCTACTTTCCAATCCGAGCTTGTGCAAACTCCCATAACAGAGATAGATTCCGAGAGCTCAGATGGCTTAGGGCTGGCTTCCAATTCATTTGACGATCACTATAATAGACCTTTTAATCATACACTACAATATAGAGCAAGCCAGCAGTTTGCTTGGACTGATAACACCATTGACGAACCTACTTGGAGAGGGGACCATAGCTACCACCCGCCGCTTCCTCTGTTTTCGAACCGCAACGAACCCCCACAACCACCTCCAAAAGAGGAATATACAAAGCCCGAGGTGCCTCCAAAACCTCCAAATTACAGCCCTTTACCGTCGCCTCGATCAACTACGGGTACACCTCGCATGGCCAGCCCAAGTCGCACCTTTAAGTCTGACTACTCATTCAACTCGGAGCGTCGCAGTTCTGAACCGAACGAGATGTACATGCAGGAAATCCCAGCAATTCCTCCTGTACCTGCATGGCCAGATCATTCTCCGCCTCCTCCACCTCAAGCAGCTTTCGCCGAAACGATCCCACTAGACTCAGCTCGCTCCCTACCTCCTAATCAATACAACCGACGTCCTGCGTCCAGTGTTTATAGGTCTAATCGAGATCCCGAGTCAAGGCGGGAGAGTAACGATGATCTAAACTCTTCACGTCAATCAATATCGACTCCACTGTCAAGCACTCGGATATCTCTTAACGACGACGTACCTCCCAGTCAACAGTCTGATGAACCACCCCAGGTCATCCTGTTGGATGGAGAAGGAAAAGAGGCCGCTGAAAAACTGGCGAAACGCCTCCAGCACCGAGGAAGAGTCATCAAAGAATTAATAGATACCGAGTCCGTGTATCTCAAGGACATGAATGTCGTGGAAGAAATCTATAAAGGCACTGCCGAAGCGTGCCCGAAGCTAGAGCCTGGTGATGTCAAGACTATCTTCCGCAACACGGATCAAATTGTTGCATTTTCTACAATGTTCCTCGACGAACTCAAAGCAGCTAGTGCTAGCGTCTACTCTCCGCGGCTTCAAAAGTCTAGACAAAGTCGAAACATTGCCAACTCCCCAACTGACGAGACGTTTTCCCTGGCAGCAGCACCAAGCGAAGAAAGTGATCTTGAGAAGGATCAGAAGACTCGTGTTGGGGAGTATTTTGGGCGACATCTCAAAGAGATGCAGGCCGTGTACACTGATTTCCTGAAAAGCAGCGAGCAAGCTAGCACTCGCTTGGCGGCCCTCCAGTCCGACAGTGCTGTGAAGGTCTGGCTCAATGAATGTAATCATGTGGCTAAGGATCTGACTGCTGCATGGGATCTTGATGCCCTTTTAATCAAACCCGTCCAGCGTATCACGCGATATCAGCTTCTCCTCAAACAGCTTCTCGAACTCACTCCTGATGACCACCCAGATCACCAGGCTCTGCAATCAACACTTGGAGAGGTCGGAGGTCTCCTGAAGAGCATTGACGATTTGAAGAAGCGCATTGACACCGTTCATAAGATCGTGGGCCGAAAGCGCAAAGAATCTGACGTTCGATCTGGACTGGCAAAGGCTTTTGGCCGATCCCGGGAGAAAGCTCTTGCGTCTAGCTCGGGCCGCTTTGCTGATGATGATGTATATCTCAAAATGCACGAAAAGTTTGGCGACGACTACCTTCGACTACAAGTAGTTTTGCGGGACGTTGAGTTTTACACCCGACAAGCCAATACTTATGTAAACGATTTCCTTCGATTTCTCTCTTGCATAGAGCTCGTGATGAGAGTCAGTCCAAGTCCTTATCCTGAGTTGGAGAGCAAGTGGGCCCGGTTCAACATGTCCATGAGAGATATGGGAACCGTGGCTCTAGAGGATCATGTAAGTCTCTCTTATTAACTAATAACGAGTAACTAATATTTTCTAGATTTCAGCGGTACGGAAGAAGGTTATCGAACCATTCGAAAAGGTCATAAAGATGTATGGTCCCCCTGATCTTGTTATGAAAAAGCGCAAGAAAAGACGTCTGGATTATGAGAAATCGCTTGCGCTTAAAGCATCAAACAAAAAGATCGATGAGAAGCTTGCCCTACTTGTGGAGGAGTATGAAGGCCTTAATGAAACATTAAAATTCGAACTTCCGAAGCTCTCGGCATATACTGAGAAGGTCGGGAATTTGTGTCTGGTCCAGTTCGTATCGATTCAAATTGAGTGGTTAAGCATCTGGCAAGAAAAGGTGAAAACAGTACTTGAGGCAAACCAAATGCCGAAAGACATTAATGACATTATCGACAAGTTCAATCGCGATTACAAGTACCAACAAGGACGCATTCAGGAGCTTAGCATCGCGAATGGTGCTTTCCTTGAAGATATCCCCAAGGGCAGACTTTCACACTCGACTACAGCAACGAAAGAGGATGATTCCTCAGTCAAGTCAAGAGCACAGCCGCCACCCCCCTTGATGAATCGGTCTCGTGAACATTCGATCAACAGTGATCATTCACCCAGTCTTCCTACTCCCGACTTCGCTAGGAGACAAAGCGGCCAATTTACTTTCTCTCCGATCGTTCCAGTTGCACCCAATCCACCCCAATTTTCGACACGAGACTTTCCTCCCATAGACAATGTCTCACGGGGAGGCTCAGGACCCCCTAGTATACTAGATGCTTGGATGGCATCGAAACCTTTATCCGCCAGACCTACCACCCGTCTAAGCTACGACTCTGGCGGCCCCCTTCGGACAAGCGTAGAATCAGGAGAGGCGATATCCCCTACAGGATCGGCATACTACTCTGCATCGCAGACTCTTGATAATCTGCCTGCATCCTCTCGTCCATTCTCTGGAATGTTCCATTCTGCAATGCCGACCGATGACGTAGAGGAGAGTCGACGCTCATCCCGGGCCTCCTCGGGAGATCGTGAGCGATCCGGCGGCTACAATGTCTTGTATTGGGCCGCGAGTCTCTTCGAGTTCAACATCAGCGCTACGAAATCAGAAGCAGGATATCCGTACTTAACATATGCAGCTGGTGAGGTGAGTGAATTATGCATGTTAAAATGAGTTCATATTTAACATAAGAATCCAGATATTTGATGTTATAGGAGAGAAGGGCGAACTTTGGCTTGCCAAAAATCAAGACGACCCAACTAATCGGGTTGGATGGATCTGGAGCAAGCATTTTGCTCGACTCGCTGATTAATTTTCTCATCTTGGCAACTTTCAATGGCGTTTGTGCTTGGGCTTTAGAAGGCACATAAGCCATGATACATTTCTGTCGCAAGGCCCTCTGGATTGCTGGCTCACAGAGCTTGGCTGCTAGAATATTCGGGCGTTATCTGACAACTATTTCTGGAGTCTTGACTGCGTTAGACATCGATATCCATGTTCTAGGATTGTGATGAGCACATTTCTTTTGTTACAATTTTGAGCCTCAAGTCCATACAATTAGGATGGAGGCTAGAATCTGACGGTTGTATCTCCACGACGCGACGATCTCGATGTATTGAGGGGGCATTTCCTTTGTTGAAGAACTGCATCTGAACTCGTATATGAAAAGTCAGCGAGGAGTTGATAGGAGTCATGGGCATGCAGGATATGTATTTTGGGGAGGAGTTCAGGGCACACGATATGAAAGACATGTTTCGACGACCACTTTCCTAAATGCTGTCAGCTGGTAATAGTCTGCGACTGGCAGCTGGCTCCTTTCTGACCAAAAAGACATTGTCTCTCACATATTCCCGTCGTGCACTGCTCGTAATACCAGTGTGAACTTGCACTCTCGTCCTTTGCTTCATATTCTTAGTCTGCGGTAGCTACTGAACACGTGATGCTGCATACTTAATGACTCATACATCTAAAGCTTATCCAGACCCAATAGCACGGCCCAGATCAGCAAACCCACAAACAAAAAGCCACAAGCAATGGCCCGCCGCCTGATTAGCAGTGGCTCTTCTTTCGAGGAAACAATCGGCTACTCCCGCGCTGTTGTTTCCGGTCCCTGGGTCTTCGTATCTGGCTGCACGGGGTACAATCCCCTCCCATACCCTTGCCGTCAAATTTCACCTTCTCCCCCTATACGAGAATACTATCTAACTCGCACCCCCAACCCATACAGGTACGACTACGCAACACATACCATCCCGCCATCAATCGAAGCACAAACCGAGCAATGCATGCTCAACATCGACTCCGCTCTTCGCGACGCAGGCGCCGGCATCGGTGATATCGTGAGAGTGAGATATATAGTGCCTGATAGGAAGGAGTTTCCGCTTTGTTGGAAGGTATTGAGGAAGTGGTTTGGGGATGTCAGGCCGGCGGCTACGATGATGCAGGCTGGCTTGTTTGAGGAGGTGATGAGGATTGAGATTGAGGTTACGGCTAGAATGAAAGGTGGTGAGGGCTCTGAGGGGAAGGAGGCAGAGGAGGGGTTAGGTGAGCCGTGAGGAGTGATGAGGCTGCAGCTCGGTGTTATGCTATTGCCGTTTAGTTCGGAAAAATAAACCATACATCTGATATAGGATCACGGTATCCTATGTTATGTCAGTGATGACAATGACGTATAAGCTTACGGTAAGCGCTAGGCCATTTCCCCGGGGTCTGCGCCTTCTCCATCACTGTGTGTTGCGTAAAACGATTCAATTTTGAACATCTGAATCCGAGCTTCATATGGTTAGCCTTGGTCAATCGCCCTCTGATTCACTGGAAAGATCGAATCGACCAATGATCCATCTCAGCTTCATTTTATTACTCATTCTAAAACACTCAGATATTCTAGCAGACTTATCAAAAATAAGGAGAAGGGCATATGTCAGATCTATTTTCGAGTACGAGATGTCCTCTCTCGACGCTGCTTTCGTTAGGATGTTTCCTCAATCTGTCCATTTCGTTCACATGTCTCTGGTCATCCTCGCGTGAAAGTCTTCGTTGTTCTCTTTCCAATTCGGCGATTGAAGTTTTTGGAAATCTTTTAGAATGAACCTTGCACAGGCCTTACAAGAACTTAGGCCTAAGCTCTCTTCCGCTGCGAGAATCGCCTTCCAAGACGACTCGTTTTATAGCAGCAAGATGGTCTGATTACAAAACCCCAGAGTTGTTGTGACCGTAGCTTTGGAGTTAGACATCGACCAAACAGTAAGTCTTTCTAGTCACAATTACATGTGTGCTTCTAGGCACGGAAGCCGTATTGAGATACGTAAGTACAGTACAATGAGCAGTATCTCAGAGGTTAGGAGGAGGTCACGACTTCACGAAGACCTACAACATTGGGCGTCTGACGTGCTCATTAACCTCTGCGGCCTGCGTAAGACTATGGTTGACGTGAACAGCTATCGTCGAAGCCGCAGCTCTGAATAGGGATGTAATGATTGAAGCACAATGTCAAGACCCACATCGGTATTAATGCTACTTCTCAAGCTCGTGATCTTCAAACAAACCGGACTAAGTTGTTAGGAATTGCAATTCTACCAATACAATTAGCCTACGCTTAGTAGATGATTGAGTCGACTACAATGGCATGGCTATTGATAACCTGATCGGTGCCCGTGTCATAACCGCCCACGGTAAAGCAATAACCGATGGAAAACACAGATCTTTGGTAGGGTACGCACTTAAATCTACCATCAAGCTAGCTCTAGTCTCTCTAAAGAACCCAGCCTTTCGAGGAGCCGGCCACTCCTTCAGTATTGTCTTCAGCATCAAAGTCAAAGCCCATCCTCAAATCAACGAAAGCAAGTCCAAACATCCGATCCAACCAGACAGCTCCTTACAAACTCACATGCCATGCCAGCACTGGGAACATCCTCTAGCTTTCGCGCCCGACCAAATAGAAATCGTGACTGAAGCTATCAACGCCCGTGACTTCCAAGCATGAATGTCAGCCACTATATCTTCGGGTGCTTCCCACCGGAATTCAGCGTACCTCCCTTTGTTTTCCTCCCCACCTCACTTCTCCACTTCTCCCCCTCACGCCCCCTCTCTTTCCCAAATCCTACCTTAATCATATCACAACAAACACGCACCAGCCCAACATAGCCCTAACCTTCTACCTCGCCGACCCCTCCGCCGCCGCCTTCACCGCATACAGCGCTCTCTTCGCTCTCAACCCAGTATTCACCAAAGGATGCACGGCTCCCTACTCCCTCGCTAACACCTGATCTCAAGCATTCAACTTCAACGGCGGGAGAAATCTGATGTAGGCATGCGGGTTTACACAAATAAGCTCGAAGGCAATGAGAGAAGGGTAGGAGCTGTATACGCGGTTTGCGGGGAGACACGAAGAGGCGAAAATGAGCTTTTGTGCGGTGGAGTGCTATATTTGGCATAAAGCGCGAGAAGTCATGGAGGACGAGACGGCGTTTTCATGGACGAGGGGGTGGGATTTTGGGTGAGAGTCTTGTCGTTCCTAGAGGGAACCGGGCCTTTTTTAAATTGTATTGATGTGGTGAGGAGATTCAAGGGGAAGATAATAGCGGGTTTCGTATGAGGGATGAGGATGCTGGGTGTGGAGAGATTGCTTATGTATATGGATAAGCAGGGATAGTACTGCGAGATATAACGATCCGGCCCATGATAATCCGCTGCAGCGTTTGGCGAAGCATATAGGGGATTACGATGAGGTATTCTGATATGCCTCAAGAGCCGCATCTGATGTGAGACTTCTGCCATGCCCAAATCAGTGTTCTTTTCAGGATAGCTCACCTTAGAATTTCAAAGGTATGTGAACTTCGCCAGCGGCAATGAGAAGCCAGAGGAGACATATAGAGACATGAAACGGCTAGCTAGAATGCGGGCTTTGCAGGAGAAGTGGGATCTTGACGGATATTTTAATTGTTATGGTCCGTTTGTTTGAGAGGCGGTCACACGCGCAATCACAACCACAACCACGTAGAAAGGATGAACACGAACTAGATAGAGTGCGCTTGGAGAAGTGTGGTTTTCGCATATAAGCGGTCCGCAGCACTAGGTTGTTACCTACTACTTACATACATGGGAGAGATTCATTCAACGCCTCCACACCCCTGCCGCCAGCATGATATGTATCCTATCCATCCATGAACGTAGCACTAATGCCAATGAGGATATCCCGGTGGGATATCAATTACCCTGTAACTTCTTATTCGTGCATACCATCGTTTTCAGTGATGGTACTCACACGAACGTTTGCCGCTTCTTGTTGAATGCCCGTTGGTCTTTCAGCCATTGTCTGTAGCCCTGGACGCTGGAGATCTTCTCGCCGTAGAAATCAGGTACGGGGTTCGCTATTGAGGAGGCGGAGGGGTCGACGCGGTAGCGTTTGATGCGGCTGTAGAATTCTTTTTCTTTCTGTTACGGGCAGATGTTAGCACTCGGATTTGAGAAAGCAGTGCCTCCTTCTCTCCTTGCCTCTCCGTCTCCGTACCCCTAAGTCATCAACCCGATGGAGAATTACTCACCATAGCCATCTGCCCGACATACTTCCTATTCATCATATTGAAGATCCCCGTTCCCACAATAGGCCCTAGCAACCACCCCATGCCTCCACACCCAAACGTGATCAAGCCCAGCGTGATGAAAGGATCGAGTGGGATCTGCCCCACGATCGCATCCATATCTGACATTGCGAGCCCTTGGGCACCGCCCACCATGCTTGCCACACTCGTCGCGATTGATGATCCGAGTTGCAGCCGCCGCCGGGATTTCCGTAGCTGGAAGAAGGTGTTCCAGTCGAGCATGTCGGCTGGCTTGGATGTTGACGCAGTCGTTGTCGGCCGCACTGATGTAGATGAGGATTCTGGTGCGCTAGTTGGCTGGGAGACGGTGGAGGCATATCTCACGAGTTGCTTGGAGGATGTGCTGAATGCCGAGGGCGTCTTGATAGTTCTCTTGCTGCGGGATGTGGTTTGAAGATCTTGTGGTCGGAGCTGAGACGGTGGTGTGGTGTGGTATGAGCATGGTGTTGCGATTGATGACTGCAGGCGGCAGCCAATTGCTGCTGTACGCAGCGACAGTTCTGTACGCAACATCATATTTTCTGTTGTTGTTGTGCTGGCTTTGAGGTTGTCACAGAATAATGTCATACCTGTTTGGGGTTTCGCGAGAGCTTTGGAGGTTTCTAATTCGGTTTAGCCCAGCCTTGGAGTTCTGCCATGGAAGTCAAAGTCGCACCAGTACGACTCCCGGCAAAAGGCGGCACCATCTATAACTAGAGGGGTTAAAGCTCATTTACGGTCTTTTAATGCATATTTCGCTAGAAGCTCAATCCTTTTAAGTCATTCCAGATGTCCAAACCACCAATAGCCTTTGAGACCAAATTGGAGGCCTCAGGCATGTATTCATTATACGTCGCGTTCAACCCCTCCACTTCTCCATTAGCACGACAGCTTGGCAGTTCGAGCGCTGGATATGA
>Ga0335072_10017359_pt1 | contig 10181 bp, 8 predicted proteins | sample Lox_Sample_21_FD_206725 | JGI IMG/M metagenome (GOLD analysis project Ga0335072, IMG submission 206725) | Soil microbial communities from Loxahatchee National Wildlife Refuge, Florida, United States - Lox_Sample_2.1 | ecosystem: Environmental > Terrestrial > Soil > Wetlands | place: USA: Florida...
CGCATTGCTGCCCCAGATCTCGGGGCTTTCGCTGTAGATGTTCGAGGGAATGAAGAGGACAGAGTCTTTTTGGATGAGGAATGTCTTGTCCGACGACGCGACAGTGGTGTCTTCCTCAGCGACGCGGATGGACATCTGCCGGTTTGAGAGGCGGATGGATTCCTGATACGCGGCGCATAGAATGGGGCAGTGAGTTGCGAATTTCCCGGCGGTGATGGTCATGCTTGTCTCTCCGGTTGCCGGATCGGTGCTGCGGGACGTGATGGCTGAGACTTCTTCCCTGACGGAGGCGATGATAGCGGGGGAGGAGAGGACGTAGACGACGGTCCAGAAGAGCGTGGGGACGGCGTTGGTGGTGGCTACGAGCATCATGGCGAGATCCCAATCGCCACATTCGTTGGGACCGAAGCCGTATTTGCGCTGGGTGAAGGTCCGGCGCTTGATGAAGGGGCTGACATCGTCGTCGAGGTCGTAGCCTGCATGGAAGTAAGCGCGCAGGGCGGTTTGGACTTTGGCGCGCGCGAGATGGGCTTTGGGGGCAGTAAAGGAGGGGAAGAAGTCGAGCATTAGCATTTGGATGCCTGCTTCGAAATCCCTATCTCATTTTGTCAGCGGTCTGTATTTATATATTGGTGACATGGGGAGGATTAGAAGGATGAGCGTACCACAATGCATCAGTCAGACTTGGATCAGATGGGAAAGGATTCCGCGCTCCAAATAATGCGACGCTAGTAGCAACGGTGAAAGAATAGCGGAGCCATGCGTATAATTCTATTTGCTCATATTCGGGGCCAATCTCATTCATGAACTTGGAAACTTGAAGAAGCATCGCTGCGTTGGTTTGTTGAAGATCGGGGCCAGGTTTCAAAGGGTCATGATACACCTTATGCAGATCATTATTGTAACACTCTTCCTTGTCATTTTTGGGTGTGTAAGATGTTGCAGCGAACTTCTCCGACTTTGCGCCCAAGACGCGTTTCGCAAAAGTCATACTGAATGGGTCGAATGATAGGACCCGATTCCGTAAAGCGCTTTGAACGACGTCTGGAGACATTACGATATGGACCTTAGATGGTCCCATTTGGATAGAACAGATTGGTAGAGGATGTTTGGCGCTAATAACATGTGAACATGCTATATGATGTTTCTCTAGCGGACTTAACTTACCTGAGTATCTCAAAGTATTTCATCTTGTAGCGAAATGTTCCAATAATATGGCCAACGAAGGGAATCGTTGACTTGATCAAAGGCGGCACCCGTGGGTCTGTAGGGGAAGACAGTAGTCGCCAGCAGAGAGCGGTTACTCCAGCGGCAAGAATAAATAGATATGGCACATATCCCCCTAGTCCATCCACGATGCTATTGATTGCCATCATGTTATCTAAATCTTTATTCAATTCCGTTGGAGGTGCGCGATTGACAGCCCTCGATGTGCGAGGGATATCGGAGTACCCTGCTTGGAATAATCGTTGACAGGTAGGATTAGAGCTTAATTATGGACCGCAGCATATAGAAACAAACGTCTGGATTCATATGGCACCGTTTCCTGATTCCTAGTTCGTGTCAGCACAAATTATCGCGAGGGCTAAACAATTTCGTAAAACTAGCCAATCACAGCCCTTAACTTATATCGTAGGTTAGTCAGGGGAATCCATCAGCCCTATGAGCCGCCCCGCTAGTTTCCCCATCCCAAAAAGTCGGGTAATGGACACCCATTACCAGGAGGAGAGTATTAGAGCTTTTTCACCCACCTAATTCCACCAATTTGATGCATCGTGGAATTTATGTATGCCAATTCAACGTCAGCTGTGGCTGAGCAGTGCAGCTCTAAGTCGAGCAATTTCGGCGCATTGTACTTAGCTACGTTAACTGGCTAGCTTTTCAAGTGGGTTTCAGTCCAACTCCCTGCCTTAGGCTGAACGGCATTCTTTAAATCGTTTAAGCTGCTTGCGCCCTAAACTACTAAAGAAAGCTAACAGCGGTTTCAAAATCATGGCTTGGAGGCTGTATAGCGTTGAACGTGAGGCCAAAACAGAAGATTACATCTACTCACCACTCGACCTAACCAAGAACGAGTTCCGCGTTCTCGGCCTACATCCAAGCAGCGACCCGGATTCGGACATTTATTGTGACATACATCAGGGCGAGGTCGGCGAGAAAGTCAACACCCATGGCCGGATGCTAGGCTACCAAGCGCTTTCCTACGTTTGGGGCGAGCCGGAACCACGAAAAGCGATCTACATTGATCAAAGACGGATCCTGGTCGGGCCTAACCTCCATGCCGCGTTACGGCGCTTAAGGCATGAAAGATATGGTATGCTGCTATGGGTTGACGCGGTATGCATTGACCAGAGTAATATCGAGGAGCGAAATCACCAAGTCAAGCTCATGAATTCGATCTATAAGAACGCAAAGATCGTTTTCATGTGGCTTGGTGAAGAGGCTGATTCCAGTGATCTAGCAATGGATATTCTATCCTTATGCGAAAATCAAATTGTCCAAGGGGCAAGGATAAAAGCCGCGGGCCGTTAGTCAAGAGCAGAGCATGAAGCGCAGGGCAAGGCACTGGTAAAGCTCTTTCGCGATGAAATATATGACAAGCATTGGGAGGCTGTCGCCCACCTTTTTGTTAGAGAGTATTGGGCTCGCGTTTGGATCCTCCAAGAGGTTCTTCTTGCTTCTACGGCCACAGTGTGCTGCGGAAGCAAGACAGTTCAGTGGACCTATGTTGGCACGCTGCTTGTCATCTGGTCGCAAAGCCTGTCGGAGTTTTCACGGGGACCCGCATACAAAGCTTTTGATGTAGCGGGCTGGGCGCGGCATCTCGGCGGGTTATATCTCGAAAGCAAAAGCCGTACTCTCAGCCTCTTAGATGGATTGCTGATAAGCCGGCAACGCTGGGCGACACGGAAGGTGGATCACGTATACGGCATTCTTGGTATAGTGGAACTGCAAGGTTACCACTTCGAACCTGACTATGGGAAGCTTACCATGGCCGTTTTTCGTGAGACCGTTCAGCATGTTATCCAGAGGGATAAAAACTTGAATATTCTCACCGCTTGTAAGCGCCACGATCTAAATGAGCCAGAGAGGGTCAAAGATCTACAGGCCCACATTGCAGCCAACTCTGCGGCGACCGAAGCCTTCATAGCTGCAGAGTCCAAGCTACAGAGCCCTGACATCATGCCTGTAGACGCCAACACAGAGCAGCTCGCAAGAAGCCCGCAAAAGGCTGAATCCTCCACCTCACAAATTGTCTCTATTGCAAGGCAACAGCCGCCTATCACACAAAATGGTCCGACAATTCAAGAAATGCAGAATAATTTAGTTTCTAAAATGAAGGAGCTTACTGACGCTCTTAAGGACATCAACTTTTCTGACCGTCTGGAACGGGGTCTGACGTCCTGGCCAACCTGGATCCCGGATTGGACTAGGCGTCTACTCGAAGAATCATATTCCGAAATATTGTATCTACTCTTGAGCGAACCGAGGACTACGTTCTACCAGGCTTCCGGCTCAAGCAACGCGAAAGCGGTATTCCCAGAGGATCCACTGCTCCTTATCACTCATGGAGGTAATTTCGATCGCGTAGAACAAGTCTCGCCATATTGTATAGATGACATTGAGCAGCCTACTGATCAGCGAGTATATGACTTCTCGAAGAAGAACTGGGACTGGTACTGCAGCGTGAGCAGCGCTGTTGACAATCCCTATGGTGGCGCAAAAGCAAGGAAAATGGCCTATCGCGGTGCGCTCATCCTAGGTAGAGACGTTATGGGTAAAGAGGAAGATTTTTCGGATCGCGTCTTCTACGATATGTTCTGGGAGATGGTCGAGACTGGAAAAGTCGCGGAGGATATCTATACTAACGACGCTTACACTTACTATAATAATGACGATAAAGGCGCGGCTGATACTATTAGGGTAAATGCGCGCATCCAGCGAGCTACGTGGTACATGAAATACCGCAGCAGATTCTTCGTCACTAGGAAGGGGTATATTGGCCGAGGACCACCTGAGATCTTGCCAGGAGATCAAGTCTGCTTACTCCTAGGTGGAAGAGTCCCGTTTATCTTACGCGAAGACGCGGATGGGAAGTATCGCATGGTTGGCGAAAGTTGTAAGTTTATCCAGAAGCTCTTTGGATTGATGATTCTGGCGCACTGACTACAGATATGTAGACGTCCAGGGCATAATGAAGGGCGAAGGAATGGGGCACGTGGAGCTACGGGATTTTACACTTCGATGATGACGGTTTTAAGCGATAGCGGGCTAGCTATGCCTCCGAACATCAAGCTGATTTGATTGATTGATTGATATTTTAGGCAAGCTTCTTGCGACTAAGGCTATAAGCCAATCCAACTGTTCTGGTGTTTGCCATTTGTTCCAAGTTAAGACCCAGCTGATCCGAGACCAGTCAGAGACTAAAGTCCTGCGCTCCCATCATCACTCTCCTCCGTCTCAACCACTACACCTGCCTCCTCTACAACTCCTGCTTCCTCTGCTACTCCTATTTCCTCAACTATTGTAGCCTTTAGTTGAAATCTCCCTGTTTTCATCATAAATTGAATCGTTGCTTTGATGACCTTGAAATTGGGACCCCATACTACTCCGTACGGTTGAACAATGTCCTCTGGTAATAGTTCACGACTACCTGCCGATCAGGGAGATGGAACTACTGGCCATTTGTTACATTTCACTGCTAAGATATTGTTACCCTGTTTCAATTATGCAATAGCACGACCTTGGTAGGTAACCCCACCACCGGGCTAATACGGAAATCAACAAGCGAGTCCAAGATCTAAACCAGACCTCATGCCGAGGCTACGGCACGCATCTATCAGATCTAATCGTTAGAATGATCCCTGCGCATATCTTCCACTGTCCTTTGCTTCAGCCCTCCCCACTTATCACAGCAGTCAGCATCTCCGTCAGAAGGCATACCCTCCGCATCACGGTTCAGCCCCTGTGCTTCGGCGCCGAGTCCAGCCCAAATATCTCGACTGTTATTATCTTGCATTCTATATGAAGCATGTTCAGCTTTGGATTTGAATTCTCTTCTCTTAACTCGTAAATTGTCACAATGCCACTCAAATCGCCTTATCCGGCGCTGGATATCCTTAAAGTCAATATCCTTTCGTGCATTTTCCCCGTGGTGAAAAGCTTCCTGATACACTATTATGGATCGACTCGGAAGATGATAGTATCTCTCTGTCATTGCACCAATGGTGTAGACGGATGGCAATTGGTCTGGATCGGTTAGGAGTCAAGTCAGGATCAGTTGTTATGGTATACACCACGAATCATATCTTCGTCCCCGCTGCGTATATGGGGATAGTAGGATCCGGGAGGATCTTCTCAGGGTTGAATCCGGCGTACACTCTTCCAGGTAAAGCTCTCCTCCCGGCTGTGAGAAGCCCTTTCTTTGCTGAGAGTCCAAGCAGAGATTGTATATCGGGTAAAGAACACTGGAACCATGTTATGCTAGTACATCCAAGCTTTATCCAAACAGCATTAGCAGCTATAAAATAAGCTGGGATGCCGGGTACTCAAATCTTACAATTCTCAGATGTTTTCAATGCTTTAAAGGATGGCATCTAGGACTGGCAAGAAATGCTTGGCGGCGTTGAAGAGGCCGAGGGATATACAATCAAAGAATTCTTACCTGATGTGGCGACCAGGGCGGTAGCATCGCTCAACTATAGCTCAGGCACAACAGGTGTTCCGAAGGAAGCATGCATATCTTATCATGCCCTCATCATTAATGTTGAACAATTCATATTCATGAGAGATCTTTACAGACCATACAATCCTCAGAAACCAGAACAGCGCTGCGTGGGCTTTTTACCTCTTTATCACGCATTTGGCCAACTCTGGACTATGGTAATCGCGGCGAAGCTCCGCATTACTATATACGTTATGAAGCAGTTTGTGTTAACTGATTTCTTGGACGTTATTCAAAAAAGGAAAAATCAATCACTTTCAAGCCGCGCCACCAATCATAGTCATGCTAAGCAAGCGCCCGGAAGTTGCGCAATACGACCTTAGCAGGCTGAAGAACATTCTTGGCAGTGCTACTCCGCTGTCTAAGGAATTACAAAACCATATGGCAAAGCGATTCAATAAATCAGGTCTGGGGGATGACCGAGGTGACTTGTGCAGGGTTCATTATGCCGGGTGGTATTAATGATGACACTGGTAGTGTGGGCACAAATATTCCAAATTGCGAGGTCAAGCTGTTAGATGAACAGAACAGAGGGGTCGGTGTCGAAGAGAGGGGAGAGCTCTATTTCTGAGGTCTAAATGTTTGTCTAGGTTATTGGAGAAACGAAGAAGCGACGAAAGGATATCTTGACTCTGAAGGCTGGCTAAGGTCAGAAGATGTTGCTCTTTGCAATAAGGATGGATGGTTCTGGATCGTGGATCGGAAGAAGGTATGTATGAATATTCGATATGTTTCTGAAAGAGACTCGTATTATCTCAAGGAGCTCATCAAGGTCAACGGGCTGCGAGTTGCCTCCGCAGAGCTGGAGGCTGTTCTCGTTACGTATCCTAATGTGGCCGAAGCAGTTGTAGTCGGGATTCCACTGTGAGCAGATCCTATTCTTATTAGAACAGGCCGAAATTGACATGTACGCAGACACGGCTAAGAATTGCCGCGTGCTAAAACAGAATAGCAAACATGCTACGCCGGAAAGTGTCCAGTCGTGGATCAAGAAGCACGTCGCCAAGCACAAGTAGCTTGTCGGTGGGGTTGCCTTCGTGGACGAAATCCCCATGTTGGCGAGCCGGGAAACCACAAGGAAAATCATGCGAGAATGGGCCGAGAGGGATGTGCGGGTGATAGAGAAGCGTATTTTAACACAACTGCGAGGTCTCGAGAGAAACTTTATCACAACAATCACAAATGATTTTCCCATGCTGGATTTGGTTACAAATGTGGATTCGAGATATCGAAGTCTTGGGGCGCCTGATTCTGATTGAAATTAGTTCATCATTGGCAAATACCGCTTCTTAATCACAGGGCGGTTTCTCCATTATATTATCAACCTTGTAGAAACTGGAAGTCGTCATGTTATAGAGATGCCGGCGGCCTACAGCGCTTATCAAAATCTCTTGTCAGGCATATCAGACATGAGCAAGGTTGATGCATGCAAGTTGAGCTTTTCTAGAACATCTTGAAGATCAATTCTACCTAATTGAATTTCATACTAGAGTTCTCATATGCCAGAACACGCGGACTAGATTCTTGGAGGATTCGTGCTGATAAAGTCGATCTGAGAACAAATCATCGAGGCATAACTGACTAGAATACCAAACACAATTGAATATAGCATTACGTCCATACAGAGACAATCGATCTAGATGAGAAACTAATATACACGCTGGCGAGGGTTAGATATACATTGCCGTACTCGCAAACATCAGGTGGAGACCGCCGCGTTCAGTAAGAATAACCTCGCGATGACAGTGTTAGCTTTGAAGAAGCTAGGAATGCAAAGCGTTCGGCCCTTGTTCGGTCCTTCGGGGAGACCTGCGAGCCAGAGCCAATGGAGCCAGCTTTTCTAGCCGCTGAACATCCAAACCCTTTCGAAGGAACTATGGGGATCGTGGTAAGAACAGTCGAGCGATCGGCTGACCAAACGCTAGCAGAGCATTGATATACTCTTCCTCCGACTTCGAAGCGGTCGAGTCTGGTGGGAAATGGCGGTCGTAGCAGCAGCGTAACGGCTCCCACGCTGCTCTTAGCCACCATTTCGATCTTAGTTGCCATCCCGTATAAAGCAAAATTAGGATAGAATAACGCTCAAAAGCTAGAATCGGCGTCCGACTCAAAGTTTCGCACGATATCAAAAGAATAAGGAAGTGAGCATCCCTCCCGCTCATTCGCAAAGGATAAACTTTGCAGATTTAGTGACTCTTTTATCAAGCGTAGAAGGGCGGCCAATGAGGAAAAGAAGACTCATCAAATATCTCTAACCCTCCCATTATCGGCTGTAACACCCGGGTTGGTCCTGGCCTGAACCTATTCGGAGCTGTACATGGAATCTAGGCTTGCTCGAAGCAGCAACTTCACAACAGCCGCGTGCCTTCGCCGTGTGGCACAAAATAGCGGTGTCCAACCGTTGTAGTAATCCTTGGAGTCTGGCTCAGCACCCTTCTCAAGTAGTAATTTTACCACACCCTCGTGCCCTTTCCGCGCAGCCTGCCATAGCGGTGTTTGACCAAATCGATCCTTGGAGTCTGGCTCGGCGCCCTTTTCAAGTAGTAGCTTTACCACAGCCTCATGCCCATTCTCCGCGGCATACCATAAAGGTGTCTGACCGTCGAAGTTAGGGTTGCCGTGTACATTAGAAATACAGGGCAGCTAAAGCTACATAGACAAAGGACTTTAGATGTTGCTACTGAGTATTGCAATGCGCATCCAAACAACATTGTCGTTTGTTTGCCTAATCGGGGGTGCACGGGCCACATAAGCCTCCCGCTGGTAAACGTATTGTAATTGTCGCATGCACACAGGACACTTTTGGAAGGCAATTCGATTGAATTCAGTCTCCAGGATCGCTATCTACGTAAAGGGTACTATGTAGGGGTAGCTAACCGTAGTGGCTGTCAGAGTGATTCCTGTTGCCACGGTGATGCCTGTGCACGTGACACTAATTCAGACGGACGCCCCGCCTTGCTACTGTAAGTGTCACGTCCTTCGGAGGTCTAATGCGCGACCTGAGAAGCGAAGGTTCTACAGCATGGATAATTCCGTAGCAAATTCACAACGATCGTAGCATGAATGAGGGAGATGGAGGATCCTGTCGACCAGCTTTGCAGTCGCTGTGCCGGCTATTTCGATAAAGATGCTGATTGGGTCGAAGATGGGGTCGCCAAAGTCGTTGAAGCGCAATCGCTCGACGAAGTCAAATCTTCTGCGGAGAACGGCTGCCACTTGTGTACTACAATCAGCCAAACTGTAACTCTTGCTGCAAATCCCGGACACGTCCCACTTCAGCAATACCGCCTGATCGATGAAAGCAAGATAAGACTCAGGGATGTCGGGATCATAAAAGACAGTGCCTCTCATGGATTTCAGATGAACATTGCATTTGTGGTTGATGGGCACGGCCCAGATGTGGCCACAATATTCTTGCATCCTGTCAAGCCATATCTAGACCGTGAGCAAACACCGGGTATGGAACCTATACAAGCATATATGCGGCCTCAGGTAGCTACTTCGACAGATTCGCAGAGGGCGATCGACCAAATCAAGAAGTGGGCAAGTGCTTCTGAGTCAATTCGAGAGAAGAAGATATGGGACCGCAGCTCCTTACCTGCGCGCTTGCTCGATGTTGGCCACTGCACCGATGAAGATTTGGTGCGATTGGTGTCCACCACCGCTGTTCCGGCGGACTGTCAATTTATGACATTAAGCTATTGCTGGGGCTCAAAAGCTTTTATCAAGCTTACGCTCTCCACTAACAACGAGCTTGTCGACGGGATCAAGATTTCAGGGCTTCCACAGACCTTCCAAGACGCCATTCGTCTAACGCGATCACTGGAGATCCGCTACCTATGGATCGATGCGCTTTGCATCATCCAGGACTCTCTAGAAGACTTCTCAAAGGAGGCTCGTGGGATGTCAAATCTGTATCAACGATCTTGGATGACTATAGCTGCCATTGACTCAGCGGACTGTTTTGGAGGATTATTCCGAACACGAACTTCACGATCTGCTTTGCCATGTATCATCCAACCGACATGGACGTGTTTTGCGGGGAAATCGCCGCTGTACGCCTATCATCGCGGCCATTACGAAGAGGTCACTAACAAACCATTTTTTTGTCGGGGCTGGATCCTGCAAGAACTTATTCTCTCCTCACGAATTGTCTGTTTCGGGGAGTCGCAGGTGTTCTGGATGAGCCAATCAGGCTATGGATCTGAAGCTTTTCCGCAATTTCTACCCCGCAAAAGAAATAACATAATCCGCGCGAACATTTATGACTTCATCGAGAACCACAAATTTAACGCTCTTCATCCAGATTTCCATCGTCCGCTCTTCATCTGGCACCATATCCTCGATAGTTGTATTAAGAAGCGGCTGACATTCTCGAGGGACAAGCTGATCGCGGTGGCGGGTTTGGCGGATTACATGTCTGCAGCTACAAAAGGTACGCTGGGACGGTATGCTT
>Ga0335072_10017360_pt1 | contig 10181 bp, 9 predicted proteins | sample Lox_Sample_21_FD_206725 | JGI IMG/M metagenome (GOLD analysis project Ga0335072, IMG submission 206725) | Soil microbial communities from Loxahatchee National Wildlife Refuge, Florida, United States - Lox_Sample_2.1 | ecosystem: Environmental > Terrestrial > Soil > Wetlands | place: USA: Florida...
CCTGATCGACAGCGCGACGAGCACCCGCCACAGCGGCCTGGTCTTGGCCTCGTCCAGGTTCATCATCAGCATGCGGGCGTTGACCTTGAGGCCGCCGGCCTTGTTCACGAAGAACGCGCAGGTCGCGAGCTTCTCCGGAGTCAGCGCGAACAGGTCGCCCTCGTCCGCCACCAGCCCGCAGTCCAGCATCGCCACGACCGCCTCGTAGCCGAGCACCTCGATGTCGAGCGCACTGCGCGACGCCAGGTGGAACAGCCGCTCGCGCAGCTGCGCGGGGCACGACACGGTGTTCGGGCAGCGCCAGTCGACCTCGCCCTCGTCCCTGGCGAGCCGGGTGCCGCACGCCGGGCAGTCCGCGGGGAAGACGAACTCCCGCTCACCGCCGGTGCGCAGTTCCGGAACCGGGCCGACCACCTCCGGGATCACCTCGCCGGCCTTGCGCAGCACCACCATGTCGCCGATCAGCACGCCCTTGCGCTTGACCTCGTCCTCGTTGTGCAGCGTCGCCCGGTCCACGGTGGACCCGCTGACCTTGACCGGCTCCATCACCGCGAACGGGGTCACCCGTCCGGTTCGGCCCACGTTGACCTGGATATCGAGCAGCCTGGTGTTCACCTCCTCGGGCGGGTACTTGTAGGCGATCGCCCAGCGCGGCGCCCGGCTGGTCGCGCCCATCGCGCGCTGGATGTCAAGCGGGTCGATCTTCACGACCACGCCGTCGATCTCGTACGGCGTCTCGTGCCGGTGCGCCGGATCCGCGTAGTAGCCGATGTAGGTCTTGACCTCGTCAAGGCTGGAAAAGACCTGGTACCGGTCGCTGACCGGCAGCCCCCACCCGCGGAGCCGCTCGTACCAGCCGGACTGCGTATCCGGCGCCCCTTCGAGGTGCCCGCTCTCACTGGGCCCGGCCGCGGCGCCGCTGATCGCGGCCCCGTCATCGCCAGAACCGACCACGCGGCCGATGCCGTGCACGATCGCGTCGAGGTTACGGGAAGCGGTCACCCGGGGGTCTTTCTGGCGCAAGGAGCCAGCCCCGGCGTTCCGCGGGTTGGCGAAGGCCGGCTTGCCGGCTTCCTGCAAGGACTCGTTCAGCCGCTCGAACTCGGCCTCCGGGAAGAACACCTCGCCGCGAACCTCGAGCACGTCAGGCACGTCGTCTCCGGTGAGCCTGTCGGGAACCGACTTGATCGTGCGGACGTTCAGCGTCACGTCCTCGCCGGTCCGCCCGTCCCCTCGGGTCGCGGCCCGCGCCAGCCGGCCGCGCTCGTATACCAGGTCGATCGCCAGCCCGTCGATCTTCAGCTCGCACAGGTACGGCCCGGCGCCGCCGAGCCTGGCGGCCCGGTCGGCCCAGGCGGCGAACTCCTCCTCGGAGAACACGTTGTCCAGGCTGAGCAGCCGCTCCAGGTGCTCTACCGGCGTGAACTGGGTAGACAGCCCGCCGCCCACGTTCTGCGTCGGCGAATCCGGGGTGCGCAGCTCGGAGAACTGCTCCTCGAGCGCTTCCAGCGTCCGCATGTCCGTGTCGTACTCGATGTCGGCGATCGTCGGCGCGTCGAGGACGTAGTACCTGTACTGCGCGTCGCGCAGCTTCTCGCTCAGCTCCGCGTGCCGCTGCCGCGCCTCGTCCAGTTCCATCACGCCAGCTCCCCCATCATCTCCGGCAGGATGCGCGCCGCCTCCCGCACCCACCGCAGCACCTCGCGCGCCTGCGCGGGAGACGCGCCGGCGAGCCCGCACGCGGGCGTGACCACCACCTGCCGCGCGCAGTCGCCCGGCGGCAGCGACGTTTTCCGCCACACCTCCGCGACGGCCCGAGCGGTATCAGCGGGAGTCACCCCGGGACGTTCCGGATAATCGAAACCGCTCAGGGCGCCGACCAGCAGCCCCGCGCCCGCCTCAGCCGCCGCCGCGAGCTCGTCGTAATCGGTGTTCCGCAGCAGGCTCGCGTCAAAGGAGACCGCGTCCGCTCCGGCGCTCAGGATGATCCCGAACGGAAAGTTGCGACTGCAGCAGTGCACCGCCGTGTACCTGCCGGGGGCAGCGAGCACCTGGTGCAGTCTCTCCCGCAGCACCTCCTCGTCCACCGGGCGGACGCGGGACAGGCCGCTGGCGGTCGGCACCGCGCCCCCCGCGACCGCCGGCAGCGCGGGCTCGTCCAGTTGCACGATGATGGTTGCCCCTGGCACCCGCTTCGCGACCTCGGCGACGTGCGCGGCGACGCCTTCGGCCAGCGACGACGCCAGGTCGGCGACCAGGCCGGGGTCGGCGAGCGCCGGGTTCAGCGAGCGCAGCTGCTCCACGGTCGCGGCGAGCGTCCACGGCCCGGCGGCCTGTACCTTCAGCAGTCCCTGGTAGCCGTCCAGGGACTCCTCCATCGCGTCGAGGTCGGAGGAGAGCAGCGCTCGGGCGCGGCGCAGGTCACGGCCTGGGCGCTCGGCGATCCGCCAGCCGCGCGGGGTGACTTCGACAGGCATGTCCACGAGCAGCGCGGCGGCCCGCCCGGTCAGGTCCGCACCTGGCCCGCGCGCCGGGAGCTCGGCCAGGTGCGGGAGGTCGGGCAGTTCGCCGGCGATGATCCGGGCCGCCTCCATCGGATTCGCGCCAGGCATCGACCCGATCCCGGTCGCGGCGCCTGGCGACCACGGGAATGCGTGCTGTTCGGCCACGATGTCGAGCTTAGCCGGGGTAGCGATGCGGGTCGCGGACGTGCCGCACGTGCCGGCGGCCGCCGGGATCCTGGGCGAGGATCCCGGCGGCCGCCTTTCCCTGACGCGGCCCCCGCGGGCGCGTCAAGTCCTGTGCGGCTCAGCCACGGCGTCCTGGCCAGGGAGGCCGGAGGTCATCGTCCTCATCGGGATGGTTCCGGGGTGTCAAGTCGATGGGCCGGGTCTGGTTCAGGTCGTACTCGCCGAAGCCGCGGTGCCGTTCGCCGCGTGCCCGGTGCCCGCGCAGCGCTGACAGCGCCATCACGCCCAGTACGCCCGTCAAGATCCCGCAGGCGAAGAACAGGGCGGCGATGCCTGCCACGAGCCCGAAGCTGCTCACCGGAGAGCCTCCCGCCGCAGCACTCTGCCTTCCTCGTCGAACTGGAACGCCCGTTCAGGCCGGGTGCCCCGGACCCAGACCCCGAGCAGCCGTCGCGCGCCCTGGCAGGCCGGGTCCGGCGCCTTCCCCCACAGGGAGTAGCGCCTGTCCTCACGTCGCGACGCGAACGAGACGACCAGCACGATCCCGATCACGATGCCGAGTACGAAGACGCCCAGGATCCCTATCCCCGCTGCCACTTCTATGCTGCCCATGCCGGCCTCCCGTCCGCCGAGCTTTTGGCATACCATCTGGTCGAACCAGCTGATCTGCCTGACCCATATGGGCTATGGGGTCCGTGCGACCCGTATAGTTCATCTGGGTCATCCCTACAAGTAGGGCTAACATCGAGATGCCCAGCAGTGGTAGGAAATAAACCACTCATCTATGTCATTCCAGTTGTTGGGATGGCTCAACCCGGTCAGAGAGGAGCGGGCATGGCATCGCCGATGCACCAGGTGATCGCCCAGGACCTGCGGGAACGGATCGAATCCGGCGAGTTGCTGCCGGGCGATCAGCTCCCCACTGAGCTCGAGCTCAGGTCCAGGTACGGCGCGGCGCGGAACACCGTCAGGGACGCGGTGAGGTCCCTCATGACCCTCGGGCTCGTCGTGAGCAGGCAGGGGCAGGGGACGTTCGTCGCCCGACGGCTCGAGCCGTTCGTCACCACGCTGTCGCCCGGCCCGGAGAACGGCCTGTCCGGCACGGAGGGCGACGACGCGTTCGCCGAGGCCAGGCGCCAGCACCGGCGGCCATCCGCCTCGGTTCCGCGGGTGGAGACGCTGCTCGCGACGCGAGGAATCGCCGATGAGCTGGGCGTTCCTGAAGGCACCGCGGTGATCGTCAGGCGCCAGGAACGCTATCTAGACGGCCAGCCGTGGTCGCTGCAGACCACGGCCTACCCGATGGAACTCGCCATGCAGGGCGCCATGAGCCTGCTGATGGCGCAGGACATTCCTGGCGGCACGTTCGCTTACCTGAGGGACACACTCGGCGTCGCGGAGGTGGGCCACCGCGACCTGATCCAGGTCCGGCCGCCAACAGACGATGAGGCCAGGTTCTTCGATCTCGCGGACAACGGCCGCGTCGCGGTCGTGTCCTGTATGCGTACCGGTTATCAGGACACCGGCGAGGGGCCGGCGCCGTTCCGGGTCACCTGCACCGTGTTCCCCGCCGACCGCAACGAGTTCCGCATCAGCTCGGGCCAGGTGCCCCCTGCGCAGCCCGCCCCCGCGGAGGGCTGAGCAGTGCTGACCCGGCGCCGCGGATACGCGCCGCGGGAAGCGGGGAACGGTCACGCGATCGCCAGGCGCGGCCGCGGCCTTTCCGACTCCCAGCGGACCCGGTGCCACTGGGTGAGGAACCGCGCGCTGCGGCAGGCACGGCTGGGCGCGTGGCCGGTCAGCGTTCCCGTCACGTCCTCCTTGCGGATGGCGAAGGAGATCGCGAAGAAGGCGCCGAACAAGATGCCGAAGGCTGCGGCCGTTCCGGCGGTGAAGGTGATGAGCGTGGTGATGAAACCGGCCATGGGAGCCTCCCAGCTCTCCTGTCCCGCGGTGGACCCGCGGTCCCCGACGCCCCGTAGTTCAGATTTGGCCCAGTAAGCCGGATGATCAGGTTCTTAGGAATCATACCTGAGGTACTGCTACAACCGAGCGGTTGACCTGGTAGACTCGCTCTGATGTACCTGATCAGCCAGATCATCCAAGCCATCCCAACGTCTAGGACTCATAACGGTTGTACCACTAAATCCCGGGTACAAACCAGATGGCTCCACAGATTCTGATGAACTTGGCGAGAAGGATCGTCGGGGTGGTTGGTACCGATGGGAGGGCTTCATGGCTCAGCAGCCGATGTACCAGCAGATCGCCGATAAACTGCGCGCGCAGATCGAGTCAGGGGAGCTCGCGCCGGGCGACCAGCTGCCAACCGAACTTGAACTTCGTGACCGGTATTCCTCATCGAGGAACACCATCAGGGACGCGATCAAGCGACTGACAAGTCAGGGCCTAGTGGAGACAAGGCCAGGACAGGGGACCTTCGTAACCCGGAGTATCGACCCGTTCGTCACCGTGCTGTCCGGGGACCCGCGGAAGAGCGGCAGTCTTGAGGGCAGTATCACGTACTTGTCCGAGGTCAATAAGAGCCACCGCAAGCCGAGAATCGCCCCGCCGAAAGTCGAAGTCCAGACTCCTTCCGTCGAGGTAGGCCGGCGGCTCCGTGTCTCGGCTGGCACACACGTTGTCAGCAGGCATGAAACTCGTTACATCGACGACATCCCGTGGTCATTGCAGACGTCCTTCTACCCGATGGACTTCATCACCAAGGGCGCTACCCGCCTGCTGATGGCCGAGGACATCGCCGAAGGCGCCGTCCGCTACCTGGCCGAGACCATCGGCGTGGAGCAGATCGGCTACCGGGACTGGATCACGGCGCGCGTTCCCGACAGCAACGAGCAGTCATTCTTCGGGCTGTCGCACGATGCCACGGTTTTCGAGATCTTCCGCACCGGCTTCGACCAGACGGGGACCCCGTTTCGCGTAACGGTTACGGTGTGGCCCGCGGACCGCAACCAGTTCATCGTCAACGTCGGGGACGTGCCGGTCCCCCGATACGAAGACGAGCAAGAAGCCAGCGAGCCAGCCTGAGACCCAGGTAAGCGCCGGACTACGCAACACCTCCGCATCTTTTCGCATTAACCGGATCAACGTTGATCTCGATGCCAAGGACAACAGTGCTGCGACTGCCTGTTCCCAGCCGCCTGCGGGCGCCATTCGGCCTCGTCCGCGCCGGAGAACAGCCCACGTCATGGTGGGTGCTCCAGAACAAGAGGTTCCGTCTCTACTTCTACGGCAGCGTCGTTTCCGACCTGGGGACGTGGCTCCAGAACACCGCCCAGGTGCTGCTCGCTTACCGGCTGGCCCACTCGGTGTTCGCCGTGGGCCTGGTCACCTGCGCGCAATTCTCAAGCCCGCTCGTGCTGGGTCCGTGGGCGGGCGTGATGGCCGACCGGTTCGGCGGGCGCAGGACGCTGCTGGGCACCCAGGTCGTGTCCGCCCTCATCGCGGCCACCCTGGCCGGCCTGGAATTCACCGGCCATCTCAACGAAGCGGGACTCGTCACCGGCGCGATACTCAGCGGACTCGCCTTCACCTTCGCGCTGCCCGCCAGGAACGTCACGGTGCAGCGGCTGGTCGGCAGCGGCGAGGTCAGAGCCGCTTTCGTCATGGACGCGGTTTCCTACAACCTGGGCCGCGCCATAGCGCCGCTGCTGAGCATCGCCGTCGTGCACTGGTTCGGCTATGGCTGGGCGTTCGGGGGGAACTCTGTCTCGTTCGTGGTGTTCACCCTCATCCTCTGGCGAGCGGGGCGGTACGGAACGGCGGAGCGACGGCAGCGGTCGCGCATCATGGACGGGTTCCACATCGCGCTGGGCGATGGCCGCATCATGATCCTGCTGCTCATGGTGGCGGCGGTGACGGTCGCCGACGACCCCGTGCTCGTGCTCGGGCCCGCGCTGGCGAACCACCTCGGCGTGTCCGCGAGCTGGTCCGGGTGGTTCATCGCCGCGCTGGGCGGCGGCAGCGTGATCGGGTCCCTGCGGCGCTCCAAGCACCTGCCCTCGCTCAGGCTCGCCGCCACCGCGCTGGCGCTCCTCGGCGGCTGCATGGTGTTCTTCGTCATGACGCCGTGGGTCTGGGTGAGCGTCGCCGCCGCCCTCGGCGCCGGGATCAGCTGCCTGGTCGCCAACTCCGCCACCCGCACGTTGCTGTCCAAGGCCGCAGGGCCGACGCGGGTGGCGGCCGTGATGGCCGTCTGGGCCATCGCCTGGGCCGGCAGCAAGCCGCTCGCGTCGCTCACCGACGGGCTGCTGGCCGGCTGGATCGGCGTCCGCTGGACGGGAGTGCTGCTTGCCCTGCCGGCGCTGATCCCGATCGCCGTGATGATCTTCGCGCCCAATCTCGGACGCCTGCTGGTAGGGGGCCGCACCCGCGGCGGCAAGACCGAGGCTGAGCCGACGGCCGCCTACGCGCCCCCTCCCGGGTCCGAGATCCCCGTCACCGCAAGCTGAATTAGACAGATGACAACAAAGCTCTCGTATCTCATAATCGGTTAGGTAGGACGGCGGACCACACCCCGGCGATGTCCCAAAAAGGGCTTAATGCCGGTTTGCGCCAGATCAGGCGCCGCCGTTAGGCCCGACCGCTGGAGGCCTTACTCATGGCCAAACTCCACGCCCGCCCATCACTCCAGTATCGCTACGAACATTACGACCCCGTAGCGTAGGCACCGCGCGACGACATTGATGCCAGCGCATCGTCCCCGGGTGTCGTCGCCAACCAGGCTCGCCTGACTCCGTGGGGCCGCGGGCCGCTCTGGCGGCACAGGTCACCACGGGGTTACGGCCCCGGTGCCGGGCGGGCGATCGCCCTCGGAACGAGCAACAACGTCCTGAATTCGGACGGGATGACTCAAAAACCTTCGCAATCGATACTCAGGCGCATGCCCTCACGATTCCGCTGGACCACGTTCGACCTGAACGAGTGTCTTCCCGCAGGCTGGCAAGAGGACATTCGCGAGGTAGCCGCCAAAGCCGATTTCCACGAGTTCCCGCGCACCCCGATCTTGTCGCGGGAGGCGATAGAGGTCCAGCGGATACCCCGCGGCCGGGTACACGCCGCTGAAGTGCGCGACCGCCTGCCCTGGCTCTACCGGGCCTATCGCGATGAGTTCCGCGACATGGCCGCCGAAGCGCGCGATGAGCCGGTCGCGGCGGCCAAGGACGACCGCTACGGCATCGTGCTGAACGTCCAGCGGGGAACGACGATGCGCTTTGAGTGTCACATCGATTCCAATCCGCTGACAGGCGTGCTCTTCTGCACGGATCACGCCGGCGGCGGCGAGCTCGTTTTCGCGCACGACCAGGACGCGTCCGACATCGCCGCGGTCGAGCAGGACTGCTCGGTCATCCGCCCGCATTCCGGGCACCTGATCTTCTTCGACGCCATGCGGCACCCGCACTACGCGCGGCCGCTGACAGCGGAGTCCGACCTGCGCATTGTCGCCGTCATGAACTTCTACACCGAGTCCTGCCCGGAATCGACCCGGCCCAGCGAGCTGAACAGGCACCTCTTCGGCGCCGATTTAGCGCTGCTCAGCGAGTGGCCGAGATGGTGCCGCTGCCGAGCACGGTATCGCCGGCGTAGAGCACCGCGGCCTGGCCGGGGGCTACCGCGCGGGCGGGCTCGCGCAGTTCGATGTGGAGGTCGTCGCCGCTGAGAGCGACGACGCACGAGTAGACCTCGCCGTGCGCGCGGAGCTGAACCGAGCACTCGACCGGCACAGACGGCGGCTCGCAGCCCGTCCATACCGGGCGTACCGCCGTGATCTCGCGGACCGCGAGCGCCTCGGGCGAGCCAACGGTGATGGTGTTGGAGACCGGCTCGATGGACAGCACATACCTGGGCCTGCCGTCCCGGGCCGGGCGATCGACCCGAAGTCCCTTGCGCTGGCCGACGGTGAACGCGTAGGCGCCGTCGTGCCCGCCGAGCACAGTGCCGGCCTCGTCGACGATCTGTCCGGGGGCGGGCCCCAGCTTGCGCGCGAGAAAGCCCTGGGTGTCACCGTCCGCGATGAAGCAGACGTCGTGGCTGTCCGGCTTGTCGGCGACGAGCAGCCCGCGGCCCCTGGCCTCGTCGCGCACCGCGGTCTTGGGCGTGTCGCCGAGCGGGAACATCGCGTGCGCGATCTGGTCCCTGGTGAGCACGGCGAGCACGTAGGACTGATCCTTGCCCGGGTCGGCGGCGCGGCGCAGCGCGCCGGTCGCGGAGTCGATCCGCGCGTAGTGCCCGGTGCATACCGCGTCAAAGCCGAGCGCGAGCGCGCGGTCAAGGACCGCGGCGAACTTGATCTTCTCGTTGCAGCGCAGGCAGGGATTCGGCGTCCGGCCCGCCGCGTACTCGGCGACGAAGTCGTCCACGACGTCGCGGGCGAACCGGTCTGCCATGTCCCACACGTAGAACGGGATGCCGATGACGTCGGCCGCGCGGCGGGCGTCCCTGGCGTCCTCCAGGGTGCAGCAGCCGCGCGCGCCGGACCGGTACGACTGCGGGTTCTGCGAGAGCGCGAGATGGACGCCGGTCACCTCGTGACCGGCGTCTGCCGCGCGCGCCGCCGCGGTGGCGGAATCGACTCCGCCTGACATGGCGGCAAGAACCCGTAGCCCCATAACCATTCCAGGTTACCGAGCCCGGCGCACCGCTCAGGCGCGGCTGTGGCTAGCGGGCGGCGGCGCGGCGGGCCCGGGACACCGCCTCGCCGAGGGCCGCGCCGAGGGCGTCGACGTCGGCCTGGGTGGTGGTGTGGCCGAGGGAGAAGCGCAGCGAGCCGCGGGCGCGCGCCTCGTCGGCGCCCATGGCAAGCAGCACGTGGCTCGGCTCCGCCACCCCGGCGGTGCACGCGGAACCGGTGGAGCAGGCGATGCCGCGGGCGTCGAGCAGCAGCAGCAGCGCGTCGCCCTCGCAGCCGGGGAACGAGAAGTGCGCGTTGGCCGGCAGCCGCTCCGGGCCTGGCGGCGGGCCGTTCAGGATCGCGTCGGGGACCGCGGCGAGCACCTGGCGGATGAGGTCGTCCCGCAGCGCCGCCAGCCGCTTGGCCTCGGCGACCCGCCGCTCCGCGCTGACCACCGCCGCGACCGCGAACGCGCGGATCGCGGGCGCATCCAGGGTGCCCGACCTGATGTCGCGTTCCTGGCCGCCGCCGTGCAGCACCGGCACCGGCGCCATGCCACGGCCCAGGATCAGCGCCCCGGCCCCGACCGGGCCGCCCAGCTTGTGCCCGGTGACGGTCATGGCGTCCACGCCGGACCCGGCGAAATCGACCGGCAGCTGCGCGGCCGCCTGCACCGCGTCGGTGTGGAACGGGACGCCGAACTCGTGCGCTACCTCGGCCAGCGCCGCGATCGGCTGCACGGCGCCGACCTCGTTGTTGGCCCACATCACGCTCACCACGGCCGCGCTGCCCGGGTCGCGCTCCAGCGCTTCCCGCAGCTCCGACGGCCGGACCAGCCCGGATCCGTCCACGCCGACCCAGTC
>Ga0335072_10017362_pt1 | contig 10180 bp, 8 predicted proteins | sample Lox_Sample_21_FD_206725 | JGI IMG/M metagenome (GOLD analysis project Ga0335072, IMG submission 206725) | Soil microbial communities from Loxahatchee National Wildlife Refuge, Florida, United States - Lox_Sample_2.1 | ecosystem: Environmental > Terrestrial > Soil > Wetlands | place: USA: Florida...
GCCATCCTAATTATCGGATTAGCCACTCTCCACTTGCGTTAATTGTACGTACTAAAATGACGAGACCCGGTGCGGCCAACCCACGCGTTAAGGGAATCGGGATAATAGAAGCCAGCCTCCCCGCTGCCTCGCTGCGGGGGGCTGGTTGCTTAAATTAATACACAGCCGCGTGGGAGGCGCCGATTTAAACTTTTCCAATTTTGGTGGGGGTACAGACTAGATACCGTATTCTTCCGGAACGCCGTGGACGCGGATTTTTTGCGGCTGCGCAGTGTATAAGCTTTTCCGCGTGGATGAAAGAGCGGCCCACGAGGCCGTGACAGAGAGTATTAATACCAAGAGTGAGAAAAATTTGGTGGGGGTATCTAAATCAACTTCTCGCATCAGTTTGGTGTTCTGTTTGGCACGCTGGAAACCCCACACATTGTGGGCCCACTCTTGGATTCTATCCCGTGCCTCACCGCCGTGCTTATCCCGTTTCAGTTTTCTGACCAGGACGAATATATAAGTTAAAATGAATTTCCAACCGATCAAAAGCATAAAACCCAGCCGTCGCTATGATTGCATTAAGTCGGAGGAGACAACTACATATGTTTGGCCTAAACAGCGACTACCCCTCGAATAAATTTTACATCAGAGACAGCCACAAAGTCGCCACGTCTATTCTCCTCTCTTATAGTTGCGAACAGAACTATGATATGCCGGAACGGCTGGAATTGGAAAGACCTTCTTCGCAAGATATTTCATGTGGAGACTTCTCCACCCTGACGGCAAGTCAAAACCCGAATCGAGATCTTGTATCGGTCAACACAAGAGGAATGGTCAATCTGTCATAAAGGAGAAAGTGTACCTCATCCGAGAAATCTCTTGGATTCTCTCCACCCGACAGGGCTGAATATCCTCAACCGCAAGGATGCATTAGTTATTTGTGACGGATACCCGCCTCGAAGTGTTCCATCCTCCTGGCCACATCTCGCGGACAAATGTAGGCTGAGCAACGTCATTCCACCAATAGGTTCAAAAAGGGTACTATTTGCACATTATACCTTCCTCCACGGTCCAGAAGAGATCGTTACCGCAGCCAAGGAAGCGTATAATCTTGACAAAATTGAACTTGAGCTCAGATACACGAAATATGGGGGTGTCGCAAGGAGTATATATTACAGCATTTTCGCAGTAAGGATGATTTTAGCCACGAATGGTCTATCTTTAGTGATGTTTTGCACGCTGTAACCGAGGTTCAGAGGAAGACATTACGCACTCATCCATCTCTGCGCTGACAATTCGTCCTCGACGAGTGACTGTTGGTGGGATTTGGCTTTGTACATAGCTGGCTGTCCGAGAGCCCAGTGTTGACATTAGTGCGGCCCAGTCGGCATCATACTTGACTTGCTGTTCCGGTGTCATTTGTTGATAATTCGCAGGAGAACGTTCAAAAAAATATAATTACGCATTGCGGAATTCTCAATCCTCTGATTGGGCAGCTACCTAACCCCACCCCGAGTCGAGTCTGGACTTGGTAAATAGCCAGTTAAGGTCAATCATTCAGCCCACCATTGTTTCCATCATCGTTCTCCAGAAAGCCGAAGCGAGCCAGCCGTGAACGACAGATCCGCAGACACTATCGAGCGTACAGTTGAGAGCCAAATTCGTTTAATCATTGCCCTCCATTTCTTCATTTCGATCGCCAGCGCTATCCAATTTCGAAGTTTTCTCTCACTCAGCAAGGTTTTCGAGTCGACCTTCTGTTGGTATGATTACTCCTGTACACGCCAACCAGGCGTCGTATTTCTGTCCCCTTAGGGGAACCCCGGCGTCCTGTTTGACGCGGAATCTTTCTCCTGATCGACAAACGGCGAATTGTCTTCTTCTTGGTTGTAGTGATATCGGAGATATCATCCTCACCGTTTTCAACAATTCACAAGGTATCCGCTCTCAAATTATTCCTGCTGAACTCTCTTGAATAGATCCACTTCCTTTTAAGCACCTGCAATTCACTTGCTGTACCTCTGAACCCGCAATTATCGGTATAGCATAATTTCGATTGTTATTAATCTGTAGCACGAAACATCTTGTTTCTGACATTATTACTCGATGATGCGAAAGACCACGATTACTGGGGTATCTACTATGATATTACTATTACTTCCAAATGCTTTGCGATTATCTGTCACCGTGCAACAGAACTTCATTCTTCGTCCAAAACATTCGAGTCCTGGAATGGATCCAAGTATGCAAGAATCTTGAAGTTTACCGATGAAATTTCTCTGATGAATGTGCGTCGCTTCTGGGATTATTACGGATCAATGTCTAAGTGGTCGCCAAGAGAGCTTGCGTCTTTCCGTGAAAATTTCATGTCCGAATTTCAATTTCAAATGCCCACATTCACCGACCCAAGCGTATCTGGCAATATGATAATGACCGGCTCCCGTTCATTGGGGCCCCTATTCCGTGAAGGATGGCAAATTATCCCTCATTTATTCGACTCTGTTACACGGACGGGGAACGTGGGTGGAAAGAGTTCAAAAGCGAATAGCCATATCAATCCCTTGTTCGTTTATTCAAGCATCTTCTACGACCGCTGTATGTTTCCACCCGGAATGAGCCCATTCGCCGGATTTCACATTGCCTCGTCCCTCGTATCTACTACCGCCCCAGTCTCTGCCGGTTTGCCTCCTTATTCGAGCAACCTCGCTTCCGATGAAAAGGTCATACGAATCATGACATACACCAAGGATCAATTCAAAGCACGCTGCGCTGCATTTCAGAAAAGTCGCGACTCCATAACGATCTACCACAACACTGACGATGTTGTGCGCTTTTGCTACTCCGTACGGAGCATTCTGGATCCCTCTGTGGACAACATCTTCGACTACTGCAGCGCACCTTGGAATCCGCCACGAAAGTTCGAGAATTTCAGTATCCTTCAATCTCCGTACGGTCCTTTCGACGTCATCGAGACTTCGAACCTTGCTGACGAAATTGCGCTTCCTACCCTTCTTATTTCCTCCCTGCCCCTTCTGAAGAGAAACGGAGATGCGACACTGTACACAACCAGCAGAGTCCCCGTAGATGATGTTCCTCCTAATCAGAAACTAAAGTCGCTTTTATTTTGCGAACCACTTACTATGTTTGCCTTGTTGTCCTGTGTCCCAGTCGAGTATGTCAGTGGATTTTGCAACCGTTCGAGTCTCCACGAGGCGGTGCCTTCTGAGATCACAGGTGGAGTGAAACCTGTGTGGAATTTTTCCTGGAAATGGTGGATGGATAATAGTTCGGACGAGTCTATTCATAAGGAAATAGTACCTACCACAATTTGGGAAACGGAAACCGTGGTCAAGATCCTTCACGAGATTTATTGCAGGATGTTCGAACACGAAGACCTATTCGGTATCCCGAACCCAGTGGCTCGACCCCTTGAATGCACTCGTGGCAGTTTCATTGCCTTCATTCGATTTCTGAAAGATCACGTGAAGGCGAATTGGAAAGCAATTGTTGAAGACGAACTTCCTAAATTCACCCACACGACTCCGACCTTCCTTCCCGATTTTATTCTTCAATGTCATCTTCATCAACTCGTGACCACTTTTGGCCTAAATCTGGAATGGGGACAGCAAGTCCTTCGTCCCGAACTTCAAGATGTCTGGAGAGAATTCAGATCCGGGTCTCAGGACCTTCCGGCTCTCGCGATTCCATATATTCTCAAAGTCCCTCGAGTGCGTCTTCGTCACCTCGTTCCTTACTTGAAAAGGAACAGCCCGGATCGGGACATCGTATTCCAGATCCAATTTCGCTTGGCCAATCGACTGGTCGCTGCATTTTCCTCATTTGAGATGACATTTGGTGTTTTTGGGACTGAAGACCCGACCCTACTTTTCATTGACTACCTTTGCTGGGAAGGTAAAGCGGATTTGTTTGTGCACGTATACCTCCCAAGCACGCTTTTCGCGTTTTTCGTAGATTTGGGTTGCACCGCCTCCTTCAGTATTTCCTATATTCGTGAACGACAAAAGTATAGGGAGATATACGGGGACAATCTGATTGTTTTCGAAACCCAAATGCATGGTTCAACCGGACTTACACATTTCTGGCCTTGCGATTCACGAAAGACTGTTCCTCGGACCATCTTCATTCATCCCACACAAAATCCCGAGCCGCCGAAAGTAGGACGAGTCGTTTCTGGACCTGAAATTAAACTTGAACCTCCTGGTGGTCCTCTTCGAATGACTATTCGACTCGATGTTTATGACGAAAAAGAGAAAGCGGATCTCGCCAATGGCTGTGAAGTTGACTTCCACTCGATATCTCGGTGGAAGATAAGCATTCAAACGCCTAAGTGGATTTCTACGGTTTCCTTCCCATATCCGCACGACAAATCCAATGCGCGACTCCGAATCTCTCGGAAGGGCGGTTGGTTCGAGATTATTGCGAGACTCAAAACCAGCTACAAAATGGACACAAGTCCTTTTCCTCTTTTTCCTCTCGTAAGAGACTCAAGCGCCATGTCAACGACATCATGGAACCTTCCACGTGTCGTTACTGATCTACTCCCGATTGTCGATTTGTCAAATCCACATCAATTCGAATGGATTCGTGCAAACCTCAAATCGATGTTCCCAGCGGACGAGATCGTTGTTATGAATAAACACAACGCGGAACCTGAGGCAGTTAGAATGTCAACGGTAGGACATTTGAAATATTAAGCATCTTTACACCAGCTATATCGAAAGGTAACATGATGGATCCAGAAGCTCTTCGCCTTTCGTCGAGTCCCATTATGCTCAAGCAGCACGAGATCCCACGAGCATTTATCTTTGTCGACACTATCAAACTCTATTCTTCTATGGATACCGTTGTTGCGGAAGCCTACATTTGGCCCTTGACACCTGAGGTCCTTGAAAGACACATTTATGACATCGAAAACTTAGCGCGACGCTCATTACCTGTACAATGCGACTCGGACGGCTTTCGTTGGTGGACCCTTTTCATTCAAGCATCAGTTGAGCGTTCGCGCAAATGGAGTCATTCTAGCGATTGCTATGCGAACGACCTCCCTGGAGTAGCATATTTCCTGGATACCCTGATATGTAGCTGTGGAGAAGGGAAAGTTTCGGCCGAGTTTAGTGCGAATAGGCTCTGGAAAAAATTCGCACCCTTCGTTACTCAATTTGCGTTGTCGCCACTCTTTCCAGTTCCTTATGTCAACCCAATCGGCACGATGGCGGAATATTTCACCGATGCTGACGATGGAAATAGGTTGCCGGATGAAGTTGATGACTCTGGGAGGTGTTTGTTGTGTAAGTCAACACCAGAGAAACTGAAGTACTGTGGGAGGTGCAAGGTGGCGAAATATTGCTCTCGAGAATGTCAAGCGGCCGACTGGCGTCGACACAGGAGTGAATGTCATTCGCAGTCTCTATAATTGTATGTAGATCGCGATTATACACTACTACATATGCACGGCGACGAAGAGATCACTTGACAAAGCCCTAACCAATATGATCCGAGCTGTTGCGCCGGCCTATTGCGATATGCTGGTGCCCGTCCACGGTGGCCCACCTTAATCAGGGAGCACGTAAGGTGCCTCGATTCAACAACGGTGTAACGGGCCGATAAGTAGAAATCATCATTTTCGTAGATCCTCAGCAATCAACTCTGTCATTGCCAAGTGCTCGTCCCTTTGCTCCTAGGCCCCCAGATCCATCCATCCATCACTGAGAAACACGTCGCTGCTTTGTCCCTTGCCTCCGTCACAAGCGGGTAGGGAAAATAGAGTTTTGATCACGGGGCTGTAAATGGGGCGGTGCATCCCCAATTCCATTACGGGCTAACCCCCAACCGTTCGTACAATCGATACACTACGTGGCCTTCGCTTCCTGTTCGACTACTGGCTCTGAAGACCGTAATCCCCCAGCTCTTGAACTTTCCACTGCTCGGTGATGATGACGCAACCAACTTCACGTCGGCGACCAGACTACTCCTGGACAACGAACAATGACGCCGATATCTCGCATCGTAGATTTATCGGTCAAGGCGGGTATGCAGAGGTCCACGAGGTAAGTAACTCACACTATTTACGTGACTGACGTGAAGATGTTTGACAGCAAACAAAACGCGGTATGCCTTCATTCTGCAGCGCTTAATACGTGATTAGAGCTTTGCACGGAAATTCATGCGCCTCTCGACCGACATTAGCGAGGACGAAATCGATAAAGAGATTGCTACAACTATGAAAATATGCAAGTCAGGACATCAAAATATCGTGCAAGTGTTACGACATGACTGGTTACAATCAGGTTCGACTTGTTTTATCGACATGGAACTCTGTACTCTAACTCTCTCCGATTATATCTCTAGGAGGTCGCTATTCACAGAGCAAACTTCGGGTCCATTATTAATGGATTCTTCTACATTTGTATCGGAAGATTGTTCGGGGCAACAAAAGTTGATAAATATCTGGACCATCACGCATCACATTGCACAAGGCTTAGACTATATCCATGAAATGGGTTATACACATAGGGACCTTAAACCTCCCAATGGTAAGTGAAACGATCGCATTGTATGTATGCTGATTTCTGTACTTTACTGCCGTGAAACAAGATTATGGAAAATTGCAGATTTTGGACTTACAGCTGAAGCCACTTCGAGACTAGCCGTTACAACTCGTTTTAGTAGAGGAACAGCAGGATATCGTGCACCAGAATTACTAACGACTTCAAAATTCACCAACAAGGCCGATATATGGGCACTTGGGAGCATTATCTATGAATTGACGATGGGACGAAAGGCATTTTCCGATGACTTTGCTGTTGAGAGTTACTCTGATTCTCGCTCAACTTTACAACTCTCTATTCCACTTGTGCCCGAAAATCATCTAATGTACTTATCCGATTGTGTATACGAGATGCTTGTCCGAAATCCAGAGCAAAGACCGTCCATCTCGATTATTCTTGCCCTGGTCAAGTCTTACTGCATGCTTTTAGATCTACAAAGCCTGGAAGAGTTGGAACTTATCCCACCATACGATCAATGGAAAGAATTGGTCCGTGACAAGCCTCGAGAAGTTACAAGTTTCTTTTCTGATTTAGTTGGCTGGTATCACTCAGCTAAACGGAACGATGCTCTCATCCAAGTATTCACGGCACTTGTTAAACGGTACTCAGATATTAAAGAGTTCAGACAGCAATTGGCAAACGGTTATGACGATATGAGTAATTGGAATACTAGAATGGAATTGTGGAACGATGTGGTCGATGAGAATCCATCAGAAGAAGCATTACATGGAAAACTGACAAGTGCATTCTTATCGTCCAGCGATTGTCGTCCCATGTCCCAAGTATTGAAGGAGCTGGCTGAGAAACATCCCGAAAATATACAAATGAATAATGACGCTCTAATCGCTATGGCGAAGGGAGGTAGTTTCAAAGATGTATCTATGCTGCTGGAGAGGGGCGCCTCAGTCGCCGCGACAGACGGATTTACATGGACACCGTTGCATCACGCGGCATGGAAAGGGCACAAGGACGTGGTTGAGCTGCTCTTAGACAGGGGGGCCTCAGTCGCCGCAATGGACCGTAATGGATTGACACCGTTGCATCACGCGGCATGGAAAGAGCACAAGGACGTGTTTGAGCTGCTCTTGGACAGGGGGGCCTCAGTCGTCGCGACGGACCGCAATGGATTGACACCGTTGCATTACGCGGCATGGAAGGGGTACAAGGACATGGTTGCGCTGCTCTTGGACAGGGGCGCTTCAGTCGTCGCGACGGACCGCAATGGATTGACACCGTTGCATTACGCGGCATGGAAGGGGCACAAGGACATGGTTGCGCTGCTCTTGGACAGGGGCGCTTCAGTCACCGCGACGAACGGAAATGGAGTGACACCGTTGCATCACGCGGCATGGAAAGGGCACAAGGACGTGGTTGAGCTGCTCTTGGATAACGGGGCCTCAGTCACCGCGACGAACGGAAATGGAGTGACACCGTTGCATCAAGCGGCATGGAAAGGGCACAAGGATGTGGTTGAGCTGCTCTTGGTCCGGGGGGGCCTCCGACGCCGCAATGGACCGTAATGGATTGACACCGTTGCATCACGTGGCATGGAAAGAGCACAAGGACGTGTTTGAGCTGCTCTTGGACAGGGAGGCCTCAGTCGCCCCGACGGACATATACGGAAGGACGGCATTCCACGAAGCGGCATGGCACGGCCACAGAGACGTGGTTGAGCTTCTTGTTGGATAAGCACTTCAATCCCAACCCGCTAAACATGGACGGCCGCCGTTAGTTCTTGCGGCTCAGAGAGGACACACTGGCGTCGTCAAGGTGCTCTTGAATAAGATGGAGGGGCCTTGCTTCGCTACCGAGGACGGAGATGGATGGAAGGCGTTACAAACGGCGGAGAACGGGTAGTCACGCGGTGTGGCCGCTCTTGGACAAGGTGGCCGCAGAAGGGCATAAGGACTTGGCTGCGAACCAAAGGAGGGGGTTAAAGTACAAATATGACAGGGTGAGGTATAACTAAGACGATGACTGTGCGGGAGGAATAACTACTATGTATCTTCTATTTTATTCTATTGCCGGGCTCCCGGATTAATACATGCATGTAGTCGTATACATATTAATATGAAAGGGAACTGATCTCTTTAGACTTCTTTTCTTCATAATTCGCGTGTCGTCAGGAAAGATCTCTTCGGGTCTATCTATGAACAGAATAGGCAACGGAGCCTGTGGCTATTTTATCTATTTCGCAGATTATGCAAGACATCTTTGTTGAGGGGGGGTAGCAATAGGGACCGGAAGACGGTTTATCCGAGTATCAGATAGTCAATTTCATCTATCGAACCATCAACACCAAGCCGATGGCATTAAGCTTTATTTTAAATCGGTTCAATTCCATCCACCTTTACTGAATAAGCTTCGAAGGAATCGCGATCAACTTGAACATGGCTAGGCAATTTTGGCCTATCTCGCTCACGTTCCCTGTTTGATTTTTGCTCGACTAATAGCCATAACCAAGGTCCGGAAGCTATGTAGTCCTCCATCGAAATCGGTTGGACTTTGGGGGGCAATCAATTTCTGTGGAAATACAGGAATTAGTCATGTGTCGTATTTCGGTGCCGGTTCAGGCTCAATTTCTCGGCAGATCCTTGAACGTTTATCACTCCTGGACCATGATTGGTGGTTGTCGCAATAAACTTTTTTATAGCCACAAACAAGTTAACAGCGCCAGCCCGTCAGCCCCAAGTTATTGCGTGGGTGTAACCTGAGATCTAAGGTCATGGGGTAATTTCTTTAATTTGCGGCACCCCGCCTCGTGCCCCCCACAGCCGGCATTAAAGATTCGCCGACCATTTATGCGATGACCTCCATAGCCATGGTGTGACCCGACGTATCATTTGCATATGCAAAGGCGAAGCCGATCTTGCATATAAATACCACTCTTCCGCACCTGTTCCACACTACCACCGTCCTTCAATCAACGTCTCCAACCATCTTGATAATTAGATACAATGCTATCAACTCTCTTTTTCATCTTTCAACTTCTTTTTATTTTATCTCCCGCTCCTTCTGCAGGTACCCATTCCTCAGACCATTCTAATTTCTAGCTCAACAAGGGAGTACCGACTGCGGCAAACAACTCGGCGTCGTAACACTCATAACCCAAAGCGACATCGACTCCATCTCCAGTTGCACCACCATCTTCGGAAGTCTCGAAATCCTCCTGCAAGGAAGCACAACCGGCATCGGAATCGGCACTTCCCCAACAACATTCACACTCCCCACCTCCCTAGAATTCGTCGAAGCCCAATTCCTCATCCTAACAGTCGGAAACTATGGCACCACCAGCATCGTCGCGCCAAACCTAAAAACAATCGGATTCGGTAATTTAACATCCGAACAAGACGATCCAATAGCCCAACAATTACTTATCTCCGGCGGCTCATTCACAACTTCGTTTCCGGTACTTACTGCCATCTCAGGAGACTTGAGTTATGATAATTATACTTTTGCTACTCTGGGTGGATTTCCCGTTCTCACTACGGTAGGAGGATATATTTACATCAATGGCTCGTTTAGTACTTTGGACCTTCCTCTTCTGACAAGCGCGGAAGACATCACTATATTGAGCACCAATCCCTCCTTTCAATGTCCGTCCAACATCGAACCGTATTTCA
>Ga0335072_10017363_pt1 | contig 10180 bp, 9 predicted proteins | sample Lox_Sample_21_FD_206725 | JGI IMG/M metagenome (GOLD analysis project Ga0335072, IMG submission 206725) | Soil microbial communities from Loxahatchee National Wildlife Refuge, Florida, United States - Lox_Sample_2.1 | ecosystem: Environmental > Terrestrial > Soil > Wetlands | place: USA: Florida...
TCCGGCAGGTGCGGCAGGCGCTGCGGCTGGGCTTGCTGCGGGCGGGGGATCAGCTGCCGACGGTCAAGGACGTGGCCGGCTCGCTGGCCATCAACCCCAACACGGTGCTCAAGGCCTACCGGCTGCTGGAGTACGAGGGCCTGGCGGCCGCCAAGCCGGGCGTCGGCACGTTCGTGACCAAGACCATCAGCGACGAATCGGTCGCTACGCATCAGCGGCTGAGCATGGAGCTGTCGGCGTGGATCGGGCGTGCACAGGAGGCGGGTCTGGACTCCGAGGACATGGAGGCGCTGTTTCAGCGCGCCGCCGGGGCCGCCGCACGGGAGGAAGCGGTATGAGCGGCGCTACCGCGGCGATTGATGCGCGCGGCGTCGGCAAGCGGTACGGGCGCCGCTGGGCACTGGCCGACTGCACGCTGGCGATCCCGGCCGGGCACGTGGCCGGGCTCGTGGGCCCGAACGGGGCGGGCAAGACCACCTTGATCAGCCTTGCCACCGGCATGCTGGCACCGACCACCGGCACCATCGAGGTGCTCGGCGGCCAGCCGGCCAGCGGTCCGGATCAGCTTGCCCGCGTCGGCTACGTCGCGCAGGACACCCCGACCTACGCCGGGCTGAGCGTGGCCGATCACCTGCGGCTCGGCGCGCACCTGAACCCGCGCTGGGACGCCGGGCTCGCCCGGGACCGGATCGAGCAGCTCGGCCTGGACCCAAAGCAGAAGGCGGGCAGGCTATCCGGCGGCCAGCGGGCCCAGCTCGCGCTCACGCTTGCGCTCGCCAAGCGCCCCGAGCTGCTGATCCTCGACGAGCCGATCGCGAGCCTGGACCCGGTGGCCCGGCGCGAGTTCCTGCAGGCCCTGATGCGTGTGACGGCTGAGCAGGAGCTCAGCGTGGTGATGTCATCGCACCTGGTCGCCGATCTGGAACGCGTCGCGGACTACCTGGTCGTGCTGGTCGACTCGAGGGTGCGGATCACCGGTGAGGTGGACGACCTGCTCGCCACCCACCACCTGCTGACCGGCCCGCGCCGTCGCGCCGCCAGCCTGCCGGCCAGCCAGCAGGTCATCACGGAGAGCCACACCGGCCGGCAGAGCACGTTCCTGGTGCGCAGCAGCGAGCCGGTCATCGACCCGGCCTGGACGGTCGAAGAGGTCAGCCTGGAGGACCTGATGCTCGCCTACATGGGCCACGCCGCCGGGTCGCCGCAGGGCCAGCGGCTGGAGGTGAGCCAGTGATCTGGCTGACCTGGCGCCAGTTCCGCCCGCAGGCCATCACCGCGGCCGGCGGGATGGTCGTCGTCGCGATCGTGCTGGCGGTGACCAGGCTGGGCCTTGCCAGTGCGTACACCGCCGCGGGCCTGTCCGCCTGCCACGCGCACTGCGCCGCGGCCGCGAGCATCTTCCTCGACCGGGTCGGCGGCTTCGACAAGTTCCTGGACTTCGCCACCGTCTTGCTGCTCCTCGTGGCGCCCGCGCTGATGGGCCTGTTCTGGGGCGCGCCGCTGATCGCCCGTGAGGTCGCGGACGGCACGCACCGGATCGCGTGGAACCAGAGCGTCACGCGCACCCGCTGGACGATCGTCAAGCTCGGCCTGATCGGCCTCGCCGCGATCGCGACGGCGGGCCTGCTCAGCCTGATGGTGAGCTGGTGGGCGGGCCCGATCGACGCGGCATCGCTCGCCGGCGGGTCCGCGCAAGCCGGCACAGCGGGGAACGGGGTACACGTCACCTTCAGCGGCTTCGCTGAGGCCCGGCTCGACCCGGTTATCTTCGATGCCCGGGGGGTGGCGCCGCTCGGCTACGCGGCGCTCGCCTTCGCGCTCGGCGTGACCGCGGGCGTGCTGCTGCGCCGGACGCTGCCGGCGATGGCCGTGACGCTGGCCGCGTTCGTGGCGATCCAGGTCCTGATGCCGAACTTCGTCCGGCCGCACCTGCTTCCGCCCGCCCACATCACGACGCCGGTGGGCACCCAGCACGGGCAGGTCAACAACAACGTGGGCAGCGGGCTGATCTCGCTCCAGCTCGCAGGCTCTTTCAACAAGCCCGGCGCCTGGGTCCTGTCGGACACGGTCATAACGCCATCGGGCGCGCCTGCACCGAACGTGGTGGAGACGCCGTCCGGCCCGGTGCTCACGGCAATGCCGAAGGCGTGCCTGCCCACGCCCGGGTTTGGCATCAACGGCGCCGAGTGCAGGAATGCGCTGCAAGCCCTGCACCTGCGCCAGAGCGTCACCTACCAGCCCGCCAGCCGGTTCTGGCCGCTGCAGTGGATCGAAACCGGCATCTACCTGCTGCTGGCCGCCGGGCTCGGCTGGGTCTGCGTCTGGCAGGTCCGCCGCAAGCGGACGCCGTGACCCGGACCGGCTAGCACCCGGCCCACGCGTGCGCACGGGGTCGCCCGGTGCGCGCACGTAGCCGCTGCTTGGGCGAGATAAACCAGCCACAACGTGGGCCTCCCCTCCAGGGTTGCGCGGTGTTCCCCGGAGGGACTGGGTTGCGTCAGTTACCGGACGTGACCATGTGGTGACAGGTAGGGTCTGCGGGCATCGTGACTGATGATGTGCAGGCGCAGTGGGGTCACTGGCTCGTGATCCGCAATCCTCGCACCGGCAGGCTTATCCGGTGCGAGGAGTTCAGGGACGGCGAGGAGGCTGTCAGCGCGCTTCAGGCCGAAGCGCGGAAGATCCGGTACCGCATCGGGCGCGAGGGCCGGGTTCTCGGCGGCCAGTCCCTGGAGGACGTCAGGACCCGGTATCCGCAGTGGGTCGCCCCGCCGCCCGGGCGCACGCCCCGGCAGTCTCAGGTCAGCTAAGACCGGCGAGGAACGCGAAGCAGCTGCTGTGCCCGGTTGTGATCGAGGACGGCAGCGAGGAGTTGGGGCCGCCGAGGTAGCCGGAATGCCGCTGCCGCCCCGGTCGAGCGGGGATGCGGCGGCATGAATGTGCGATCCGGCGGGCTGGAACCCGTCATTTTGCACATCCATGGCCAGGGAGCGCCTGGTGATCATGGGCCGAGGTCCCATAGCAGGCGGTAGTAGCGGGTGCGATCCGGGTCGGGGGCGACGCCGTAGGCGCTGAGCAGTTCCTCCTCCCACTCCGCGCCGTAGTTCCACTCCACGCTCCAGGTCGCCACCGCGAGATCGGCCCACCGGTCGGCGACGCCGAGCTGGCCGAAATCGACGTGACCCGAGCAGCGCCCCTCGTCGGTGATCAGAGTGTTGGGCGCGCAGGCGTCGCCGTGGCACACGACCATCCGCTCGACCGGGGGAATGGCGGCCAGCTGGTCCAGCGCCTGCCCGGTGCTGAGCGAGTCGTGCACCGGGTGCCATCCCGCCGGGTCAAGGTGGCCGAGCTCGGCTCGGCGGCGCGCGTCGGCGAGCTGGTCCTCGGCCATCCAGGAGAACGGGCACGCCATCACCGGCATGGCCTCGTGCATCGCGCGCAGCCCTTCGCCGATGGCCGCGACCGCCGTTGCCGGGTCAGCGAGCCACCGCGGCGTAACGGCATTCTGGCCCGGCAGCGCGGAGGTGACCAGCCACGATCCGGCGTCGTCCGCGCCCTCGGCGAAGACCCGCGGCACCGTGATGTAGGACCCGGCCCACTCGAGCCGGGTGGCCTCCTGGGCCAGGTCGATCCCGCTGCCCGCGGGCGTCCACTTGATGAAGTAGCGGTCCGCCGCCCCGCCGACCTCGAACGTGCGCCCGCCGACCTCGTTTTCCCAGACCTCTCGGATCGGCCGGCCCACGGCCAGCTTCGCGACCCGCGCCGGCACCAGCCTGTGGCGTGCATCATCCGGTGACCCGCCCCGGCCCGTCCGCTGTTCTTCTTCTGCCGCGCTCATCTCACCCGCGTGCCCGGCCGGCGAGCAGGTTTACGCCGAGCCGCGCTATTACCGGGCTATCAATTAACACCAATTATAGCACAGTTTCTATTGCAATATCTCTCGTTTTGACATTCTGATTTCAGAAGTGCATTCTGCCTGGGCAGCTATTAATGTGCGAACTTCGCGGAAGGGGATTCCTTTATGGGCCTGGGGCAGGTCACGGCCGCGGACGCGGGAACCTGGAAGCTCGGTGACCTGGAGGTGAACCGGCTGGGATTCGGCGCGATGCGCTTGCCGCAGACCGGCCGGGCGCTGGTGCCGGACGCCGTGCCGCGCGACCGTGACCAGGCGATCGCGGTGCTGCGCCGCGCGATCGAGCTGGGGGTCAATCACATCGACACGGCCGCGTTCTACTTCTCCCCGCTGCGGTCGGCCAACGAGCTGATCAACTCAGCGCTGGCTCCCTATCCGGATGACCTGGTCATTGTGACCAAGGTCGGGCCGGGCCGGGACCCGTGGGGGGAGTGGACCAACAGGGCCAGGCCGGACCAGCTTCGCGGTCAGGTCGAGGAGAACCTGCGCCAGCTCGGGCGCGACCATCTCGACGTGGTCAACCTGCGCGTGATGCGGGGCCAGACGTCGATCGCCGAGCACGTCGGCGCGCTGGCCGAGCTGCAGCAGGCGGGGCTGATCCGGCACCTGGGCGTCGCCGGCGTGACACCGGAACTGCTCGCGGAGGCTCAGTCTGTCGCGCCGGTGGTCTGCGTGCAGAACCGGTACGGTATCGGCGCCAGCACCACCGAGCAAGAGACCGGCGAACATGAGTTCGTGGACGCCTGCGGGCGGGCAGGCGTCGCGTTCGTGCCCTACTTCACGATCGCCGGCAAAGGCGGGGGCGCCGGGGTCACCGGCGCCGAGAACGCCGACGTGCTCGCGGTCGCGGAAGCACACGACGCGACGCCAGCCCAGGTCCGTCTGGCCTGGGCGCTGCAGCGCGGGCCGCACGTCCTGGTCATACCGGGCACCGGCGATCCCGATCACCTGGCCGCCAACGTGGCGGCGGCCGGGCTCCGGCTCACCGCCGATGAGATGACCCGCCTCACCTCCGTGGCCAGTGCAGGAAAGTAGACCATTGGCCATTATGCGGAATGCCACAGCGTCCACAGCCGTCACACTGATCAGTTTCGGCTGAATGATATTGGGCCATGATCTCTATACATTCTCCACGCCTTCTCCAGGCGCGCCACACAGCTTTTCGTTGTGTTAATGGCGACGAAAAGGGAGGGGAATGGTCATGGCTTACCAGGATGCGGTGGTGGCGCAGGCACGTCTGTGGGTCGATTACCGCGAGGGGCCGGGCAACGAAAACCTGTTCTCCAGCGGCCTCGACCGGCCGAAAGAGGCGTGGTGCCAGGACTTTGTGCAGTTCGTGTCCGCATCGGCTGGCTACAAGCAGCCGTACCCGACCGCCTCCGTGGTCGGCATCGGGCACTGGGCCCAGCAGAACAAGATCTGGATTGATTCCAGCAAAGCCACGCCCGGCTGCCAGATCTGCTTCGACTTCAACAACGGCGACGGCAAGGAGCCAGTTAACTGGCAGGACACGCACACCGGGCTCTACATCGGCGACGGGCACACGATCGAGGGCAACACCGGGAACCCCCAGGGCGTCTGGCAGAAGACCCGCACGCTCGGCGCCCCTGACATCTGGGGCGCGATCGACTGGCCCAGGTACTGGGCCGCTCACCCCGAGCCGTTCCCGGTTGCGGTGAGCCGGTTCCCTGGCTACCCGACCATCCAGCTCAACTCCCGGGGCGACGCGGTCAAGGCCTTCCAGCGGAGCGTCGCCATCGTGCTGCGCAACGGGCTGGACGCCGACGGCCAGTTCGGCACGAAGACCGAGGCCGCGTGCAAGCAGTTCCAGACGATGAGCCGGATCAATGCGAACGGCGTCTGCGGCCAGCAGACCTGGGCGAGCCTGGACATCGCGCTCGACAAGCTGAGGAGATAAGCCGGGGCGCCGCGCCTGCCCGGCTGGCCCCCGCGTGAGGCGCGGGGGCCAGCCGGGTCATCCGGACGGGGTGACGATGCCGTACTCGTGGATCTTCCGGTAGATCGTCGCTCGTGACATGCCGAGCGACTGGGCCGCCTTGACCTTGTTGCCACCGGAGTCGAGCAGGCTCTGCACGATCGCGTCGCGCTCCATCGACTCCAGCGGGCTGAGCAGCCGGCGGCTGACCGTCCAGCACTCCGGCGGCAGGTCGGCCGCGCGGATGGTCCCGGTGCGACGGTGCTGGACGACGCGCCGGAGCACCTGCCACAGCTGCTCGGTGTTGCCCGGCCAGCTCGACCGCATCAGGATCTGCATCGCCTCGGGCGAGCACGTCAGCCGGGGATGCTGGTTGAGCTTCGTGAGCAGGAACGGCACCAGGTCGTGCAGGTCCTCGATGTGATGCCGCAGCGGCGGCAGCTCCACGCTGCTCGGGAAGAACCGGAGCAATCCGGCCAGGTCGCCCCTGGCCGGGCCGTGGGCCAGGGTGACCACCACCCAGAGCTCGTCTTGCCGGCGCGCGGTGCGGGTCTCCTGCAGCGCGGCCGACAGGGCGTGCAGGCGCTTCGGGCCCAGCCGGTCAACGTGCCTGATGACCAGGCAGCCAGCGCCGGTCAGCAGCTCGCTGCGCGCGGTGACCTGCCAGTCCAGGTCGGCGGCGTCCGTGGCGTCAAGCACGTGGAACCGGCCGGCCGGGTTCCGGCGCTGGTGCACAGCACGGACGACGGCCAGCTTGCCGACCCCCGGCTCGCCCTCGATGGCCAGCCACTCGCCGGAGTCGTAAACCTTTTCCACCTGGTGGCATCCGCGCAGCCACAGAGTGCCGGAGCCGACCAGGCCGGGCAGGATCATCCGGGCCTGCGGCCCGGTAGGAGCCACCGGCCTGCTGCCCGACTCGACGAGCTTCACGTGCACGACGCCGCCGGCCAGCCGGTCGTCGCCGTGCAGCGGCCGGCAGTACATCCGCGCCCGTGACCCCGTCGGCAGCTCGAGCTCGACCGCGGCTGAGTGGCGGCTCGCCAGCGCCTCGGTGGCCTGGCCGAGCAGCACCGCCTGGTCGCCGGGATCGAGCGCCTGCCGGGCGTACTCGTTCATCATCACCACGTCGTGGTTGAGCGCCAGCACGATCCCGGCGCTGTGCCGGCACGCGCGCAGGTACTCCTGGAGCAGCTCAAACTCCCGCGCGTTGCTGTCGGTGAGCAGTGCCTGGGTGATCTGGTCGGCCGTGGTCTTGGCCAGGGTGATCAGCAGCGGATCGGCGTCCTTGCGCCAGCAGGTCAGGTCGACGGCGCCGAGCGTCTTGCCGGAGATGGGGTGCCGGATCGGGACCCCGGCGCAGGCGAGGTCCTCCAGGTTCTCGGCGTAGTGCTCGTGGCCGAACACGTGCATCGGGCGGCCGCCCTCCAGCGCCGTGCCGATGCCGTTGGTGCCCACCGACTCCTCGGCGTAGCTGAACCCGGGGGCCAGCTTCACGCTGTCGAGGTGCCGGTCGAGATCGTTGTCGGCCACCAGCCGGGTCAGCACGATCCCGGCCGCGTCGGTGAGGATGACGCTGATCGGCTGGCCCTCCAGGTGCTCGCGCAGGTGCTGCAGCACCGGCATGGCGCTGCGGGTCAGCGGAGTATCCAGGTCGGGGTCGCCCAGGAAAGTCAGGTCGATGCGGTCGGCCGCCACGTTCCACCGGCGCGAGCGCCACCACGAGGCCAGGATCGTGTCCCGCACCCGGTTGGGGTCAACCGGCTCGGCGGTGAGGAATCGCTCACGGGTTTCGGCCAGCCGATCGCCATCGGCCAGGGCCGGCGGGCGCGCTGCTGCAGGCGTCATGGCCCTCCTGCCTCCCGGTGCTCTCGCGGGCGGCGGACTCGGCCCGAGCGGGGGTCGTCCGGGGTGTGCGTTGTACGTACAACGTAACAACGCCGTAACGCACAGGTGTCTCAAGTTGAGACCGCGAATTGGCGGCCACCTCTAACGGTCTCGGGTAGGAGGTACCCCATGGACCGACGGGACGAACCAACCCGCGAGACCTTTAACCCGTGGAGCATCGTCAACCTCGTGTTCCACCATCTGGCTGATCAGGGCCTGCATCCTGTCCTCGGGGAAGCCGGAGACCCGGGCGCGCCCGCCGCGGAATTGCTCCGGTCGCTCGGCGTCGAGCCGGCCGCCGAAGGAAACATGCAGGTCTCCCGCGACGTCCGGGACCAGCTCGCCGAGATCCGCAACGCGATGTTCGGGGACGGCTGACCCGCGTTTCGCTGCTCCGCTGGCCGCCACCTGTCTCATGTTGAGAACCACAGACGGCCCGCCGCGAGGTGTGATGCAGGTCACCGGCAGTGTTCGGCCGTGCAGAGCTTGTGCGCCCGCTAGCGCCCTCAGGCGACGACGCCAGCGGACACGATCACGGAGGCAGGCAGGCTGTCTCAGCCGGCCCGAGTGCAGGAAGGGGTGACCATGAGTCGCCAGAGCGTGGCCAAGGCCCACCAGAAGATCCAGGAACTCGCCTGGGAGCCGCTCTACCACGAGCCAGTGTCGCAGTACGGAACCGACTACACGTTCCGGAAGGCGCAGAAGAAGGATCCGCTCAAGCAGGTGCTGCGGTCGTATTTCCCGATGCAGGAGGAGAAGGACCACCGCGTCTACGGCGCCTCGGACGGCGCGATCCGCGGCAACATGTTCCGCCAGGTCCAGGAGCGGTGGCTGGAGTGGCAGAAGCTGTTCCTGTCGATCATCCCGCTGCCCGAGATCTCCGCGGCGCGCGCGATGCCGCTGCTGTTCCGCACGGTGCCCAACCCGGAACTGCACAACGGCCAGGCGATCCAGATGATCGACGAGGTCAGGCACTCGACGATCCAGCAGAACCTCAAGCGCCTGTACATGAACAACTACATCGACCCGGCGGGCTTCAACTCGAGCCTGCGCAACTTCCAGAACGACTACTGCGGGACGATCGGCCGGCAGTTCGCTGAGGGGTTCATCACCGGTGACGCGATCACCGCGGCGAGCATCTACCTGACGATCGTGGCCGAGACGGCGTTCACCAACACGCTGTTCGTGGCGATGCCGGCCGAGGCGGCGGCCAACGGGGATTACCTGCTGCCGACGGTGTTCCACTCGGTGCAGTCCGATGAGTCGCGGCACATCAGCAACGGGTACGCCACGCTGCTGATGGCGCTGGCCGACGAGAGCAACCACCAGCTGCTCGAGCGCGACCTGCGGTACGCGTGGTGGAACAACCACCGGGTGGTCGACGCGGCGATCGGCACGTTCATCGAGTACGGCACCAAGGACCGCCGCAAGGACCGCGAGTCCTACGCGGAGATGTGGCGCCGGTGGATCTACGACGACTACTACCGCAGCTACCTGGTGCCGCTCGAGAAGTACGGCCTGGTCATCCCGCACGACCTCATCGAGGAGGCGTGGAACCAGATCTGGAACAAGGGCTACGTGCACGAGGTGGCCCAGTTCTTCGCCACCGGCTGGCTGGCGAACTACTGGCGGATCGACCCGATGACCGACAAGGACTTCGAGTGGTTCGAGTACAAGTACCCGGGCTGGTATGACCGGTACGGCAAGTGGTGGGAGAACTACAACCGGCTGTCGCGGCCGAACGGGCACCACCCGATCGTGGCCGAGGACGTCGACTACCAGTACCCGCACCGCTGCTGGACCTGCATGGTGCCGTGCCTGGTCCGCGAGGACATGACGATGGCCGAGGTCGACGGGCAGTGGCGGACGTACTGCCACAAGGAATGCCAGTGGACCGACGAGGTGGCCTTCCGTCCCACTTACCAGGGCCGGGAGACCCCGAACATGGGCCAGCTGATCGGCCACCGGGAGTGGGAGACGCTCTACCACGGCTGGAACTGGGCCGACGTGGTGTCCGACATGGGTTACGTGCGTGACGACGGCAAGACCATGGTCGCCCAGCCGCACCTGGACCTCGACGACCCGAAGAAGCTGTGGACGCTCGACCACCTGCGCCGGATGCCCGAGGTGCAGAGCCCGAACGTGCTGCTGAACGCGATGACCAACGAGGAGCGCGCGGCGTTCCACGCCAACTACATCCGCGGCGGCCCCGCCGGCCGGCCGGCGCCCGCGGAGTCCTGAGCCGCCCGCCGGGCAGGCACGCGGCAACCCATCAAGCGAGCAGGAAGGAGGGCCGGAGGCTCGGCCTGCGGCCCTCCATCCTGCCTCCATCCCAGTGCGCATCACATCCCGTGAGGGGGTCATGGCCGACAAGCATGTGGTCCGGTTCGAGCCGGTCGGTATCGAGATCGAGGTCGACGAGGACCAGACGATCCTGCGTGCCGCGG
>Ga0335072_10017364_pt1 | contig 10179 bp, 10 predicted proteins | sample Lox_Sample_21_FD_206725 | JGI IMG/M metagenome (GOLD analysis project Ga0335072, IMG submission 206725) | Soil microbial communities from Loxahatchee National Wildlife Refuge, Florida, United States - Lox_Sample_2.1 | ecosystem: Environmental > Terrestrial > Soil > Wetlands | place: USA...
AACAGGGTCACCATTTCGCTGCCCGAGTCAACACAAAAAAAGCTTCTCCGCCCTGAATCTATCAGAGTCTCGAAGACCCCATTGCAGCCAGTGATCGCTTGCCGTTGTGTTCAATGCGGTGCCAAGATCGCACCAGTCACCGTTCTGGATGTGGGCGGCGATGTCGCCCTTGCTTTCGCCCAAACACACATCGGTCATCGCGGAGTCCGTCCAGGTGCGCGTTACGCGTCGCACAGAATCGCGGGCTCGAAGTCCCACCCCGTTGTGGCTCGGTCCACGCGCGATCTTGCTGCAAAAGGTGGTGTCGACGATCGCGGCCATGCAGAATGTTGGCTTGGTCGCCAGACCCCTGTTCCGGTCTGCGACCGTCGACATGATCATCCGAAGGCACGCGTCGTGTCGAACGCAGTGCCTTCGAGCCATAAGAAGTAACAGGCGCGCGCCAATTTATGTGCCACTGCCTTGAGCGCCACCACGCGATGTCGGCGTGCCCGCTTGCGGTCGTACCAGCGTCGGATCGCCGGATCAAAGCGGATCGCATAGTTGGCCGCTTCCATATAGGCCCAGCATAGATAACGATTGCCGCACTTGCGATTGCCGTGTCCCTTCGGCTTGCCGTTGGACAGATACACACTAGGCACCATGCGGCAGTAGGACGCGTAGTCGCCGACGGAGGCGAAACGATCGATCGCACCGGTCTCCAGCAAGATCGTCATGCCCAGGATCACACCGATACCGGGCACCCCGCGCAGCCGTACCAACAACTCCGGATGGGCGAGATTGTGTTGAACCCAGTGCTCCAGCGCGGTGATTTGCGCCTGCAGTGCTGACCACAGCTTCAGCTGGACCAGTAAGCCATAGCGCGTTACCGGGTCTGGAAAAGCCGATTCGACCTGTTTGGCGGTCAGGTGACGGACGTGGTTACTGGTTAACGGGTGGCCGGTTTCCCGACTGAAACTGGATTCGATCGCCAGCATGAGTTGGGTGGACTGGCGCACCAGCAGGAAACGGCGACGCAACAGATCACGCGTGGAGCGTTGTTCGCGCGGATAAATGTAGCCCTGCGGCAAGATCCCCAGGCGCATCAACTGTGCCAGATGCAAGGCATCGGAATCGTCATCGCCGTGCTTGAGCCCTTGGTACTGCGGCACGGCCAACGTATTGACCAGCTGGACGGGATAGCCGTGATCCATTAGGCCATCGACGAGCCAATACCAGTTGTAGGTCGACTCGACGGCGATGGCGGTCAGTTCGGATTGATAGGGATGGAGATCATCCAACAGGCGCGGCAGATCGTTGGGCCGGCGGCACTGCAAAACCGGTTGGCCGGCGTCATTGATGATCGCCAGAACGCTGTTGGTGGAATGCAAATCGATGGCGGCGTAGAGTGACATGGCGACCTCCTTCGCAGGGCGCATGTTGGAACACAGGCGGCACTGCTCGGCCAAGGGCGGTGCCGCCTTCCACATTACGCGCTTCACGGCGCAGTGGCGCCAACGCCGTCAAGGGCGGCCGCAGGCCGGCTTGCGAACCCTTGACGGCCTGTGATCCCAACACACTTCCGGCGGGTCAATGACTGACGCAGTCGGGCATTGACCATGCCAAGCGCTGTAGCTTATTAATGCAGTGACGAAGCGCGGAACTCTGTACGACGCGAAGCTGATGCGGCGATATGAGTGTGCAGGTTCACTTCCTAGGCGACAGGATGGCAAACACTGACGTCCATCATTCCTACTTGATGACTCCGCCTCGAATGCACATGGCGCCACACTCAGAGCGTGGCGCGCCAGCCTAGACTCGACCTCCCTTACATTCCTCAGCATGGCATGCAGCGAGGCGACAATCGCCTTCCCTGCTTTCTCGATGACAGCGATCGCCTTCGCTATTTACAGCTACTGCGCGAAGCGCTATTGCATACGAACTGCAAACTCCATGCATATGTCTTGATGGACAATCACGTCCATCTTCTTGTCACACCACCAGCAACAGGTGCCATCGCTCGCCTGATGCAAAAACTGGGACGGCATTATGTCAGGCAGTTCAACGCACGACACCGCCGTACAGGAACCTTATGGGAAGGACGTTACAAGTCCTGCCTCGTCGATAACGAAAGCTACGTCCTGCATTGCCAACGTTATATAGACCTCAATCCTGTTCGCGCACGCATGGTCGACAATCCTGCGAAATTTCCATGGTCTAGCGCTGCTGCTCACACTGGACTTCGCTCTGACGCGACACTGACCCCACATCCAGCCTATACAGCCCTAGGCACCACAGAAGCCGAACGTGCCATCACTTATCAGGCGCTGCTGCGCGAAGCATTGTCGGACGACGAACTCCACGCCATCCGCACGTACTTGCAACAGCAGCGCGCGCTTGGTCACGACGCCTTCAAGGCCATGGTGGAAGCAAAGACCCAACGCTTCGCGGGTACACGTCTGGCACATCGCCCATCCAAGAAGTGAACCCAACCCCGTTCCGACCGCGACCCCGTTCCGACCGGAGGCCTACTCCCATCTTTGGTACAGCTCCACGAGCTTTCGCTCGTGTTCGTGACACACTGAACCTGACCCCGTTCTGACCGGGAAACCTCAGAACCTGACCCCGCTCTAAGGGCCTTCATGGCATTGCGCGCCACTTCATCGTGACTAACCACTTACGCGAATCTAGCTCCAACGAAAGAGACAATCTTTTTTACGCCACTACTGAACCGCTGACACGCTTTGCGATAAGACTCCGGCCACGAATGGTCACCAACCGGCACAAGCGCCTCCAACACGGCGCAACTACCTTCGAATGGAAAGCTTACGCTCAAAAGGCGCCGCTGATTTGCATCAATAAGCGGTGTTCTCAGGCGATCGAAAAAGCCACCAATCTCAACCTCGAATTCTTTCTGCTCTTCAAGGCTCAAAGGCTCCTCGAAGAAAAATGCCTGGTGTTGACGTACTACTGCAACCTCTGTTTCTCGCTGAAGATCCTCTCTAGCGATAGGCCTAGCCCCCACCGGCAAAGAGAATGAAACAGCATCTCCTCTGTCGAGAATCACTCGAATAGTTGGGTGCTTTAAATCTTTAGCGATGCGGAGAAACTTGTGCCCACTAGTTACAACTACTTTCCCATCGAGCACACGAGCCTTGATTGCCGGAAGCGGAAATTCCCGTGGCAAAGAGCACTGAAATAACAAATGCTCATATATGTGCCTCGTATCCGAGTCGGGGTATCTATCGTCCTCAGAAATTGCCGTCACCGGCATATCAAGCCACTCGGTTGCCATGCTAATTACCCTTCACGGAAAAACGAATTCCGTTGATGTTGTTAAATCCGTTCAATTGATTAAGTGGAACAAAGGTTTCAGTCTGCCCAGGGACAGGTGGGTGAGGCACAGGTGTCTCAACACTGATACCCGACGAGTTCACGAAATCATTAAAGCTCTCTGCCGGCACGTCTATTTGGACGATTGCTGGACCACCACCCTGACCACCGTTGAACAGCAGGTCCGAATAATAATTCGCTGTGCTCTCTTGGGAGGACATATAAAGGCCGGAATCAAAGGACTTGCTCGATTGGTATGAAGCCAATCTATCGATATTGACTGACTGATTGGTCACCATTTCATCAGCCATATATGCACTTGTTCCATGATAGAACGTTACGTATTCCCCCTGACTGCTATCCGAAATCGCCGCAACGCTCTCAGCACTTGGGGCTGCATTGTTTAGAACAACAGCGCACGCCACTGCATCCTGTCGTACTTTCGCCCTGATCCCCTAGTGCGGCGGCGGCCTCCCATTCGAGCCTACATGGAAGCGCAACGACGCAGATAGCAGAACGCCCGCGCGAGGCGGGCGTTCCGTGGCGATATATCTCCAAGCGTCACTTCGCTGCAAACAACTGGTAGAACTCCTTATTTTCCCAGTCGTCACTGAACGCAGCGATGATTTTTTCCAGCGGCCTACCATTTGCCATAGGATTTTCCATCGCTCGAAGCTCGGCCTCCGCCCACCGCCTCACCTCAGGCCACCGCAACTTATGCATGAGCACCGCAACAGGCTCATCACTAAGCTTTCCACTGGAAAACAGTGATGTAATCAAAGCCACTATCTGCGGACGCTTGTCCTCTGCGTGGCTGATGATCTCCAAACACCTCACGTAGTGCGGCTCGGCCTTTTCAAATGAATACTCCGTATCCAACACCTTCTCGGCTTTGAGAAGCTCATCTTCAAGCATATCCAAATCGTTCACGACCATTCCTCGCAGATAAGCGTTCATCACCAGGTCCGATAATTAAATTTGCCCGTCGCATTCAGGCCGATGTTGTTGAAGGCATTCTCTGCTGTCGGCTGCAAAGTCGGACCAAAGGGTTGATAGTGACCGGAAGAATTATCGAGCCACTTGATGTTGCCGTTGTACAGCTGAACTTCACCGGCAGCCTGGACATCAGCACCCCCGGTCAAACTGGTGTGACCACTCCGCCCCACGATCAACGAACCGTCTTCCGTGACCACGTAGTTGAAATTACCGCTGATTCCGGAAAGTCGATCATTCGGCACAACCTTGGGATCTCCGATCGGATCATTCGGGAACTTGTTGCTAAACAGGACAACATCCTGATCAGTCGAAGTTACAGCCGGATCGACACCTGTCGTGTTTGGAACAGAAGCAAGGATGTTGCCCTGAGAAAGCTCTAGGGAGGTCGCAGGGTTAGCCCCACCAAGACCTGCAGGAGCCACTTCTATGTTTGGAACAGTCAGCAAACTATTCGGAATCTCGAGCCCTTCGCTGGTCAATTCCGTAAACGCTGCAATCTCCGACTCCCCGCCGGTCATCACACCCAGCGTGATAGCTGGAGCACTAGTAGTCAGATGGTAGCCAAAATCATACGCCATTTGCTGCCCTGACGTATTCTGCCAATACGCGTTCGCCGAGTTCCAAGCGTATTGAGCGGCCGCTCCGGGAAGCGATGTCACTGTTTGATAGGTCTGCATTTGCTCGGACGGGTTGTTGGCAAACCTCATCATGGTGCTCAGCGCCTGATCGGTCAGCCGACCAAGCTGATCTGGCAGCGCCTGAAGTTCACCGGCAACCTCGCCAGGCAACGCCTCCAGCGCACCCAGCAATTGTCCTGGTGCGGCGGTGACCTCGTTTTGTAAATGTTGAAGACCGTCATTGACGCCGTTCTGTGCGTTTTGCAAGTAGCTTTGACCTGTCGTATAGAGATTATCGACTAAAGCGTCAATAGAAGGGTCAGATCCCATTTCACTCCCACCCTGACCCTCCAGCATGTGCTGCAAAATCGGATCGGGAGCGTCTGCAGAGACCATACCCAATGTGATTGGGGTGCTTGTTCCCGAATCGGCAGCATTCGGATCCATCAGCGACTGGCCATCCCCATTGAACGTCGGGATGGTTGAGGACGTGGATACATTATCCAGGTCTGCCGGCAACGATATCTGCGACAAGGTACCGGCGTCATCCGGCGCATTTCCCTGTACCAACCATTGGCTGTAGGCGTTGAGTTGGGAATCTGAAAAGCCAGTCGACGTCGTACCCAGGCTGCTGCCTACCACGCCGGCAAGCGAAGTTGTTGTCGCGGCAGAGGGCAACGTGCCTCCCGTATCGCTCTCCTGATTAAGCTGCGTACTCAACGTCGTCACATTCGCTTGTGCGGCCTGCACATCTCCTTCGGCCGCCGTCGCCTCCGTACTGGCCGTCTGCGCCGCCTCACTCGCCGTTTGCGCCTGATCGCTTGCCGTCTGGTAATCGCCCTCTGCCAGGGTCAGCGCCGTGGTGTCCTGGCCGTAGGCCGACTGGTCTTGGCTCACCAGCGTGCTGTACTGCGCGAATTGACCCTGATCGCTGTCGTACTGCGTGGCCAGCTGATCGAAGGCCGATCCGATGCCGTCGCTGAAAAACCCACTGTTGTACAGCGCACCGGCCCAGCCGAGCGTGGCGTTGCTGTCGCTTGTATCACCCTCGCCCGTGCCAGCGGTCGCCAGGCTGTAGTTCGACAAGTCACCGCTACTGTCGCTGGTACCGGTGTTGTCGGGCCACCAAATGCTCGGCAGGCCCAAGTTGCCCCAGCCATTCAAGTAGTCAGCACTGCCGCCGTCAGAAGCATCGCCACTGTCGGAAGCATCGCCACCATCGGAGCCATCCCCCCACCAACCGCTCGACACATCGCTGCTGCCCCAGCCACCCAGGTAGTCGACACTGCCGTCGCCTCCCGTCACGGCACTCACGCCACTGCTATCGCTGCCATCACTGCCGTCACTGCCACCCCCCCACCAACTGCTCGACACGCCCGAGCCGCCCCATCCTCCGCCCAGGTAATCGGTGCTGCTGCTATCGCTGCTCGAACTCGAATTCGATTCGGGGCCGCCACCGGCGATGTCGAAGCTTTCTTCCGAGCCACCGCCATGGCTCTCGATGCCGCGTTCGTGGAAGGCTTCCCACTGCAGGTCCGCCTGGTTCTGCCGCATCTGCTTCAGCCCGGTCTGTATAAGGTTTTCAAGCGCGGCCTGCGTTTGCTGCTTGGCTTTCAGGGCAGCGGCGGCGGCGGCCTCATCCAGCACCGCCTGCTGCTGGGTTTGCGCGGCTTGGTCTTGTGCGTCTTTCACATTTTTTGCGGCATCCGCGGCGGCTTGCTGCGCATTGGTTGCCTTATCCGCCTGCTGCGCGGCTAAGGTTTTCGCCTGCTCGGCCGCCGCTTGCTCCAGTTCCATTTGCTGCTGTTGCGCCTCGATCCCCGCCACCGTCTGCGCAATCGCCGATTGCTGGTTGAAGATCGCCTCGATCGAGGTGGCCACCAGCTGCGCCACCGTGTACATCGAGGTGGCACCGCCGCTGATATCGGCCGCTGCCGAGTACGGCTGATAGCTGTTGTACGCGTTGGCGCTGGTGGTCACCTGCGGGATCTTCAGCATCATCCCCGCCGACAAGCTGGCCGTGGGCGACAGGCCATTGGCTTGCGCCAGGATGTAGTAGTAGTTGCTGTCGCCGTAGATTTCCTGGGCCAGCGATTGCAGCGTATCGCCCGCTTGCACGGTATAGCTTTGCGTGCCCGCGCTGCCGTTGGCGAAGCCGCCGCTGGTGCTCAGCACATTGATGGTGCCGGCGGTATCGACGCTGCCGAGCTGGTTCTCGTTGACCGATTCGTAATAGGTGGTGGTGGTGCTGCCGTTGCTGGTGGTGCTCTTTTGCAGCAGCTGACCGCCGGAGGTATAGGCCATCACCTGCGTCTGGGCCGCACCGTTGGCCGTGCCGGTGGTGCTGGCCAGTTCGCCCAGGTCGTTATAGGTGTTGCTGGTGGTGACCGTGCTGCTGCCCGACGTGGGCACCTGCGTGGTGGTGGCCAGCAGCCATCCGTTTTGCTTGATGTAGGCGTTCTGATTGCCGACGGTGCCGGCCGTCGGCGTGGCATTGAGCACGGTAGCGCTGCCGCCGGTGATGGTGTGGTAGCCCAGCACGTTGCCGTCGGCATCGTAGCCGTAGCCGCTGGCGGCGGTGTAGCTGTTTTCGGTGTACAGGTACAACGCGCCATCGGTGGTGGCGCCTACGGTCGGCAGCGAGGCGGGGGCGGTCTTGTCCTGCGTGGCGTAGGCGCTGGTGGCCACGTTGCTGGCGCCGTACTGGTTGATGAGCGCCTGCGCGGATTCCTCCGCGTACTCGCTCTGGTCGAGCAGCTCGCCATCCTTGTTGTAGGTATAGATGGTGTCGGTACGTACCCAGCCGGCATCGCTGAAACTGCCCGAGGTGGTGGTTTCCGTGCTGCCGGGCGCATTGAAGATGACATCCTGGACCAGCCGCCCGTCGGCATCGTAGCTACGGCTTTCGTATTCGCCGAACGTGCTGCCGCCCGCTGCCGTGGTCTGCACCATGGAAAGCTGATTGAGCGGATTGTAGTAGTTCTTCTGGATGATCTGGCTGCCGGCACTAGGTTGTGGCTCCCCGTAAAAAATTAGCAGGCTAAAGTCGGTGGGGAGGGACGTCGGCACGAGGGCCCTTCGACGTGGGGTCTCGGGGCAACGCCCTGAGCAAGCCGGGAGCGCGACAAAGGGAGTGCAACGACGGGCAGCGCGCGATTGGTGATCCCCCGTTTGCGCAGCGGGGGTATAACCAACCCATACCCTGTCCTGGATGGTAAGCAGCACTTCCAAGCTTGGTGCATGAAGCTAAGGAAGGGTCGGCAAACAGACCGGCGCACGGCACCGTAGCAAGCGGTGCGACACGGTGCCGGCATGATGGCCAGGCAAGCTCACTCAACGACACGGAGAACGACCATGCACACCGACGTCGACATCAACTACGGGGTGGATTTCGAGCGGGCGCTGGAACGCCTGCATCACGCGGCCGGCAAGATCTTCCGGCAATACCGGGAAGCCAAGCACGGCAATGCCGACGCCGCACAGATCGCGCGGCTACGGCAGGACTACCTCGATGCGCAGCGCGAGGCGGAAGGACTCTCGCCGCGCGATGCGGTGTGGATTCGCGCCGTGTTGGCTAGGACGGCATAGCAACGGCCCAAAGAAGAACGCCCGCGCAAGGCGGGCGTTCTCATCTTCTAAGACATCTGATGCACGGCATCGCACAGGATATCGCCACTAAATCAAGACACCGGTTCCCACAGCCCTGCAAAAGGAGGGTCTGGTGACACCAATCGCCAGACTTGTTCGCATCGAAGGCATTGGTACCAGTTTTCAGTCAACCCCACATTTGAGTAAGGCCTCAGAACAGGCACTTCCTTAAATTCAGAACTCGATTTCAGCAACCGCACAAACTGGTTGAAATCATCCCATCCATGAAACTTGCCAACGCTGTGCAAGCGACTGCAATCGCATGCCGATACATCCTTCATTGCAATGCTCCTCCACCTGTTTTCCACACGGGCTGAGCTCCACCATCAATCAAAATCTGACTTTGGCCACCAACCCACGGACCACCCTGAGAACTCACCTCGCCTACATGGATAGTCGTCCCAGCTGGAACTTCAATCGTTGTGTATTGCGATGCTTGAGCACTGAAAGGTGTACCACCAATGTTGCCCCATTCCGGCAGAAGTGCCGAGTCCATGCGCGCCGAAAGCGAACCGGCCGGCTGATCCAAAGACCAGAACGCACCAAATTCATTCGACTGCCCAGGCGTCCATGCGCGATACAGGGTAAGGGGCTGATCCAACTGAACGCTCGCGTAGCGACCACCTGAAAATGTTTCAGCCAAACTATCTGGCAGGACTCCAGGGTTCAGCGCGTCAGCTTCTGATAAGACGGTTCCAGGTACGCGACTAACGATTTGACTATAAGTCGCACCAGGTGCTGCTCCTACCGTGTCTGGAACTACTAATTAAAGGTCGAACGCACTCCACAGTTGTGCCCGAAGACTATCCAAGCCTTGATTCGCCTTAACCCTGGCATCAAAGTCGTCGATCCAAATATTGTAGTCAGCGAAGCTTCCCACTCCTCGATTCATGGACCCATAAATTGATCGTGCCTTGTTCAGTCCATCAGCGGCATCAAGGGCATCTAGCGCAGCTGTTACGCCTCGTATCCAGTTACGCTCCCCTTGCTGATGCAGAAGACCCTGGAGCGAAGACAGAAGCGACTTAATTTCTTCGAGATTCATGTTCATTGGACTCACTTCAACGGGGTTCGGCTAATTACTTGTACGCCGGGGATGTTCCAGGGCTGAGAAATGAAAATTTGATTTGTATTTGGACCACCAAGATACACTCCTCCCTGATAGCCCACTGGTCCGTTGTACATCGTAGTCCCAGGTGGGAACTGGATTCCGTAAACAGTGTCGATTGGCGATTCGCCGGTCAGAACTCCAGTTGCCGGATCAATCCATTGGGGCTGTACAGCGCTGTCGATTCGTACCTGCGCGACTGATTGCGGTGGTTCTGTTGTGAACCATTGCCCCAACTCACTACTACCTGGTGCGCTCGAGCCAGCACGATAGAGCGTAGCCACATCGCTGGAGACGCTCATGTTGTACTGCCCGCTATAAAAGTTTGCCGCTGGAGTTCCGGGCATGCTGGCTAATGGGCCAGGATTCTCGACCGAATTGAATGTGTATGGGGACGTTCCTGTTGCTACCGTGTCTGGAACAGAAGCAAGGATGTTGCCCTGAGAAAGCTCTAGGGAGGTCGCAGGGTTAGCCCCACCAAGACCTGCAGGAGCCACT
>Ga0335072_10017367_pt1 | contig 10178 bp, 11 predicted proteins | sample Lox_Sample_21_FD_206725 | JGI IMG/M metagenome (GOLD analysis project Ga0335072, IMG submission 206725) | Soil microbial communities from Loxahatchee National Wildlife Refuge, Florida, United States - Lox_Sample_2.1 | ecosystem: Environmental > Terrestrial > Soil > Wetlands | place: USA...
CGGCCGCGATCGGTGTCTGCCACGCCGAGCTGACCCGCCTGGTCGACGCCGGCCTGATCCGGACGCTGGTCAGCGAGCGGCTGACGCTGGCCGACGTCCCCGACGGCCTGCGGCGGCTCGCGGCGGGCACGACGACCGGCCGCATCACCTTCCAGCCGTGACCCGCCCGGCCGGGGGATTGCCCGGCGCGCCCGGCTGGTATAAGTTACCGGCCAGTTAGGTTTTTCGGTCATTGGGGTTACGACAATGCAGGACGTGCTCAACCCGTGGGCGAACCCGGTGACCTGGGCCGTCCCGTTCTTCCTCCTCACCATCGGGATCGAGCTGGCCGCGCTGCGCTGGCTTGACCACGATGATGACGTGACGGGGTACCAGCCGAAAGACGCCAGGACGTCCATCCTCATGGGATTGTTCTCGCTGCTGTCCACCCTCATCCTCAAGGCCGGCGCCTTCTTCGTCTACATCGCGCTCTACCTGTACGTCGCGCCATGGCACCTGCCGATGCGCAGCTGGTGGTCGTGGGCGCTGGTCATCGTGGGCGTCGACTTCGCCTACTACTGGCAGCACCGGTTCGTGCACCGCGTGCGGGTGGGCTGGGCCGCCCACCAGGCGCATCACTCCTCGGAGTACATGAACTTCGCGACCGCGCTGCGGCAGAAATGGAACCCCTGGTTCGACTTCTTCTTCTGGCTGCCGCTGCCGCTGCTCGGCGTCGCGCCATGGGCGATCTACTTCGCCTACGGGATCAACCTGATCTTCCAGTTCTTCGTCCATACCGAGACCATCAGGAAGCTGCCCCGGCCGGTCGAGTACGTGTTCAACACGCCGTCTCATCACCGTGTCCACCACGGCTCGGACGCGATCTACCTGGACAGGAACTACGCGGGCATCCTGATCATCTGGGACCGGATGTTCGGCACCTTCCAGCCCGAGCTGCACCGCCCGCACTACGGGCTGACGCACCCGGTCGAGACGTTCAACCTCGTCAGGCTCCAGTACGGGCACTACGCCGACCTGTGGCGCGATGTCCGGCACGCCTCCTCCTGGCGCGACCGGCTTGGCTACCTCGTCATGCCGCCCGACTGGGAGCCCGCCATGCCGGTATCCGCGGGCGGGCCGGTCGTCCACACTTAGTAGCCATAAGCACCATCCGGGTCCATGGTTACTACCAGGGAGTAACATTTGGCTCGTACCGCCCCGTAACGTCAGGAGCAGCGATGCGTCGAACCGTGTTCAACGAGGACCACGAGGCCTTCAGGCAAGCCCTTCGGGACTTCATTCAGGCCGAGGTCACTCCGTACTACCAGGACTGGTTCGAGGCCGGGATCGTCCCCCGCGAGTTCTACTACAAGCTTGGCGAGCTCGGCCTGTTCGGCATCGAGGTGCCTGAGGAGTACGGCGGCGCCGGGATCACGTCGTTCAAGTACTCCGCGATCGAGACTGAGGAGACCGCCCGGGCCGCCGTGAGCTTCGGCGCCTACGGCGCGCACGTCGCGCTGTGCCTGCCCTACCTGCTCAAGCTAGGCACCGAGGACCAGAAGAAGCGCTGGATGCCAGGGTTCATCTCCGGCGAGACGATGTTCGCCATCGCGATGACCGAGCCGGGCACCGGCTCGGACCTGGCCGGCATGCGCACGACGGCGAAGCTGTCCCCGGACGGTTCTCACTACGTGCTTAACGGAGCCAAGACCTTCATCACCGGCGGCGTGCACGCCGACCGGGTGATCGTCTGCGCCCGCACCGCCCCGCAGAAGGAGGACGACCGCCGCTACGGCATCTCCCTGCTGGTCGTCGACACCAAGCTGCCGGGCTACGCGGTGGGACGCAAGCTCGACAAGCTGGGCCTGCGCACCTCTGACACCGCCGAGCTGTCCTTCTCCGATGTCAAGGTCCCGGCCACGGACCTGCTCGGCGAGGAGAACAAGGGCTTCTCCTACCTGGGCCAGAACCTCCCGCGCGAGCGGCTTGCCATCGCCTACGGCGCCTACGCCCAGGCCGCCGCCGCGGTCGAGCTGGCCAAGAAGTACACCCTGGACCGGCAGATCTTCGGCAAGTCCGTGGCCTCGTTCCAGAACACCAAGTTCGAGCTGGCCGCCTGCAAGGCCGAGGTGGACGCCGCCCAGGCCGTCGCCGACCGCGCCCTTGAGGCCCACGACGCCGACGAGCTCACCGCCGCCGAGGCCGCCTCGGCCAAGCTCTTCTGCACCGAGGTGGCCAGCGGCGTCATCGACCGTTGCCTGCAGCTGCACGGCGGCTACGGCTACATCAACGAGTACCCGATCGCCCGCCTCTACACCGACAACCGCGTCAACCGCATCTACGGCGGCACCTCGGAGGTCATGAAGACGATCATCGCCAAGGACATGGGCCTGTAGCGCAGCCCGCCACGAGGACGACGGCAGGTAACCCGGCTCAGGCCGCGTTGCCCGCCGTGATCGCCCGCAGCGCCGACAGCCCTTCGCCGAGCACCTGCCGGGTCTCCGGTGACCTCCAGATCTCCCGGGCGGCGTCGAGGGCCTCCTCGAGTCCCTGGCGCCCGTGCCGGGTCCCGACCCAGTAGCCGACGGCGAATCCGATCAGGACTTCCATCTCACATCTCCCTGATTCGCAGGTAGCGCCTGATGTCGGGGAGCGAGTAGATCACCGCCGCGACGATCGCCGCTATGAGCGCGGCCTTAAGTAGCCTGGACACCATCGTCTGCACCTTTCTCCTGCTCGACCTGCTCGACTTGCTCGATGTCCCCCAGGATTTGCTCGACCGCGCGGACCGCGTGCGGCAGGGCCTGCCGCACCGGCTCCGATAGACCCATTCCCTCGCTCACGTCGGCGGGCTCGCACGCGACGATGAGGCTGCGGCCGGGCGCGCACCCCATCGAGGCGGCCATCGCGAAGACCTGGTCCGGCACCAGGCCGTGCGCGTCCATGACCGTGCTGCCCGGCGCCGCCCCCGCGACCTCTAGCACGGTCACCGTGCCCGGCTCGTACCCGCGCTGCGCGGCGTCGATCAGCACGAGCAGGTCACAGCCATTGAGCAGCTCGTAAACGAGGTGCACGCCGCGGATCCCGAAGTCGGCGATCCGCACGCCCGGCGGCCACGGCCGGCCGGCGAGCAGCCGTGCCACCTCGACCCCGAAGGCGTCGTCGCGCTGGAAGATGTTGCCGACCCCGGCCACTAGCGTCCGGCCCGTCATCGGGGCGCACCGCCCGGATCGGGGTCAACCTCGTCCGGCGAGAAGTACAGGAAACGGCCGTGCGCGGCGTGCAGGTCCGCGGCCGGGTCCTCGGCGAGGGTCACCGCCAGGTAGGTCGTGTCGTCGACGTCCACCAGGACGGCCTCGACGATCGCGGCCCGGCCAGCCAGGAACATGTCCTGGGCATCGGCGCGCCGTGCCCCGGGCCGCAGGATGACCCGGCTGCCGCGGGCCACCCGGTGGCCAGCCACCAGGACGGAGTCGGTGCCCGGGCTCACGGTAGCGTCCGAACCAGGATCCCACCACGGAACGTGCTCGCCAGCACTGGCATCAGCCGGCCCGCCTGGACCATGCGAGCTCATCGCGCGGATCGTGCCGTGCAGTCGTTCCAGGGACGGCGCGTCCATCGCCTCGACCCGGTCGATCAGCGCCACGGCGCGGGGGTCGGTGGCCCGCGCTGCCGCCTTCTCCGCATCGGACAGGGCCAGCGTGCGGAGGGTCAGAATCTCGTCGATCTCGGTGCCGTCATAGAGCTCGCCCGGGCTTTCCGGCGCGACCTGCGGATAGTCCGGCAAGATGATCGGCGTGGCCAGCATGACCTGGCGGCGGCCGCGCTGGCCGGCCAGCACCGGCCAGCAGCCGACGTTCTCGCACGCGTCGACATGCGGCCTGGCCCACTCAGGCGAGTCGGTCATGGAGATGAACGCGCCGCCCGACACCGTGATGATCAAGTGCGCCGCCACCAGGGCGCCCGGCAGGGCATCGTCTCGGCTGACAGCGCTACCGGAGGATTCGTTCGTCACTGTCACGGCCAGCCTGGCGGCCTGCCAGGGTCCCGGCAGCGGCGTCGCCCCAAGAGAAACGGACCCGGCCAGCGCCGCACGCTGACGCGTCACCCGGGCACCGGACACCGCCTCGGCGTCTTCACCGCCAGGGATCGTGAAGGGGATGGTGACCGGGGTGGCGGTCCCGTCACCGAGCAGTGCCGCGCCCGCCGCCGTCGCGCGGACCTCCCGGGCCACCGCTTCGTCCCAGGTCGATGGCATCCCCGGGTCCAGCGCCGGGCCGGCCGTCGTCCGCCGCTGCACCTGCAGGAAGCGCACCGTCACCTCAACCGATGGCAGGTCACGGTCATGCTCCACGACGCACTCCGCCCGCATCGTCGAGCTCTCGGACGGGTCGGCCGCCGCGTAGCCGGGCGGCATCAGCACCCCGAACTGCCAGCGGCTGTGGTTCTTCTGCGCGGACGCCCGATAGGGATACAGGATGTAGCCCTCGTAGAGGACCGCGTCGGCGACCCGGCGCACCATGCCTATGCTGGCCAGCACGTCCGCGCCTGCCTCCTCGCCGACGCTCACGGCATCTCCGGCGCGGTATCAGAGGCCAGCAGCAGCGCGGACAGCGTAGCGTCCCAGGTCGGCAGCGCGTGCCGCGCCTTGAACTGCATCAGCGCGTCGAGGGTCTCCTGGGTGCACCGCAACCAGCCGCTGCCGGGGAAGTGCTCGTCCACCACGTCCTGCCAGACGCGGGCCGGCATCCGGTAGGAGGCCTCCGCGCTCCAGGGGATCAGCTCCACGCTGAACGACTCCCCGTTGGCGAGGAAAACCGTGCCGCTGAACAGCAGCAGCAGCGGGATCGTGCCGTCGTCCAGTCCTTGCAGGTACCGGGCGGACGCGACCTCGAGGTCGTAGGTGCAGGGGACCTGGAGCTCGACCGCGGTCCGCGACGTGAACCCGGGCACCATCGTGGAGACGGTGGCCAGCTGGATCGGCTTGACCGTCTCCGCCCAGCGCGAGGGGTCGCCAAACAGGTCGTTCAGCCGCTGTGCCTCCGCCGCGGAGTACCTGCGGCGGTGCGGCTCGATGCGGATCTGGCAGCGCAGCGCGATAGCGTGCACCCGCACCCCGGTGCTCTCAGTGATGTCCAGCGTGAAGGACAGGGTCGGCGTCGCGGCGTACCGTGCCGCGTTCGCCCCCGCGCAGCTGAAGGCCAGGTTCGCCACCTAAGCCTCCGGGCCGGTCGTCGCGGTCGGCAGGGGGCGGGCGCGGCGGCGCAAGTCGGCGAGCAGGTCCGCCATGATCCGCCGCACCTCGGCGCCGCCGTCGAACCCGCGCCATTCCCGCCGCAGCGCGCCGGCCAGCGAATAGCAGGCGTCGATCGGGACCAGGAACGCCTCCACGCCCTCGCCGCCGGCGACCAGGATCGCCTCGACATCGGGCTCCAGCGCGCGCAGCAGCGGGTGCGCGGCGGCCAGCCTGCTCCATGCCGACAGGTCAAGCTCGCACTCGGTCACTCCCGCGGGGCTTGGATAGCTGGCGATGACGCGGCCGAGCGCCGAGTTGACGAAGAAGAAGGCGACCGAAACCGGGATCGCCAGCTCCGCCCACTCGGCCGCCGTCAGCGGGGCCGCCGGGTCGAGGCGGACCCGGTCGGGCACGGTGCGGTAGCGGCCGCCCGGCCGGGTGAACAGCAGCGCGCACGCTGTGCACGCGCAGGCGATTGCCCGCCGCTGCGGGTCGACCATGTGCTTGTGCTCGGGTCCGACGAGCACCCCGCACAGCTCGCAGCGATCCTCCGCCGCCTTGGCGGAGGATCGCCGCGGGCGAGCGAAGCGGCGCAGCCCGCTAACCGCGGGGCCGCTATCCGGGTAAGCACTGCCCGGGTAAGCACTGCCCGGGGGCAGCGGGTCGCTCGGGACCGTGGTCATGTCGCCCCGGCGGGGCGACGGGTGATCTGCAGCAGGGCCGCCTCGCGCGGCGCGAACCGCACCCCGGCGATGTCCGGGGCGGCGTCAGTCACGGCCTGCTCAATATCGCCCGCGGTCGCGCCGCACCCCTTGCCGAGCCGGACGTGCGCCACGCCCGTGTCGTCGATGCCGAGGAACTCCGTGCCCACCCCCAGGCGGCCGAGGGCGCGCCGGACGCGGGTGCTGGCGTCGAGCGGGTGCAGGTCGTGCACCAGCAGCAGGCTCTCCACGAGCGGGTCGGCGACGAGCAGGGCCTGCAGCCGCGTATCGTCGCCGATCGTTGCCATGATCTTCTCAAGCCCAGTGCCGTAGAGGCCGACGAGGCAGGTGACGAGCTCTTCGGCGACGGCAGCGGCCTCCGGGCCGCAGCCGAACCGGAGCTCGGCTATCAGCGCCTCGACACGTGCCCCGGTCTCCTGGGCGTTGAGCGGTGAGATGGTGTCGTTAGTTGTGTTCATGTCCATGTCAGGTCGCCAGCGTCACGCCAGTCGGGGAGTGCGTCGTACTGATGACCCGGCCGTCGCCCACGTACATGTGCACGCCACACGGCAGGCACGGGTCGAAGCTGCGCACCGCGCGCATGATGTCGATGCCCTTGAAGGTATCGGGCGGGTTCTCCTCGAAGATCGGGGTGTTCTGCACCGCGTCCTCGTAGGGTCCTGGGGTGCCGTACACGTCACGGACGCTGCCGTTCCACGGTGTCGGCGGATACGGGTGGTAGTTCGCGATCCGCCCGTCCCTGATCACCATGTGGTGGGACAGGACACCACGCACCGCCTCGGTGAACCCGCAGCTCACGGCATCGTCCGGGACGCTGAACGACTCCCACGTCTTCGTCCGCCCGGCCCGCAACTCCGCGAGCGCGCGTTCGACGAAGTACAGGGCAGACGCGGCGGCGTACGCCTGGAAGTAGGTCCTGGCCCGGTCCCGCTCGATCGCGTTGGATAGCGGCTGCCCCTGCTTGTCCATGGGCGGGGCCCATTCGAACGTGACCGCGGGCCGTGACACTGTCTTGGGCAGGTTGATCTGCACGCTGTGGCCGGTGGACTTCACGTAGCCGTTGTCGACCAGGCCGGCCAGCGCGGTCGTCCACAGGCGGGCGATCGGTCCGCCGCCGGTGTCGAGGGGCAGGTAGTCCTTCCCGTCGAACCAGCGCGGCGACATCGTCCAGCTGTACTTGTCGTCGAAGTCCCGCTTCGCCGGGCGCGGGATGGTGTGCTGGTTCCACGGGTGCCTGCGGTCGACTGGGTTCCCGAGCGGGTCGTGCGTCACGAACATCTCCTGGTCCTCCCAGTCCTCGTAGAACGAGTGGCCGAGCAGGATCCGGATGCCGAGGTTAATGTCGACCAGGCTGGTGGTGATGAGCTTGCCGTCGACCACCACGCCGGGAGTGACGAACATCTTGCGGCCCCAGTCGGCCATGTTCCGGTAGGTGAAGTCGCAGTACTCCGGGTTGTTCAGGCTGCCCCAGCAGCCAAGCAGCACCCGGCGCCTGCCGACTTCCTCATACCCGGGGAGCGCCTCGTAGAAGAAGTTGAACAGGTCGTCGTGCATCGGCACAACGCGCTTCATGAACTCCACGTAGCGCATCAGCCGGGTCAGGTAGTCGGTGAAGAGCTGCACGGTGGCGACCGTGCCCACGCCGCCCGGGTACAGCGTGGACGGGTGCACGTGGCGCCCCTCCATCAGGCAGAACATCTCCCTCGTGGAGCGGCTGACCTGGAGCGCCTCGCGGTAGAACGCACCCTCCAACGGGTTCAGCGAGCGCATGATGTCGCCGATGGTCTTGTAGCCGTGGTCACCCGCGTGCGGTGCCTCGGTCGCGTTGGCCCGCTCCAGCACGCCGGGGTTGGTCTCGGCGACCATCTTCTCGCAGAAATCGACCCCGACCAGGTTCTCCTGGAAGATGTTGTGGTCAAACATGTACTCCGCTGCCTCGCCGAGGTTGATGATCCACTCGCCGAGGTGCGGCGGCCGCACGCCGTAGGCCATGTTCTGGTTGTAAACCGAGCAGGTCGCGTGGTTGTCACCGCAGATGCCGCAGATGCGGCTGGTGATGAAGTGCGCGTCCCGCGGGTCCTTGCCCTTCATGAAGATGCTGTAGCCGCGGAAGATCGACGAGGTGCTGTGGCACTCGGCCACGCGCTTGGCCTTGAAGTCGATCTTCGTGTAGATGCCGAGGCTGCCCACGATCCGGGTGATCGGGTCCCACGTCATCTCCGTGAGCTCGGTGCCGTTATCCGTTGTCATCGTAAGATCACCACGTCTTCTGGTATCCGGTGCGGAGCTCGTCGCCCCTGACCCGCCACTTCGGTTCCTTGTCCGCCGTGCGCGTGGTGAAGCCGCGCAGCGTGCGGATGACCGTCCCGTACATCTGGCTGGCACTGGTGGAGACCCGGGCGCCGGGCGGCTCGTCCATGAACGGCATGAACTTGTCCGGGAAGCCGGGCATCGTGCAGGCGATGCAGATACCGCCGACGTTGGGGCAGCCGCCCACCCCGTTGATCCAGCCGCGCTTGGGGACGTTGCACTTGACGACCGGTCCCCAGCAGCCCAGCTTGACCAGGCACTCAGGCGAGCCGTACTCGCTGGCGAACACGCCCTCCTCGTAGTAGCCGGCCCGGTCGCAGCCCTGGTGCACCGTGGCCTCGAACAGCCAGCGCGGGCGCAGTGCCTCGTCAAGCGGGATCATCGGTGCCTGGCCGGCCACCTGGTAGAGCAGGTACAGGATCGTCTCGGACAGGTTGTCCGGGTGGATCGGGCAGCCCGGCACGCAGACGATCGGCAGCCCGGCCTTGGACTTCCAGGTCCAGCCCAGGTAGTCCGGCACGCCCATGGCGCCGGTCGGGTTGCCCTCCATGGCGTGGATGCCGCCGTAGGTGGCGCACGTGCCGACGGCCAGGATCGCCGTCGCCTTCGGCGCCAGGCGGTCCAGCCACTCGCTGGTGGTCATCGGCTGGCCCGTCGCCGGGTTATTGCCGAAGCCGCACCAGTAGCCTTCCTTCTTGATCGCCTCGTTGGGAATGGACCCCTCGACCACCAGGACGAACGGCTCGAGCTCGCCCCGGTCCGCCTTGTGCCACCATTCGATGAAGGTGTCCGCCCCCTGCTCGGGGCCGCACTCAAAGTCGATAAGCGGCCAGTGCACCGCTATCTTGGGCAGCCCAGGCAGGGCACCCAGCACGATCTCCTCAATGCTGGGCTGGGTCGCGGCGGTCAGTGCCACCGAGTCCCCGTCGCAGCCAAGGCCGCCGTTCATCCAGAGAATGTGTAGAACTGGTTCCTCGTCTGCGTCTGGCATGGGACGCCCCCTTCGGGTTGGCAGCCCAGGCCGCAAGCTGAACGCAGCCGGAACCGGGGCCGGACGATATCCGCGCAGTGGGTGTGCGCGCTGTTGTTACCAGTGCTGTGCCGGCCTGCACCGCCGACTCGCTGACCGCTCATGCAGTTTTGCCGCGGTGATCTATGGCACGGGGATCAGTTTCACGATGATCACCAGCCCGGCACCTGCCCACGGCATCAGTGCCGGTTGCACCAGCGTATTCCCGTGCCTGCCCGCGCACAAGACAAAACAGTCGGTTGCCTGGACAGATATGTCCTGGGGCACCCTCGGCTCCCCGTCACCGGCTGCTGGCCGTACCCTGATGTGGAAGATGACGTTGCTTCGCGGTGCTGTTAGCTGGTGCAATAGGGCAATGCTGGTCAGGAAATAGAGGCGATGGACAGGGCAGACGACGCGATCGGCGACAACATTGAGGTCGTGCCTGTCGTCGTTGTGTCGCAGACCTTCCCGGCTAGGCCGTCGTCGATCCCCGACATCCGTGACTTCGTCCGGCGCTGCCTGGCTGACTCACCGCTGTCCGAGCAGGACAACCGCGAGGTAGGCGAGACGGTCTCCCGCGCCCTTCTGGACGCGGCGGGGCCAACCGGGGCGATCAGCGTGTCCTTTCGCATCTTCCCCGACCACGTCGAGGTCGACGTGCTCAAGTCGGGCGTGCAGGCCGGCTCGGCGGCCGGGCTTGACGCGCTGACATCGATGATGCGCGGGCAGGGCCGGATGCCCGCGGCGCTCCAGAACCTGGCCGAGGGCGATGAGGCCCGCGACGGGCTCTCGGTGGAGGACCCCGAGACGTTCGCCGAGTGGATGTCAGGCGTGCTGCGCCGCGAAGGCATGACGATGGAGGCCGCCGCGCGCCAGCTGGGCGTGTCGGTGAAGACCGTGAGCCGGTGGGTCGGCGGGA
>Ga0335072_10017369_pt1 | contig 10178 bp, 9 predicted proteins | sample Lox_Sample_21_FD_206725 | JGI IMG/M metagenome (GOLD analysis project Ga0335072, IMG submission 206725) | Soil microbial communities from Loxahatchee National Wildlife Refuge, Florida, United States - Lox_Sample_2.1 | ecosystem: Environmental > Terrestrial > Soil > Wetlands | place: USA: Florida...
TGGTCTTGTGACCGCGGGCCAGCCTGGCCCAGTCCTCCAGGCGGTCAAACAAACTATTGAGGGTGAGCGGATTGCATTTCAGCGGAAGCTTGGAACGAAGACGGAAGGAAGGCCGCGAAACAGGAGGGGCGAAATCCGCGCAAGGCCACTTGCGTATCAGATCCATGAGCACGAGCCCCCGGGTTTCTGCGTTTCGCGCACGGAGCTGGGTGACCTTGTGCGTTTTAGTGTTCAGCCTTTCGGCGAGTGCTCTCGCTCAATCCACGCAGGCCCCTTCCGCACCTAACGCGCCGCCGGTCGCAGCCTCGGCCGCGGCGCAGCAGGCCAGCCAGGAGAAACCGGGTAGCATCAGCGGAACCATTGTCTATGAAACGGGAACCGCGATTGCGGGAGCTCACGTAAAACTGACGCGCGCAGGGCAGTCCCTCAGCCCGGAAGTGCTCTCCGGCGACAACGGGCAATTCCTCTTCACCGATATCGCTCCCGGGCCGTTTCAGGTCACCGTTACGGGCGAAGGCTTCCAGACGCAATCCTTCTCCGGCGTGCTGAATCCTGGCGAGACTTTCTTTGTGCCGCAAATCACCATGCCGCTTGCAACAGTGGTGACGGAGGTGAAGGTAAGACCGCCGGAAGAAGTGGCGGAAGCGCAGATCAAGGAACAAGAACAGCAGCGCGTGCTCGGCGTGATTCCGAATTTCTACGTCAGTTACGTTCCCGTCGGCGAGGCCGTTCCGCTGTCGCCGAAACAGAAGTTTGAGCTTGCGTGGAGGTCGTCGGTCGATCCGATTACCTTTGCTGGAATCGCGTTTATCGCAGGATTCGAGCAGGCCGGCGACTCTTATCCCCAATTTGGGCAAGGCATGGAGGGTTACGGGAAGCGCTATGGCGCGTTCTACGCCAACGTTGTGACCGGCACGTTCCTGGGTGACGCCATCATGCCCTCGCTTTTCAAGCAGGATCCGCGCTATTTCTACAGAGGGACCGGCAGCAAGAAATCGCGGCTGCTTCACTCGCTAGGCGCCCCGTTCATCTGCCCCGGGGACAACGGACGCGAGCAGCTCAACTACTCCTATCTCACTGGCAGCTTTGCCGCAGGCGCGATTTCCACGCTGTACTATCCGACGAACAATCATAGCGTAGCGGGAGTGGCGGTTGAGAACGCGCTGATCCGGATCGGCGAAAATTCCATCTCCTCCGTCGCGCAGGAATTTTTTATTCGGAAGTTGACACCGCACCGTCATAACCATCCGTCCTCCGCATCATCCCAGCAATAAACAAAGAGCCGCAAGGCCAAGCGGCCGCCACACTGTACGTCTGCCGAAGAAATCGGGGCCAGGACAGCGCCCCACGGGCAGGAACTCCGAACGCGAAAGATGATTCGCGCGGAATCGTTGTGGCCATATTGCCGGAAGCGTATGATGCGCGGGGCGAGAAGTAGGGATTCGGGGTTCGAGGCCAGGTTTGGGGGGAGACGTGTCACGACTATTGCGGAAAATTGCAGGCGCGGCGGTTGTGGGTGGCGTGATGGCGCTGGCGGCCGTTGCTGTTGCCGTCGCGCAGACGTCGTGGGCGACGCTGAATGAGCCGCCGACGGGTGTTGCGCCTTCCGGAGACGTTCTCCGGCCCGGGCATCTGGGCCGGCAGATCGAGAACGTCGAGCGGACAATGCATTTCTATCACGATCTGATCGGCCTGGAACTGCGCGGCACGCGCGACCAGCCGCGCCCGTTTGGCCACAATCGCGGGCTGCAGGAAGTCGCTGAACTCGTGCAAGGCGTGCCGGACCCGCACGTGCAGGTGAGTCGCGTGGCGCTGCTGCCGATTCCCGGAACTGCTGCCGCGCCGGGCGGCCCTGAAATGACGATCGAGGCGATCGAGATCAAGGGAATCCCCACTCATCCATTCAATCCGCCCATGACCGCGCCCGGCGCGTCGTACTTGAAGCTCATCGTGACAGATCTCGATAAGACGCTCGCACTGCTCAAAGACGAGCGCTTTCCCGTCATTACGCCTGGCGGAAATCCCGTGGAGCTTTCCGGCTGGCCGGGAATGAGCGGCAAAATCCGCGCGGTATTCGTCCGCGACCCCGACGGATATCCCGTCGAGTTGATCGAGGAGACTCCGGCGCCGCCCACAACCGCGGCGCCTGGCAGCAAAGTGATCGGTGCGCGCGTCACGATTGTCGTCGACAACCTCGAAAAAACCGCGAGGCTCTATGAGACCCTCGTCGGACCCGGCCTTCAATTCTGGCTCAATCCATCGCTCATGGGCGACCAAGCCTACGATGACCTGACCGGCACTTCCGGGCAATTCCGTCTGGCCGAAGCGATGGTTCCCGGCTCGCCGGTGGTCATGGAGCTGATCGAATACACGCACCACACGAAGCACTTCGCACGGCCGCACTTTCAGGATCCGGGCGCCGCGCATTTCCTGTTTATGTCGAAGGATGACGACGTCATGATCGAGCGCGTGAAGGCCGCCGGCCTGCATACCACCAGCACGTCCGACGCGCCGGTCTTCATCGCGCCGACGACGCGCATGTTCTTCGTCACCGATCCCCAGGGCTTCTGGCTCGAGTTCATGGACCACGACGTGAAGACAGACCCGGCCGCGAAATAGACGTACCGGCTATTGCGCGACGCCTCGCTATGCGAGCCAACTGCTAATCGAAACGCCGAGATAGGCGACGAAAAGGAACGCGAATAGAAGCGTTAGCAACGCGTGGCCGACGACGAACGCCTTCCCGCTCGGCCAGTCATCATGCTTGTAGTACGTGAAATCGACGATCACGCGCAGCAACCAGTAAACTCCGATGAACGTGGCCAGCGCGACACCGGCACGGCTCCCCAGCAACATTTCATCATGCAGTAACAACGTGAGCGCACCGAACGAAATGATCGTGTAGACGGCGAACGCGCCATGGACCCACATCAATTTGCGATTAAAGGGCGTCAGCTTCGGAAGATCCTTCTTCCATCCCAAGCGGTAGGGCACCTGAAAACTGGCAATCAATACGACGAAATGCCCCGCTCCGGCCAGCCAGAGCGCCAGGCTTAGCCATTCGTGGATTGTTCGCGGCATGCGGCCTCCTTTCACTTACAACCGAATCGCCCGCAGAAACGGGACCATCACGCGCGTCACGAACCACGGGTGAAACAAGCAGCACACAGGACCGAGCGCGACCAGTATTGCCCACAAACGCCCTCGCAGGCCGCGCCCCAGTCCGAGCCGGCGGCCGGTGCGGGAGCGTTCGGCAAGTACGCCAAATCCTTGCAGGAGAAAATATGCCGTGGGCAATCCGTAGCCTGCCCTAGCTGGAATTGAGATCACCAGATCGTGAATCAAGCCCGAGGCTAGGAACGCGCCCAGAGTGCCGATTACGGTTCCGAAGCGCTTTTGCAGCGGCCGAAATACCAGCGCATGCGAGAGCTTCCGAAATCCGAGATTCCATCGCTTGCCCCATAATTCGCTGAGCGATTCCGATTCGAGCGGCCCCTGCATGATGGGTTCCGCGTGGATTCCAGCCCTCTGCCACGCCAACGCAAGCAGCTGAAATGCGCCGAAATGAAGCAACAGCACGAGGCCGAGCATGCCGAGCCAACCGGCAACCAGGAAATGACTCGAGAAGCTTTCGCGGACGCCGGCCGAGATCAGTGCGGCCCCGGCCGCGGTCTTAGCGCTGGCCGCCATCCACTCGTGCGGCTGAATGCGCCGCGGCTCCGCGTGCGTATCGAGGAACTCTTCCGCGTCCATCCCCGGCCACAGCAGCAGGTAGGCGAACGAGCGTTTCCAATGCCCCGGCAATCTCCCGGCAGACGAGTCCCACCAAGTCTGCCACTTACATCCCGTGAAGATCGCCGCCGCGAGCAACCACATGAATGCCCAGGCCGGCAAAGCCGACCGAAGCGTTAGCGCTGCAAGCGGCAGGACAATCAGAGGAATCCACCCAAGCCATCGAAGGTCGCGAATCACGCCCGGTATGGAGCCAAAGTGCCGCGCCGGATCGCGGACACCCAGTGCCGTTTCGCTTTTTGCGGCCGGGTTCATTGCGGACCTCGTGGTTCCGTAAGTTCGCACATGTCAGGACGCGTGAATGACCGCCGCTGCTCCATATGTCGCGGCCAAGAACAACAGCGCCAAAATCATCGCGACGTCGCCCGCACGGTTGGAGCGGCGCACTGCCGAGTCGTAGTAGAAAATCTGCAAAGGGAAGCGGCAGGCCCAGAATACGGCCATCGAGGCAGCGAGAAATCTCCCCAGACCGCGCCCGCTGGCGAGCTCCGCAGCAAAGCCGAAAGTAATAGCGGCGAAGAGCGTCACGATTCCCACGATGTATCCCGAATGCACGACGAAGATTTGCCGGACGATCGGCGCGACCCGCGATAGGTTTTCGCGATAGCTCAATTTTGCCGGAAGCACGAAATTGGCGAACGCGATTGCGATCTGGATAAACCCTGCCAGCCACAGCGCCACGATCAGGATGTGCATTGCCGTCTCCTTCGCCATGTCGATGCTAATTCGCCGGCTCTTTTTGCCGGCCCATTCCGAGCAGCGCGGCCAATTTTCCTCGAAGCTTGGCGACTCCCCGGAGCGTGCTCGCCGGAATGCGCACGACTTCTTCGAACAGGCCCGTCATCGCCGTGAGGAACTCGAGCATGCTCTCGATCCGCTGCCGCGTGTATTTGTCGCCTTCGCCCGTGCCCGTGGCGCTCAGCTCCTCGGCGCATTCGCGCAACACTCGCACCGTGGGATCGATCTCGCGGCGCTTGCGTTCTTCGGCCACGATGCGAAAAATTTCCCACACGTCTTTCACCGACTCGAAATGGTCGCGGCGGTCGCCGAGGACGTGCACCACGCGCACGATGCCCCAGCCCTCGAGCTCGCGTAGGCTCGTGCTGACATTCGAGCGAGCGACCGAAAGCGTGGTAGCGATCTCTTCGGCGTGGATGGGCTTCGGCGAAATGAACAGCAGTGCGTGGACCTGAGCCATGGTGCGGTTGATCCCCCAGCGCGTGCCCATTTCGCCCCAGTGCAGGATGAATTTCTGTGCGACGGGAGTAAGAGTTGGCATAGAATTTCTCTACTTTCTGTATTTTCAGAAATTACAGTATAATACGACATTTTGCAAGTACTTTCTTAACGCCCGCGTAATCCGCTGAATATACAGGGCTTGCAAAAACAGGCCTGCGGCCACTTCTGTGATATAAGCGGTAGTCGCTCGAGGACGACCACCGGAGGACCATGCCCAACACCCAGCGTGAAATATCGTGCTCGGGGGGCGCGTATCAGCTGGCAAGAGCCGTCTCGCACCAGCGAGGAGCCGTTCTGTGGACGCCATCGCACTCGAAAACGTGACCAAGTCGTATGACGGCGTAACCGCGGTCGATGGCGTGAGCCTGCAGGTGCGCGAGGGCGCGATCCTGGGGCTGCTCGGCCCCAACGGCGCCGGAAAAACCAGCACGATCCGGATGGTGATGAACATCCTCGTTCCCGACGAGGGCTCGATCCGCGTGTTTGGCCAGCTTGTGAGCGACGAAACACGGGAATCGATCGGCTACCTGCCGGAAGAGCGCGGCCTCTATCCCCGGATGAAAGTCCTGAACGTGATCGTGTTTCTCGCGGCCCTGCGCGGGCTTTCCGAAGCCGAGGCTGAAAAGCGAGCCCGGGAGTGGCTCGCGCGCTTCGAGCTTAGCGACTGGGCGGACAAGAAAGTGCAGGATCTGTCGAAAGGCATGCAGCAGAAAATTCAGTTCATCTGTGCGGTGCTGCACAAGCCCAGGATCGTGATTCTTGATGAGCCGTTCTCGGGGCTCGATCCGGTGAATGCCGCGACGGTGAAGGATACGATGCTCGAAATGCGCAACCAGGGTTCGACGATCGTTCTTTCGACGCACCGCATGGAGCAGGTGGAAAAATTGTGCGATTCGATCTGCCTGATCGACAAGGGGCACAACGTCCTCGCCGGCGAATTGCGCGCGATAAAGGAGTCTTATGGCAAGAACACGGTGCACATCGAATTCACCGGGCCCGACAGCTTCCTGAGCCTCCCGTCTATCGCAAGCGTCGACCGGTTCGCGGCCGGCGCCGAAGCCAAGCTGAAACCGGGGGCGGACACGCAGGAAATTTTGAAGGCCGCGATGCAGGCGGGCGCGCGAATCAACCGCTTCGAATTGCTCGAACCGTCGCTCAACGACATTTTCATCGAAAAGACCGGACATGCGTAAAACCTGGCTGATCATCAAGCGCGAGTATCTGACCGGCGTCAGGACGAAAGCGTTCATCATCACGACGATTCTTTTGCCGGCACTCGGCGCCGGATTTTTTGCGCTGATTCTGTTTTTGGTGAATAAGCAGCCGAGCCGTACGTTCCGGCTGGCGATCGTCGACGAAGCTGGCGAGATGGCGTCCTCCATTTCGCGAGGCCTCCAAGGGAAACTTCCGGATGGGCAGCCGGAATTCACGATCGTGCAATCGATCGAACTCCCTTCGGCGGTGGAAAGCGTCGAAGAGGATCTGCGGGACCAGATCAATTCGGGCAAACTCGATGCCTATTTGGTCGTGCCGCAGGATTTGAAGCAGCCCGTGGAGCTGCACACGCGGAACTCCGGCAACTTCAGCCTGCTGGGTCCGCTGAGCACGGCGGTAAACCGCGCGATGATTCTCAAGCGCCTGAACGCGCGCGGCATTCACGTGGACGAAAGCGAGATCAGTGGGGCCGCCAATTTGCAGCTCATCAAGGTCGGGAAGACCGGCGAGTCTGTGGAGCGGGGGCAGACCATCGGCGTCGCCATCGCCCTGGTGATTTTGCTTTACGTGTCGCTGGTGGCCTATGGAATCCTGACGATGAGGTCGGTGCTCGAGGAAAAAACGACGCGGACGATGGAGGTCCTGGTTTCTTCGGTGCGGCCCTTCGAGCTGCTCGCGGGAAAAATCATAGGCGTCGCCGGAATGGCGTTCACGCAGCTGTTGATCTGGGGGGGTTGTCTGGCGCTTCTTCTCGGGTATGGTGCGGTGATGTCCGTCAGCGTTGGCTCGGGTTCGCCGCTCTCGAGCATTCGCATACCGGGATCGCTCGTCATCTACGCGGTGATATTTTTCCTGGGCGGCTACTTCTTATATTCGGCGATGTTCGCGGCGATCGGCTCCGCCTGTTCGAGTGAGCAAGACGCGCAGCAGCTGCAGTGGCTGGCGATGGCGCCGCTGGTTTTCACGATGTGCATCTACAGCCTGATCCTGACCGATCCTTCCTCCAGGGTATCGATGATCCTTTCCGAAATTCCGTTTTTCGCTCCGGTGCTGATGCCGTTGCGGCTCTCGCTGCAGTCGCCGCCGTTCTGGCAAATCGGACTCGCGATCGCGCTGTTGTTCTTGACGACCATCGGTGCGATCTACGCCTCCGGAAAAATCTATCGCGTCGGCGTCCTCATGTACGGCAAGCGCCCCACGCTCCCGGAACTCGTCCGTTGGCTTCGGTACTCGTAAACTTTCAGCGCGATGCCTCTTTGCGCTCCTCGCATCCGAGCCTGGTTCTCCCGCATCCCTAATGCGAGCGCTCAATGGATTTCGAGGGCGCGACAGTAGCTCCCGCAGGCGAATGTCCCTTACAATTACGGGCGGGGCGTAAAAGGATACCGATGAACACAGAGCGAATGCGGCAGCTAAATATGCGTTCGGGACTGGGAATCTTCGTCGCGCTTGGCGTGATAGCAACGGCCGCAGCGCTGAGTTTCAGCACTGCGTCAACCGCGCAAACGGCGTTTGGCCCGAGCAATCCGTTCTATGCGGCCAGCACCCTGCCGTTTCAGGCGCCGCCATTCGACAAGATCAAGGATAGCGATTACCGGCCCGCCTTCGAAGCCGGAATGGCGCTGCAGTTGAAAGAGATTCAGGCTATCGCAGACAATCCGGCGCCGCCGACGTTCGAGAATACGATCGTGGCCATGGAAAAAAGCGGCCAGCTGCTCACGCGCGTCGGGAATGCATTCAACGACGTCAGCCAGGCCAACCTGGACGACACGCTCGAGAAGGTGCGGGACATCGAGGCGCCCAAGCTGGCCGCCACCCACGACGCGATCTATCTGAACGCGAAGCTCTTTCAACGAGTCGCGGCCATCTACAAGGAGCGCGAGTCGCTCAAGCTCGATCCCGAATCCTTGCGGCTGCTGGAATTCGATTACAAGCTCTTCGTCCATTCGGGCGCTAACCTCTCGGACGCCGACAAGGCTAAGCTCAAAAAGCTCAACGAGGAGGATTCGACCCTTCAAAGCGTGTTCCAAAACAAGCTGATTGCCGGTGCGAAGGCTGCCGCCTACGTGACCTCCGACAAGGCGGCGCTGGCCGGCTTGAGCGATACACAAATCGCTGCAGCCGCGCAGGACGCCAAGGAACGCAAGGTGAGCGGTTACGTCATTCCCCTGCAGAACACCACGCAACAGCCGAGCCTGAGTTCGCTGTCGAACCGCGCGACCCGCGAAAAGATCTTCGAGAATTCCTGGAATCGCAACGAGCGCGGAGACGCCAACGATACGCGCAGCACGATCGAGCGCCTGGCGCAGATTCGAGCTGAAAAAGCCAAGCTGCTCGGCTTCCCCAATTACGCCGCATGGACGCTGGAAGACCAAATGGCCAAGACGCCGGAGGCCGTGCAGAAATTCGTGCTTGCGCTGGTGCCCGGCTCGACAGGTAAAGCGGCCAGCGAAGCAAAAGACATTCAAGCGATGATCGACCAGCAGAAAGGGGGCTTTCAGCTCCAGCCGTGGGACTGGAATTACTACGCCCAGCAGATTCGCAAGCAGCGCTACGATCTGGACGAAGCGCAAGTGGATCAGTACTTCGAGCTGAACAACGTGCTCGAGAACGGCGTGTTTTACGCAGCGAACCAGCTCTACGGAATCACTTTCAAGGAGCGCAAGGACATTCCCGTCTACAACCCGGACATGCGCGTGTTCGAGGTGTTCGACGCGAACGGCAAGCCGCTGGCGCTATGGTATTGCGATTATTTCAAGCGCGACAACAAGGCCGGCGGCGCGTGGATGGACAATCTGGTCCAGGGATCGAAGCTGATGGGCACGCTGCCGGTTGTCTATAACGTGGCCAACTTCACGAAGCCCGCGCCGGGCCAGCCTGCCCTGCTGAGCTTCGACGACGTCACGACGATGTTCCACGAATTCGGCCACGCGCTACACGCGATGTTTGCCGATACCGAGTATCCGACCCTCGCCGGCACCAACGTGCCCCGCGATTTCGTCGAGTTCCCGTCGCAGTTCAACGAGCATTGGGCCAGCTACCCCGCCGTATTCAATCACTACGCGAAAAACTACAAAACCGGCGCGCCGATGCCGACTGAACTCGCCGCGAAGATTCTCAAGACCAGAACGTTCAATCAGGGCTACGATCTGACGGAAGAGCTGGTGGCGGCGGAACTCGACATGCAATGGCATATGCTGCCGGCAAGCGCGCCGCTCGAGAATTCCGATATCTTTGAAAAAGACTCGCTGGAGAAAACGCATCTGTGGATTCGCGACGTGCCATCGCGCTACCGCTCGACCTACTTCCTGCACATCTGGGCGAATGGTTACGCCGCGGGATACTACGCATACCTGTGGAGCGAGATGCTGGACGACAATGCGTTCCAATGGTTCGAAGACCACGGCGGGATGACGCGCGCAAACGGCGACCGCTTTCGCCGGATGGTGCTCTCGCGCGGCAATACCGAAGATCTAGCTAAGATGTACGCTGCGTGGCTGGGCGCGCAGCCGGCCATTGAGCCGATGCTGAAATATCGCGGGCTCGCGCAGACAGGCGGACAACCCAGCGGCGCGCAGTAGCCGGCTCCGGCTGCCGCAGGCGATCCGCCAACCAGAGAGCTTCCAGTGGAGAGCAGCGACGCGGTTCGCGAGCGGCCGAAGGCCTGGCTCGCGTGGAGTTCGGGGAAAGACAGCGCGTGGAGTCTCCACGTGATGCGCGAGCGCGGCGAGCTGGATGTGGTCGCCTTGCTTACCACTGTAAATCGCACGCACAATCGCGTCGCGATGCACGCCGTGCGAGAATCGCTGCTCGAAGCCCAGGCGGCTGCCGCCGGGCTGCCGCTCGTTGTCGTGCCAATCCCCTCGCCTTGCCCAAATGAAGAATACGAACGCGCAATGTCCATTGCGATGGGCCGCGCGCAGGCCGAAGGC